>Ga0207422_1002032_pt1 | contig 31017 bp, 15 predicted proteins | sample MarCyaLeptolynsp_FD_187757 | JGI IMG/M metagenome (GOLD analysis project Ga0207422, IMG submission 187757) | Marine cyanobacterial communities from Panama - species 1 Leptolyngbya sp. (SPAdes) | ecosystem: Environmental > Aquatic > Marine > Unclassified | place: Panama: Panama City | collected... | reverse complement strand
GCCGCCATACGTCGCCGCCATAACCTTCGTGATCGCCGCCGTCAGCGTCGTCTTACCATGGTCAACGTGACCAATCGTGCCGATGTTGCAGTGCGGCTTCGTACGCTCAAACTTCTCTTTCGCCATCGCTACCCGTTCCCTGGATCTGACCAGTTAAAACCCAATTCGCGGCCCCAACTGCGGACCGCTTCATTTCGACCGAATGCCCAAAGTGCGGGACCTTTCCGCGCCAACCCCTGGAGAGGCTGGGCACAGGTCCAAACGCGGGACGTTGGAGCGGGTGATGGGAATCGAACCCACGTAACCAGCTTGGAAGGCTGGGGCTTTACCATTAAGCTACACCCGCACAGCCCCGGCGCATCTTTGGCAGTCTACGCGCCGCGCACATCCGCCAAAATCCGCGCCTGTCCCACAGTCCCCGCAGTATCCGAGACGCATGGTGGAGGGAGTTGGATTCGAACCAACGTAGGCTAAGCCAACGGGTTTACAGCCCGTCCCCTTTAACCACTCGGGCATCCCTCCTGGAATGCGTCAACGGCGTTACATGGAACATGTATCGGCGGCGTGCGGTGTATGTCCTGGCCAACCCGATGTCAACTCCCATACGGCCCAATAAACCACGTGTTTTCACGGATTTCTCGGAACCGTGAAATTGCGGCCGCCCAACCGGTTGCGCGGCGGTCCCCGCACGCGTAGGGAGGGTGAATGACAAAGCATCGCAAGGACAGGCGCGGCGGCAAGCCCGCCCGCCAGGCGCGGCGTCCCGGCAAACCGGCGGAACCGCGCGGCAAAGCGCTGTGGCTGTACGGCATTCACCCGGTGACGGCGGCCCTCGGGAACGCGGCGCGGCAGCCGGTCTCGCTGGTCGCCACCCGTGCGGCCGCGGAGCGGCTGCAATCCTCCTTTCCGGATCTGACGGTTCCCATTGAAATCACCGATTCGGCAGGTGTTGCCGCCCTCCTCCCGGAGGATGCGGTCCACCAAGGTTTGGCGCTGCAATGCGTCCCCCTCGCCCAACCCTATCTTGAGGATGTGATCGCCGGACCGGACGCCCCGGCGACGCTTGTCGTCCTCGACCAGGTCACCGATCCGCACAATGTCGGGGCGATCCTGCGCACCTCGGCGGTCTTCGGGGCCGGTGCCGTGGTTATTCAGGATCGCCATGCCCCGCCGGAATCGGGCGTGCTCGCCAAATCCGCCAGCGGCGCGCTGGAGAGCGTTCCACTGATCCGGATCGGCAACCTGGCGCGCAGCTTGGAGGTCTTGAAAGAGGCCGGCTACTGGATCGTCGGTCTGGACGGCGACTCGGAAGCCGGTTTGGTCGGTCTGGGCGAAAAGGGGAAGACGGCGCTTGTATTGGGGGCGGAGGGTCAGGGCTTACGGCGACTGACGGCCGAAACCTGCGATTTCCTGGTCAAGATTCCCATGGCGCCGAATGCGGTCGGTAGCCTGAACGTGTCCAACGCCGCCGCCGTCGCTCTTTACGAACTGACCCGCAAAGCCCCGTGAGGCGGGCCGAACCGGTTCCCGGGCGGGTTCCGCGCAAACCGGGCCATCACGAGAACAGCATCACCGGTTCCTGCAACAGGTAGAACTCCGTCCTCGGCGTAACATCGGTGATCACAAAGCGGAATTCGACATGCGCGCCGACATTGACGTGCCCGTCCAGAAACCGCACCCGGTCATGCGGCTCCGCGATACGTTCCCCGTTGCGAAACCGGCTTGAGCGAAACCCGGCAGTGTCCACCTGCTGGGTCTGATTGAAGGAAAGACCGTCCCAATAGTCGCTCGGACGCCGTAGTTCTTCCTGCAATTCGATATCGAACCCGACCCAGACGCCGGGCGCCACATTGCGCACCTTGGTGACGACGAAGAGCTGCATGAAGGCGGCGCCGCCTGTCGCGCGCGAGCGGTTCCGAATTGCGATCGTCCCCGGGCCGGGACCGGAAAACTCCTGTTCGATGACGATCGGATCGGACTGCGACCCCGTTCCACTCACCGACAGAATTCGAAAACCGCCCAGTTGGTCGCTGAAAGAATAGATCCCGGCGTCGTGCCAAACCGGGTCGCCGGCCCGTGTGTTTTCACCGCACAGAATAAGGGCCAGCGCCATCAAGCACGCTGACATGGCGGATATCCGGCGGTTTCCGACCGACTGCATCCTTCAGTGCCTCCAGCTTCCGCAATATATAGAGAAATCGGGACAGCCGCTACACAATGGTTTGTGTATACATGCTATGCGTGTGTTTTCACGCCTTTGGGCCGGCCGCCCGCCGCCTCGCCGGACGTTGCGCCAAAGCCACCCGGACGATAGACAAGCGCTGGCGCTGGCGCTGGCGCTCCCGCTGTCGTTGGCGGAAGCGGTCCGCCGCCCTCAAAGAACGCCCGACCGGTGCAAAAACGAGCACACCCATGCCACAACCGCGCGAACTTGGCCGATGTTGTATCTGATTGTCCTGTGGACCGTGATCGCGCTGGCGTCTGTGCGCCTGAGCCTGTTGGTACTGCCGGTCGATGTCCGGGACCGGACGGACGGCGCGCTAAAGGCCGATACGCTCTTCGTCCATATCTGGCTGGGCCTTGCGATGACGGGCGGAATTCTCACGGCCCTCGCCCAGGTTTTGCCGCTGCGCCCGGAGATCGGGCTGGTCGGCCTGTTGGTCCTGATGCTGGATCTCATCAGAGGCCGTATCCGCAGATCCATCACGGCGCTGATCCCGCGGCTGTCCTTTAAACAGGCATCGTTGGCCCTGATACCGGCCGTGCTGGTCGCCTTTGCCGCCGCGCAGCAGGTCACCTACTTCGATACGGCCTTCTATCACCTGCAACTGTCGCGTCTGCTCGCCGAATATGGGGCGATTCCGGGGATCGTCGCTCTGCATCCCAATTTCGGACAGTCTTCTCTGTGGTTCGCCATGGTGGCGCCGACCCTGATTGACGGGCCCAATGGATGGGGAGCAACCACGTTCAACGGTTTCGTTTCCGCCCTGGCCGCGGTGCAGGCCGCCGTTGCGCTCGGGCGCGCCGTCCGGGGACGGGCGGCACTTCCGGATTGGATCGCCGCGGTCGGGTACACCCTGGTCCTCGCCTGTGTCCTGCGCTGGGGCATGCTGGCGTCGGCGTCGCCCGACCTGCCGGTGATGATCGTGACGGTAACCGCTGCCTGGATGCTGGCCCGAAACCCGGCCGGCCCAAGGCAAAGCGCCGGCCCGGCCACCGTGGTCGCTGCCTTCGCGGTGGCCATCAAACTCTCCGCGGCGCCGCTTCTCGCGATTGCCGGTTTGAAACTGCTCTGGGACTGCAAGGGGGCGATACGGCCCGCCGTTCCATTTATCCTCCTGGCCGGTCTCTGTGTTGCCGGCCTCGCCTTGCTCGGCGAGCGCGCCAGCGGCTGTTTCGCCTATCCGATCTCCTTCACCTGTTTGGACCGCGCCTGGACACCCGATACCGCGGCCCTGACCTATCATACGGACCTGATCGCTTCCGCCGCGCGCGGCGGCGGCCGCCCTCTTTCCCCGGACACCGCGGCGCTCGCGGCAGTCAAAACCTGGCTCACACGGGACAAGAGCGGAGCGGTGCTGGTCGGCGGGGCGGTTCTGCTCGGGCTGTTGTTCCTCTTCTACGGGGCTGTCCGGCGCGCCGCGGTGCCCTCCACGCAGCGATGGATCGCGGCCATGGCCGCCATAGGGACGCTCTTCGTGCTGGCGACAGCCCCCACCGGACGCTTCGTCGCCGGCTTCACCGCGGTTTGGTTAGGACTGTGGGCAAGTCAATTGGCCAGCCGTCTGGACGGGCGGCCGATGCCTCTTCCACGGATCGCCGCGGCGGGTATCGCGGCACTGGTTGGTCTCGTCGCCTCGATCGCGACCGCGCCGCACGTTAGCCTGCGCGGCACCGTCGCCGACCGCGTCGCGGCCGAGATCTATCCAAATCCGGGTTTGGGTCTGATTTACCCGAAAAGACTGATCAACTTCGACATTCACCATCCCGATCTGCCAAGGCTGAGCGAGGTGCAGACCGTTTGGAACGGGTTCGTCACCGTCAACAAACCGGTGTCATCCGGCGAGTGCTGGGCAGCCGCCCCGCCCTGTAACCCAAGTACTCTGTCGAACAGCGTGCGCTATTTGGATCCCGATCTCGGCCCCTATGGCGGGTTTTACAAAGTGGACCCCGGCGCGCCTAGCGGCCCAAGCGGAACAGCCGGCGCCGACAAACAGCGGAACGATAACCGATAGAGGATTGGCCCATCGGGCGGATCGTTGTATCCAGCCCGCCACGCCGGAGCGGACTGAACCCATGCGCCTTTCCATCATCGTCCCCGCCTACAACGAAGCGGCAACCATCATCACGCTGTTGCAACGCATCGCGGATCACCCGGTGGAGGGCGTATCCTTCGAGGTGATCGTCATCGATGACGGATCGAAAGATAAGACAGTCGCGCTGCTGCGCGAAAATCCCAGCCTCTACACGCACCTGATCGAACGTCCCCGAAACGGCGGCAAGGGTGCTGCGGTGAAGGACGGGCTGGCGAAAGCCAGCGGGGAGTACGTGCTCTTTCAAGACGCCGATCTTGAGTACGACCCGGCGGAATATGAAAAGCTCGTCCGCCCTGTCATTGGACAAGAAGCCGATGTCGTCATCGGAAGCCGGGTCCTCGCCCCGCCCTTTGTCCGTGTCCACTATTTCTGGCACTTGGTCGGGAACCGGTTCCTAACCTTGTTCTTCAATCTTCTCTATAACCTTACCTTCACGGATATTTACTCCTGCTATTTGTTGTACCGGCGCGATCTCCTGGATCCATCTCGGCTCCGCTCGCTGGGCTGGGATCAACATGCGGAAATCCTGTGCACGGTTGCCCGCGGCGGTGAGCGGATATACGAAGTGCCCGTCAGTTACGCCGGGCGCTCCTACGCCGAAGGCAAGAAAATCCGGGGCTGGCATGCAGCGATGGTGCTGTGGATGATTTTCCGCAAACGGTTCGGCCTCCTCTAGACAGACAACAGACGAGTTGAGAGCGATGACTTCCTGGAAGAGCGTGCATCTAGACGATCCCTCCATGTGGCCGGATGAGGTCGTCGTGGACCTGGAACCCAGCCATGACGATCCGCGCGGCTCTATCCAGCCGCTCTACGACCTCCCCACCAAGAGCGTCGTGATCATCACCAGCAAGAAGGGCACGGTGCGGGCCAATCACTATCATCTGACGGACTGGCATTACTGCTATGTCACCGAGGGAGAGATCGATTACTACCACCGTCCGCACGGCTCCTCGGATGCTCCCGAGAAGGTAACCGTCAAGGCCGGCCAGTTGTTCTTCACGCCCCCCATGGTGGACCATGCAATGGTTTTCACCCAAGACACGACCTTCTTCACATTCGGGCGCAATCCACGCGACCAGGAAAGCTACGAAGCCGACGTCCGGCGCATCGAACTCGTCGACCCGAATTCGATAAACGTTTGATGTCCCTCTCGCACGTTCGGAACGATTGCAGGCTTTGCGGATCACAGAACTTGATCGGCGCAATCGAACTGACGCCGACGCCGCCCGCGAACGCCTTCGTGCCGGAGGCAGAACTGACGGATACCCAAGAGTGTTTCCCGCTTGATGTTCTGTTTTGCCAGAACTGCGGCCACATGCAGTTGCGCGACGTGGTGAACCCGGAGATCCTGTATCGCGACTATGTCTATGTGTCCGGGACGTCTCCAAGCTTCGTGAAACACTTCGACGCCTACGCCGAGGAGGCCTGGAACCGCGCCGGCGCATCGCCCGGCGATCTGGTGGTCGAGGTTGGGTCCAACGACGGCACCTTGCTGAAGGCTTTCGCCCGTTTGGGTGCGCGGGTCAAAGGCGTCGACCCCGCCCGGGATATCGCGGCCACCGCGGCGGCGGACGGTATTCCCACTCTGCCGGAATTTTTCTCTCAAGCCGTGGCGGATGGGATTCGCGCCGACCTCGGCGAGGCGCGCATCGTCGCTGCCAACAATGTCTGCGCCCATATCGACGATCTGCGCGGCGTCGTTCTCGCCGCCCACAGTCTGCTCGCCGACGGCGGCCTCTTCGTCTTTGAAGTATCCTACCGGCTGAAAGTGATCGAAGACCTCCTCTTCGACACCATCTACCACGAACATCTGGACTATCACGCGGTCGGACCGCTGGCGCGGTTTCTGCGGTCTTGCGGCCTGACCCCGATACATGTGGACGCGATGGAGACGCACGGGGGATCGATCCGGCTCTACGCCCGGAAGGGCGAGGCCGCCGAGGACGGCAGCATCGCGGCTTTCATCGATGGGGAAGAAAAAGCCGGGCTCTACGACCCGGCAACCTACCGCGCCTATGCGGACCGGATCGCGGCCCTTGGCACGGCCCTGCGTGCCTGTCTTGGGGATGCGCGCGCGAAGGGGCGGCGGGCAGCGGGTTACGGCGCCCCGGCGAAAACGACGACGCTGATGTACCATCTCGGCCTGGGATCGCAGGATCTCGCCTATATCGTCGACGACAGCCCCCTGAAGCAGGGGCTCTTCACCCCGGGGCTGCATATTCCGGTGGTTTCGAAAGACCGCCTTCTGGACGATCCGGTCGACGATCTTTTAATCCTGGCTTGGAACTTCGCCGCGCCGATCATGAACAACAACTCAGCATTCGCCGAGGCGGGCGGACGCTTTATCATCCCATTGCCAGAGCTGGAGGTGGCCGGCCATGCTGCTTGATCCGGATATCGAGGAAATCCTCTCCCGCCTGGGCGAAACGGCCCAGGGTTTTTCCGGTACGCGCGTGCTGCTGGCCGGCGGGGGCGGCTTTCTGGGCCGCTACTTCATCGAAGTCTTCCACCGCCTGAACAAGGATGTGCTGGAAAAACCCTGCAGCGTGACCGTGCTGGACAATTTCAAGGTCGGTTCGAAAGTGGCGGTCGGCACGCCGGGCCCGGAGATTTCCATCCACAGCGCCGATGTTACGACGGACGCCTTGCCCGAAGGACCCTTCGACTGGATCATCCACGCCGCCGGTATCGCCAGTCCCTATTACTACCGCGCCTATCCGCTGGAGACGCTGGAGGTCGCGACGGTGGGGACAAAACGCTTGCTTGAGTTGGCCAACGCGTGCCGCGCGCGCTTCCTCTATTTCTCATCCAGCGAGATCTACGGCGACCCCGACCCCGCCCATGTTCCGACACTGGAAAGCTACCGCGGCAATGTCGCCACATTGGGCCCGCGCGCCTGTTACGACGAAGGGAAGCGGGTCGGCGAGACCTATTGCCATATCTTCCATGGCTACCACGGCGTCCACACCAACATTGTGCGCCCGTTCAACGTCTTCGGCCCGGGCATGCAACAGGAAGACTACCGGGTCATGCCGAACTTCGCGTCCCAGATCGTGAACGGCGCCCCGTTGCGGGTCTATGGCAGCGGCGGACAGACCCGGACTTTCTGCTACATCGTCGACGCGATGGTGGGGTTCATGCTGGCCGCCCTGCGCGGGGTGCCCGGTGAAGCCTACAATATCGGCAACCCCCGCCCGGAAATCTCCATGGCGGATCTGGCCGCGCGGTTCAAGGCGGTGAGCCCGCTGCCCGTGACCTACCAACTGACCGAGTATCCGGACTCCTACCCGGCGGACGAACCGATGCGCCGCTGTCCGAATATCGAAAAGGCGGATCGCCAATTGGAGTTTGCCCCCGCCGTCGACCTGGACGACGGGCTCGGGCGTTTTCTGACCTGGGCGATTGACGCATATCGGCGCGATGGCTGATCAAGACCCGGTTTCCGTCGCGGTCGTCGGCGCCGGCCCTTGGGGACAACGGCTGGCGGCAACCATAGACAGGCGTCCGGAAACCGGGTTGGCGGGGATTGTGAGTGCGGCTTTATCGTCCGGCCGTCGAAACACGGATCTGGCGGCGCCTGTCTGGCCCTCTGTTGAGGCGATGCTGACGGATATCCGGCCGGACGCCATGGCCCTCGCGGTGCCGCCGGCAACCCTGCAGGAACTCGCATCGTTCTTTCTGGACCAAGGTTTGCCGGTCTTCGCGGAAAAGCCGCTAACCCTCTCCGCCGAGGGCGCCCGAACGCTCGTTCAGCAGGCGCACGCCCGCAGCACTTTGCTGATGGTGGACTTCGTCTATTTGTTTCATCCCGGGTTTCGCGCGCTGCGGCACTGGAGTGACAGACAGACCGGCCCGCGCCGGATCAAGGGCACCGGTGGCAATGCGGGTCCGGTGCGGGCCGCGATGCCGGCCTATCGGGATTACGGCCCCCACGATATCGCAATGGCCCTTTCGCTGTTGGGGCCGGCCTGCGGACCGGTCGCCGTGCAGAAGATCCGCGGAGACAGCTGGCAGCACGTGGTGGAACTGACCCTGGGCACGCAGGACGGGTCCACCGCCCTTTTGGAATTCGGAAACAGTTTCGAAAGCCGCGTGCGCACCTTGTCCGTCGAAACGCCGGAACACACATGGATGTTCGACGATGCCGCGGATGATATGCTGACCGCTGACGGTGTTGCGGTGCCGGTAACGCCCGATCGGCCGCTGGATGTTGCCGTCCGGGAATTCGCCGCGGCGATTTCCGACGTCACCGTCAGCCATGAAACGCAGGATCTGGCCGTGCGGGTGAACGAGATCCTCGACTGGGTCGGACTGGAGATGGAGGGCCGGTGGTGAGCGGAAAGGCGGAAAGGACACCGCAAGCCGAGTGGCTGGACCACCTCTCGGATGCCGGAAACTACAACCGCTGGATCTTCGACGCCATCAGGCCGCATCTGCGCGGCCGGGTGCTGGAGGTGGGCTGCGGCACCGGGACCTTCAGCACGCTGATCGCGGGCACCGCCGACCATTTGACCGCGATCGACCTGGACCCCGACTTTGTCCTCCAGGCGCAGCGGCGGCTGGAACCGCTCGGCAATGCCGTCGCGCTGCAGGGGGATGCGACGCGGTCCCTGCCCGAGGACGCCTTCGACACGGTGGTAATGCTCGATGTGCTGGAACATATCGAGGATGACGGCGCCATGCTGCGGGCGCTGGCCGCCCGCCTGACGCCGGGCGGGCGCATCGTCTTGAAGGTTCCCGCCATCGAAGCGCTGCATAACTCCATGGACCGGGCGGTCGGACATCACCGTCGGTATTCGAAGACCGCCCTGCGTGACGCCGCGCGGCGCGCCGAGCTCGCACCCCACGCGATAACGCCCTTCAATGCCGCGGGAATTCCGGGCTGGTGGTGGAACGGCGTGCGAAACAAGGCGGTGGCGCCCTCGGCCCAGATCGGCGGCTTCGACCGGGTCGTCCCGGTACTGGCGGCGCTGGAACGGGTGCTGCCCGTCCCGGTCGGCCTCTCCTGGATCGCCGTTTTCGCCAAGTCCTGACCGCCCGGCCCGGCCTCAGCCGCAACGCGGTTAGACGGTTGCCACGAAACCCGCGACACGGTAGGAACGCCCCAATGCCGCACCGGAACAGTGCCGCAGGCCCCTATAGCTCAGTTGGTAGAGCATCTGATTTGTAATCAGAGGGTCGGGAGTTCGAGTCTCTCTGGGGGCACCACGCGCTCATGTAGCGAAGCGTGGGCGGGAAAAGACATTAGCTCACACTTTCCTAGGCGGCGGGGACGCACAGCCCCTCCCCCACGGGACACCACTTCAGTTAACATCCTTGGTCATCTAAGGCTCGGACCGACCGTCGCCGGAAGCGCTGTTTTACGATTCCAAGAAACGATGCACCCACCGTACCAAAATCAGGCAATTTGTGTTTCCGCCAATATCGCTCGGGCAAGCTTGCTCGTCTCGGAAAAGAGCGGGGTAAGCTTGAGGATATGCGAAAAAAGTTCGATGTTCATACCAATATGCGCGGTGCGCGCGATCAGAAGAAATTTGAAACTTCATGATTGCACCTAGTCCTGAGTAAAAGGATGAAGACGAACCCAGCGTCTAAACCGCAACAAAGCGGCGTCCTAGTTACAGGACGCCACTTAACTTACCTTTGGTGCTACTACTCTTTCTGACGCGGTTCTCTTATCTAAACTCAAACGCCTCGACGTGCATGGCTTTGCGCTTCACCCCCTCTGACTTAAGATCGGCCATGAGTGTATTCACCATTGGCTTGGGCCCACAGATAAAATACTCAATCTCCGTTAGTTGATGGGGTAGTATTTCCTTCGCAACATCAACGCGGGCAAAGTTGCCTTCGTCTGAAAAAAGAGGATACACAGTGATGTTGTCACGGCTCGCAGCAATGTCCTCAAGTTCATCCAGGAAGATTGCTTCGCCTTCGTTGCGCGCCGCATAAGCAAAGTGGATTTCCCGATCATCATCGTCTTCCATGGCGCGGAGTTTTGAGAGAAACGGTGTTAAACCGATACCACCCGCAATCCAAACTTGCTTTCTTTTCTTCGCACTCGATGCATCGAAACGTCCGTAAGGACCACGCACAATAACTTCACCGCCAGGCTGAAGCTCTTCACGGACTTTCCGCGTCCAGTCACCAAGTACCTTCATGGTGAAGCGTAGCCGATCTTCACTCGGAGCACTGGAAATGGTGAAAGGATGCGGTTCTGACCAGTCTTTGCCTTGAACTTCAACAAAGGCAAATTGCCCTGGCTTAAACTTCAGCATGTCACCGACTGGCTTTAAAACAACTTCAGTCGCCCTTTCCAGAGAATTGACCGTCTCGATAGTGAACCGAAAAGCTGTGCGCTTGTTCATACCGAACATTGTATAAGAAAGCGCAACGACTCCGATGAATGCGGCAATGACCAGCAGAAAACCAGACACGCTAAATCGTTCATAAAAGACCCCCGGGGCGTTCATGAAATGACCGATGACAAGAATGTAGACCAAAGCCATCAACTTGTGCGGATTGCGCCAACTGGAATAGCTAATCTTCCGATTGAGAGCAACGAACAGGCCGATCACCAGTAGCACCATGGACGCCATCCCGATCTGCGCGGACGGAAAGGTTGAGTTGATGATCGGATCAACGCCTTCCGGAAGTTCCTTTGGAATACTGAAAAAATGTAACAAAGCGAAGACTGCCGTAAAGGATCCAGCCACACGATGAACCTGATACATACGATCGAGTCCACCAAACATCTCCTCAAAAATCTCCAGCCTTGTTGCAAGAATCACGGAGAACGTCATCAAAAGAAAGCTGACACCGGCAAGAAGTGTTGAGCCAGTGGTTCTGACCGTATGATGCTCAGGCGCAAAAGCGAGATGAATGATCATGAAGATGGCAACGATTCCGACAAGTGAATTGATTCCTTGTAAGCGTAGCATCGTCCGTCCTCCCTATTGACTGTTGCGAGTGCTGACATAGCCAGAGCTTACGGCGCAGAAACACGCTGCAATTGCTGCGATGGTCCGGAACCAATGGACAAGTTGCCATTGCTTCAATTCCTGAGCGACCTCTTGAGCGCTCATGACACCTTCGGCAAGAGACGCGTTTGCTCCGGAAAAGTAAGCTGGAAAGGTTGCGAACATGAGGAGCGTGAATACCGAGGTTGCAATAAGCCAGTTTCGTGGGGGAAGTTTCTTCCAAACGGCGAAGCTAGTTATTAACAAGGTTACTCCGGTGACGGAAAACCCAAGAGGTTTCATCACGCTTGCTACAAAAGGGACACTGGTGCTGAAAAGCCAATTGAACTCTGCGAGTTCAAGCGATTGCCAGTAAGGTAGAAAGCCAAGCCCCAAAAGGAACAATCCGCCTGCAAGTAACCCCAGTGTGACTGTTACAGCTTGCGTTACATAAATCATCTTCTTCTCCCCTTTCTGTGTTTTGAATTGAATTTAGGACGTGAGAGACCATCCGATGCGACACGCATCGGTGAGATTGTGTTTCGTTTTGGGATTGTGAACTCTTGGATTATTTCCACGGAACAAACCGCAGACGACACAGAGGCTTACAAAACTTGCCTATTAATCCTTTTTCGATAGTTCGATGGTGTTTCAGTCGTCCATCTTTGGAATGCCCTGCGAAACGCTCGTTCGTCTGAGTATCCAAGAAGGAACGCGATTGAGCCAATGTCGTTGCGGTTACCGCGCAGAAGCTCTCTTGCTCTTTGCTCTCGGACTTGGTCAATCAATGCCTGCAGAGTGGTTCCGTGCTCAGCGGCTATTCTTTGCGCTGTACGGACACTCACATTGGCCGCAGCCGCAACGCTGGCAGCATTGAACACGCCTGTCTCTGCATTCTCTGCAGCAGCTTTTCTGAGAGTTTTGAGTTCTTTTGGTTCTTTTGCGGATTCAATCTGCTTCTTAATTCCAGAAAGGTGCGTTTGGATATACTTGAAGAGCTGAATATTCGCTTGCTTAATAGGTTCATTCAGCTTTTCCCGCTTGATAATCAGACTGATTTCGTCGGCGTTGAATTCAACTGGCACACCAAAATAGTCAACGTAGTAACACAAATCACTACTTGGAGAATGCGAGAAGGTGACACGTTCAATGCAGTCTCGGACGCCCAGAAACTCGGAAAAGAGTCTAGGGACACAAGCTGAGCCAATTTCTGCAGAACGTCCGCCGTCAATCTGGTTCATCGGGTGACTTGAAACCAGTTTTACCTCTTCTGGCCCTTCATGGAAGGTCAATTCCAATTGATCTGATATGACGATACAATTTCTTGTAAGAAGCATGATTGCTGCACGAAGATCATCGGCGTATCGCGCACCTTCAGCCAAACCAGCAAAAAACGAAAAAGGAGCGGCCCGTGCAATATCCAGTGCAATTGGTTCACCTGGAAAGCGCTCTGCCATTAATTTTACTATTCTGGGCATGACATCTTCTGGAGGTCGTGCCATTGGATTCATCAGCAAATCGCATGAGACGCCAGTAGCATCTTGTACTTCCGCAAATGTCACCCCTCGCGTGAGTGCGGAAGCGAGCACAGTCATCACGGCACCATTGCTTACAGAAGTCATTGACGTATCTCGGCACATTCTGTCCGGGGCAATGCACGACGCGCTGTAAAACACTCTTGGAGGACAGATGCATTACCGGCTCTGTGTGGATTCCGAAAAATTCTATTCATCTCAACCCTCTGAGCAACATGTCACAAGGTCAAACTGGCTGATGATGATCGGAATGCACAGGACCATTCTTGCCAAATGTGGGACAATACTCGCCAAACACGGTCAAAGCACGCCAGCATTCATATCGAAAACAGACACTCAGAGTGAATGCGGTAACTTGCACTTTGGGCTCTAAACAGACCTACATCGCTTAGGTGCGAACGGGGATTGTCGACATTCTGTGACTTAAAGGCCGATCACGCTTTCGGCGCGACCTGCACCGTCCAGCAGGTTTCACGAGCTCTTCCGACACCTGTTTCAGAAGTTCGAAGGATCGCTCCCGGTTCCACTCGATCTAGGGGCACTGGCAGGTGCACTCGCGCCGGGTTTCAAGATTGTAGATATCGAGTTGCCGGCACCAAGTCAGATGGCGAAAGGTCAGGTCGTCCAACTCGTTTCGGTCTCGCAGAGAGGACCGCGCGGCGTCCTTCTCGTTAAGCGCTCGAATACGGGTATGCTCGCCCCGCAACCGGTCCCACAGGCCTTTCAACCAAGTTCTGAACGGCGCCTGTCGCGTATGGGCTTCCGCTTACTGGTGCCGCTCTTAACCTGCACGAGCGTCTGTCGTTCGGTCCGTTGCCGCTGCACCAGAGTGTTGCAGCGATACTCGAAGGCATGGGTCTGGGCGTTCAGTGTCTCGTCGGCCTCCGCATTGAACCGATCCAATGCCTGCACCATTCCCTGGGCTATCTGTTTCTTGACCTTCGCCACGCTGGGCAGGTCGTTGTCGTCGCCAATCCTGGTCCGGACTTGCCTAACCTCGATCTCTTTCGGAAACATCCTCGGGACGGAATAGGACTCGCCATGGGTATCGACCGCCACAATGGCGGAACGGTCGCCCTCCCTTCGCAAGCAGGTAGCCCCGTTACTCCAGCGCATGCATAGAGGCGAATCTTCTCTATTTGGTCGCACGACGGCTCCCCGCATCAATACGGGCAGTGACCCTCTTGCCCATCGCCCCCCTATCCGGACGTGGTCGGCGCTCGGCGCACTACACCTAACTTTCTCCAACCGCCCCCTGTTCCTCGATGTTCCACGGGAAAGCGACCTCTGGTACAGTTGCTCACACCGCAGGCAGGCTTCCACGCGAAGGCCGATTTGGGTCCCGCGCCGCTTGTCTGGATCGTTGACGCATTCAGTCAAAGGATTGCTCAAACCATGGTTCATCGCACCCGTCCTTTGAATGGCGACTTCGGCCTATGTATCGAGAACGTGCGGCCGGACGATCTTGCGGATCCGGCTTTTCGGGCGCGTGCCTATGACCAATGGTTGGCGCATGGCGGCCTGCTTGCGCTACGCGGAGAGGCCTTGTCGACGCTGTCCCCGGATCAACTCGTCAATTGGGCGGAAGCTTTCGGCCTCGTCGAAGAAACAGCCCAGTCCGGGCGGGAGGGTATGACCGTGTCAGGCTACCCGATATTGCGCATCGGGAATGCCCGGGACAACGACGGCAAACTCGTCTCCGTACTCTTGCAGGCGCCCTCCTTGGCGAGCGACGAGGACATTCGGTACAATCCCGATACTCGGCGTCCGATCTGGCATACGGACTCCACATTCCGGGAACGCCCGCCCATCGGTTCCGTCTTCCATTGCAGGATAGCGCCGCCCACAGGCGCCGCGACCTTGTTCAGCGACATGCGCCGGGGATACGAGAGCCTGTCGCCCCAGGAACGGCAACGGCTTGAGACGCTCGAAGCTGTCTGTTCGCTGGCCCATCACGACAAAAAGATCAACAGCTACTCGCCATCCTATCCGGTCCTCACACCCGAGCAGCGCGCGGAAAACCCACCGCAGCGCGTTCCCCTTGTCCTATGTCATCCAATCACCGGCCAACCGGCGCTGTACGGGCTCAACAGTTCCACCTGCGCCATCGTTCCCACCGGCGCGGAGATCGACCAGGAAGATTTGGATCAATGGGACCTGGAAGGCGTGGAAGACGACAGCGTCATGATTTGGCGCGATTTGCTGCCGCGGGTAACCGCCCCGGAATTCACTGTAAAATGGGAATGGCAAGCGGGCGATGTCGTCGTCTGGGACAACCGATCGACAATTCACGCCGGCACCGGATTCGATTTCCAGAAACACGAACGGGAAATGTGGCGCCTGACCTTGGCGGAAGAGCGCCCGGCGCCAGCCTGAGATCCCGGAATGGGCACAGGCTTGCGATCGCCGGTTTTGCGTCGCGCGCCATGCAACAGATGCCGAGGCGGCATCCCCCGGCATCCCCCTCAACCGCGGCGGCCCCGAAGGGACGATCAGCGCTCCTGGAACGCCTGTCCCAGGCCTGCAAGAATGGGCTGGGCGAGATACTGCAGCACCGTTCTTTTGCCAAGCAGGATAGAGGCGCCGACCTTCAGACCGGGCACCAGGGCATAGGTCCCGTCATTTCCCGAAAAGGCCTCGGCCTGAGTCTCGATGATCATCTTATAAAAGGCGTCGCCACTGTCGTTGGTGAAACTGTCGGGACTGATGCGCGCGACCACGCCGTCAATCGCCTGATACCGGAACGCATCCCTCGACGCCAACCGGATCTGAGCCTCCATGCCCGAACTGATGAAGCCGACTTCGGAGATCGGCAGCAAAGCCTCGATCAAGAGGGCGTCATTGTTCGGGACCACCTCCGCCACCACCTCGCCCGGCGTAATGACCGCACCGCGGGTGAAGGTCGACAAGGCCTTGATCGTCCCGTCGATCGGCGATCGCAGAACCCGGCGTTCCCGCGTGTCCGCCAACTTGCCCATCCGATTGCCAAGTTCGCGAAGTTCCTGGGTAACGCCGTCCAACTCCTCGCGGGCGTCTTCCTCGGCAAGGGAGATCACCAGCGCGCGTTCCGCCTTGGCCTGGGCAAGAGACGCCCCCGCTGTCGCCCTGGCCGCGCCAGCCTGGGCCAACTCCGCCTCAAGCGATGCCTGCACACTGACAAGCTCCAGATGTTCCATTCGGTTTGTGAGATCGCTGGATAGAAGATCGGCCGATATGGCCACCTGCTCTTCCACGATCTTGATCCGGCGCCTGGCACTGTCCGCCCGGGTCTGAATCTCGATGATCTCTTGCTCCCGTTGCCGGACGACCTGGTCGCGAGCCGCCAAGTCCCGCTCCAGCCGCAGACGGCGTGCCCTGAACAACGCCATCGACCGTTCCGCAATGTCCGGATAGGCGTCCACCAGCGGTACCGGCGGCCAGAACTCTTCCTCGCCATCCAACTCCGCCTCCAATCGGAGGACTGCCGCCTGGAGGGCCGCAAGACGCACGTCCAACTCTCCGATATCCGCATCGTCCGACACGGATTGAAGTTCCAGAACGGGTTGGTCCCGCTGAACCAGTTCCCCTTCCTGGATCAGGATCTTCTGAACGATGCCGCCTTCCAAGCTCTCAATTGTCTGAACCTGCTTACTGGGGATGACCTCTCCCTGCGCGGAGACGGCACGGTCCAATTCGGCTTCGTAAGCCCAATAGCCGGCCGCGACTACGAACAGACTGATGACAGCGCACAAGGCCTGCGCATAGTTGCGCACCTTCGGCATCTGTGCGCCGGGCACGTTCGCCGCAGACGGCATTTGGGTCTTACGTCCGGTAAAGAGCGTCTGGGGCGTTTCGGCGGGCTTCTCCTTTTCGCTGCTTTGAACGACCGCGCTTTGTCCTCGACGCAAGGTCACGACCTGATCCGCCTGCCTGGCCAATTCCTGGGTCGCCCCGGCGCAGAAGACGATCTTTCCGTTTTCCGTCCAATTGCGGTAGAGCGCCGACAGGGATTTGGCCGCCTGCACGGAAAGGGCCTTGTTCGGATCCTCGACGACAAAGATCGGGGGATCCAGATACAACGCCCGGGCAAGGCCCAACCGCCATCGAACCTCTCCGGGAAGCGCGTCCATTCCTTCGGTTACCGGCATATCCAAGCCGTTCGGATGCGATTCCACGACGCGCCGGATCCCGGCCGCATCGATCGCCGCGAGCATCTCTTCTTCGCCGCCGCCCCGCAGATCCTGGAAATTTTCGCGCAGGGTGCCGTCGCGGAAGAGCGGTTCGCTGGGAACGAGCCCCACTTGCAGACGCCACCATTCGAAAGGAACCGACTGCAGGTTGACGTCGTTGATCAGGACGATCCCGTCGGTCGGCTGCTCGATATTGGCAAGCAGATCGGTGAGAACGCTCTGGGCCATGGGATCGTCGCCATGAACGAGGGTCAGCGTCCCCGGAGACAACGCCACCGAAAGGTCCGAGAAATAGGACAAACTGGCGCCTTCCGGCCGGACGCCCACCTGCCGCAAGACGAGGGACTTCACGTCTCCCGCAAGAGGGTTGCGGCCCATCGCGCTTATCGGCATGCGCTTAAGCTGGTTGATGGTCTCCAGCGCGGGTCTGGCGCCCTGAAGCGCCTCGAAGGTGCCGGCGAACCTGGAAATCGGCATCAAGGCCCGGGCAGCGAGAATGTTGACGCCGATGAGGGAGCCGATATCGAGCTGCCCGTCCAAGGTGAGAAGCGCCCCGAAAGAGATCAGGGCCAGGGTCTGAATGGCCTGAACAAAACCGGCCAGGCTTTGTTGCGAAGACGCCCGTGACGCAATGATCTTCGCAAGATCGACATTGCCCACCGCCAGACCGCGCCACTGGTTGACCAACGCTTCCGACATCGTGAAGTAACGTGCCCGGCGGTCCCGGCCCATGGTTCGGCGCAGCTTGTCGGCATCCCTCTTCGCGGAGCCCGCCAACATCGATTGTTGGCGCTGTTTGGAGCGCGCGACCACCACCGTGCCAATCATCATGAGAACGATACATCCCGCGGCAATCATCCCCAATCGTGGGTCAATCAGATAAACGATCACCACAAAGACGAAGGAAAAGGGCACATCCAGGCAATTACACAGGTTCTGAGGTCCGAATGCGCTTTGGATTGTCGATAGGGCATCCAGCGTATCGGACCGCCCGGGTGCGTTAAGAGACTTGAGTTCCTTCGGCGTCGCCAATCCCAACAGAGAGCCCACGCCGGTGTACAAATTGAGATCCTGTACCGCGCTTTGCGCGCGCGCCAGGCGGAACCGTGCGCCGCGGAGAAGAAACTCGAACAGTACGGCGATCGCCGCGCCGGCAAGCAAGGCCGTAAGGGTTGAGATCTCGCCGACCGCCAAGAACCGGTTGAGGATCTGGATGACAAACAAGGGCGTCGCCAAAGCCAAGGCGTTCGCCAGCAATGACGCCAACAGCAACAGAAACGTCGTCCACGGGGCGACGGCGAGGCGACGCGTTAGCTCCCACATGATCCCAAACTAGCGTCCCGGAACGGCTTAGGTGACCTGGAAGTCGGAGTTATCCAACTCAGAGAGACTAGTGCCGGACAGCGTCACTTCCAAGTCGGTCGTGCCGTTGCCGGTGGTGTCTATTTCCAGCAGCTTGGTTGTATCGCTGAAGCGCGCTTCGGTATTTCCGCTGCCCGAGAAACTCTGCGTGCCGTCGCCGATGAAATTGAAGGTACCGGTCAGGAGGCCATCCAAGAGGATCGTGTCTATTCCATCGGCCTCGAAGTCCAGAATGGTGTCTCGGAACACATTGTTCGACTCCGATGCGCTGCTGTACCGGAATTGGTCCGCCCCGGCCCCGCCGGTTAACTGATCGGCGCCCGCTCCCCCGCTCAAGAAATCATTCCCCGCACCGCCGGAAAGGATGTCGTTTCCAGCATTTCCGAAGACGGAGTTTCCATCGTCACTGGCGAAAAACTGGTCGCCCAAGTCGGAAAGGTTGAACCCTTCAATCGAATTCAGCGTATCCGTTCCACCGAACCCATCAATAGCGGTTCTCGCAGCCAGGCCTCCCTGGACGGTATCGCTGTTGTTCACGGTGACCGCACCCGGGCCATTCCCGTAAATCATGTTATCGAAGCGGCCAAACCCGTTGATCGTATCGTCGCCCGCGGAACCCTGGAAAATATCGCTGTAGTTCGTTCCGTTCTCCACATCGGAGCCGGATGAACTCGCTACGTCGACCGGCCCCATATTGAAGTGCCTGAAATCCAAATCGCCGGCATTGATGCCTTCAAGGGTCAGCGAGTCGCCGTTCCCAAAGTCTACGAAAGTGTCTACACCGCCATTGATACTGCTGATGTTCAGGGACCCGAAGTCGAAGATACCGTGTGAGCCCACCTGTATCAGGTCTGCGGTGATATCGAAGTCGGTGATCGTATCCGCCCCATCGCCCGGGCTGTGGTCGAACAGGTCCAGACCCGTTCCGCCGGTAGCCGTATCCAGGCCGCCGCCAAAGAAGATCGCGTCGTCACCGGCGCCCGTGTCGATGCTGTCATCGCCGCTTTCGTTGAAGACACTATCGTTACCGCCGCCGGTTTCGATCGTATCGTTCCCCGATCCGTCCGCAACGGAGTCGTCGCCCAGCCCGCCGATCAGCGTGTCGTTGCCGCCGCGGCCGTCCAGGAACCCGCCGCGGTCACTGCCGACAAGGATGTCGTCGCCATTGCGCGAGCCGCGCACGGATTCGACATTGATCAGCGTATCGTTTCCGAAGCCGATCGTCTGCGAGGACCGTGCGCCGATGAAGGTGCCGTTCACCGTCACGTCCTGATCCGACAGGTTAACGAAGGCCTGCGAGACACTGGACCGGTCGTACCGCACCAGGTCGGTGCCATCGCCGCCGTCGATGGTGTCGTCCCCGGCCCGGGTGATGAAGCGGTCGTTTTCGGCCGAACCGAAGAACACATCGTTGAAATCCGTTCCCCGGACTTCGTCGATATTGGCGAAGGTGTCCGTGCCCCCGAAAGAGTCGAGAACCGTTCCTGCCGCGACGTTTGCGGTGCCGCCGCCGGGCAGCGCGACTGACTGCTGGATCGCGGATGCGTTATAGATGATGCCGAGGCCGTCTGAATTGACATCCTGACCGGCACGGTAATCCAGCCTGTCGAACCCGCCCCCGCCGGTAAAGTGGTCGTCCCCGTCCAGGCCGCGGAACTGGATGAACTCGTTGGTGTCCACCAGGTCGACCGAGAAGCTGTCATTGCCGCTTGTGCCGCGGATCTGCAACCCGCCGTTCAGCCCATCGATCAGATGCAGGTTCAAAAGCGTATCGGTCGCATCAAACGAGCCGTCGCCGTCCAGGTCCTTCTGAACGGTTCCTGTGGTGACACCGTTGACGGTCGTTATCGTTCCGCTCGTACCGGTGATACCGACATTGAAGTAATTGAGTTCGTAGAACCCTGAACCCGGGTCGAAATCGATCGTATCGTCGCCCGCGCTTCCGAATACGACATCGCCCACGCTGAAACTGCTGTTGAGGGGCCGGATCACATCCGGTCCCGCCGTTCCATTCAGAACGTCGTCGCCGTTGGTGCCCAAAACATCGGTGGTGGCAAAGACGAAATCGGATGCTGTCAGGGTCGAGATATCAACGCCCTGCAGGGTGACGGCCTCGCCGCCGGCGAACGTGATCGTATCCCCGCCACCGGACAAAAGGCCCTGAATCTGCGCGAAGTTCTGGAACCCGCGGCCGCTGACATCGATCTGGTCGGTTCCGGCCTGGAAGTCTGTAACCGTGTCCAGCCCCGCCCCGACAGTCGCAACAAACACGTCGCCGCCGCCGCCGCCGGTCAAGACGTCATTGCCCAACCCGCCGTCGATACGGTCCTCTCCCGCGCCACCTTCAAGAACGTTTGCCTGGCTGGACCCGGTCAGAATGTCGTCAAACTCCGTGCCGATGGCGTTTTCGATGCTGACCAGGGTATCGGTGTCGCCAAACCCGTCCGTCGCGGTCCCGGCGGCCAGGTCTACGGTCACCCCGCTCAGCCCCAGCGCGGTTTGGTCGGTCGAATAGAAGAACGCGTCCGTACTATAGTCGGCCGTGTCTGTTCCGGCCCCCCCATCGAGGAAGTCGGCGCCGGCAATGCCCTGGAAGGTATTGTTCTCGGCGCCGCCGATGATGACGTCATCGCGGTGAGTGCCACGGACATCCTCTATGTTCACCAACGTGTCGATACTGCCGAAACCGTCGGTGGCGGTCCCAGCCGCCTGGCCGCCCTGGTCGACCGCGGAAAGGTTCACCGTGACGCCATCAAGTCCGAATTGATTGGCGTTGCTGAACCGGAAGATCTCGTTATCGAAGCGAACCAGGTCGGTACCGGCGCCGCCGTCAATGAAATCGCTGCCACCGACCCCGGAGAACTGGTTGTTGTTGTCATCGCCGATCAGCGTGTCATCCCCATTCGACCCGCGGACCCGTTCGATCGACGTCAAAATATCCGTAAAGGAGCCGTCATTGGCGACCGCGGTGCCGTTGCCGTTGCCCAAGTGAACGGTCACCCCGGCAACAAAGCTTGTATCCGCATCGCCGGCTATGCCGACATATTCGACTCGGTCGTTGCCGAGGCCGCCGTCGATATTGTCGCCGCCGCCCCGGAACCTGAAGACGTCGTTGTTGTCGGATCCGATCGCCGTGTCGGCCTGGCGTGTGCCGTCTACCCGCTCGATGCTGACAAGGGTGTCGGTGAACCGGTTCAGCGTATCGGTCACGGTTCCCTGTGCGCCGCTCAGATCGACGTTGATGCCGGCATCGCTCAGGAAGGTGTAGGAGACATTGTCGAAACCTGCCCCGCCATCGACGAAGTCGTTGCCAAATCCTGCCCGGAAAAACTCAAACGCGTCATTTGCGCCGCCGGTGAGATTGTCGTCGAAACCGGTACCGATCACGGCTTCGATTCCGCTAACCGCATCGGTTCCGCCGAAGCCGTCTTCGGTGACAAGTCCTGTACCCAGATTAACGACAACCCCGATCGTCGCGGCACTGAAGTCAAGCGTATCGAATTCCTGTTCGATGCCGGAGAATATGTCGATCGACGCGCCGCCATCGATGATGTCGTTGCCGGCGCTGGTGAGGAACGTATCGAACCCTTGTCCGCCAACCAGGATGTCGTTCCCCAGACCGCCGTCGATCACGTCATTGCCACGCCCCGCCAAGATCGTGTCGTTTCCGTCAAGACCGTTCAGGGTTGTGGCGTTGGCAGGCCCTATGATCACGTCGTCCAACGCGCTGCCATCGACGGTGCTGAAATCGAAGGTGAACTCGAAATGCGCATTGTTGAGCTGCGCTGCGTTGATGCCGACCAGCGTCACCGTGTTGCCCGCGCCGAAATCGATCAGCGCGTCGCCGCCTACGTCGGTGATCGTGAGTTGCGAGATATCCGTCAGCCCAAAGCTGGTAATCGTCAGCACATCGTCGGAGAGGTCGAAGTCCGTGACCACATCGGCCCCGTCCCCGGTGTTGAAGACAAACCTATCGAACCCGGTTCCGCCGGTCAGGACGTCGGCACCCGTGCCGCCTTGCAGGATGTCGTTACCGCCGCCGCCAATCAGTACATCGGCGCCGTCATTGCCAAAGGCAATTTCAGCAGCGTCAGAACCGAAGAAGCCGTCGTCGAAGAGGCCGAAGCTGAAAGACTCGATCGATGTCAGCGTATCCGTCCCGCCCAGGCCGTCCTGTGCGGTCCCAGAAGCCACACCGTTCTGAACCGTGTCCGACAGGTTGACGATGACCGATCCGCCCGCAGCATCGTTGAAGTAGTTGGCGCTATCCTGGTTTCCGCCACCGCCGCGCAGGATGTCATTCCCCAGCCCGCCGTCGAACTGATCGTTCCCGACGCCGCCGATCAGTATGTCGTCGCCTGCACCGCCGAAGAGGTTGGCTGAGTTGACCGTCTCACTACCGTCCAGAGTGTCGTTTCCGCCCAGCCCATAGATGGTATCGATACGACCGCCGTTGCCTTCAATCGTTTCGCCGGCCGCCGATCCGATCAGAATCTCGCCGGCGTCGCCCTGATCGATGCCCTGGGTCCCCGCCTCCAAGTAAATCTTCGACCGTACATCCGCACCGAAACTGCCTGTCAGGGATGCGTTCAGGAACGAGAAGTCGCCTTCGATAAAATCGATGCTGTCCTGCCCAATCAGGAAGTCGTCAAACCGCAGCGAATCCTCAAGGAAGCCGTTGTCCTCATGCTGGATCTGGAAGACCAGATCATCCCCATCGAACCGGATATCGAAGGTCTGGAGGTCGCCGGACGCCGTGAAGCTGCTCAGGAACACATGATCTTTGCCACCCAAATCCCCATCGGCACGGATTGTGTCGAAACCGTCGCCGGTGTTCCAACCAATAAAGTCCGACCCTGCCCCGCCGACGATAATGTCATCACCCTGATTCCCCTGGATGAAATCGTTTCCGTCCCCGCCGAGTATTAGATCGCTGCCACTTTGGCCGAAAACGGTCTCGTCTTCAGACGATCCGACAAACGTGTCGTCGCTGTTGCTAAGGATGAACTGCTCAATCGACTCGAACGTGTCCGTTCCGCCCTGGCCATCGCTGGCGGTGCCCGCGGCCGTGCCGCCGAAAGCCGCATCGCTCAGGTTCACCACAACACCGGCCGGGCTGTCGATGTAGTTGACGGCGTCAAAGTCACTGCCGCCGCCGTCCAGATGATCGTCGCCGGCCCCGCCGCGGAGAACGTCATTGCCTAAGCCACCGCGCAGGATATCGTTGCCTCCGGCACCGCGAAGGTCGTCCTCGACCGCCGTCCCAACGAGCGTTTCGCCCGCAGCCGTCCCATTGGTCGTCAGAACGTCAAATCCGAAATGGAAATCCTGCAGGACCGATGAGTCCCCGACACCCAGCAGAGTAATCGTTTGTCCGTTGCCGAAATCGACTAACGTATCGGTCCCATCGTCGGTGATGGTCAGGTCCGAGAACTGCCCAACAACAAAGTCGGCGGTGATTGCATCCAGCAGGGGATCGAAGTCCGTAATGACATCGGCACCGTCGCCGGAGAATACCTCAAACAAGTCGCCGTCGGCGCCGCCGGTCAGTGTATCGTTGCCCTGTCCACCCTGGATGACATCCTGCCCTGCCCCGCCGTCAATGACGTCGTTACCATTCAACCCGATAAACCGGTTGTCGGCGCCATCGCCGGACAGGACGTCATCGAAGTTGGTCCCAATGACGCTCTCGATACCTGTGAACGTGTCGCTGTCGCCGTAACCATCCGTCGCCGTACCCGCCGCGAGGTCGACAGAGATGCCCTGGAGGCCGAGCGCCGTTTGGGCCGTGTTGAAGTTGAACGCATCCGACGAATAGGAAAGGGTGTCAAAGCCCAGCCCGCCGATGAAGTTGTCGTCACCCGCCAATCCGCTGAATAGGTTGTCATCATCGCTACCGATAACGATGTCATTCTGGAAAGTGCCGCGCACCCGCTCGATATTGATAAGGGTATCCTGGTCCCCAAAGCCATCCGTGGCCGTGCCCGCCGCCTGACCAAACTGCGTCGTTGAGGACAGGTTGACGATCACGCCGCCTGTGCCTGGGGTGCCTGCGACGTTGAAGCGGTACAGATCGCCGTTGTAGCGCACTTCGTCGATGCCGGCCCCGCCGTCGATGACGTCGTCCCCGCCGAGCGATTGGAACATGTTGGTACCGGCATCGCCGGTCAGGATGTCATCGCCCCGCGAACCGCGCACTTGTTCGACGGAGGTGAAGGTATCCGTGAAGGAACCATCCCGGGCAACGCCTGTGCCCGCGGCCAAATCGACCGTTACGCCGGCGTCGGTGCTGATACCGACATATTCAAGCCGGTCCGTCCCGATCCCGCCGGTTACCACGTCGTTGCCGTCCAGGACGCGGTATGCCGCGAATTCGAATTCCGTCTGATTGCCGCGGAACTTGTCGTCGTCGTCGGTCCCCACCACACGGAAGACGTCTTGGACGATGTCTATGAAGGAGTTGTCCTGCGTTCTGACGGTCCCGAGATCGAAGTCGACGTTGATACCGCCGACAGAGAGGTTCTGGTAGGTTACATCGGCATTGAAGGCGCCGTTGATCGTGTCGTTGCCCAGCCCCGGCGTAAATCTCTCAAAAAACGTATTCCCACCGCCGGTCAGCACGTCGTTAAAGTTCGTGCCGATCACATGCTCCACGTTCTGAATACTGTCGGTGCCGCCAAAGCCGTCCGACGCGACACCAGTCGCCAGATTGACCGTAACGCCGGTCGGCGCGGCGGAGAAATCCACAGCGTCGAATGTTTGCTCGATGCCGGCGGCATCCCGCGATGCTCCTCCATCGATCGAGTCGTTCCCGGGGCCGGCAAGGAACGTGTCCACGCCTTCACCGCCGATAAGGATGTCATTGCCTGCCGCACCGTCGATCGTGTCGTCGCCGTCAAGCCCGTCGATGCGGTCCGCATCCGCCGTCCCGTTGAGTATGTCATCCCCGGCCGTGCCGGTGATGTTGTTGAGCGGCGCCAGCAAGAAGTCGGACTCCGACAACTGGGTCGTGTCGATTCCGTTCAGCTGCACTGTCGTTCCATCACCGAAGGTGATTGTATTCCCGCCGGTAAGGAGCGGCTGAAGATCGGCGAAAACAGCGAAAGTGAAGGCCGAAACATCCAGAAGATCCTGGCCTATGACGAAATCGTTGACGATGTCGGATCCGCCGCCGGCGGTCAGAACGAACGTATCGTCCCCGTCGCGCCCCCGCAGGAAATCGTTTCCGGCGCCGCCGACCAGGATGTCGTTCCCACCCTGTCCATCCAAGGTGCTGTCCGTATCGGCGGCAACGAGGATGTCGTCGCCAACGCGCGATCCGCGGACCTCTTCAATGTTGAAGAGCGCATCGTTGCCGAACCCGATCGTCTGCGACGAGTTTGCCGCGATGAAAGTGCCGTTGATCGTAACGTCTTGCGACGACAGGTTTACGAAGGCTTGGGAGACGTTGGTACGGTCGTAACGGATCAGATCGAACCCGTCGCCGCCGTCAACAACATCGTTCCCTCCACGGGTCAGGAACCGGTCATTGCCGGAAGAGCCGAAGAAGAAGTCGTCGTCTTCCGTTCCCCGGACCTCTGAAATCTGATCGATGTTGATGAAGGTGTCGGTGTCCCCGAATGTATCGAGGGCCGTGCCTGCGGCGACATCGACGGTGGAGGTATCCGGCAAGGTAACGGTCTGCGTCGTCTCCGACAGGTTGATGATTACTCCGACGCCGTCGCCGTCCTGGTCGCTCTCCGCCTCATAGCCAACGCGTTCGAAGCCGTCCCCACCGATGAAAGTATCGTTGCCTGCAAAACCGCGCATCAAAAAGAAGTCGCCGGAGTCGGGAAGGTTTACCTCAATACGGTCATCGCCCGCTGTGCCGTATACGCCGAAGCCGGCGTCGAACAGATCGACGTCTTGGAGGTTAACGAGCGTATCGACCGCATCCGTGATGCCGTCGCCATCGACATCCTTGCGGACCAAGCCGGTGGTAACGCCATTCTCCGTCGTGACAAACACGTCGATAGCGCTGACATTTGCGTTGTTGTAGTCCAGGGCGGCATACGGCCCGAAGTTGCCGGTGAAGTCGAAAACATCGAAACCGGCGCTTCCCTGCACCTCATCGTCGGCGCTTGGTCCCGCTGCCGCCGAGAAAAGTGTAATGTAGTCGTCGCCGGCCGTGCCGGTCAGTATATCCCCGCCGCTTGTGCCCGTTATCCCATTCAGGCCGTCGGCCAGGATGAAATCATTCGCAGTCAAGTTGTTCAGATCGATGTCCCGCAGCCGGACCGACACGCCATTACCAAACTGCAGATCGCCACTGGGGGCGGCATTCGCCAGGATCACCGACAACTCCGCGAAATCCGCGATGCCCAAAGCGGCGAGGTTTATCTTGTCGACACCGATGTTGAAGTCGTCGATGTCGGTAAATCCGCTACCCTGCCAGATGATGAACGTGTCGGAGCCGGCCGACCCATCTTGTTCGAACACATCCCCCACAAGGAAGGTGTTCTTCCCAGCGACAAGGATGTCGTTACCGTCTTGCCCATTGAGGCTGCCGCCGGACAAACTGCCGATCAGGAGATCGTCCAGGTTGGTACCGGCAACACCTTCGATTTCGGAGAAACTGTCTTGGAAAGCGCCGGCGCGTTCTTGTGCGACACCCCTTTCGGAGTCGATGACCACACCGTTGCTAAGGCCGCTGAAAGTGTAGCTCAGGAAGTCGAAGCCACCCACGCCACCGTCGATAACATCGTTCCCGAAGTTGCCGTTAAAGGAGTCATCTCCGTCCTCGCCGAACAGTTGGTCATCGCCGTCGTCGCCATCGAGTGAGTCGTTACCGTCCCCACCGAAGAGCTGATCGTTGCCCGATCCGCCGCGCAGATCGTCGTTCAATGTCCCGCCGGTGAGGATGTCGTTTCCGCCATTTCCTTCAAGCCGGTCACCGCCCAGGTCGCTGGCGGTGAGATTGTCATCGCCTTCGGAACCCCGGATGCGTTCGATACTGGTAAGCGCGTCCGTCCCTTGCGTATAGCTGGCTATGCCTGTCGCCAGGTTGGCGGTAACCCCGTCAATTCCTGAGAACCGATAGTCAACGGCATCGAATCCGCCGCCACCGTCGATCTGGTCGTTACCGAAGAAAGGCCGGAATTGATCGCCACCGGTACTGCCGATGAACTGATCGTCGAAGTCCGTACCTTCCAGTCGTTCGATGTTGAAGAAAGTATCCGTGAAAAGGTCCGCGGAGCTCTGATTGACGGTGGTAACCGTGCCGTCTCGCTCATTCGAGCCGGCACTGAAATCCATAATGACGCCTTCATTCAGCTGGGAGCGGTACCGGACCACATCGAAACCGGTTTCCCCGTCGATTATGTCGTTCCCAAGTCCGCCCTGGAAGCTCTCGAAGTCGTCGTCGGCCCCGCCGGTCAGAACATCGTCGAACCGGGTTCCAAAGACAATTTCAAACCCCGAGATCGTATCGGTATTGCCGAATCCGTCCGTCGCGGTACCGATCGTCACCGTGTTTCCAAGAAAGTCCGTCCCGGTCCCGGTATTCAAGTCGACAACGATGCCGCTTGTTCCGAAATTGTCCTGGCTCTGGCCTAAGGCGAATTCGTCGCCATCGAAGAAAATTTCATCGAAACCTCCACCGCCATGAAGGATGTCGTTTCCGGCATACCCACCAAAGGATTCGTCGGCATCCCCACCCTGAATGAGGTCATCCTGGAAGGTTCCAATTATTCCTTCAATATTGGAAACGGTATCGAAGTCTCCGAATCCATCTTTGACTTGGCCGGCGGCGATGATCTCGCCCCCAAGATCCGCTGCCTGATTGGACAGGTTGGCCTTGATGCCGCCGATACCGGCCGTCCCCGCGGCGTTTTCAAAAAACAGATCGATATCGTAGCGCGCGAAATCGAAACCGCCGCCGCCGTCGAGCACGTCGTCGCCGCCGCCGCCCGTCAGGCGGTTGTTACCGCTATCGCCGGTGATCGTATCGTCCCCGCGCGTTCCACGAGCCCGCTCGATGCCACTCAACTGATCGGTGAAGGATCCATCGTTGGCCGATGCGGTCTGCGACGCGGAAGACAGATCGATTGTTATACCCTGATCGTTTTCAAGATCGAGGTACGTGACACGGTCCGTACCGTCACCGCCGTTCACAACGTCGTTGCCGGCGCCTGGCAGAAAGTCCTGGAAACCACTGCCATCTCCGGTGAAGGTGTCATCGCCGCCGGTCCCTTGGATCGACTCGACGTTGACGATCGTGTCCTCGAAAACCTGCGTTGCGCCGACAAAGCCCTGAACGGTCCCGGTATCGTAGTCTACTTCGATGCGGTCAACCGGAGCATCCTTGTAGCGCACCCGTGTGAATGTGTCGGCGCCCGATGTGATGCTGTCATTCCCCAAACCCGGGGTGAATGCTTCGAAAAACGTATTGCCGCCGCCCACAAAGACATCGGCGTTGTCCGTCCCGATCACCTCCTCGACATTCGCGATCTGGTCGGAACCGCCGTTTCCGTCATCGCTGACGATGCCCGTCGCCAAGTTGACGTTGATGCCCGCCGCCGAGGAGGAGTAGTCGGCCACGTCGCCGAACTGCTCGACGCCGTTTGCGTCTTTCGAACGCCCGCCGTCCAGAACATCGTTGCCGACGCCGCCAATCAGTATGTCGACTCCATCACCACCGTTCAGGGTGTCGTTACCTGCGAACCCGAAGAGGGTTTCCGCTGCCGCCGTCCCATTGAGGGTATCGTCTTGATCCGTGCCGAGCAGGGTCAACGCGCCGGGCTCCGCCAGCCCTAGCGTGAAGGTTTCACTAACCGACGCGTTGTCCTGATCGGTCGCCGTTACCGTGACGTCGAAGGTTTGTTGGGGATCGCCTGTCGGCGTTCCACTGATCTCACCCGTATTGGCGTCTATGGTCAGGCCCGCAGGAAGTCCGGACGCCGAGAAGGAAATCGTGTCGTTGGTGTCGATATCGGAGAAACTTCCCGACACATCGAAAAGGAAGGCTTGACCGGTTGCGGCAACTTGGTTGGCAATCGCCGAAGACACCGGCGTGTCATTGGCGCCGGCGACAGAGATCGAGACCGTGGCCGTGTCGGTGAGGCCGCCGCCGTCTTCAATCGTATAAGTGAATTGATCCGTCCCCGCCGGGTCCCCGGTACCGAGGCTCTCAAATTGGCCGTTCGGGTCGTAGGCAAACGTGCCGTTTGCGTTCAGTGTCAGCAGCGCGCCCGATGCCAGGGTAATCTGCGCGCCGACGCTGATTGCATTGCCATTGACCTGTGTAATCGACCGGGTATCGTTCGTGTCCGCGTCGCTGTCGTTGTCGAGCACATTGCCCGTGGTGAAGGCCGTGTCCTCGTCGGTGGTAAAAGCGGCTCCCCCATCGGCGTTGGCTATGGGACCGTCGTTCGCGCCGTCGATCGTGACCGTCACACTGGCGGTCGATGTCCCGCCGTTCCCGTCGCTCACCGTGTAGCTGAAGGTGTCCGTCGCGCTCTCGCCGGCCGCCAGGCTCTCGAACTGACCGTTCGGGTCATAGGCGAAAGTGCCGTCGCCGTTATCGGTCACCAGCCCCAACGTCCCGGTCGTATCGAGCGATTGAACCGACAGCACGTCGGACGTATCGGGGTCGCTGTCGTTCGTCAGCACGTTCCCCGTGGTGAAGCCGGTATCCTCGTCCGTCGTGAAGGCGGCGCCGCCATCGGCATTGGCGGTCGGACCGTCGTTCGCGCCCTCGATCGTAACCGTCACGGCGGCGGTCGATGTCCCGCCATTGCCGTCACTAACGGTGTAGCTGAACGTGTCGGTCGCGCTCTCTCCAACCGCCAGGCTCTCGAACTGACCGTTCGGGTCATAGGCAAATGTGCCGTCGCCGTTGTCGGTGACCAGACCCACAGTGCCGGTCGTGTCGATCGATTGGACCGACAACACGTCGGACGCATCCGGATCGCTGTCGTTCGTCAGCACGTTCCCCGTGGTGAAGCCGGTATCTTCATCTGTGGTGAAGGCGACCCCGCCATCCGCAACCGCCGTCGGATCATCGTTAACACCATCGATCGTCACCGTGACGGTTGCCGTGCTGGTCCCGCCATTGCCGTCACTGACCGTGTAGCTGAACGTGTCGCTCGCACTCTCGCCAACCGCCAGGGACTCGAACGCCCCGTTCGGATCATAGGCGAAGGTGCCGTTGCCGTTATCCGTCACAAGACCCGACGTGCCCGTCGTATCGATAGACAAGACGGATAGCGTATCGTTCGTATCCGGGTCGCTATCGTTCGTCAGCACGTTCCCCGTGGTGAAGCCGGTATCCTCGTCCGTCGTGAAGGCGACCCCGCCATCGGCAGCGGCCGTCGGACCGTCATTCGCGCCCTCGATCGTGACCGTCACGGTCGCCGTCGATGTCCCGCCGTTGCCGTCACTAACGGTGTAGCTGAACGTGTCGGTCGCACTCTCTCCAACCGCCAGGCTCTCGAATTGACCGTTCGGGTTGTAGGCGAAGGTGCCGTCGCCGTTATCCGTCACCAAACCCAACGTGCCGGTCGTATCGAGCGATTGGACGGACAGCACGTCGGACGTGTCCGGGTCGCTGTCGTTCGTCAGAACGTTCCCCGTGGTGAAGCCGGTATCCTCGTCCGTCGTGAAGGCGGCACCGCCATCGGCGTTCGCTGTCGGGTCG
>Ga0207422_1002030_pt1 | contig 31060 bp, 31 predicted proteins | sample MarCyaLeptolynsp_FD_187757 | JGI IMG/M metagenome (GOLD analysis project Ga0207422, IMG submission 187757) | Marine cyanobacterial communities from Panama - species 1 Leptolyngbya sp. (SPAdes) | ecosystem: Environmental > Aquatic > Marine > Unclassified | place: Panama: Panama City | collected... | reverse complement strand
ATAAGCGCGATCACTCCTAGTAGCGCGACCACAATTACCACGATGGTTACAACCATGCTGTTTTGAAAAAATTCCATAGATTTTTAAATAGATTATTTGATTGATAGGTAAGGCTCCACGAGGTATTCACCGTCCTCATTAAGCTTGCGAATAAATAGAACTTCCTCCCCTTTTTGTACGCTTTCATCACCGGTACATCGGATCATTAGGCTAAGGAAGGAGCCCTCATAGTTGATTTCTGCCATGCCCCGTTTGTTGGCGCTAGCGGCCATTTGGACAATTCCTACCCGACCAATAATCTCCTTCTTTTTGTTTTCGACATCAAGTCGGGCAAAAAAGGAAGCGAAGGGCCAGGATAAGAATTTAGCCAGGAATAAACTGAGGATGAAAGCCGGGAAGAACACGATTAGACCCGGTAGCAGACTCTCTAAACCTAGGAGATAATTAGCATTAACGGTAATCAGCCAGAGGGGAAGTGCTAAAAAACTTAGCCATACCATAAAGGGCATTTTACCTAGATTAAAGAACTGCAGGACATTATTAAACCACGAGACTTCCAGACCTTCACTATCCATATCAAGGTCAGCATTCCCATCCGCATCGATATCTAAATCAAAATCGAGGAAGTCGGTACTCACTAGACCAAGAATTACGATGATCCAATAAAGGACCACGAAGAGGAGCAATGCTGTAGCTACAGCATTGGCTCCGTTGAATATATAAATCAGGAAGTCTGTCATTTCTTATTATTCGTTGTTTTTGTCTTCTTCGTTAGAGCCTAGGCCCATTTTAGCTTTTAAAGCAGCTAGATCATCGCTGGCGGGGCTGTCGTCTACTAGAGCCCGATCGATTTCGTCGTCTAAGCTTCGGCTTTCATTAGCAATGTCGCCATAGCTCTCAGCTAAGGCTTCTTCCTCGGCCACTTTGTCTTTCATTCGCTCCAACATACTCACTGTACTGCTGGAGTCAATTTGGGCCATTTGCTTATTGATGTTTTTAGTAGCGGTACTAACTTTTACTCGAGCCTTTAAAGTCTTAAGTTCATTCTCGTACTGACTAATTTGCTGGCGTAATCGTTTGATCTTACTTTCCATGGAATCAATGTTTCCATCGAATTTTTGCTTGTCAGCTTGAGCTTGATTCATCAGGCTTTCGTTCTCTTTTTTCTTGGTCAAGGCTTCACCAGCTAGGCGGTCTGCTTCGGCTGCATCCATTTGTCCACCTTCGGCTTTACGCAAAAGGGCAATGGCTTTGTTTTCGTAATCCTTGGCTTTCGCCTGATAGGTATTCGAGTCATTGCGGGCCCGGATGCTCAGGGCTTTAATTTCCGCCAGGGATTGCAGGGCTTTATCCAAATCGACTTTAAGGTCGCGGATGCCTTGCTCGGTCATTTTGATGGGGTCCTCTAATTTGTTGAGGGCTGAATTAGCCTCGGCTTTACCAATGCTAAAGATGCGTTTGAAAATACTCATGTCTTAGTTTTTAGAAAATTCAATTAATTCATCAGAATACTCACTTAGGAGTAGTTCGAGGGAGTTAACCGAGCCTTCGATCTCGTTCAGGTCAATATTTTCCAATTGTAAGGTGTCCCTAAACACCACTTTGTTTCCTTCTTCATCTAGGGCAAATGCACCATGTACAATGTCCCGGTTCTTTATCAATAGCTTTTGAAACACTTCTGGACTATTATCTTTTAATTCAAAAAGATATTGCTCCATAATCAGGATGGGGTCGGCGATGGCAATCACCAAATTTTGAATACCCGCTTCTGCGTGATCCACCACGAAAACTTCCTCAGTGGCGCTTTCAAAGGTGATGTTGTAATTCAAATCGATGAGGTAGTTTTTTACACGTTCGAAATGTTGGGCCATGGTTTCTAAAATTTAATTTTTTGCGATTCTTGCTTAGCGTAGATTGGTACCAAATTAGGTTTTTTCTGCTCTGCAAAAAGTGCTTTTAAGAAGAAGAACACACTTTTCATGTTATTATTTTTAGTTTTACAGTGCTAAACTACTAATATTTTTAGTTTTGCCAAAACTTTTAGCAAAAATATTTTGGATATATGTCACATGTAGGTAAGAATATAAAGAAGATACGTTCTGTTAAAAAGCTGAATCAGAGTCAGTTTGCCGATTTATTTGATCTTAAGCGGGCTAGTATTGGAGCTTATGAAGAGGGAAGGGCTGAACCGAAAATTGCAACATTGATTCAAATTGCTAAGCATTTTGGTATTACGGCAGATGATTTATTAAATAAGGAGCTTTCAGTAAATGACTTGTTTCACTTCGATATCTTTAAAAAGGACTATGTTAAGAGTTCTGGAAACCAACTGAGGCCTACAAAAATGCCGCAAAGTTTTAGTCCAGTTTATTATGTGAGTTCTGAAAAGCGTAAATCTTATTTTGAGGGTAAGGATATGGAGTCTTTTTTAAAGTTAAGTCTTCCGCTACCCAAAATGCAAGGCGACTACCTAGCATTTGAGCCTCACACTGGTCTACCTTGGATTACAGAGAATGCAAAACTCCTTGACCTACTGGTGGTGCGAGAGTTAAAAGAACCAAAGGATTGGCCATTGGCGATGAACCGACGTTCTTTGCTTTGGCATGACAATAGATTCCTGCAAGGAAGGGTGATAGAGAAGGATAGGAAGCCAGTGCTCCGCGAATTCAGGAGCTCCGAATATCGAGCTTTGGAGGCTAAAAAGCATCGACTGTTTTTAGTCTTATATGAACTTGCTAATTCTAATAGCATCTAGTTGGTTTCTTTAGAATGTTAATCTTCTAGGAAGAATGATGCTTTAAAATCGGCTCAGGTCCTATCAGGACCCGGGTATTGTTCTATCTTTAGCCTGAACCAAATGTATTCTTATGAAAACTAGAACCCTAGTTGTTTTCGCTATGGCGGCAATTATTGTCAGCTCTTGCGCCATTAATAAAAAAGCCTATCGTGCTAGTAGTAAGGTGGCCATCATTTCTATTAACTCGATAGAAAAGATAAAAAACAATAGTTCCTTGCAATCGCGTTTGCTTACCGAAGTTCGAGATCTAGATACGGTCTTGGACAATACCGCCAATATGGTACAAGCCCATTTTTATCGAAGCAATATGGGGCTGCTAAAAAAGGTGGTAGAGGAAGATCAAATTCTGCAAAATGCCTCCTTCCAGGATTATTCGATTGACAGTGATAATCATATGAAGGGATTGGATCAGTTGCAAAACATTGGCGTGAAATATATTGCGGTGGAAGGATATCCCGTCTTAAAGACTTCGCAGAAATCCGTGATCATGCAATCCTTTGACCACCTACCTTCGGATATTGATGCGGTAATGGTTTTAAGTAATCATTTTAACTTCGTTGAGTCGATGAATTTTGGCGTTGGAGGGATTTCTAGCGCTGGGCTGCACGGACAGAGAGTGCAATCCTTGCTTACCGTATACATTCTCAATAGGGATGGTAAAAAAATTCTGCATCGCAGCTTCACAGGAACTTCTGATGGTAAACTGGAGGAAAAGGAAGAAGGTGGGCCGAGTTTAAATGAACTCGCTAACCAAGCTCTCTCGGAGTCCTATAGAGAGTTTAAGGAATTTATGGTGAAAAAGGTCGGTAGCTAAATCGTCCATACAGAATAGATAGAAAGTCGCAAGCCATTAGTCTGCGACTTTTTTTATGGACTCAATTTTATCTGTAAAAGGTACTGTAGAGGAAGCTTTTTAATGCCATCAACTATATTAATACCCTCCACATATCTATAGCTAAAACTGTCCTGCTGGTAGGAATATGTGATTTCAAGAGTTTTTATCAATTGCTGAGCTCCATCCCATGCCATTTGCGATTCGGAGGAGAGCAAACCATCAGAATTATATCGGTATTGACTCTTAGCCCGCATCTGGCCATTGGATGGGGAACTCATCCAGTCGTGCACTTTCTGTATCACTTTACCGTCGTCATAGTGCAGGGATTCGCTTTCCTTCAGTTCCGGCTTTGGCCCTCCCATAAAATAAGTTTTGGCTACCGAAGAGTCCAGGATGGCATCAGTGTAGTGGAAGTCGGTGATGGTCTGATAAATAAATTGGTTTTGATGCCTGGATATCACTTTGTGAGTGCTGCTAAGGGGCTTACCATCGATATAAGCAATAGTAGTTTCTTCATAGCCTTTTTTACATTCGGCATCATTGCAAATCTTGTAGATGCTTTTTTGTAGTACTCCTTTATTATACTGATAAGTGGTGCTTATCCAAAAAGAGGTATCCTGGAAGGAATTAAGTCGACCTTGCCGGGCAGCGCTTAATTGTCCCGACTTAGTAAAGTGAAACTTGTAAACGGTTTGTGCGCGATTTTCCCTTGAGCTGGCGATAAGAGCTTGGTCTTCTGTACTAAAATTGTATTTGAATTGCTGAATTCGAAAAACATCACTTAAGAACTCGGATTCAGCTAAACTCTCCTTCCAACTTGGTTTCAGGCCTGGAATACTGTCCAAGCTTTTAATTTTGTCCTCTCTAGGAATCACGTGATTATAAAGAAACCAGGTGGGTAAGGTGCGATAATGTTCGTATTTAGAACTCTTTGGATAATAGAGATCCAGCGCTTCATACTCCACCCTTTTAATGTTGGAGGAAACCAAATGAGGCGCCTTATTTAGGAAGTGCAGAAGAATATTTTGGTTCCGATAATTGGCCTGAAAATAGGAATGTCGAAACTCTGTTTTACTCTCACCAGGGCCGGGCTCGGGAATTTCCATTTCATATTGGGCGTTCAGCTTCAGACAGGAGAAAGCAAGTACAATGAGCAAATACTTTTGAGTCATTCGGTTAAAAGTCTTAAAAGAATTCAATTATTGGAAATCATTTAATCAAGAAGCTTAAAAGGCAAAAGTAGATTCGTAACGGACAATCTGCCAAACCCCTTCAAGCTTGGCAATCCATAAACATCGGTCGATATTCGCGGAGGTGAAATCAGCGAGTATGAATGCCTCCTCCTTATTTGGAAGACTTATGCGCAGCCATTCCGCTTCTAGGCTTTCGTAAATGCGTGGATTCCCCCATTGATCTGACCGCGTAGGGTATGGGCCAATTGGAACTCCAGAGATAATAGAGCTTTCAAAGCTTGCCTCCCGGTAGGCCTTTAAGCTATCTTTCAGAACATAGATTAGGCTATGCCCAGTGGAATAGCCTGCATTTAATTGTCTTAAGAAAATGGGTGCTTTAAATAGGGTGTCCGAGCGATTTCCCTGGATCCAGGAATGGACTTGACGGTCAACCTCAGCGTAAAAACCATATTGTATGATTTGGGCCATTTGATCCCAATGAAAATCAGCTTGACTTCCTGAAAAGTAAATTTGAATCACTTCACCGGGAGTGCAGCCTCCTGCACAATCATAGGCATCAAAAGCGGTAATCACTCTTTCATGCATTAAGGATTTGAGTCCTAAACTGTCTTTGGCCTTTATCACTTCAGACAAAGTGCGGCTAAATTCCATAAAGCTTGAGTCCAAATAACTCTCGTCCTCCGGTAGCTGCGCTAAGAGGAGGTAGGGTAGGAGAAAAATAAGGAGGAGCAGACGGATCCTTTGCATGACTGATTTTTACTGATGGGCGCTAAACTGGGTGCTCCCAATACTGGCTTGGATAGCTTTAATCATGCCGCTTTTATCCGCCGACAATTTCTGTAGGAAGACTGGATTTACGTTTAGGCCATCTTTATGTTTTGAGGACCAAATAATTATCTCCACCAGGATTGGTACGAGATCGGCCCCTTTTGGACTTAGGCGGTAAATTTTTTGCCGCCTTTGCTTTTTGTCTATGGCAGAGCTTACGATACCCAAAGCTTCCAAGCGCTTAAGACGGTCACTTAGAATATTAGTCGCGATACCTTCCTGAGAATTTTGGAAATCCTTGAAAAATTTTTTCCCCTCGAATACCAGATCTCTAATTACCAGGAGAGTCCACTTATCCCCAAGATATTCTAATGCATAATTGATGGGACAATCTGATCTCAAATCAACTTTTTTCATTAATCACTTGTATTTTGCAAGTAAATGACCTTACATTTGCACTGCTTGCAAAATGCAAGTTAATACAATTTCAGAAATATTAATCAAGGTCAAATATGGAAACACTAAAAGTGAATATGGCTCAACATCGAAAAAGCCATTGGTCAGAACAAGAATTTGAGAATGCAACTTTGGTGGGGGAATTCATTCAGAAGTTAATGAATGATCATGATTTCGAATACATCGAGAAGGTGTTTGGTCCCCATCCTTATAAGCAACACAATCAGAGCATGGTGGATGGGATAGAAGGTGTTTTGGCCGTAGTCTCCAATTTTGCTAAGCGCTATCCAGATTACACCTACGACGTTAAGCACGTTTATGTGGATGGAAACTTCGTAACCGTGCACTCCCATGTCACCAATAACCGCAAGCATCGGGGTAATGCCAAGAAAGGATTAAATATCATGGATATCTGGAAGGTGGAAGAGGGTAGACTGGTGGAACATTGGGACGCGGTGCAGCCTATTCATGGATCAATGCGCCTCTTGTTTTGGATGATTGGAGGACGGTTCAGGAACCGTAATACCTACTTTTAAGCTTTACTTATGAGGTCAATTGGAGAGGCTAGGGCAAAGGCTATATTAAAGGCGCCTTTTAATAGTATTAATCTTAGTGAGTGGCTCTTTACTCTGAGTGCCGAGGACTATGACGCATGCGCTGAAGGTCATCAAAGTGCTTCCCAAGGCATATTGCCCTCGGGAAAACGGGTGTCTACCAATAGCGAAATTGTGGGATCTTATTTCATGATTCAACACTATGTAGAGGAAATTTCCAAAGCAGATCGGGTGTTGGTGGTTTCACCCAATACCGTCCTGTGGTTGGATGATAAGCGCTATGTGATCTTGGAAATTACCTGGGAGCTTTTTTTGGAAAAGCTTGATTCGGAAAGTTGCATCTTGCATTGTAGGGTTCATTCCGCCACCGATAATGAAGCTTTCCTTAGCCTTAGTAAAGCGAATAATGCACAATATGAAGAAGGAGAATCACCCTTTCAATTGCATATAAATGAAGAAACACCATTATTTGCCCAAGATATTCAGCGGAAGGCCTTAGCCGGCCTATGGAATTAGGGCACTATCAGAAATAGATGGTAAAAAAATCCCCTCCACAGGGAAGGGGATTAATCCAAACACCTTGCTTGAATCAGCTTTTTTATGCGGGGCTCACGGTTAAATTATCGGCAACGTATCCGGTGTCATTTGGTGAGGTTGGACTAGCATTGCCAAAGGCACCCATACCGCTGCCTCCTTGCATGGTCATCTCAATACCCCAGATGCGGACACAATTACGACCTACGATATCCTTAAAAACAACCCATAGTGCACAATTGTCGCCATTCCATGCTTCTGCCCACACAATAGGACTTGAAACACCCCCGGCAGGTTGATAGCTTCCCGTGCTATCGTCAGCAAAATTTAAATGGCCCATAGAACCAGTATTTTCACTGCGAATTAACCACTTGGTGTTTTTTAATGAGCTAGACATACGAATCTTAATTTGGTTAGATTTCGAAGTTAGATTTTAAGCAGGCCACCACCTGAGAATTCTAGGTCTATTAAACCCGATTCTAAGGCTCTGTTTATCAGAGCTTAATTTTTTGATTCGTGAGATTAGGAGGGAGTCGGTTAAAAACTACCAATTCGAAGTTTGGTACTTAAATCTCTGCGAGATAGTCCCCAACTACGAAGGTGCTTCCACCGATAAAGATAAGATCATCGCTCAAGGTTTGGTCTTGGGCGGCTTTAACTGCAGACAAAACGTTGGGGTAGGCTTTACCCGCTAAGCCAAACTTCAAGGCTTCTCGTTTTAATTCCTCCGCCTGCATGGCGCGGGGAATTTTTGCTTGACAGAAGTAATAAAATGCACTTTGGGGAAGCAGGCGCAGGATGTCCTTGATTTGCTTGTCGTTTACCATGCCCCATACAATATGCAGTTGACGATAGCTGATCCGCTTTAACTGATCAACAATGGATTGCACGCCAGTGAAATTGTGCCCTGTGTCGCAGATCATTAAAGGCTTCCTCTGTAGAGTTTCCCAACGTCCACGCAAACCGGTAAGCGAGCTTACATTCGATAGAGCTTGCTCAAGGGTCGACTTTATATGCCAGCCTTGGGATTCCATAATATCGCAGGCGGCAATAACCCCGCGGAGATTATTTTCCTGATAATCCCCTTTAAGGTCTAGTTCTAGATGAATTCGAGAAGAGGCTACCTTATCCCCGGCAAAAGTAAGTGGCGCCGACATTTGCCGGGCTTTGTCAATGAAGACTGGATCGCACTCTATTTGCCGTTCGCTGATTACCACCGGGGTGTTTTTCTTAATGATACCCGCCTTTTCGCCGGCGATTTTTGGTAAGGTATCTCCCAGGAATTGGGTGTGGTCCATCCCAATATGAGTAATTAGACTAAGCTCCGGATTCAAGACATTGGTGCTATCCAGGCGGCCTCCCATCCCCACTTCAACAATGGCAAGGTCGACTTTTTCTTGGCGGAAATAATCAAAAGCTAAACCAACTGTCATCTCAAAAAAGCTCAGGCCGATATCCATAAATGAATCTTGATGTTGCTCCACAAAAGAAACCACTTGAGATTGCGGGATCATTTCTCCATTTATACGAATCCGTTCTCGGAAGTCCACTAAATGTGGTGAGGTATATAGCCCCGTTTTATAACCGGCTGCCTGAAAAATTGCCGCGAGCATATGGGAGGAGGAACCTTTACCATTGGTCCCGGCCACATGTATACTTTTAAAACCTTTTTGAGGATGCTGCAGCAGCTCCATCAACTTCCAGGTGTTCTCTAAATCTGCTTTGTAAGCGGCCTTACCAATTCTTTGATACATTGGCAATTGGGCGTAAAGCCAGTCCAGAGTTTGCTGATAAGCCGTCAATTTTTGGTGAAATTGTAAATGATGTAACCACTTTGCTGCATGGGGGCATCCCGATCCGACTCCCAAGTCGTAGTTAGGGCAGCTCGCCTTGCCTGATCCAGTAAACAGGTATTAGTGGTAGTGGTAGCTACTCCCGAAGGGGTTCGTTCACCGGCCACGGCACGGGTTACCTTACCATTTTGATCCACATAAATTTTTACGACCACCCGACCGGAAGCTTCGCAGGGGTTTGGCTTGGGCTTACTGATGGCCTTGCGGTTTCCTAGAAGATAATTACCGTCTCCACTGCCTCCGCCTCCAGTGCCTACTCTACTATTTGAATTGGGATCTCCGTCTTCACGTCCTTGATCGCCCGCACCCTGGGTGTCGCCTTCTCCACCACTTTGAGAATTAGCAGTATTATTTAGCAGGTTTTGTAAACTTTCAGAAGGTTTAGGATCCGGTTCAGGAGGTGTTTCTTGATTCTCGGTTGTCTCCGTGGTGGGCCTTGTTTCTTGGGTGCTGGGGTCAGGTTCTTCAACTACTTGGGTAGTATTTGGACTCTGATTAATAGTGGGGGCGTCCTCAAGATCTTGAGTTAGGACCTGCTGCTGTTCAACTGGTGCGGTATTTTGTGGTTGAGGAGAGCCGCTACTAGGTGCTTCATACACTTCACCCAAACCAGTTTCGCTATCGCCGAAGTTAATTAAAATGCCATCTTCAGGTTTGGGGTCATAATAGGTCAAACCCACGAACAGGAATAGAATGAGTAGGGCACCATGAATAACCATGGTGGTGATTAAGGCCTTGCGGCGTCTTTCTTTTCCTTCTTGTGGATTCATCTTAGCTGGGATCGGTTGCGGCTATCATCTTAAGTTTATTACGATAGGCGATATCCATCACCTTTACCACCATTTCGTAAGGCACGCTCTTATCAGCCCGGAGGATTACCACCGCACCTTCAATTCCGCCGACTTGTTTAAGTAATTCCCTTTCTAACTCATTCTGGCTAACAACTTCGTTATTTATCGAAATTTGTTTTAAGGGATCGATATTCACCGTAACATCCTTGCGTTTAACGGTTTGTGCGTCGCTTTTCGGTAAAACTAAATCAAGGGCGCTGGTGGTTACCAAAGTTGAGGCAATCATAAAAAAGATTAGCAGCAGAAAGACAATGTCCGTCATACTACTCATGTTAAACTCGGCACTTACCTGGGATCGTCTTTTTAAGTCCATCTTATGCAGGTTCGTTTAACAGATCGAGGAATTCCGTTGCTTGTAATTCCATATTGTAAACCGTTTTATTAACTCGGCTTACTAAGACATTGTAACCAAGATAGGCTATAATACCTACGGCTAGACCAGCCACTGTGGTGGTCATAGCGGTATAAATTCCTTCGGCTAACATTTCAATATCAATTTGCCCTCCGGCGGCAGCCATCTCATGAAAAGCCAGAATCATCCCGATTACTGTTCCCAAGAATCCAATCATAGGTGCCGCTCCCGAGATAGTAGCCAAGGTAGGGAGGTTTTTTTCCAATGAAGAAACTTCTAGCTTACCCGTATTCTCAATGGCGGTGTTTATATCCTTTAGGGGTTTGCCGATCCGTGAAATGCCCTTGCTGATCATTCTAGAGGCAGGAGTATTTTCACTTTGGCAAAGAGCGAAAGCGGCTTCAAGCTTGCCTTCAAGAACATTTCGGCGGATTCCATCCATAAAGGTTCCATCCATTTTATTCGCCTTTTTAATGGCTCCCCATCGTTCGACGAAAATGTATACTGCAATTACCGAAAGGATAAAAAGGACGGTCATTATGAGTATCCCTCCAGGTCCTCCACTGGTAATGAGTTCCCAAATACTTAAGGTCTTTTCTACTGGCTCGGCGGATGCAGTGTCGCCGTTGGCCATGTTCAATTGTAGAAAGGGTAGTTTCATGCTTGTGTTCTTATAGAGAGGTAAATATAACGGTAGCCTTCCCCGGCCTCGTATGGCGGGGTAAATAGAAATTAACAAGCGAATGTGTGAAGCCGGGCCAGTAATAGGAATTAGGCATTGACCTTAAATTCCAAATTACAGGTACTTCCTAATAGCTTCAATCAAGTTCCAAGGAACATGACTTGATGCTCAGTATTGGCTCTAAAACAAGCTGTTCTGTAAGATGAAAACTCCCGCACCGGCGAAGTAGCCAACAATTGCCAAGAGGGAAATGCGGCGTAAATACCAACCGAAGCTGATGTTTTCCAGTCCCATAACGGCAACCCCTGCAGCTGAACCAATAATAAGAGCAGAACCACCCGTCCCAGCACAGTAGGCAAGGAATTGCCAGAATAATCCATCTTCGGCGAAAAGTCCACCGAGGCTAGGGTCAATGTCATACATACCCATGGAAGCAGCGACTAATGGAACGTTATCGACAATGGCGCTCAATAGACCGATAATCAATCCCACCGAGTAAACCCCGTTCTCAGTATCCGTGCCGATGGAGCTGTCGAGGGAATTAGCTAATTCACCTAGTTGTCCGGCTGACTGTAAGCTGGCCACGGCTAATAATATTCCCAAAAAGAATAGAACGCTGGCGGTGTCAATTTTGCGCAGGACACCAATAACGGAGAGCTTAGATTTAGTTTCCCTGTTTTTAGTGCGATGCATAATTTCGGTCACCATCCATAATACTCCTAAACTCATCATCATGCCCATAAAAGGAGGTAAGTGGGTATAGGTTTTGAAGATCGGAACGAATAATAATCCCGCAACGCCAACGGCGAACACAATGTTCCGCTCCTTTTCGGTCGTCGGATTGATATAATGTTCTTGTCCCTCGGATTTTTTAGGTCGGGTAACATTTCCTTTCATCCTTGGACTTAAAACTGCCAAAGGAATTATCATCGCAAACAAACTGGGGATAATGAGTTCTACAACAACGTTCCCGGCAGAAATCTGACCGCCAATCCAAAGCATGGTTGTTGTAACATCACCAATGGGTGACCAAGCTCCACCCGCATTGGCGGCAATCACAACCATCCCCGCGAATAACCAGCGATCTTGTTTGTCCTCGATCAGCTTTTTTAGCAGGGATACCATCACAATAGAAGTGGTCAGGTTGTCCAAAGCAGCGGAGAAAAAGAAGGTTAGAATACAAATAATCCAAATCAGCTTTAAGCGACTTGTAGTCTTAATCCGATCTGTAATAACGGCAAATCCTTCGTGGGCATCGACTAACTCTACAATGGTCATGGCTCCCATTAAAAAGAACAGGATGGAAGCTATTTCACCTAAGTGCTCAAGAATTTGGAATTCTGCGGTGTAGTGAACCAAGACCTCATGAGAATCGGTGATGTTGTTCTCTTCCGCAAACATGTCAAGAAGCCAGTGAGGAAGTGCGTTCATGTCCACGATTCCCTCAGCGCCGATTACGTACAATGCCCAACAGAGGGTACCAGTAATAAGAGCAGAGGCCGCTTTATCAATCTTGATATTATGTTCCAGTGCAATGGCAAGGTAACCTAGCACAAAGATGACTACCATTAAAGAGTAAATCATGCCAATTAGATTAGTTGTTTAAGGGCTATTTCGTAAGCAGTTTTGGTCAGTTCGAGTTTATCTGACCTAAGTTTATGTGTTTCAACTAGGGCTTCGCGAATAATGTTCGAGGTGTCCGAAAAGATGCCATCATCATTAAGGTCAATGTTGTCTTGCATCAAGTAGCCAAATACACGAGCCATACCACAATTTGAAATGAAATCGGGTACGCAATTTACTTTTTGGTCCGCGTATTCTGCTATCGGTCCGTAGAAAATTTCATTATCGGCGAAGGGAACATTGGCACCAGAGGAAATCACTTCCAAACCATTGGCCAGCATCTCATCCAAATTGCTTTTGCTAATTAAACGAGAAGCCGCAGCGGGGATGAATATTTCTGCACCTATGCTCCAGATACTGGAGTTAATTTCTTCAAAGGGAATAAGATTATCCGCAATCAAGTAATTGCCTTCACGAGCATTATACAGATCAATAATTTCCGCTAAGCTGAAGCCTTCTTTGTTAACCAATCCACCGACACGGTCTATTATACCTACAACCTTAGCACCAGACTGAGCTAAATAAAATGCGGCCGCGGAAGCTACATTTCCCCAACCCTGAATTATAACTCTTTTACCAGCTAATTCCCCACCATAGATGTCGTAGAAGTGCCTCACACTTTCGGCGGTTCCGTAGCCAGTGATTAAATCGGCAACGGTGTACTGACCTGGTTTTCCTGGGCTTAAGTCCTGATTTTCGACTGGTAATAAAACGCCCTGCTGAAGTTGCTTGATTTTATTGTCTTTCTGGTCACCACTGGGCGCGAAATGTCCCATTAATACTCCTTCTTGAGGGTGTTCAATGCCAAGCTCAGAAGTGATAGGGATTACTTCATGGATTTCATCCACATTCAAATCGCCACCAGTTCCGTAATAGTTTTTCAACAGGGGCTTTACCGCTGCATACCATCTGCGCAATACTCCATCCTTCCTTGGGTCATTGGGATCGAAGTTAATTCCGCTTTTAGCTCCACCTATTGCCGGACCGGCCACGGTAAACTTAATTTCCATGGTTTTGGCAAGACTAAGAACTTCATGCTCGTTAAGGCCGACCCTCATTCGAGTCCCGCCTCCGGCCGCACCGCCGCGTAAGGAATTTATCACCACCCATCCTTCGGCAGTGGTTTCGCTATCATGCCAGTGGAAAACGATTTCAGCTGGCTTGTTTTCGTAAATTTTTAAGAGGTCTTTCATGAACGCTTTTTTGAGCGGCCACAAAAGTAAGAAAACCAAGATGCCTCTAGTTTAAATTATAGTGATGATTTAGGCTAAGAACTTAATCCCACTACGATGGTCTTTGCTTGCCCCAGTTACAGAGGACAAGACATTAACACTTTCCGTTTCGTAGAGATAAGCTAAATAGGCGAAGATCAAGGCCTCTTTGAATTCCAGAAGAGGAGCTTCTGCGACAGTGATTTCAAAATCACCGCAGCTTTCGATGGCTTGTATTAAGGTCGTGTTTAAAGCTCCTCCGCCACTTACTAAAACCTGCCGCAGCCGGTGAGCTTTTAAGTTTTGGGCAATTTGCCACCCGCAATGGCGGTTCAAGGTGGCAATTGCAATTTCCGGTCCTATGTTAAAGGATTCAATCAGCGGGAATACTATTAAATCCAGCCATTCTCGGCCTAAACTTTTGGGGGCTGCCTGATGATAGTAGTCCAATTCATTTAGAGCTTTGAATAGGTCTTCATGCACTGCATAGGTCGCGGCTATGGTGCCATCGTGGTCATATTCCAGTCCGAGTTCGCGGCAGTAATGGTTCATGGGTAGGTTGCAAGGAGCAATGTCCCAGGCAATTCGCAATCCAGCTTGCTCCAAGGATATATTCGCGAAGCCACCCAGGTTCAGACAGGCTTGGTATTCCGGAAAAAGATCACGATCCCCGATTGGTACCAGGGGGGCACCCTGACCTCCTAGTGCAAGGTCCGCTACTCGAAAATCACAAACCACGGGAATAGAAGTGAGCTTGGCCAGCACGGGACGATTACCAATTTGGTAGCTGATACCCTTTTCGGGTTCGTGAAACCAGGTATGGCCATGAGATCCTATTAAGTCAATATCGCTTTTTTGTAAACCTTGATTTGCAATGAAATCATTAATCCGTTCTGCAATATATCGGGCGAAATCTTCATCTAGTTGTTGCAAGTCACGAGCGGAGTAATTCTGAAATTGCAGCTTATTCTTCCAGACCGAGTTATATGGAATGGTTTCGGCGGCTAAAATTTTAAATTCAAGCTTTGGCGAGGTGCGGAGCTCTACCAAGCAAATATCCAGGCCATCTAAGGATGTACCTGACATAATTCCTATCAGCTTCCATAGAGCTTTATTATTAAGATTTTCCACCATTTAGCGTACCTTTGCCGACCTACTTAGAAAAGCTACAAGATTAAAAATTATTACAATGAATTTTGAATTAACCGAGGAGCATTTAATGATCCAGCAAGCAGCGCGTGATTTCGCCCAAACGGAATTATTACCTGGGGTGATCGAGCGGGATGATAAGCAGGAGTTTCCTGCAGAGCAGGTGCGGAAGATGGGAGAGCTGGGCTTCATGGGTATGATGGTAGATCCGAAGTACAATGGTGCAGGATTGGATACCATTTCCTATGTTCTTGCTATGGAGGAAATTTCCAAAGTGGATGCGTCTGCTTCTGTAGTTATGTCGGTAAACAACAGTTTGGTTTGCTGGGGTCTGGAAAAGTTCGGAACAGAGGAGCAAAAGGAAAAGTACCTCAAGCCATTAGCGAGTGGTGAAGTGATTGGCGCTTTTTGTTTATCAGAGCCTGAAGCGGGCTCAGATGCTACTTCGCAAAAGACCACCGCGATCGACCAGGGTGATCATTATTTATTGAATGGTAATAAAAACTGGATTACTAACGGTGGTTCAGCTAGTGTTTACCTAGTAATGGCCCAGACCGATATTGAAAAAGGTCACCGCGGAATCAACTGCCTAATTGTGGAGCGCGGTATGGAAGGGTTTACCGTAGGAAAGAAGGAAGACAAAATGGGAATCCGTGGTTCTGATACCCATTCATTGATGTTCCAAGATGTAAAGGTGCCCAAGGAAAATCGTATCGGAGAGGAAGGGTTTGGCTTTAAATTCGCTATGAAGGTTCTTAGTGGTGGTCGTATTGGGATTGCTGCACAAGCCTTAGGTATCGCAAGTGGCGCTTTTGAATTAGCCACCAAATATGCCAAGGAGCGTAAAACCTTCGGTAAGGAGATTGGCAAACATCAAGGAGTAGGATTCAAATTAGCTGATATGGCGACTGAGGTTGACGCAGCACGTTTGATGTGTTTGCGCGCAGCCTGGTTAAAGGACAATGGAATGCCTTTCGATAAGGAAAGCGCCATGGCCAAATTATATGCCTCAGAAGTAGCAATGAAAACTACCGTAGAAGCGGTGCAGGTGCATGGCGGTTATGGATATGTGAAGGAGTATCACGTGGAGCGTTTGATGCGTGACGCCAAGATCACCCAGATTTATGAAGGTACTTCTGAAATCCAAAAGATTGTAATATCTAGAGCGGTTCTAGCCGATTAGATAATCTTGAAATAGGTTTAGAGCCCTGGCCAGCTGGTCAGGGTTTTTTTGTGGCTAGACCTTTGGGATTGTGATCGCTGGTTTTTGCCTTCAAGAAAGCTTATATTTACTATTCGCTTGAATAATCTACTCCCATGGTTGAACTCATCCGCATGTTTTCGAATCGGCTTTTTGACTATGCGGAGTCTTTTATTCCCCAAGGTAGTACAGAGGCGAAATTCATTCTTCGCTCTAATTTCATCACGCTTTTTGTCTACTCCCTAGTCCCTGTTTTCATACCGGTATTTATTTATTTGGACGCAGCCGGTCAGAGCTTTATTGCTATCGCAGTGGCCTTTACCGGTTGGTTGGTGATGTTTTTGAATAAACGTTTTGCCACAGCTTATGGCCGTGTTTTTCAGTTGCTTATATTCGGTGCATGGCTCTTCTATTTTTCGTGGATCTTTGGCGAGGATAGCGCGGCACATTTCTTATATCTGGCCTATGCAGTGATTCCCTTAATCACTTTTCCGATTAATAAGTATCCTATTCACATTGCTGCCTTTTTGATTTACACCGGGCTATTTTGGCTTATCGAATCGGATTATACCGATTTTCCGGGAACTCTGGATTTGGAGAATCAAGTGATGCTTAAGACCATAGTTTTTAATCTACTCTTTCTTTGGGTCTTCGCAAATTTTTGGCTCTATAATCGGTCTAATGTCGTTTTTGAGCGCGCCATGCTAGCGGCAATCGACCGCGCCGAGGAGAAAAATAGGGAGATGGAACACTTTGTCCACATCGCTTCTCATGATTTGCAAGAGCCGCTTAAAACGATTCATAGCTTTGTTACCTTATCGATAGAGGAAAGGGATAAAACACCTGAGGAAGAGCAAATGTACTTGGAGCAAATTGGACACGCAGGAGAAAGGATGCAGGGCTTAATCAAGGCCCTGATGAATCATTCTCGCCTGGGCCAATCTCAGCGTAACCGGACAGATTTAAATCTAAACATCATTGTTGATCGCATCCAAACAGAGGTCCAAGATTCTTTTCAGGAACATCGAATACGATTTGAAGTGATGCCCTTGCCAACTATCAATGCTAATGAAGAGGATATAGTAGTGCTTTTTGAGCAGCTAATCTATAATGCAATTAAGTTTAGTCACCCGGGTCAGGAGGCGCTTGTGAATATCAGGAATAGCTCTCAAGGTAGATTTTACCGCTTTGAAATTGAGGATAGCGGAATTGGTATTTCGGGTCCCAACGCAAATAAGATTTTTGATATCTTTCAAAAACTGCATCATTCAGACGATTACCCTGGGATGGGAGTAGGTTTGGCTTATGCGCGGAAAATTGTACGGAGTTATGAGGGGGAAATTGGATTTTCAAATAAGCCAGAGGGTGGAACGATATTTTATTTTACCCTTGCCAGAATGGAGGCCTAATGATGAATAATAGCTTAAATAGTATCCTCTTAATTGACGATGATCCCATGGTTCATTTTCTTAATGAAAAGGTGGTGCAGAAGTCGGGTTATACGGTAGATACCATCTCTTTAAGTGGGGCACAAAAGGCCTTAGAACTGATTGAGAAAGGGAGTATTGGACTTCCCAGCCTGATTTTCCTTGATCTTAATATGCCGGGCCTTAGTGGATGGGATTTCTTGGAACGATTTGCCAAAATTCCTTTGCAAAAGCAAAAGGGTATCACGATCATTATTCTTAGTACCTCAGAGAACCCTCGGGATCAGGCAAGAGCAGAGCAGTCAAGCCTAGTAAAGCAGTATATAACGAAACCCCTGAGCAAGAATTTATTACGGCAGATAGTCGAGGATCAATGGCCAGCTACTCCTCTAAAGGCTTAGAGTATTTCCGCAATTTTTTCCAAGGTCATCCCACGGCTACCCTTAACCAGAATTAATTTATCCTGAGGCAAATGGCTTTCTGTCCAAGACAGTGCCGAAGCGGTGTCGGCGAATTTAAGGGCTTGGCCTTCTGTGTTGGCAAATGCTTTACCTACCAAGATAACTTTTTCGTAGCCTTGGGAATTTGCTAAATCAGCGATTCTCTGATGTTCTGTTGCTTCATATTCTCCCATCTCAAACATATCGCCTAAAATGACCCATTTAGATTCTCCCCCTTTGGTTTGGAGTCCTTTAAAGTTTTCCAAAGCGGCAAGCATGCTACTTGGGTTGGCATTGTAGTAATCTTTCACAAGCCTATTATGCACTCCCGCTTCTAACTGAGAACGATTATTTTGGGGGGTATAAGCTTCAATTCCTGACTTGATTTCATCTGCCGAAAGGCCAAAATGGGCCCCAAGGCTAATAGCGATGGCCATATTGCTAAAATTATAGGCTCCCGTTAATTGAGACTCAATCCTTAGGCCTTGCCATTCTGCACTAACTCGGTCCTCACTATCATGGATGGGGAAGACCGGGAAGTCGGCATCCTTCGAATCTCCATAAGTCCTTCGGGTAATGCCCTCACTCTTTTCTAATTGCTTGGCATCATTAATGTTAACCCACGCGAGTTTATTGTGCTCACGGAGATTTTCAAAAAGCTCGCTCTTTCCTTTGATTACCCCTTCGGGACCACCAAATCCTTCCAGATGTGCAAGACCGTAATTTGTGATAAACCCGATATCCGGAGAGGAGAGGCTGCTTAAAAATTCGATTTCCTTTTGCGCGTTTGCGCCCATTTCGACTACGGCAATTTCGTGGCTTTCATTAATCTCAAGCAAGGTTAAGGGGACACCAATATGATTATTGAGGTTCCCTTTGGTGTAAGCGACCTTATATTTTTCGCTTAGGACAGCCACCAATAATTCCTTGCTAGTGGTTTTACCATTACTTCCGGTTAAACCTATAAGAGGTATACTTAATTGGCGACGATGGAACTGAGCTAATTGCTGGAGGGCTTTTAAGCCATCAGGAACCAAGAAGGTTTGAGCTCCTTCATGGGCAGGTTCATCAATTACGGCTGCAATGGCTCCCGCGTCAATGGCCTGTCTTGCGAAAGCATTTCCGTTAAAATTGTCTCCCTTTAATGCGAGATAGAGGTCCCCTTTCTTTAGTTTTCTCGTATCTGTGCAGATGCCTTCACTGCTAAGAAATAGGTCGTATAGATTACTGATGTCCATAGTTAGCTAAAAAAAACCCTGACGCTAAGGTCAGGGTTAATATACTAGTTGTAATTGTATCGTTTGAATTTATCGCGCTTAGGCTTCTTGTGGCGCTTCTCGCGATCCTCTTCCAGGTTTTGGAATCCAACCCGGTCCATGGCACAACGGAAGCCGATGAAGTCGGTTGATTGATCTTCCTCTAAGAATCGACGGGTGCCAGGACTTAACCAATAAGCATTGTCCTTCCAGCTGCCTCCTTTATAAACACGAGTGGTGTTACCTACTAGGGTAGTGGTAGAGTAGTCATACATCAAGGCTTCCCCTTCTTCGGTCTCGGTGTCATAGTAGATGGAAGACTGCTTGTCACCATCAATATGATCACGGTAATCAGACTTCTTATAATTACGACGATTTAAGTTTTCTTCCTCCGTAACATCACGACGAGGTAATTCACCGGGAAGAGCAGCAATGCTAGAATCGCTGTTGTATTGTGGTTCCTGCAAAACTTCCAGTGCTCCAAGACCTTGGTAGTCCTTATCCCAAGTTTGGAATTCATTACCACGGTAAGGGTTTAAACCTCTCATGTCTTCTAAAGACAAAGGACGGTAAACATCCAATACCCACTCGGCGACATTACCAGCCATATCATAAAGGCCATAATCATTGGGAGGGTAAAATTTCACTTGCATGGTAGTAGCAGCTTGGTCATTCAACCATCCACCGGTTCCCATGAAGTCACCACGGCCACGCTTAAAGTTCGCTAACATATCACCGCGACTATCTGCGTCAGGGTTGCGAGAGGCACCGCCATTCCAGGTAAACTTATTCGCATCTGCTACTCGGTTGTACAATCGAGATCCTACGTTACCGTATGCTGCGTATTCCCATTCCGCTTCCGTTGGTAGGCGGTACTTCGGTAAAAGGATACCGTCTTCGATGCGTACCGGACGTCCCTCTTCACCGTAAGGGCTGTTAGGATTATGATCCTCTAAACCCTTTTTATTCTGCTGGGTGTATTCTCCGCTCTTGTATAAGTAAACCTCGGTGTTGAAGTGGTCTACATCGCTCTGATCAGGAAATTCATTGAAAATACCTTCCTCGATAAGGATGTTTTCGTTCACCCGGTCAGTTCTCCAAGAACAATACTTCATCGCTTGAATCCAACTTACTCCAACAACGGGGTAGAAGTTATAGGCTGGGTGACGGAAGTAGTTTTCTACATACATTTCGTTGTAAGAAAGCTCATCACGCCAAACCAAGGTGTCGGGTAAAGCAGAGGTTAGAATTTCTGGATAATAGTCGGTATCGAATACGCGACGGATCCAATATAGGTATTCACGATAATCAGTGTTGGTGATCTCATTCTCATCAATGTAGAATGATTGCACGGATACCTGACGAGGGATATTATCCCAATCTTGATATACGTCTTGTTCAACGCGCCCCATAGTAAAGGTGCCGCCTTCTACAAATACCAATCCCGGACCTGTAATTTGTCCTTCATAGTCGGTATTAACGAAGAAACCTCCATTATCGGAATCATTGTATGACCAACCGGTAGTGTTGGAAGAATCACCACCACAAGAGCTCAATAAGAATACGGCTGCGAGGGCGGGGATTAATGATCTAAATAAATTCAATCGGATCATATTAATAGTGGATTCTAAAGGTCTTTATAACTAAAACTTAGGGCAACTTATTGCTTTGGTCTGTTTCAATCTAGTCCGACAAGGGAATTGATAGGACAAGCTAATCTCGTGTGCACCTCCGAAATTGTTAGCAATACTTGAAATTGTGTAATCGTAACTATATCCAAAACCCCAATTTCCTTCTAATGGAGTATAACCCACAAGGATTACTAGGGCATCTGGGTTTGTAGTGCTACTGCGGAAGCCTAAACCTCCTTTGAAATCTCCACGTGAGAAAGCTACGCTAGTGGTGATTTGGTCATATGGACCTTGCACTTGATAAACGATATTAGGAATAAGGTAATTCTGTAAGTCAGTCACCAGACGTTTCCGGCCCAAAGGAATAGTGAAACCCATGTGGGCAGTAAATTTTAAAGGTAAACGATCTTGTACAAAGAAACTAACATCTGGCTGGGTGAGGTGAGAAGCCACTAAACCAACATAAAATCTTTCGGTGAATCCAATTAATCCAGCGGTAAGATCAAAAGCACTTACGGTATTGCTACCAGGGTTCGGCTCGGAAGTTTCACGAACAAATCCATAGTAGGGATCAATTTCATCCGGAAAAGTGAAGCTTTGCCAATCAATGGCAATTTGACGATAAGTTCCTTGGAATCCGGCAAGAATGCTAAAATTCCGAGAAGCCTGTAAGTGGTAGCTATAAATTAGACTGGCATCCGTGGTAGAAAAGGCACCATCACCAGCTTCATCGCGCATCAACATTAAGCCAACCCCGCCATTAAGAGGCTCTACATATTGGTCGAAGCTTGCGCTGTAAGTTTGATAAACATTGAGTACCGGGTATTGATTCCGATAGTTCAGATTCAAGCGCGGACACTTTGAAACCCCAGCGAAAGCAGGGTTTAAATACATAGGGTTTGCATAGAATTGACTAAAGTGAGCGTCCTGAGCCTGAAGGTTTTGGCTGCTCGCGATAAGCAAAAATGCAAAAAAGGTTAGTAGTCTTTTCTTCATCCTCTCTAAGGAGTTTGGGGCTACAATGATACAAATTCTTGGCCACAGTTGGGCCCTAAGCTGATTCCTAAACAACAAATAAACTGAATTTTTATACATCCCATGGTTAAGAACTCAGATTTACTTCGTCTATTATAGGTGAAATGCATAATGTTATTGATTAATGGACTGGAATACTAAGTATATCTTCGCATCGTTTTCTTTGCGAATCAAAATTGATGGCATGAAGAGTCGCTTACTGTTGATAAGCTCAATCCTTTTACTAGGCAGCACATCGCGGGCACAGGATATCAGTACCGTTAAAACCTTGTCATGGGCTAAATCTCGCTCTATTGGAAAATTGAATCCCATCCAAGTGCCGGTGCTCGAAAATGGTAGTCTAAGAGAAAATTTTGAATGGTTACCAGAATTTTGCGAAACCTTGCCGGAGCAATATAGAGCATCGGATTCCATCAGTATTGAGATTCTTTCAGCTCAAGCGGTTTCTGCGGCTGAACGGCAATCGCTCTTGCCATTAGTGCAGAATTCGAAGTCAGATTTATTGCTTAAAAATTTGGCAGGTTATTCCCGCACGGGTTCAAGTATATCAGTTTGTTTTAGCCCCTTTTATAAGGAGGGGAATGAAATTTATAGAATAGAGACCTTCCAATACAAGGTTCTGAAAGGACAAAGAAAAGTCGACTTACCCTTAATCAGAAGGGCTAAGACTCAATTCGACAGCAAATTGAACAGCGGCACCTGGCATAAACTTCGGATTGAGGAGAGCGCCATGTATAAAATCACCGCCGATTACTTTGAATCTAATAACATTGGTGAGGGAGATATAGCAATTGACCAAATTCGATTACTGGCCAATGACCAAGCTCAATTGGCAGAATCATTTTTGGAAGCTCGTACTTCTGATCTACAGGAACGTGCTTTTAAAATGGTGGACCTCAATGGGGACGGCCTATTCAATAATAATGACTATATGCTTTTCTGGGCATACGGGCCTCATGACTGGGAATACAATACTACCAATGATCGATATGATTATCGACATAATATATACCGCGACGAGAATTATGTTTTCATAAGCGTGGATGCTGGAGTATCAAAGACCATGAACACTTTGAGTTCTCTTTCTAATCCAACGGTTACGGTTAACGCCTTTGATGATTTTGATGCCCAGGAGGAGGATTTGGTTAACCTAGTGGGTACGGGGCGACAATGGTACGGGGATGTTTTTGAGTTTACCCTCAGCTACAATTACAATTTCAATTTTCCAAACTTGGATTTGGGGGAGGTGGTAAAGCTTCGCTTGGATGCAGTTGGTCGCTCCTCAACACCAGGTACCAAAATTGACGTGCAATACGGGAATCAAGTGGTGCTAAGCAACTCGATCGCCCCATATCAAACTTCTGGCAATTATCCTCCTTTTGTGGAACGGTCGGATAACCGCACCACTTTCACGCCATTGAGCTCCAATCTCACGCTTAACCTAAATTATGATAATGCCGCCAATCCTACTGGGGTAGCATGGTTAGATAAAATTGAACTAAATGTGCGGAGAAATCTCGATTTCAATAATGCGGGGAACTTAATTCGTTTTAGGGATAGTCGGAGTGTAGCTCCTGGAGCCATCGCTAATTTTCAAATTGCCGGCTCCGAGTCTGATTATACAGTATGGCAGATTAACCGCCTTGGCGACCATTTCGAGATGCAAGGCACTTTGGAGCCCGGGAATATTTATTCTTTTAATGCGAGTGCAGATAATCTTAAAGAATACATCGCTTTCCGGGGAAATAATTTTGATCCTCCTGTTTATGTTGGTCAAATTGAGAATCAAAACTTGCATAATGTTGCGGTACCGGAAATGGTGATTATCAGCCATCCTAATTTTATGGAACAGGCACAGGAGCTGGCAGACTTCCATAATGGTGAGGATAATGTCGCGACCCTACTAGTGAGCACGGAACAGATTTATAATGAGTATGGCTCAGGAGGTCAGGATCTAACGGCTATTCGAGATTTTATCAAGGACTTATATGATCGCTCAGTGGCGGATCAGTTTAAATACGTCTTCCTCTTTGGAGATGCCTCCTATGATTACAAAGATCGGGTTAATGGTAACAATAACTTTGTGCCCACCTGGCAATCATCATACAGCTATTCGCTTGGTCTTTCGAGTATTACCGACGACTATTTTGCCTACATGGATCCGGGAGAAGCAACGAGTTTCAGTGGTGCCATTATGGATTTAGGCGTTGGTCGGGCAACAGTTTCTAATACCTCAGAAGCCCAAGCCTACGTAAGAAAGGTTAAGAATTATGTGGAAGGCCTGCAACGCTTTGGTGAATGGAGAAGCCGCATCTTATTAATGGCGGATGATACGGATGAATTATGGGAGCGCGCTTATTTCATTCCTGGTTCGGAGACTTTGGATAGAAAAGCACAAGCGGCCTCCAATGCGTTTAATGTTCAAAAGGTATATCAGGATGCTTATCAGCAGGTCACTAGTACCGGAAGTCAAACTTACCCAGAAGCTCAAAGGGATATGTTCAGGGCGGTTCAGAACGGTTGTCTCTTGGTGAACTACATTGGTCATGGCGGAGAAATAGCCCTTGCCTCTGAAAAGTTACTGCAGCTTTCCGATGTAAATAGTTGGACTAATTACGATGCCCTGCCCTTATTCATAACCATTACTTGCGAATTTACTCGCTACGACGATCCGAAAAGAGTTTCCGCCGGAGAGCAGTTGTTACTCAATCCAAATGGAGGGGCCATGGCCTTATTAACCACTACCCGAGTAGTAGGGGTGCAGGGGGCAGTTCAATTGAATGAGGCGATTTTTGATACCATCCTTGCTCGCCCGGCTGGAGTGCCGCAAACTTTGGGTCAAATTATACGCGCCTCCAAGAATGACAATTTTGTGCGTAGTAGGAATACTAAGACAAAGTTTTCCCTAGTAGGTGACCCAGCATTGCGTTTAGCAATCCCAGAATATGGAGTAGAGCTTACCGAGTTTAATGCGAAAGATGTGACTCTAGCCGAAGACACCATCAAGGCGCTTTCTCTAGTTAGTCTGGGCGGACAGATTACGGATTTGGATGGAAGTCGTATTAATGACTTTAATGGCATTTTAAACATAAGTGTTTACGATAAGGCCACTAGTCGTCAAACTCTGGTCAATGATGGGATTGGAGCTCCGGTCAGCTTTGCGGAACGCAAAAATCTTATTTACCGCGGCAAGGTCGAAGTCATTGATGGAGTTTGGGATGTGGAGTTCCGTGCCCCATTAGGTATTAACTATCAATTTGGTTTTGGAAAAGTGAGCATGTATGCCTTCGATGCTGAGAAGAATCGGGATGCCGCAGGCGCCTATGATTCGATTTTGGTGGGCGGCTTTAATCAAAATGCTCCCGACGATAACATTGGCCCTGAGATAAAACTATACATGAATGACGCAAGCTTCGTGCGGGGTGGTATTACTGGCTCAGATCCATTCATTTATGCTGAGCTGCGCGACTCTAGCGGAATTAATACCGTGGGAAGTGGTATTGGTCAAGATTTAAGAGCAGTATTAAATGAGGCTTCCGATCAACCCTATATTCTTAATGAATTCTATGAGTCTGATTTAAACTCCTATAAGTCTGGCAGCCTTCGCTACCAGCTTTTCGATTTGGAGCCAGGAACCTACCAATTAGATTTCAGGGCTTTTGATATTTACAATAATCCTTCTGAGGCAACCACAGAATTCGTGGTGGCAGAATCTGCCGAACTGGCTTTGGATCGAGTTTTAAACTATCCTAATCCTTTTACGACCTATACCGAGTTTCATTTTGAGCACAATCGAGCAAATCAACCTTTAGATGTGCAGGTGCAGATTTTTACCGTTTCTGGCAAATTGGTCAAAACCATTAATCAACAAGTAGTGACCACTGGCAACCGGGTAACTGGTATTAGCTGGAATGGATTGGATGATTTTGGTGATAAAATCGGTAAAGGAGTTTATGTTTACCGATTAAAGGTTCGCTCGACCGTGGATAATAGTTCTGCGGATGTATACGAAAAACTGGTAATCTTGCGTTAAGGCTTGGTTTAGCCAGAAAAACTATTTTTGCCCCTCTTAAAAAACAACGATGAAGCAATTTTTTGCTCTTAGCCTCCTAATATTCTGCACTTTAAGCTTAAATGCTCAATTTGGTTCCCTGCAAGGAGATGGGGATTATTTCGCGAGCCTTCGCACCATTTCGGTAGCCGTTCCAATTATCGCGGTTTCTCCTGATGCCCGTGCGGGAGGTATGGGTGATGTAGGTGCCGCGACAATGCCTGATGCCAATGCGGTCTATTGGAATACCGGGAAACTCGCTTTTTTGGAGGATGGTACCAATTCCTTATCCATGAGTTACACGCCATGGTTAAACCGTTTAGTAAATGATATCAACTTGGCACATGTGTCTTACGCTACTAAGTTCGATGAACGCCAAGGTTTGGCACTAGCCATGCGCTACTTCTCTTTGGGGGAGATAAACTTCCGTGATCAGGACAATCAACCACAGGGAACAGGTCAGCCCTACGAACTTACCTTAAATGCCGGTTACGGTCTAAAGCTAAGTGAATTCTTTAGCATGGGAGTAGGTCTCCGTTTTATATACAGTGATTTGACTAATGGCTTGCAGACCGCCGGAATTGAGACTACTCCAGGCTCCTCTTTGGCAGCTGATTTAGGGTTTTACTATCAGAGTGATCGCAAGTCGATGGGCAATGGTCAATATCAAAGCTTTAGCGGCGGATTGAACATCTCTAATGTAGGAGGTAAAATTAGTTATGGAACCTCACAGGAAAGTGCCGACTTCTTACCCGCCAATTTACGGCTTGGCGCCGGATATCATTTGGATATAGATCGATATAACCGCTTTTCCTTTTATGCTGATTTCAATAAACTATTGGTGCCAACTCCTCCTGTACGCGATGATAATGGAGATATCATTGCCGGGGTAGATGATAATGTTTCGGCCTTTGCCGGAGTACTTCAATCTTTTAATGATGCGCCCGGTGGTTTTGACGAGGAGCTAGAAGAGATTAATATTAATATAGGCGCCGAATATTGGTACGATCAAAAGTTTGCCTTTCGTGGTGGATACCAATATGAAGATCTAGAAAAAGGTGGACGCCAATATTACACCATTGGTCTAGGGATTCAATACAATGTGTTTGGACTGGATTTCGCTTATTTAATTCCAGCTTCAGCTACGGTGAGAAGTCCATTGGAGAACACTCTGCGCTTTACCTTGTTATTCAATTTCGAACAAGCACAGTAAATCTTTGGAGGAGAAATTCGGATTAAGTTTTAATTGCGAGCTCAAGGGCCGTCAGCGCAAAGACCTCGAGTCTTGGGAAGAGACTCTAGTTCAAAAAAGTCTCGAAGCAAGAAATTTTAGTAGGTCACCCTACAGTAAATTTCAGGTTGGCGCAGCCTTACTTTTGTCTAATGGAGAGCATGTTCTCGGAGCGAACCAGGAAAATGCCGCTTACCCTAGTGGTCTATGTGCCGAACGAACCGCACTTTTTTCTGCCGCTGTTCAATTCCCAGGTATTGAAATTGTGGCTATCGGTGTGTCTATCCCTGATCACGCTCCTCATATCCCCTTTCCTTGCGGCGGTTGTTTGCAGGTGATGGCAGAATATGAATACGAGCAAAAAAGCCCTATGAAAGTGTATTTAATACACCCTAATGGGGAGCAGGTCTATATAGCAGAAGGGCTGCGGAACCTATTACCATTCGGCTTTAACGAATCTCACCTCCCGGAATAGTTTCTGTGCGGGCTTTTTGTATAAATTTGCCCACTCAATAAAATAACGATGCCAAAGAAGAAGATCACCAAGAAAGTATATCTACAATGGTATGAGGATATGCTTTTCTGGCGCAAGTTTGAAGACAAAGCGGCCGCCCTATACATCCAGCAGAAGATTAGAGGGTTCTTGCACCTTTATAATGGTCAAGAGGCAGTCCTTGCTGGTTCCGTATTTGCGATGAATGAAAATGACCGTATGATTACGGCGTATCGTAACCATGTTCAGCCCATTGCACTAGGAGTAGATCCTCGTAAAATCATGGCGGAATTATGCGGTAAGATAGATGGAACCTCCCAAGGTAATGGCGGTTCAATGCACATGTTCTCAAAGGAACACAACTTCTTTGGTGGTCATGGTATTGTGGGTGGTCAAATTCCTTTAGGGGCTGGTTTAGCTTTCGCTGATAAATACTTAAAGACCGAAGCTGTTACCCTTTGTTATATGGGTGATGGTGCTGTTCGTCAAGGTAGCTTTCACGAAACAATGAACCTAGCCATGTTATGGAACTTGCCAGTGGTATTTATTGTGGAGAATAATGGCTATGCCATGGGAACCTCTGTTGAGCGTACCGCAAACCATACCGATATTTATAAACTAGGTTTAGGTTACGATATGCCTTGTGAGGCCGTTGATGGCATGGATCCAAGTATTGTATATCAATCAGTTCAAGCGGCGGTAGATAGAGCTCGTAGCGGTAATGGTCCTAGCTTCCTGGAAATTAGAACCTATCGTTATAAAGGGCACTCCATGAGTGATGCCCAGCATTACCGTACTAAAGAGGAAGTTGCTGAATTCCAAAAGCGCGATCCAATTGGTATTGTACAAAAAGCCTTATTGGATAAGAAGTATGCCACCGAGGATGATTTAAAAGTCATTGATGGCCGGGTTAAGGAATTGGTTAACGAGTGCGTGAAATTCGCGGATGAGTCTCCTTTCCCTAATGCAGATAATTTATATAAGAACGTATACATTCAGGAGGATTATCCCTTCGTAAAAACCTTTTAATAAAGCTCAGAATGGCAGAAGTTGTAAATATGCCCCGCCTCAGTGATACCATGGAGGAGGGTACTGTAGCTAAATGGCATAAACAAATTGGAGATAAGGTTGAAGAAGGAGATCTTCTGGCCGAAATCGAAACGGATAAAGCCACCATGGAGTTTGAGGCCTTTCAGGAAGGCGTTCTTCTCCATATAGGCGTGGAAGAAGGGAATACTGCTCCGGTAGATTCAATTCTAGCTATTTTAGGAGAGTCTGGTGAAGATATCTCTGCTTTACTAAATGGCGGTGCGCCTGCTAGCGCTGCAGAACCGGAGACCGAGGAAGTTTCCGCTCCTGAAGTAGAGGAAGCCCCTGCAGCCGTAGAGGCAGTGCCTGCGGCTAACACCAGCGGAAGAATCAAAGCTTCCCCATTGGCGAAAAAACTTGCCGAGGATAAGGGCGTGGATATTAGCCAAGTTAAGGGTAGCGGTGAAGGGGGTCGGATCGTCAAGCGCGATATCGATAATTTCCAAGCGCCAGCGGCCGCAGCTGCACCGCAGGTGAATATGGCTTCAGCCGGTCCAGCCCCGAGTGGTATGGCTTATGATGAAGTTCCTGTTTCGCAGATGCGCAAGACCATTGCCCGTCGTTTGAGCGAATCGAAATTCTCCGCACCTCACTTCTATCTTACCCTAGACATTGACATGGATCAGGCGATTGATGCACGTAAGCGTATCAATGCCGTTGCGGAAACCAAAATTAGCTTTAATGACTTTGTGATTAAGGCTGCCGCTGTGGCGCTTAAATCTCATCCGGTTATTAACTCTAGCTGGGCGGGTGATACCATCCGGACCAATCACGATATCAACATAGGTATGGCGGTTGCGGTAGATGAGGGATTACTGGTTCCTGTTATTCGTCATGCGGACCAAAAAGGTTTGGCAACCATAAATAAGGAAGCTAAGGAATTTGCTGGAAAGGCTCGTGACAAGAAGCTTCAGCCTCATGAGTGGGAGGGTAATACTTTTACCATTTCTAATTTGGGGATGTTTGGTATTGAAGAGTTCACCGCTATTATTAACAGTCCGGATGCATGTATTCTTGCCGTAGGGGGAATAAAACAGGTACCTGTGGTTAAAGATGGTGCGGTGGTTCCCGGCAATGTTATGAAGGTAACCCTAAGTTGCGATCATCGGGTAGTTGATGGGGCAAGCGGAGCGGCCTTCTTGCAGACCTTTAAAGGAATATTAGAGAGCCCTTTAAACATGCTACTCTAATAAATACATTATATAGCATAAGCCCTGACCATCGTGTCGGGGCTTTTTTATTTTCGGAGATATGAAAGTACTTATCACAGGAGCCAGTCGAGGAATTGGTCGAGAATTGGCATTGCAATTTGCGGGCTTGGGGCATGAGGTTTTAGCCTTGGCTCGATCCAGGAATGCACTGGAGTCTTTGAAGGCTGAAAACTCTAGCGTGAAAACACTGTGCCTGGATATAAATGATTGGCAAGATTCCGCAAAGCAGGTTTTGATTGAGTCACCTCAGATAGATTTACTGATCCATAATGCGGCGGCTTTCGTCAATAAGCCATTTCAAGAAATGCGCCTTGAGGATATGCAATCCGTTTATCATACCAATGTCTTTACGCCCTATTTTTTAACTCAGGCCCTGTTACCGGCATTGGGCTCAGGGAGTCAGGTCTTGGCCATAAGTAGCATTGGAGGTGTCGGCGGGAGCATGAAGTTCCCAGGGCTTTCGGTTTATAGCAGCTCTAAGGGGGCATTGAATATTTTGGTTGAATGTTTAGCTACCGAATTGGGGGATTTAGGCATTAGTATAAATGGCTTGGCCTTGGGTAGCAGTGCGACGGAGATGTTTAAAGCGGCTTTTCCTGACTTAGAGGCGGGGTCTAGTCCTTCCGACATGGCTCGTTTTATAGTGAACTTTGCCTTACAAGCGCCCGGAATGGTGCAGGGAAAGGTCTTTCCGGTAAGCTCCACCAATCCTTAAAAAAATCTATCGGACAGGTTTTCAAGGCTTTGAGATTTTATTCAAAAAAAGGTCTGAAAAGCCCTTAATTATCATTTGGCTCGTTTTATATTTGCCGCCCCTTACGAGAGATAGGGGAAACGTTCATAAAGCATTTGGAAAAAACGGTAAATAATTGTGGTGAGAAGAAAAAGTCACCGTATATTTGCCGACCCGTTTTGAAAGAAGTGGGGGTGAATGCAGGAGTTCTTTGAAATTTTGAGATTGTTGGGAAAATAAGGTGTAAAACCCTGATTTTCAATGATTTTAAAATTAACAAAAAAATCTCCAAAAGATATTTTGTGGTTTAAGAAATGTAGTTACATTTGCAGCCGCAAAAAACGCAAGAGAGTTCTTTAAAATATTGATAAGGTAAAAAGCACAAACAGGTAAAATGAAGCTCT
>Ga0207422_1002028_pt1 | contig 31112 bp, 24 predicted proteins | sample MarCyaLeptolynsp_FD_187757 | JGI IMG/M metagenome (GOLD analysis project Ga0207422, IMG submission 187757) | Marine cyanobacterial communities from Panama - species 1 Leptolyngbya sp. (SPAdes) | ecosystem: Environmental > Aquatic > Marine > Unclassified | place: Panama: Panama City | collected... | reverse complement strand
CGAACAGGCGATTCAACTGGAAGGCCGGGTTTTCGGGAATGGTGATGCTGGCCTGGAACTGGCGGATCGATGTCGCGCCCACGGTGGCGGCGCCGACAAATTCGTCGTGACCCTCGCCCACCCTGATGGTCAGGTGCGCCTCGAAACCCACAGCGTTGCCGGCGATCAGAATGGTCCTGCCGACGAGATCGAACGGTTGGGGTTGCTGGATTTCGATATTCATGTGCCTGCTCCTGTCTGACGTTTCACAATAAACCCTGTGCACGGCCTCCGCTGGTGCGGGACCCCGAACATTTGCCCCTTAATAGGGCTTCATGGCTTTTTGCAGGTGCAGGTTGTGGTTATCGGTCGTTTTTCTTGCGTCCGACACTAACAGACTTTTCGGGCGCATTCGAATCAGGACCGGTGCGTGTGAAATTGTCCGGACCTCGTTGCTCTCGTGACAAATCTTGGCAGCAAATTTGCGGTTCGGGCATTTTCCCTTTGCCAGCGGCAGCACATTGTTTCATATCGCTGGGGAATGACCTCCCTGTTTCCCGCAATCTTCGTATTCTTATGGGCCACCGGATTTCTGGGCGCGAAACTCAGCGCGCCCTATTCCGATCCGCTGGCGTTTCTGGCGTTGCGCTTCGCGATCGTCTCGCTGCTTCTTGCGGGCTTTGTTCTGGTCCTGAGGCTCAAATGGCCGTCGCCGCGACAGGCCGCAAACTCCATGCTTGCGGGCATCCTGATTCAGGGCCTGTATCTGGGTGGCGTGTTCTGGGCGATCGACAACGGCATGCCGGCGGGCGTGTCCGCCCTGATTGTCGGTCTGCAACCGATCCTGACGGCTCTGCTGGCGCGGCCCCTGCTCGGAGAACCGATCGTTTCGCGACACTGGACGGGTCTGATTCTGGGTCTGTTCGGCCTCGTCCTTGTGCTCGCTCCGAAGCTGGAGTTTTCCGGCCTCGGCATCACGCCGGCGACGATTGCGGCCAACCTGATCGGCGTATGTGCAATTACTGCGGGATCGATCTGGCAAAAGAAGACCGCCGGCAAGATGGATACGCGGGTCGACAGCGTGTTTCAGTTCGCGGCCGGATCGGCCATCGTCGCGCTTGGAGCGGTTTTGTTCGGGGAGTCCTTCGTCTATGTCTGGAGCCCGGAATTGATCTTTGCCCTTGCCTGGCTGGTGCTGGTCCTTTCGGTGGGGGCGATCACGCTCTACCTGATCATGCTGCGGCAGGGAGAAGTGTCCAAGGTTGCGGCCCTGTTCTATCTCGTGCCCGCTGTCGCGGCCTTCTTTGGCTGGATCCTGTTCGGAGAAACCCTGACACTGCTGCAGATTGCCGGGATGGCGGTGACGGTTGCCGCCGTGGCACTGGTGTCCAAGGCAAAGGCCGCGTGACCATTTGTGCGGCTTGGCGCGCGTTGAATCTGGACGGATTGAGCGCAGGCAAAGGGCGCTAGTCCCAATTTTGGCCCTCAGGATCGCCCGGGCGCCAGATTTTTGCCGAATTCCTTGCTGAGCGCGGCGTTGAACTCCGCGCCGAGTATGAACGCAATCGAGGCCAGGTAGAGAAACATGATAGCGATCATGACACTTGCGAGCCCGGCATATGTGGTCGTATAGGCCGCGAAATTTTCAAGGTAGGAAGCGAACCCCAGACCGCCTGCGAGCCATAATCCGAGGGTCAGTGCGATGCCCGGAAGCACACCGATAATGCGACGCCGGCCGGCCGGCAGCCAAAGATGAATGATCAGAAGAGCGAGAAACATGACGCTGATGCCGATGCTGAGCCGAAGCACCACGAACATGCGCTGGAATTCGACGAGCAGCGGAAAATAATAGACTGCCGTGTTCCACAATAACGGCCCGAGCACGATCACGAAGGCCAGGCTCAACAGGCTGATCACACCGAGAATGACAAATCCGAGGCTTTGCAACTTCATCAGGATGTAATTTTTGCTTTCGGTGACCCGATAGGCGCGGTTGAGCGCAATGCGCAGGGCCTCGACACCGTTGGATGCGAGATAAAGGGCGATCAGCGCACCGATGGTCAGCAGGTCGCCGCGGGGCTGCAGCAGGACCGTCGTCACCTCGTTGGCGATCGGCGCGGCAACCTCCTGTGGCCAGACATCGAACAGGAGTGCGGTGACGTCGTCGGTCAGGTCCGACGTGCCGAAAAAGCTGGCGAAGGCGGTCAGGAAAATCATGAAGGGAAACATGGCCATCAGAATCGACAAGGCCACATGGCTGGCAATGGCCATGCCGTCGTCCTCGACAAAGTGGCCGATTGCATCCCGGACGACGACCCAGGCCTTGGAGAGAATAATGTTTTTCATGGTTTGATTGACAGATTACGCAAGATTTTGTTTCGATCGACGGACGGAAATTATGGGCATTGTGTTGAATCCGGGGCAAAGCGGATATAGGGATCGGCATTCAGCCCGTTCAACCATCCATAAGCCAACGGCCCACAATGTTATAGAGCATCTCCGGGAAAAACCGGCACCGGTTCGTGAGTCCGGCGGCGTTTGCCGGTTATGCGCCGGACCAGGCCTGAATCCGGAGATACGACCCTGTTGTCCGCACATCGCGGAACCTGGAATCTCGACTTGAAAGCGAACTGAATGTTGACAAAGTGCCCGCATTTTCTCGCCAAAATCCTGGTGACAGGGGTGATTTCTCTCGCCCCGTTCCTGATGCCGGCTGGTCTCGACGACACCGGACGAGCACTTGCCCAATCAAGTGATGTGCCGGCAAGTGAGGCCCCAGCTTCGGAAGCCAAGGCGGAGACCGAACCGACCTTCGCGATCGTCAAGACCGATGAGGCGCTCACCAAAATCGCGTCGCTGAAGGAAAAACTGGCCGCGGCGGCGGCGCGTTTCCGCGAAGACAAACTCAGCGACGATGATTATGTGGCCCTGGAATCCGATATTCTTGACATCACCGAAGCCGCCGAACAGATCTCGCTGGAGTTCCAGCCGCGCGTTCAAAGTATCGAAATGCGGCTTGCGGAACTCAAACCGGTGGGCGAGGGCGCGGAACAGTCGGAAACCGCAAAGCTCGAAGAGGAAAGCCAGCGCAAGGTCCTGATGGAACTGGGCGGGGTCATGCAGCAGGCGCAGGTGATCGCGATCCAGGCGGCCGACCTCTCGATCTCCATTACCCAGAAGCGCCGGGTGCGGTTTTCCGAACGCCTGTTCAAACGGGAATACAGCACCTTCGATCCGGCTTTCTGGTTGGACGTCAGAGTTACGATTCCGCGTTTGCTGTGGCGCTTGAACCGGTGGGTCGAAAGCTGGAAAAAACAGGCGAAACTGGAGATCGACCGGACCCTGGCAATCATCTTCGCGGTGGCGCTCGCGGGTACGATCTATCTGATCGTCAAGAGCCGCGGTTATGTGTTGAAACGGATTGCGCGCGACCCGGAGATCGAGCCGCGCCAGTCACGGCGGGTCATGGCCGCCCTGTTCGTGGTGATTGTCAACCTGATCTCGACCGGCATCGGGTCCGTGCTGGTCTACCTGGTGCTTGACGGTACCGGTTCGATACCGCCGCCGTTCAAGAAACTCGCGATCGCCTTTTTGCTGGGATTTGCGCTGTTTGCCCTGATCTCCGGCCTGACCAGGGCTCTGTTTGCTCCCGGGCGTACCAATTGGCGCCTGGTTCCGGTCTCGGCCGGCGCCAGCGACCGTGCCGCAACCTTCGCCTATGCCGGCGGGGCCGTTGCCGGGCTGTCGGTCGCGGCTGAAGCAATCATCCAGATCCTCGACGTTCCCCTGCCGGTCACGATTGCGGTTCGGGCGTTCCTGACGACCGTAATCGCGTTTCTGTGCCTTTTCGGCTTGAGAGCGCTCAGCAGGAAGGACGCAAGCGAGGAGGCCGCGGTCCCCGAGGAAATCCGGAGCAATATCTGGGGTCTCATTCGCCCGTTTGCCTGGTTGGCCTGCCTGATTGCCCTGTTCACGCCGATCTTCGGCTTTGTCGCACTCGGCTGGTTTCTGGCCATCCAACTCGTCCTGACCGCGGTGGTTTGCGGTCTGGTGTCCCTGCTGCTTGCGGTGATCGAGGAAGTGACGACCACGGGTTTTCAACCGGGCAATCCACCGGCGCGCGTTCTGACCGGCATGCTCGGCTTCACGCCGCAGGGATCCGAGCAGATCGGGGTGCTGACCGGCGGCATCGCCAAACTGATGCTGCTCGCCTTTTCCGGTCTCGGCGTTCTTTTGACCTGGGGCCTGAGCACGACCGACATCACCCGGCTCGAAGGCATGGTGACGCAATTCCGGATCGGTACGGTGACGATTTCGATCACCACGATTTTCTCTGCGATTGCCATTTTCGCGCTTGGTTTCATGGTCACGCGGGCGGTGCAGCGCTGGCTCGAAAACCGCTATCTGCCGAAGACCAAACTCGATGTCGGACTGAAAACCTCCATCCGCACCGGGCTCGGCTATATCGGCATCGTCATTGCCGCGATGTTCGCGTTTTCCCACCTCGGCGTGCAGCTTGAAAATCTGGCGCTGGTCGCCGGCGCCCTGTCGGTCGGCATCGGTTTCGGGTTGCAGAGCATCGTCTCCAACTTCGTGTCGGGCCTTATCCTCCTGGCCGAGCGGCCGATCCGGACCGGCGACTGGGTCGTGGTCGACGGCGAACATGGCACGGTGCGCAAGATCAATGTGCGGTCAACGGAGATCCAGACATTCGACCGTGCGACGATGATCGTGCCGAACTCCAACCTGATCTCCGGCGTGGTCAAGAACTGGGTCTTGAACGACAATACCGGCCGGATCGTGATTCCCGTGGGTGTCGATTACGACAGCGATCCCGACCAGGTGCGCGAGATCCTGCTGGAGTGCGTTCGCACCAGTTCGCACGTGCTCGCCTATCCGGAACCGGCTGTCTATTTCATGAATTTCGGCGATTCGGCGTTGGAGTTCGAACTGCGCTGCTATCTGTCCGACATTGGCATGGGACTGACGGTTCGCAGCGATCTGCGCTTCGAAATTGCCCGGCGGTTCCGCGACGCCGGTATCGAAATGCCGTTCCCGCAACGGGTGATCCAGTTCCGCGACCAGCCGGGCGCGCAAGATTTCGAGGACGCGGCGCCGGCCTTTCCGAAACAAGGCAAGGCCCCGGTCAAACGGGACGCCGAAGAAACGGATGACACGGGTGAACACTGATTCGCACAAGGACGGGGGGGTGCCATGCTGACGCCCGGCCTGTCTTACCGAGAGCAATATGACCGGTTCGAATGGCAGGTGCCCGACGCCTATTCGATTGCCCAGGATTGTTGCGATCAATGGGCGGACCGGGATCCGGACCGGATCGCCATCCGGCACGAATACGCGGACGGATCGGTCGAGGAGATCCGTTTCGCCGCCTTCAGGGCATCGGCCAACCGCTTCGCGAATGGACTTGCCGCGATGGGGATCGGGTCCGGCGACCGGGTGGCGATCCTGTTGCCGCAGCGTCCGGAAACCGCGATCGCGCACATTGCCTGTTACAAGATCGGCGCCGTGGCGGTGCCGCTTGCGTCCCTGTTCGGGGTTGAAGCGCTCGGTTTTCGCTTGCAGGATTCCGGCGCAAGGGCCGTCGTCACCGATGCCTCCGGTCTGGAGAAGATCCTGTCGATCCGCGAGACCCTTGAAACCGAGCCGCTGATTGTGCACGTCGATGGCCCCGGCGCGATTACAAGCGGTTCCGTCGTCGACTTCGACGCGCTTCTGGAACGGGGATCCGACCGGTTCGAAACGCCAACGTTCGATCCGGATCAGCCGGCAATGATGATCTACACATCGGGCACGACCGGACCGCCGAAAGGCGCGCTGCATGGCCACCGGGTGCTGCTCGGCCATGTCCCGGGCGTGCAGATGCCGCATGAGGAATTTCCGCAGCCGGGCGACGTCATGTGGACGCCGGCCGACTGGGCCTGGGCCGGCGGGCTCCTGAACGGCCTGTTGCCGGCGCTGCGGTTCGGTGTTCCCGTCATCTCGCATTCGTTCCTGAAATTCGATCCGGAAAAAGCTTTCGACATCATGGCGCGGCACGGCGTGCGCAACACATTCCTGCCGCCGACGGCCCTGAAAATGCTGCGGCCCGTCGAACGGCCGCGCGAACGCTACGACCTGCGCCTGCGCACGGTCGGGTCGGCCGGCGAGGCGCTCGGCAGCGAAACCTATGAATGGGCGCGCGAGACGCTCGGCCTGACCATCAACGAATTCTACGGACAGACGGAATGCAATCTGGTGCTGGCGTCGAGCCAGGCGCTCGGGGTCTCGAAAGCCGGCGCCATCGGCATGCCGGTGCCGGGGCACGACGTTGCGATCATCGATGAGGAAGGCAACCGGCTTGCGGCCGGCGAACCGGGCGAGATTGCGATCCGGCGTCCGAACCCGGTCATGTTCCTGGAATATTGGAAACAGCCGGAGGCGACGCGCAACAAGTTTCTCGGCGACTGGCTGCAGACCGGCGACCGGGGGTTTTGCGACGACGAGGGGTACGTGCATTTTGTCGGCCGCAACGACGATGTCATCACCTCGGCCGGATACAGGATCGGGCCCTCGGAAATCGAGGATTGCCTGGTCAGTCATCCGTCGGTGCTGTTGGCTGCCGCTGTCGGAAAACCGGATCCCTTGCGCACGGAAATCGTCAAGGCCTTTGTTGTTCCCGCACCCGGATATGATCCCTCGGACGCACTTGCCGACGAGATCCGCACCCATGTGCGCACCCGGCTGGCAGCGCACGAATATCCGCGCGAGGTGGAATTCGTCGATGCGATCCCGCTCACGACCTCGGGCAAGGTGATCCGCCGTCACTTCCGCCAGCAGGCGCGGGAGGAAGCCGATCGCGCCCGACAAAAATAAAGTCGGGTGCGGCCCGTTTTCGTCGAAATTTCCCCTTGGCCAATTGTCAATCGCAGGCTAAGAAGCAGCTTCCGCTGCCTGACGCTTTCCGTCTGAATGCAATCGTCGAAAAAGAGTGTCGGCGAAAAATTCATGTCAAAGGCAGCCCGTGCGGGTGTGGCGGAACTGGTAGACGCGCTGGATTCAAAATCCAGTTCTGGTAACAGAGTGTCGGTTCGAGTCCGACCACCCGCACCATTTTCTGTCTCACGGCCGTTGGCCTCCGACGGGGCGGGCTGACCGCCCGGGCGTCCGCTTGGACGCCTTGGTGCCGGTTCCAGTTTACTCTTCTCACCCGCACCATTTTCTGTCTCGCGGCCGTAGGCCTCAGACGGGGCGGGTAAAGCCCGGCGGGCGTCCGCCATTGCGAACCCTGCGGGCGCGGATGCCGTTGGAGGCAAGTTTTCGGATTGCCGCACCCTGTCGAGCAGGCCGAGAACCGGGCCGGGATATCGGTTCTCGAAGCGACTGCGAAAACATACTATGAGTTTTTTGTATCAGAATGGTGGCCAGATGGTTTGGAATTGCCGGTGACAGATATTGACTATGTTCCGTTCGAGGCCGAACACGGTGACGATCTGCTGCGCCTTTCCCGGCAGGTCGGGTGGCCGCATACGGGCGAAGACCTGAGCCTGATCACAGGATTGAGCGAGGGCATCGTTGCGCTTTCTGAGGGAAAGGTGGCCGGGACCGCCTTCATCACCCGGTTCGGTCCCGCGCATTGCGCCTGCAATCTGATCATTGTCGACGAAACCATGCGCGGCCGGGGCCTCGGACGCGGGCTGATGAATGCCATCATGACACTGGCCGGCGCCTGCGAGAAGCGCCTGGTTGCGACGCAGGACGGGCTGCCGCTCTATCGGAAGTTCGGGTTCCGGGAGACCGGGCGTATATTGCAGCAGCAGGGCCTGGCAGCCGAAACGGCCTCGGAGAGTGCCGCCCGCTGGGTCGACAATCCGCAATTGAACAATCTGGTAGCTCTGGATCACGCTGCCTGCGGCGCACCGCGTGCCGAACTGATTGCGTCCCTGATGAAGACCGGCAGGGTGGCCGCGCTCGAAAACGGGAGCCGGATCGAGGGCTTCGCGATCCTGCGGCCGTTCGGTCGCGGTGACCTGATCGGCCCCGTCGTCGCCAGCGGGACCGAAAGCGCGAAGGCGCTCATCGATTTCATTCTCGCCCAATACACGGGCCGGTTCGTGCGCATCGATTGTCCGGAAACCTGCGGATTGGCGACCTGGCTTGAAAGCCGCGGCCTGATGCCGGCGGGCGGAGGCATCACAATGTCAACCGCACCGCAAATTGGTCGATCCCGGACGGAGGCCCAAACGTTCGCTCTTGCCAATCAGGCTTTGGGTTAGGAAGTCGCCGCCTGCCGCCCTTAAAGCCCGACCACCTCCGCAAGCCCGCTGGCGTCTTTCATTTCGACATATCCGTAAAACGGGTTGGCGGGTTCGTGGCCGCGATTGATCCAGCATTTTTGAGTGATTCCCAGATCGTAGGCTGCCATCAGGTCATAGCGGAACGACGAAGAACAATGCACAACGTCCTCCGGGCCGCAGCCCAACATGTCGAACATGTACTCAAAGGCTCGAAAGCGCGGCTTGTAGGCGTTGGCGTCTTCGGCCGTGAAGACGCGGTGAAACGGCACGCCGAGTTTGTCGACATTCGACATTATCTGTTCGTTGGCGGCGTTTGACAGGATGACCAGCGGTATCTTGTCAGCGATCCTTGCCAGCCCCCCGGGCACATCCGGGTGGGGGCCCCAAGTCGGGACGGTCTCGTAGATCCTGCGGGCATCGGCCTCCTCGAAGGGGACATCGTGCTTGCGGCAGGTCCGTTCGACGGCATTGTGGATCACGTCGCCGTAGGGTTTCCAGTCGCCCAGGATCTCGTCCATCCGGTAGCTGCGGAAATTTTCCAGGAACGCGGCCAGGCGCTCGCCCCTGAGCCGGGGGCCGTAAATCTCGGTCGTGATGGCCGCTATCTCGAAATTCGTCAGGGTTCCGTAACAATCGAAGGTGATGAATTTCGGGCGGAAGGGCGGCGTCGTACTCATGGTCAGTGGTCCTGTTGCGAGGCGGATTTCAGAAGCGCTTTAGATCACATTTTTCGAAACCGGGCGATGAATGTCTTCCTTCTTTGTGGCCTTTGCCATTTCCCCTGTTGAGATGAAAGCGGCATTCCTCTAAAGCTGGCCCCGCGACGCGCGACGCATCCCTTGTTCCTGGCGAAAACCGACCCCGGATTACCCCTGTGTGACCCGGGTCCAGGCTGTGTTCGTCTGCACGATTCCCTCAGGATTTGAGACACGCCATGAACACGTTCTGCGGACTGGATTTCGGAACCTCAAACTCCACTGTCGGGCTGTGGTCGGGAAACGGGCCGCGCCTGGTGCAGATCGAAGCGGGCGGCGTGGCGATTCCGAGCGCGATCTTCTTTGAATTCAGCAATGGGGCGCCGACTTTCGGCCGGCGCGCGGTGTCCAATTATGTCCGGGGCGCCGATGGCCGTTTCATGCGCGCCCTCAAGAGCATTCTCGGCACCGGCCTGATCGACGAGAAAACCGCCATCGGGCGCAAACTCGTCTCATTTCAGGACATTATTGGCCTGTATTTCAGGCATTTGAAGGAAGCGGCGGAAGTCAGCCTCGGCGGCGAAGTCGAAAATGTCGTGCTCGGCCGACCGGTGTTTTTCGTCGATGGAGATGCGGCCGCGGATCGCCGGTCGCAGGACACGCTTGCCGCGATTGCCGGCCAACTCGGTTTCGGCTCGGTCTCGTTTCAATACGAGCCGGTGGCCGCAGCCATGGATTACGAATCGCGGGTCGGCAGTGAAAAACTCGCCCTTATCGTCGATATTGGCGGCGGAACATCGGATTTCTCGGTGGTTCGTGTGTCGCCGCAACGGCGCGTAAAGTCCGACCGCGTCGACGATGTGCTTGCCTCAACGGGTGTGCATGTGGGGGGAACGGATTTCGACCGCTTGCTGAGTGCGCGCAATATCATGCCGGATCTCGGCCTCGGCAGCACCATGACCGACACGTTCGGAGAAAAGATCCTCGACCTGCCGCAGGGCATTTTTCACGACCTGGCGACCTGGCAGAAGATCAACTTTCTCTACAAGGAACCGGTGCTTCGCGAGGTCAGAAGCATCCTGCGTCTCAGCCATCGCAAGGACCTGGTCAGCCGATTGCTGCACGTGCTCGAGGAACAGCTTGGCCATGCTCTGGCGATGCAGGTGGAGGAGGCAAAGATCGCCTTGACCGAAGCGGCCGACTGCCGTGTGGATCTGTCGCTGATTGAACCTGACCTGGAGAAACGGTTTACCGCCTCCGGCATGGAAACGTGCCTGTCGGGACAGGTCGAGAGGCTTCGGGCCGCGGCCCAGGAGGCGCTTTCACAGGCTGGTGTCGACGGTTCGGATATCGACACGACGTTCCTGACCGGGGGGTCGACGGCAATCCCGACCGTGCGGGCGCATCTCCTGGCGCTGACGCCAAATGCGGAAGTGGTCGAAGGCGACCGGTTCGGCAGCGTCGGAACCGGACTGACCCTTGAGGCGCACCGCCGTTACGGATAGAGGCACGCTTTAATCGGCCGTGACCGCATAGTGGAACGACGCGTCGACAAGTTGCGCCAGGGTGATTGCTCCCAGGGTCGCGATCCCGATTGCCCGGCGATCGACCAGGTCGGCGAGACGGGCGACGATCACGTAAAACAGGGCCGCGACCGAAACCTGCAGCCGCGCGGCGTAATAGCCCTGCAGGAAATTGAAACTCAGGATCGCCAGTATTCCGACGATCAGCGCAGCCAGTACGGGATCGATACGGCTGAGTTTCGATCGATCGCCGGCAACAAGAAGTGCCAGGATCCCGGCGAAGGGGAGGGCGATTTCAAACCAGCTGAAATGGAGCCCCAGCGCTGTGATGAAGGCCGACCAGTTGCCGGCTATTGCAGTGGTGAGAGTGCCGTCGCGATAGGCATCGAACAGCCAGACGAACTGACCATATTGCGCGGTCATGTAGACCGGCGTCGCAAAAACATGTTTGACGACAAGCGTCCAGGCGACGACCGGCAGAACCATCACGATTGCGGCGAGGACCGCGTTAGCAAGCACTGCGGTGAGTGAGTTGTGCGACTGTCTCGGTGTCAAGACGCGGGGTCGGTTAAACAGCAGGTCAAGGGCAATCCCCGCAAACAGCGCCGGCAGCAAGATGATGAACAGGGGATAGACGAGCACCATCAGGCCGGCGCAGGCGGCCCAGGCCAGAATGAGCGTCGGTTTTGTCCCGCGGGCCTGGAAGCCGATCAGAACGAAGAAACTGCAGGCAATCGGCGCCAGCAGATTGAAGATGGTGGTGTGCGCCAGCCAGACGGTGCCGGCGACAAGGTCGGTGCTGGCAATGGCGGCGGACAGGGCGGCGGCAAGCCAGCCGGCGTGCGCTACCCCCGAGAACGATGGTTCCGAGCGCAGCAGGCCAAGCATGTTCAATGCCATCCAGACGGCGAACAGGACCATGCCGATATTGAGGGCGTAGTAGGCGAGATGCAGGGAAAAATACTTGCGATAATGCGACAGGCTGCGGTCCGAACTGGTGAAACTTGCAATCGCTGTCCACAGGGGAACGGCAATCGGTTCCATCACCGGCGCCGCCACCACGCCATAGAGAAAATAGACCGGCCGGCCTTTCCAGTTGTTGAATTCTGTAAAGTACTTTTCCGCGTCGCGGTACAGTTTTGCGAGCAGGCGGGAATCGCAATTCAGGTGCAATTGCACGCTGTCGGCAATATGAATGGGTTGAATGCAGGCGGTTGGCGGCGTCTTCGGCGTAAACAGCAAGAACAGGATGCAGAACAGAGCCGGGAGCATCCACCAGTGACGCCAGCTGGAGCGGGGTGCCGGCTTTTGCGAGTGAGCCGACGCAACGCCGGTTGTCGGCTGTCCCGCGTGAATTGCCGCGTTTTCGGCCATGTCAGTCAGAGGCTCCCTGCGCGGCATCTGGCGTGGTTTCTCTTTTACGCCCGAACAGATCCGCCGCCCGGTCGGTATAGGGCGTCAACCGGTCGACGATCCGGGCCACGGCTTCGGCCAGGGCCTGCGCCCGCTCCGGGGGCAAATCGTATTCGGGCTTGCTGAACTCGACGATGGTTTTTTCCAGCCGGGGCAGCAGGCCGCGAATCGGAAGCTGTTTTGCCGCCGCCTCGATACCGCGTTCGATTCCGGTCGAAAGCGCATAGGAGACCGGAATGGCGCACAGGGCGAACAGCGCCACAATCCAGGCGCCGCGCGCCAGACGTGAGCGCCACATTGCCGGCGTCGGCCGGTCGCCGAGAAGATCGAGGGGCGGCGTTCCTGTCTCGGCCAGGAACTTCGCATGATCGGCGTGACGTTCGTGCAGGAGCTTCACCGCGTCTTCGAGATCAGGAGCCTTGGCCCAAAGCGTTGTTTCGGGAAGGTGCGCATACCAGACGGCGCCTATGCGGCGGATCTCGATTTTCAGGTCGCCGGAGGCGGAAAACAGGGGGTCAGTCATCGTCGGATCTTTCACGCCAGAAGCGGTCGGGCACATTGGAAACAGTCAGACGGCGCGGCCGGGCCAAACTTGTCGGCCGCAATCGCGGATGCGGGCCTTTTGGGTTTTGCCGTCCCCTCGCGCCTGAGTCAATCAGGAGCCGCCGTCCGCAGCAGCGATAGCAGGTTTCAGTTTTTCGTACAGATATCGGCCGATCACCTCGGCACCCTTCGGGGTATTGTGGATGGGGTCGTAGAAATCGGCTTCGACGTCAAATCGAATCTCGTTTAGAAAATCGACGCAGATGGCATCGGTTTCGCGACAGGCATCCATGATCGTCCCGGCCTGGAGGGCTTCGATATCGTGTCGGTCGACGCCGGTTATCTCGCCAAGGTTCTTCAGCGTCGAAGGATGGGCGTATCGCAGGGCCGGGGCGCCGGTAATTCCGGAGTCGCGTCGGGTCCACAGGGCGCTTCGCTGATTGACAAATATGGCGCGGGCCCCCAGGTCGCCGGTTAATCCGGCAAGCGCCTTCACCCTCCTGTGCAGACCGGCCATCGATTCGACCAGGTATGGATCGTCACAGCAGCTCTTCAGCTTGCGATCTGGCCCATAGCCGGAAGCGTCGATGCCGTCGAACGAGTGCCCGGGTATCTGGTCAACGACGGCGTCGCGGGTCCGGTTGCGGACGATGTCGCGAACGATCCGACCGGCCGCGACAAGGGCGGACTTGTTTATGGTCGACTTGAAAATGTTTTTCTTTTCGAGGTTTGCATCCCAGATATTGTCTTCACCGATATAGAAGTCGTTCACGCCGATATAGAACAGGACATATTTCGGCCGCAGCCCCTCGATCCGGTTGAACCATTGCGAGAAATTCTTGATGTGGCCGACGGTCGATTGCCCGTCGATTCCCGCATTGACAACGTCGAAGCTGCCGCCCGATCGCTCGAACTTCGACTGCAGGACTTCCTGCCAGGTCCGGTCCGTCGACAGATAGCGCTGGTCGGTGGTTGAGCCGCCGACCGTCAGGATGAAGACATCGCGCGGGGGACCGTCGAGCCCGCGCAACCCGAACCGGTCGCGGCTGTACTTGGCGCCGTCCGGTTCCCAGGGTGTCTTGTACGACCAATGGACGTTTTTCAGCCGGGCAAAGTTCAGCATCGGATCGCTGTCTGTGAACCAGCCGCCGAAGATCAGTTCCAGAACGACGATCCCGGCAAGCAGGATCCCTGCATTGAAGCCGAGGATCTTGAAGATCTTGTTCATTCCTGTCCACAGACCCTCGTGCCGGTCAACTGGGATCGAACGCTGTATCAGTCGGACGGGCGGCCGAGCGACACATAGACCATGCCCATGCTCTTGGCCTGTGCGTCGGAATAGATGTTGCGCAGGTCGATGATGACCGGGGCCGCCATTTTTTCCGACAGACGCTGCCAGTTGAGCGCCTGGAATTCGCGCCACTCCGTCAGGATGATCACCGCGTCGGCATCGACCAGCGTTTCTTCCACGGTTGCCGCGTAACGGATCTCGGGCAGGAACTTCTTCGCCTGTTCCTCGGCAATCGGATCGAAGGCGGTGATTTCCGCGCCGTAGGCTTTCAGCGCCGGGATGATTGTCAGGGCCGGTGCGTCGCGCATATCGTCGGTATTGGCCTTGAAGGCCAGGCCGAGCACGGCGATCTTCTTGGACGCCAGCGTTCCGCCGAGAGTGGTGCGGATCTTTTCCACCATGGCGTTCTTGTGCCGGTCGTTGGCCCGCACGACGGCCTCGACAATTTCGATCGGGCTGTCACTGTCATTCGCCGTTTTGACCAGTGCCTTCGTGTCCTTGGGAAAGCAGGATCCGCCATATCCCGGGCCGGCATTGAGAAACTGGTTGCCAATGCGCGGGTCAAGACCGATGCCGAGCGACAATTCCTGGACATTCGCGCCGACCTTTTCGCACAGGCGCGACAATTCGTTGATGAACGTGACCTTGGTGGCCAGAAACGCGTTGGCGGCATATTTGATCAGTTCCGCCGTCTCGACCGTGGACGTCACGACCAGGGGACGGCCGGAGCGGGTCAAGGGCCGGTAAAGCACTTCCAGAAGGGTCCGGGCGCGTTCAGACTTGCTGCCGACGACGATCCGGTCCGGCTCCATGAAATCCTTGACCGCATTGCCTTCGCGCAGAAATTCCGGATTTGAGGCGACCGCGAACCGGTCCGGCGGCAGGTGTTTGCCGACAAGCTTGGCAATGTCCTTGCTGGTTCCCACCGGCACGGTCGATTTGGTGACGAAGACCGGATATTGGGTCCCTTCCGAATCGGCTTCCTTGATCGCGATCGCGGCATCTTCCGTCGCGCGGTAGACGTAGGTGAGATCGGCTGCTCCGTCTTCGTCGCGCGAGGGGGTGCCGACCGCCAGGAAATAAAAATCGTGGGTGCTGCGCGCAACTTCGGAAATATCGGTGGCAAAGGACAGGCGCCCCTCGGCGACGTTCTTCAAAACCAGATCGCTGAGGCCGGGCTCATAGATCGGGATGTCCCCCTTTTTAAGCCGTGCGATCTTGTCCGGGTCGGTGTCGACACAGACCACGTCGTGGCCGATCTCGGCAAAACAGGTTCCCGTGACCAGACCGACATATCCGGTTCCGATGATGCAGACATTCAGCATAGGATCGTTTCCAAGGTTTATGGCGGTTCAAGCAGGACAGCTTTTCGCCGGCGCCGGATTTTCGAAGCGCGCTCCAACAGCGGTCTTCGCGGCCGCCAACGTCAACAAGACCTCATAGTGCAGCGGATTATCCGGTTTTGCCGGTCGCTTCAACTGTCGATCTTCAGTTGTACCCTTGAGGCGACCATTCTTGAGAAAGTAAGGTTAAAAGCGGTCCCGTCCGGATCGTCGTTAATTGCCTCGCAGGTCAGAAGCGGATCGCCGACGGCAATGTCGAGCCGCTCGGCATCCAGGGCAAGCGCGCTTTCGGCCGAAATCGTGGTTTCGCGGCGGGTATAATCGAGAAGACCGTTTTCGCGAAGCGCATCAGTGATCGACCCGGTTCTTTCAAACGCCTCGGCGAGTGTCGGGAAACGATCCGAAGGATAATAATTTACCCCCCACGAGATCGGAACGGCGTCGGCAAAACGGATGCTTTCCACACGCAAAAGGTCTGTGCCGGCGCTTACGCCCAGTTTTTCTGCGACCGAATCATCGGCCGGCTCGGTTCGGTGGGAGATCAGCTTGCCGCCGGGCTCGCGGGCTTGCGCCGACACGATTTCCGAAAATCGCGTGCGCGCGGAAATCGGGTAGGAAATGGGTTTTTGCGCGACAAAGGTTCCGCGCCCCTGGTTGGCTTGCAGAATGCCTTCTTCGGCGAGCGTCGCCACCGCGCGGCGGACGGTGTGGCGATTGACGCCGAATCGGATCGCCAACTCCGCTTCGCTTGGCAAACGGTCGTCGGTTTTCCAGACATCGAGGGAAATCTCCGTCCGCAAACGTTCCGCGATCTGGCGCCAGATCGCGACGCCGGCGCCGCGTTTGAGTGTTTCCTGCCGTGTCATGCTTCCGTCATAGAGGTTGGGCATCATGCAAGTCAATCATGCAATTGTCTATACAACTAGACAAATCGAATCGTACTTGCTAGATGAGCGCTGAGAGACGGTGAAAACCAAACAGGCAATCCGACCATGACTGCTTCTGAAACAGACCCTCCGCAGCGGGCACGGCAACGGGCAATGTCCGCATTCGCTCAGGCCCGCCGGGACGAATTGCGTCTCGGGCTTGACGGTGGCGTGGTGAACGACACGACCGGGTCCGCGTGGACCTGGCTGCGCAAACCGGAAGTCGGCCTGGTCATGGCGCGCGGCCGTACGGGTGGATCCGGCGCGCCCTTCAATTTCGGGGAAGTCACCGTCACCCGATGCGCCATCGTGATCGAAAGCGGTGAAACCGGGCATGCGACGATAATGGGACGGGACAAGGAAAAAGCGCGGCTGGCGGCCCTCGCAGACGCCTGCTGGCAGGTGGAAGCCGAGCGTGCGGCTGTCGAAACAACGATCGTGGAGCCGGTGCTGGCCCGTCTCGCCAGGCAAGATGCCCAAACCGGCGCCGAGACTCAGGCGACGAAGGTTGACTTCTTCACCATGACCCGCGGGGAAAACCAGAAATGACGGACAACGGCACGAGCAGACAGAGCGCCGCGCCTGCCGCCGGATTCCAGAACCCGGTGTTTGAAGCGCAATCGTCGTTTCGCGCCGTCATGGACGCCATGGCGCATCCGGGTTCGGTCTATTCCATGGCCGCCGATCTGTGCCCGCCGCGCCCGCTGGGGCCTGCGGCCGGCGCGCTGGTCCTGACGCTTGCCGACTACGAAACGCCGGTCTGGCTCGATCCGGCCCTGAATGCGGCGGACGGCGTTTGCGACTGGGTTCGTTTTCATACCGGTGCGCCGATCACGAATCATCCCCACGAGGCCCAGTTCGCGGTCTTTGCAAGCGGTGCGACGCTTACGTCCCTGTCGCAATTCCCATTGGGAAGCCAGGAATTTCCCGATGAATCCGCGACCCTGATCATCCAGATCGACACGCTGAATGCCGGTTCCGGCCCGCTTTTGACCGGGCCGGGCATCGAATCGGGATGCCGGCTTGACCCGGCTCCGCTAACAGCCCTGTTCTGGCGCCAGGCCGTCGACAATGCGGCGCTTTATCCGCGCGGTGTGGACGTGGTGTTCGCGGCGCCGGGCACGATTGCGGCGCTTCCTAGATCCACCCGAATCGTATTGGACGCCTGATTATGTACGTCGCAGTCAAAGGCGGGGAAAGGGCAATCCGCAACGCCCACAAGCTGCTGGCCGACCGGCGTCGCGGCGATCGTTCGGTGCCGGCAGTGCGTGTCGGCCAGATTGCCGAACAATTGACCATTGCCGTCGACCGGGTGATGACGGAAGGGTCGCTCTACGACCGGGATCTCGCCGCACTGGCCGTCAAGCAGGCGCGGGGCGATCTGATCGAGGCGATCTTCCTGATCCGGGCCTTCCGGACAACCTTGCCGAGGTTCGGATTTTCCGAACCGGTCGAGACGGAACGCATGGTGGTGGAGCGGCGGATTTCCGCAACGTTCAAGGATCTTCCCGGTGGCCAGTTGCTCGGGCCCACTTTCGACTACACCCATCGCCTGCTCGACTTTGCCCTTGCCGCGGAAGTCGATGTCGAGCCGGGCGAAGCGCGGCCGCCCGCCGATGGACCCATGCCGAGAGTTACCGATCTGCTCGACGCGGAAGGGCTGATGGAACCCGATGGGCCGTTCGACGAGGCCGCACCGGTCGATGATCTGACACGCTCGCCCCTGGCATTCCCGGCGTCCCGGGCTTTGCGTCTGCAAAATCTTGCCCGCGGCGACGAGGGGTTTCTCCTTGCGCTCGGCTATTCGACCCAGCGCGGGTTCGGACGCACGCATCCATTTGTCGGCGAAATTCGGGTCGGCGAGGTTGAACTGGACTTCTATGCCGAGGATCTCGGATTCACGGTGACGATAGGGCGGATCATGGTGACGGAATGTCAGATGGTGACACAATTCACCGGTTCGGCGAAGGCGCCGCCGCAATTCACGCGCGGTTACGGGCTGGCTTTCGGTCACCAGGAGCGCAAGGCCATGGCCATGTCCCTTGTCGACCGTTCCCTGCGCTGCGAGGAGTTCGACGAAGACCGGAATGCTCCGGCCCAGGATGAGGAATTTGTCCTGTCCCATTCAGACAATGTCCAGGCGACCGGGTTCGTCGAACATTTGAAACTGCCGCATTATGTGGATTTTCAGGCCGAACTGGATCTCGTGCGCACCATGCGTCGGGAAATCGCCGAGCGGACGGGTCGCGGCCAGACCGAAGATGCCGAGGCTGCGGAGTAGGACAAGGTCATGGCGGATACTATTATGGACAGTGAAGCAAAAGACACCGAGCCCGACGCAATGAGCGGTGGGGCGGGCCTGCCGGACTGGGATTACAATTTCGCCTATCTGGACGAACAGACGAAACGCATGATCCGGCGCGCAATCCTGAAGGCGATTGCGGTTCCGGGATATCAGGTGCCGTTCGCCAGCCGGGAAATGCCGATGCCCTATGGCTGGGGCACAGGCGGCGTGCAGGTCACCGCAGCCATTCTCGGACCGGACGATGTCCTGAAGGTGATCGACCAGGGCGCGGACGACACGACCAATGCGGTTGCCATCCGCGGTTTCTTTGCAAAGACCGCGCGGGTGGCGACGACGCTGGATACGAAATACGCTTCGATCATCCAGACCCGGCACCGGATTCCGGAGCGCGATCTCACGGACGATCAGATCATCGTATTTCAGGTGCCGATCCCCGAACCTCTGAGATTTCTGGAGCCGCGCGAAACCGAAACCCGGAAAATGCACGCCCTGGAAGAATACGGACTGATGCACGTCAAGCTCTATGAAGACATTTCAAGACATGGCCATATCGCGACAACCTATGCCTATCCGGTGATGGTTGCGGATCGCTACGTCATGGACCCGTCGCCGACGCCGAAGTTCGACAATCCGAAGATCGACAAATGCCGGGCTCTGCAATTGTACGGGGCGGGGCGGGAGAAACGCATCTACGCCATTCCGCCCCACACCAAGGTCAAGAGCCTCGATTTCGAGGATTATCCGTTTGAGCCGCAGACGTTCGACAAACCATGCGCGCTTTGCGCTGCCGAAGGCGTCTATCTCGACGAGGTCATTCTCGACGATCGCGGCGGACGGATGTTCGTATGCTCGGACAGCAGTTTTTGTCAGGAGCGCCGCGACGCGGGACATGTCGGCGACATGCTCGATACGGCGCCGGCGTCAGTCAGTGGAGCGCCGGCATGATCGCGCCATCGCACTCCCCGGAGCCGCTGCTCAGGGCGAACGGGATCAGCAAGTTCTACGGCAAGCAGGTCGGGTGCCTCGACGTGTCGTTCGAACTCTGGCCCGGGGAAGTCCTGGCGATCGTCGGAGAATCCGGATCCGGAAAGACCACCCTCTTGAACTGTCTGGCGACAAGCCTGACGCCGACGTCCGGCGTTGTCGAATACCGGATGCGCGACGGGCGCATGCGCGACCTCTATCGTCTCGGCGAAGCCGAGCGGCGGTTCCTGTTGCGGACCGATTGGGGTTTCGTGCACCAGAATCCCGCCAACGGGCTGCGCATGGCGGTCTCCGCCGGCGCCAATGTCGGCGAACGCCTGATGGCCGTGGGCGCGCGCCACTACGGCGAAATCCGTCATGCCGCGGGTGACTGGCTGACCCGGGTGGAGATTGCCGATGACCGCATCGACGATTCGCCGCGCACGTTTTCCGGCGGCATGCGGCAACGTCTGCAGATCGCGCGCAATCTCGTGACCGATCCGCGGCTGGTGTTCATGGACGAGCCGACCGGCGGCCTCGATGTTTCGGTTCAGGCCCGGCTTCTGGACCTGCTGCGTGGGCTGGTCGCCGATCTCGGGCTTTCGGTGATCATCGTCACCCACGATCTGGCCGTGGCGCGGCTGTTGTCCCATCGCATGATCGTCATGAAGGACGGTCGCATTGTCGAAACCGGATTGACCGATCAGGTCCTTGACGATCCGCAAGCGCCCTATACGCAACTTCTCGTCTCAGCGATTCTGCAGGTCTGACATGACATCGACCGAAACAATACTGCGCCTGTCCGGTGTTGCCAAAACCTTCACCATGCATTTGCGCGGCGGGCTCCGGCTGCCGGTTGTCGCCAATGTCGATTTCGCCGTTGCCGGCGGCGCGTGCGCGGTGCTGGGCGGCCCTTCCGGTGCCGGCAAGAGCTCGATCCTGAAGATGATTTACGGCAATTATCGCTGTGACAGCGGCGAGATTTCGGTTCTTCATGAAGGCCGGGTTGCCAACGTGGCACGAGCGGAACCGCGTGCCATTCTCGCCCTGCGACGACGGGTCCTCGGATATGTCAGCCAGTTCCTGCGTGTTATCCCAAGAGTTCCGGCGCTGGAAATCGTGGCTGAACCCCTGATTGAGCGGGGGACCGACCGGGATGTGGCGCTCGCGGCGGCACGCGATCTGCTTGTCCGGCTCAATGTCCCGGAAAAGCTCTGGGATCTGCCGCCGGCGACATTTTCCGGAGGCGAACAGCAACGGGTCAACATTGCGCGCGGCTTCATCGCGGACTATCCGATCCTGCTGCTTGACGAACCGACGGCGTCGCTCGATGCGGCCAATCGTGCGGTGGTTGTCGATCTGATCAATGCCAAGAAAAAGGCGGGGGCCGCCTTGCTGGGGATATTTCATGATATCGACGTGCGCGAAGCGGTTGCCGATCAGGTGATTGACGTGACGGCGTTTTCCAGTCAGGGCGATACGGGAGCAACGGTAAATGATGCCTGAAGCCATGCGTTATGCCGTTTATTACACGCCTGGACCGGCCGACGGCCTTACGGCCGCCGCCGCGGCGTGGCTGGGGAGAGATCCGCATACCGGCGAGACGTGCCGGCAACCCGATCTTGACCGGCTGCCTGCCGACAAACTCGAAACACTGACGGCGGATCCGAGACGCTACGGGTTTCATGGCACCCTGAAGGCGCCGTTTCGCCTCGGACGGGATGTGCAGACCGCGGATCTGGTCAAGGAAATCGAGGATTTCGCCGCCGCGACCGCTGCGGTGACAGTACCGGACGGATTCAAGGTGGCGCGCCTTGGCCCGTTTTTCGCGCTGGTCCCGGCCGAAGCGTGCCCGGATCTGACCGCATTGGCGTCGAACTGCGTCCGCAGGTTCGAGACGTTCCGGGCCCCGCTTACCGACGCGGAACTGGAGCGCCGGCGCCGATCACGGCTCAGCGATCATCAGGACAGTCTGCTGACGCAATGGGGCTATCCTTATGTGTTCGATGAATTCCGGTTTCACATGACCCTGACAGGTCGGGTTCCCGAAACCCTTCGCGACGCCATGCAGGCGGAGCTCGAAACCTATTTCGCCGACTATACCGGCCGCGCGCTTCGGCTCGACACGCTTTCGCTGTTCTCACAGGCTGCTCCGGACGCGCCGTTTCTTGTTCAGGCAACTTTTCCGCTGGAAGGCCGGCGGCCTGATGCGCAGCAGCCTGTCCCTGACCAGAGTTTGGCATAACCATGACCATACGATTTGAGACCGTACGCCTGGTGCTCGACGACCGCGTCGGGATTGGAACCCTTACAGTCGAAGACGGCATGATAGCCGGCATCGATGTCGCCGAAACTCTCGAGCCGTCGGATTTGCCGGAGGGCGACTATCTGCTGCCCGGGCTGGTGGAACTGCACACGGACCATCTGGAAACCCATTATGCGCCGCGCCCCGGCGTCCGCTGGAACGCGCTCGCTTCCGTGCAGGCGCATGATGCGCAGGTCGCGGGATCCGGCATCACCACCGTCTTTGATGCACTGCGTCTGGGCATGGATTACGGTGCCCGCATCACATCGAAGGATATGCGGATCCTGGCGGACGCCATTGCGAAGGCCCAGGAGACGGACCGGCTGCGGGCCGACCATTTCATCCATTTGCGTTGCGAGGTCTCTACCGAGGACGTGGCGCCCGGCTTCGCGCTTTTCCAGGACGAACCGCTCGTGCGAATCGCATCACTGATGGATCACACGCCGGGTCAGCGCCAGTTTGTGTCGATCGACCGCTATCGCGATTTCCACCAGAAAAAGGCCGGCATGAACGATGCCGAATTCGAAACATTCATGGCCGAGCGGACGGCGCTCGCCGACACATGGTCGCGCAAGAACCGCAAACTGATATCCGAGCAATGTCTGGAAGCCGGGATCGTCATTGCCAGTCATGACGACGCCACGCTGGCGCATGTCGACGAGGCGATCGAAGACAGCGTCCACATCTCGGAATTCCCGACCACCCAGGAAGCCGCCCATGCGGCGAGAGCGTCCGGGATGAAAGTGCTGATGGGCGCGCCGAACGTGGTCCGTGGCGGATCGCATTCGGGCAATGTGTCGGCCCAGGCGCTGGCGGAAAACGGGATGCTCGATATCCTGTCGTCCGATTACATTCCGTTCAGCCTCCTGCACGCCGCTTTCATGCTGGTGGAACGTATCGAGTCCATTTCGTTGCCGGATGCCGTTCGCATGGTCACCAGGACGCCCGCAGAAGCCGCCGGTCTTGACGATCGCGGCACCCTGGCGGTGGGCAAGCGGGCGGACCTGGTCGAGGCGTCTTACGAGCATGGCGTGCCGGTGGTACGCGGGGTCTGGCGCGCCGGACGGCGGGTTGCATGAATGTTTGGTCTGAAGGGAGAGCATGATGGGTGTTGTCGACACGATTTTTGAAACGCTGGCGGAGCGCGGCGACGCCATGTATGGCGGCGAGGCGGTGACCCAGTTGCAGCACGCGCTGCAATGCGCCGCGCTCGCCGAGGAAGCAGGGGCCGGCGACGGTCTGATCGCGGCGGCCCTGCTGCACGATTATGGCCATCTCCTTGCGATGGATGAAGGCGCTGCCGCCGCCGGCAAGGACATGCGGCATGAAGACATTGCGGCCAAATCCCTGCGCCGTTGGTTCGGCCCCGACGTCACCGAGCCGATCCGGCTTCACGTCGCCGCGAAACGCTATCTTTGTTGTGTCGATCCCGACTATTTCGCGACGCTCTCACCGGCTTCGGTCATGTCGCTCAAGGTTCAGGGCGGTCCGTTCACACCGGCCGAGGCCGATGCGTTTCGACAGGGGCCGCACGGCGATGCCGCGGCGAAATTGCGGATCTGGGACGATCTGGCAAAGGATACGGAAAAAGTCACGCCGCCCCTTGAGCATTACCGCCCGATGGTGGAGCGTGTCTGCACGGCCGATTGATCCGATGGTGAAAGACGGCAAGATCGGTCCCGGAGCCTTCATCGCCGTGGTCGGCCCCTCCGGCGCCGGCAAGGACACGCTCCTGCGCTGCGCTCAACAGGCCCTGGCGGATACAGCGCCTTTTCATTTTCCGCGGCGCCTCGTGACGCGCGCTGCCGACAGTGCGCTGGAAGATCACGACACGATCCGGGAAGCGGATTTCGAAGAAGAATGTTCCCGGGGGACGTTCGCCCTGCACTGGCGGGCGCATGGCCTTGGATATGCGGTTCCGGCGTCGGTTGACCGGCAGATCGGTACCGGTGCGATCGTCCTGTGCAACGTCTCCCGTTCCGTGCTGGCCGGTGCGCTGGCAAAATATCGCCATGTGGTGATTGCGCACGTAACGGCCCCGGTCTCGGTGCTCGCGGGTCGGCTTGCCGCGCGGGGGCGCGAAAGCCGGGCCGATATCGAAAGCCGCCTGCGGCGCGCGCAGTACGATTTGCCCGCCGCCGCCGAGATCGTTCGAATTGACAATATCGGTCCTCCGCAGGAGGGCGCGCAGCGCCTCATCGATCTCGCGACCGGCCTCGCTGCTGCGCCTGGAGCCGGTCAGGTCATAGTTTGACCCGAAATCCCGTGCATCATCGCCGTTGAAGTGTCCTGCATGCGGTTTTCGCCCGCAGGTCGCGACATCGCGTTCACATCGGCTTTCTCCGGGTCCCCCTTTGCGGGCAAATGCTCTAAACTTGCCACCCGATTCGTGATCGCGTGGACGCTTGGAGCCGACAATGAAACGTCTGATTTTCGGTATCATCGGCCTTTTCGGGCTGGTCGTCGTCGCGATTGTCGGAATCGCGATGTTCGTGCCGCCCGAAGACGTCAAGACCGAGATCGTCCGACAGATTCGCAACAATACCGGATGGAACCTGCGTATCGATGGCGGCATCGATATCGGGATCTGGCCGAATATCAATCTTGAAGCCGCCGATGTCGGCATGTCCGGCAAGGCCTGGGCGGACGGTCTTGAATTTGTTTCCGCGGACCGGGTGTCCTTTGGGCTGGCGCTGTTCCCGCTTGTCACCGGGACCGTCGACGTGTCGACGATTCGCATCGAAAATCCGGTGTTCGAGCTTGAAATCGACCGCAATGGCGGTACGTCCTGGGATCCGGTCGAGATCGTCGATTCCGGCAAACCGCCGACATCGATCGAAGATGCGATAGGCCAGGTTTCCGGCGATCAGGCCACGAGCAGCGAATCCGCGCAATCGACCGATGGAACTGACGCTTCTGTCGAAAGTTCCAACGCGGAAGATGCCTCGAAAGGCAACGATGTAGCGACATCGCGCCTGCTGCAGAACCTGAGGATCTCTTCATTTGAAGTGATCAACGGCACGTTGTCCTATCTGGACCGACGCACCGGCGAAGCGCAGACGATGGAAGAGATCAACATCCAGGCGCGCCTGCCGTCGCCGGACAGCCGTTCGAGCATGGAAGGCTCGCTGGTCTGGCGCGGTCAGGCCATAACGCTCGACGCAAGCATCGAGAAGTGGCGGGCGCTTCTGGAAAACACCCCGTCCGACATTGCTGCTGAAATCGCTACCGACAAGGGAACCGTCTCCGTCGAGGGTCAGGTCGCCGCCGGTGGCGCTGCATCCTTCAACGGCAAGGTTGCAGCTTCCATCCCGTCAATACCCGATATGCTGACCTGGGCCACCGGATCGTCTGACGGTGTCCCGGAAATCGGCCCGGTTTCGGTGGCCACCCCGCTTTTGGTCGATCCGACCCGCATTTCCGCCGATTCCCTTGCGCTGGCAATCGGCGAGGCAAAGGGATCCGGATCCGTCGCGCTGCAGCTTGATGGCGCAAGACCGAAACTGACCAGCAAATTTGCCGTCACCCGGATCGATCTCGATGCCATCGTCAAGGGAGAGATCGAAGGGGCCGGCGATCGGCCGTCCGAATTCGGCGGCGCCAGGATCATCCGGGCGTCGCTGGACCGCCCGATCGTGCTGGCCCAGGTCGGGGTCCCGCTCCCGAATCCGCGGCGATCGCCTCCAGCCGCGTCGGGGACGACAGCACCGGCCGCGCAACAGCCGGCTGCGCCCAGGGCGGCCGCTGCTCCGACTGCCGCCGATACGCTCGACCTGAGCGCTCTCAACAGTGTTGACGCGGACCTGGATATTTCGATCGGCGAAATCCTGGCATCAGGGGTTTCGGCCCGGGATATCGCCTTGACAGCAAAGCTCGATGCCGGGCGCCTGGTGGCCAATCTGCGGGAAGCGGATATTTTTGGTGGCAAGACCGGGGGCAATCTGGTGCTGGACAGCGCGCAGGCGGTGCCAAGCCTTACCGGCGCGATAAAGGCTGCGAGCCTCAACCTGGCCTCACTTGCCAAGCTCGGCGGTCACAAGGACCCCGTGGCCGGTGCACTGTCCATCGATACGACCTTCCAGACCAAAGGCCGTTCGGTTGCTGAACTTGTCGGCGCTCTCGACGCACAGGGCGCCTTGCAGGTGCGCAATGGTGCGCTCGACGGCCTGCCGCTCGCCGCGGCCCTGAACGACCCCAACGCCACACGCATCGATAATCTCAGCGCGAGCGTGCGGTTTTCCGGCCGAACCCAACCGATCGTTGCCGAGGGCAGTGCCGGTTGGCGCGGTGAAACCTTTCAGCTCAAGGCCAATCTGACGCCGGCGCCGCTGGCCCTCGGCCGTGCTGCGCCTGTCACGGCGTCGCTCAACTCCAACCGGGTGACGCTCGGTTATAACGGTTCCGTCGCGCCATCCGGCGCGGCCGACGGGGCCATTTCGGTTGCGACCCCGTCCCTGCGAAACCTGTTGATCTGGCTGAATCAACCGGCTCCGGACATGGGCGGTCTCGGACCGTTTTCCTTCAAGGGGCAGCTTGACGCGACGCCCGAGGCGATCTCGTTCAACAAGGCCACCATACGCCTCGATGACACATCCGGCAGCGGGTCCGGCCGCATTGCAATCGGTGGCGCGATCCCGTCGATACAGGCGAACCTGGCCTTCAAGACCCTGAACGTGACGCCCTATCTGGCAGGCGCAAAGGGTGGTGCGGTTGTGCCCTCGGGTCAGCAAGGTGCGGCACAGTCCGGCAGCGGCCAGACGGCTGCTGCACCGTCACAATCGGCCAACCAGAGCAATGCCGCGCCAAGACAGGCTGCGGCTGCCGGATCGTCCTGGAGCCAGGCGCCGATCGATTTCTCCGGCCTGAAGGCGGCCAACGCCAAACTCACTCTCAGTGCCAATGAAATCATCGTCGAAAAGATCCGTGTCGGCCCGGCAAATGTTGCGGTTTCCCTGCAGGATGGCGTGCTGACGACCGACCTGACCCGGCTTGGCCTCTATCAGGGAAGCGGCAAGGCGCGCTTCACATTGAACGGCGCCCGGCAGACACCGTCTTTCAAGGCCGTCGCCAATCTTTCCGGCATCAGCGCCTATCCGCTTTTGCGGGATGCGGCGGACTTCAAGAAACTGGAAGGGGCCGGCGACCTGAACCTTGATCTGGCGGCGAGCGGTGCCAGTGAATTCGCCATGGTCAATTCCCTGAACGGCAGTGCGGCGTTTCTGTTTCGCGACGGGGCCATTCGCGGCATAAACATCCCGAAAATGGTGCGCGGCCTTTCGAGCAACATTCTGTCCGGCTGGCAGGACACGCCCACCGAAAAGACAGACTTCAGTTCCCTGAGCGCGTCGTTTTCGATTCAGAACGGTGTCGCCACCAACAACGATCTCAGCATGATCGGACCGCTTGTGCAGGTCGCCGGCGCCGGGACGACGTCGCTGCCGCCGCGCATGCTGGCATGGCGGGTCGAACCGAAAGTGGTCGGCACGCTGCTCGGGCAGGGCCGCGGCAACGAATTCCAGGGCTTCGGCGTTCCGGTCGTGATCGAAGGAAGCTGGGACAAACCGAAAATCTATCCCGATATCGCCGGTATCCTGCAAAATCCGGCTGCGGCCTATGAACAATTGCGCGGGCTCGGCGGTGGCATATTCAAGCAGATCGATCCCCTCAACGGCGGATCGGCGGAAGCGGCCCAGGCCAAGATCAAGAAGCGCATCGAAAAACAGACCGGCATCAATGTCGACAACATCGTCAAGGACGGAAAGATCGACAAGGATGAAGCGGTCAATGAGGCCGTCAAGGGCATCATTTCGATATTCGGCAACAGAAACTGACACCGGCTGTTGGAATGCATGGCGCGGGCTCCGGCCAATCCGATATCGGCCGGAGCCTTGCCAAAATTTCCGCATTGCGTATAGTCCGACAGTCTTTTGCTCAAAACGAGTATAATTAACGCCATGTCCTTCCATTCGCCTTTCAGCCACGGTTTTTTGCGGGTCGCAACGGCAACGCCCCGCTGCCATATCGCCGATCCGGCACGCAATATCGAGGAGACACTCGATCTGGCCCGTCAGGCGGAAAAACAGCATGCGGACCTTGTGGTTTTTCCCGAACTCGGGCTCTCGGCCTACACCAACGACGACCTGTTTCTGCAGGAGGCGTTACACCTCGCGGTCGATGAGGCGCTTGTCCGGTTGACGGAGGCAAGCAGGGACCTGCACGCGGTGCTGATTGTCGGCGCGCCGAAGATCATTCGCGGGCAATTGTTCAATCTGGCGATCGCCGTGCATCGCGGCCGGATCCTCGGCGCGGTCCCAAAACTCTATCTTCCGACCTACCGCGAGTTTTACGAGCGGCGCCAGTTTTCCGGCGGCGACGGGTTGCCGGTGTCCGAAACCGTGTTGGCCGGACAGAGCGTTCCCGTCGGCCTTGACCTCCTGTTTTGCGCCGATGACCTGCCCGGCTTCGCCTTTGCCATGGAGATCTGCGAAGATGTCTGGTCGGCGATCCCGCCAAGCGGTGTTACCGCCCTGGCCGGCGCCAGCATCATCGCTAACCTGTCGGCCAGCAATGTGGTCATCGGCAAATCCGACTACCGGCATGCGCTCTGCCGGGTGCATTCGGCACGCACCATGTCGGCCTATCTGTATTCAGCCGCCGGACGTGGCGAATCGTCGACGGATCTGGCATGGGACGGCCACGCGATGATTTATGAGAACGGCGCGCTGTTGGCGGAATCGGAACGCTTTGCTCCGGACGCACAACTGGTCTGTGCCGATGTCGACCTGGATCTCCTGCGCCTGGAACGGGCGCGGCACAACACGTTCGCCGACACGGCCAAGGTGCATGCCGCGGCCATTGCCGCGCTGCGTACGGTCACGTTCAGCCTGGAGCGCGGTCCTGCCGAGGACACGCCGCTGTTGCGGCCGGTAAGCCGGTTTCCTTTCATTCCCGATGACCGGGCGCGCCGCGACGAACTGTGTTACGAAGCCTATAACATCCAGGTCTACGGTTTGCGCAAACGCCTGGAAGCGACCGGGATCGGCAAAATCGTGATCGGCGTGTCCGGCGGCCTGGATTCGACCCAGGCCCTGATTGTTGCGGCGAGGGCCTTCGACCAGCTCGGACTGCCGCGCGAGAATATCCTGGCCTATACGCTGCCGGCCTTTGCCACCAGCGATCACACCAGGTCCAATGCCTGGGCCCTGATGCGCGCGCTTGGCGTCAGCACGCGCGAGATCGATATGGGGCCGTCCTGCCTGCAGATGCTGCGCGATATCGGGCATCCGTTCGCGGACGGCAAGCCGGTCTATGACATCACCTTCGAAAACGTGCAGGCCGGCGCCCGCACTTCGCTCCTGTTCCGGCTCGCCAACAAGGAGGGGGCGCTGGTCCTGGGCACGGGCGACCTGTCGGAACTGGCGCTGGGATGGTGTACCTACGGCGTCGGCGATCACATGTCGCACTACAATGTCAACGGATCGGTGGCGAAAACCCTGATCCAGCACCTGATCGGCTGGGTGATCGAAGGCAACCAGTTCGGCGACGAGACGTCTCGCGTCCTGCAATCGATCCTGGATACGGAAATCTCGCCGGAACTGGTGCCGGCCGATGAGGGTGACGAGGGAGCGGAGGGAAGCGGGCCGGCGCAAAAGACCGAGGATTTCATCGGCCCCTACGAACTGCAGGATTTCAATCTTTACTACACGACCCGCTTCGGATTGAAGCCGTCCAAGGTGGCTTATCTTTGCCACCATGCCTGGGGACCGGCCTCGGGAGAGGGCGCTTACAGTCTGGCGGAAATCAAGGCCTGGGCACGCGTATTTGCGAAGCGGTTCTTCCAGACCAGCCAGTTCAAGCGTTCGGCGGTTCCGAACGGACCGAAGGTGGCGTCCGGCGGGTCCCTGTCGCCGCGCGGCGACTGGCGGGCGCCAAGCGATTCCAGTGCGGCGCTCTGGATCGATGAACTGGACAGCAATGTTCCTGACGCCTGATACAATTGCACTGGCTCGACTGCCATCGGGACGCTGATAGCCGGCACTTCTGTCTTTTTTTGGCACAGGATGATGAAGGTTTACCTCAAATCGGCGCGGATGATCGGATGGTCAAGTGCCTATCTAGTGGTGGAACGCGCCGGTAAACCCATATGTCGTCGTGATCAAACCGGAAACGGAGCGGGATAACTGATTCGTTTGGTGTTCGTTCCCGGTTGGATCCAAAGATTAAACAATATCCCGTGGATCTGTGGCCGGCGTTTGTACCCTGCTAACACCGGTGGACGCTCTCGGCCGTTCAGACCTGCCGAATACGTCGAAATCCTTGAGCGTCCCGATTTGGATCAGGATGGTTAACAGTGCTGTTCCAAATCCGCCCGCGACGAGAGTATCCAGCGCTCATCTGGTGTGTCGCCGGGGGTGTGCATCGATATGTTGGCGTGATCAAACCCGATACGGCGGGAAAACAGCGATTCGTTTGGCGTTCGTTCTCGTTTGGGTCCGAAAATGAAGGCGCATGCCACTTTGTGCGCCCGTCCTTTCACCTTCTGTTAGGAAGTGCGTCCGTTTGTCGAGGTGATCCGATGATTTCGCCGGCAAATGCCGTTTCGTCTCGATTTGGGACAGAATCCTCAATAGACGGATGCCGGCCGCCAGACGGATTCGGATTTCGGGCGCCTATCTGGTGGGGAAATTGGCATTTCGGCCCATATATGGGCGTGATCAAACCGGAAACGGCGGTCAATCAGCGATTCGTTTGGTGTTCGTTCCCGATTGGATCCAATGATTACCGGATATGCGATGGTTCCCCGGCGGCTGTTCAGAGATTGTTAAGACGGTGAGACCGGTTGATCGACGTGCGCGAAACCAGCACTCTCAATTTCCCTGCAAATGTCTTAACCGAGGCACAAAACTGCGTGCCAAAACGGGACCGTTCGGTAAATCCGGGTAAGCCGTGGCCTTAAGACTAAATTCATCTTGTTGGTCTATTTTGTGTGTCGCTCTCCGCCATGCCCACATTTAGCCGTGATCAAAGCAAAAACGCGGTGCTGTAAGTGATTCGTTTGGTGTTCGTTCCCGTTTGAATCTATTCGTTAACACCGCGAGAGTCTTTCCGAGTCACTGGGAAATAAACTGTTAACGTCTTGACTCTTTCGGATTCGGCGATTCGCCGGTTAGACTCGGAAAAATCGCAGGATTACCGCGCGGATTCAATATATCGTGCCTGGTGAGAAGAAAATCGCACATATTGTATAGAACAAATCCTGAATCACTCTGAGTCAGCGATTCGGTCCTTTTTTGTTCCGTGCCCGTTCTTGCGTATGGCGCATCCGGGGGCGCGATCCGATTCGATTTTGTTGGAAATGGCGTCCACAGGCGCAGGTGATTTTGCCACGGTTCCGGTTTTTTCATACCGAAAGCGGCAAAAGGCGTGGCCAAGCGTCTTGAACGTGGTATTTGACGCTCCACTTTCGGCGGGTACACGCCCCGGCCCGCCCTCTTGTTGGAATGTTTTGAATGTCTGGCTTCTCCCAACCGCA
>Ga0207422_1002026_pt1 | contig 31127 bp, 25 predicted proteins | sample MarCyaLeptolynsp_FD_187757 | JGI IMG/M metagenome (GOLD analysis project Ga0207422, IMG submission 187757) | Marine cyanobacterial communities from Panama - species 1 Leptolyngbya sp. (SPAdes) | ecosystem: Environmental > Aquatic > Marine > Unclassified | place: Panama: Panama City | collected... | reverse complement strand
AATGCGCATGGTTTTTGGCCTACTCTGAAGCAGGCATTGACTAGCCATCACTTGCGCCACCTGACTAGTACCTATCCCAAAAGCAATGGCACCAAAGGCACCATGTGTAGAGGTGTGGCTATCTCCACAAACCATTGTTCTGCCAGGAAGCGTAATACCCAATTCAGGACCAATGACATGCACAATACCTTGAAAAGGATGGCCCAAGCCATACAATTCTACTTCGTGTTTCTCACAATTGGCCAGCAGTGTGTCCACCTGATGCTTAGAAAGTGCTTCCTTAATTGGCAAGTGCTGATTTTTGGTAGGAATATTATGATCAGGTGTTGCCACCATCTTCTCCTTCCTAAATAGTGACAGGCCGCGCTTTTCCAACTCTGAGAAAGCTTGTGGGCTCGTTACCTCATGAATTAGGTGACGATCGATGTAGAGTACATCAATATCTCCTTCAAGGCGCTTCACCACATGGGCATCCCATACCTTATCGAATAATGTCTTTCCCATTTTTAAACGGCAACTTTATGTCTGAGTGAGGCCACCTCATGCAAATCTTCATCCAGAACTTCTTTTTTAGCATCAGCCACTTCCAGAAAGTTTTTATAAACCACATCAAGTTCGTCACGCGTAAGTTCGTAACCAATATTTTTCATTCGATAGGCTAAAGCAGCTCTACCGCTTCTCGCTGTAAGGACTATGGATGAATGATCAACACCGACTTCTTTAGGGTCGATAATTTCATAGGTCTCTCTTTTCTTGATCACCCCGTCTTGGTGAATTCCCGAGGAATGGGCAAAAGCATTGGCTCCAACGATGGCCTTATTGGGTTGTACTGGCACACGCATGGTTTCAGAAACGTACCTAGATAACTCATTGAGCTGTTTTGTGTCAACGCCTGTGACCATATTTAAGTAAGGGTGCTGTTTCAACACCATCACCACCTCTTCCAATGCGGTATTTCCGGCACGTTCACCAATTCCATTAATTGTACATTCAATCTGCGTAGCACCATTCATGACCCCTGAAATAGAGTTAGCCGTGGCCATTCCTAAATCATTATGACAATGCGTGGAGAGGGTGACATTGTGAACGCCCCTTACATTTTCCTTTAAAAATTTAATCTTATCTCCATACTCCCCTGGCAGACAGTACCCCGTTGTATCTGGAATATTCAACACTGTCGCTCCTGCCTTAATGGCCTCCTCACAAATGTATGCGAGAAACTCATTTTCAGTTCTTCCAGCGTCCTCTGCATAGAACTCTACGTCCTCCACATGTTTTTTGGCCAATGACACAGCTGCTACTGCACGTTCAACAATCTTTTCAGGTGTTGAATTTAGTTTAAACTTAATGTGGGATTCGGAAGTACCAATACCCGTATGGATTCGTGGCCTGACCGCATTTTTCAGGGACTCTGCTGCAGTGAGGATATCTTTTTCTACCGCCCTACTCAATCCGCAAACCGTAGCATCTTTAACCACTCTGGCAATGGCATCTACCGATTCAAAGTCACCTGGACTTGAAATCGGAAAACCTGCCTCAATAACATCCACACCAAGCGCCTCCAGACGCTTGGCAACTTCCACCTTTTCGTGCGTGTTGAGCTTGCAACCCGGCACTTGCTCTCCATCCCGGAGGGTTGTATCGAAGATTTGTATTTTTTGATTTGACATCGTTTATTTGATCAGTCTTCAGTCTTTCTATAAATCGCTTTTTACAGAATAATTGAATTTAGACTTGCGACATTTTGATGCCATAGTAGAAGTATATTTATCTACTATTTCAAATTGATCCTTTTCTAATTTTAATTATTTGATAATCAGACACTTAATGGGCTTCTATTTACAATGGCAAATACTAAAAGCGATGCTCTTTTCGACCTTATAAAATCCCTCACTCAGACGGAAAAAAGACACTTTCGTCTTTTTGTAAATCGTAGTGGTAATACAGAAGATGTCAAGTTCATCAAGCTCTTCGATGCCATGGAAGGGAGTAAAACCTACGATGATAAAAAGATTTTGGTCAAAGTACCGAGTATCAAAAAGAGTCAGTTTTCCAACCAAAAAGCGCATCTCTATAAGCAGATTTTAGCCAGTTTACGTCATTACCATATTGGTCAAAACATAGATATCCAGTTAAGAGAAAATATGGATCATGCCAAGGTGCTCTATAACAAAGGGTTTTATAAACAGGCGCTAAAAATGCTTGGTAAGACTAAAACTATTGCCCAAGAAACTAAACATTTCACGATCGCTTTAGAGGTGCTAGAGTTCGAAAAGCTAATCGAGTCCGAATACATCACCAGAAGTATAGAAAACAGGGCTGAACAACTGGCGCATGAGGTTGACAGTACTACCCAAAAGATTAAAAGTGCTCATAGTCTTTCTAACCTTTCGCTCAATCTATATGGCCTATTTCTTAAAAACGGCTATGCCAGAACTGAAAAGGAGTTCGAACAGGTGCGATCATATTTCGATCTAAACCTTCCAAAAGTCGATATGAAGGCTTTGAGTTTCTATGAGAAACTCTACTATCATCAATCACATGTATGGTTTAATAAAATAGTTCAAAACTTTCCTAATGCGTATAAGCATGCCAAAGCCTGGGTCGAATTATTTAAGGTGGACAGCGCCATGGCCAGGAAACAACCTGTGTTATTTATTAAGGGCTATAGAAATCTCTTGGCTGCACTATTTCAGCTACAATACTATTCTGAATTCTGCAGAGTTCTTAAGGAAGTAGAACTGTTGAGTAAAGATCAACAAATCGTTAAAGATTTAAACTCTGAAATACTGATATTCAAGTTTTTATATATATCAAAAATTAACAAACACTTTATGGAAGGTCAGTTCGAGAAGGGCATTGACCTTATTCCTGAAATACTGGAAAAGCTCAAACAGTATGAGGGAAAAATTGACCCGGAACGAGTGCTAATGTTCTACTATAAATTTGCCTCTTTATACTTTGGGAACGACAACTACCGCAAGGCTATTTTCTATCTTAATCAAATCATTTATTTCAAGGATGTTAAGCTGAGAGAAGATATCCATTGCTTTGCCAGGATACTGAACCTTATCGCTCACTTTGAAGATGGTCAGGACTTTCACTTAGAATATCAGATCAAGTCTACCTTCCAGTTTATCGGTAAAATGAACGATCAACAAGAAGTTCAGAAAGAGATCATTCAGTTCTTGAGGAAAACAGGCAAGATAAAACCTGACGAACTCAAAGGAGAATTTGTTAGCCTTTATGATAGACTAGAATTGCTCAATGAAAATCTCTACGAGAGAAGACCTTTCCTATATCTCGACATACTCTCCTATCTTAAAAGCAGAATAGAAAATAGACCTGTCCAAGAGGTTGTACGAGAGAAGTTCAAAAGCCTGAAATAGGCATCATTTAAACCCTAATCGTATCTCAAGCTTTGAGTGGGGCTGGTAATCGCTATCTTCAATGTGCTACCCGCAATGGTAACAAGGGCCAGAATCAACAAGGCGGCTGGGGCCAAACCATAATAAACCCAAGGAATATCTATTCGATAAGGAAACTGCTTGAGCCAGCTGTTCATCCAGAGGTATACCAATGGCCATGCCATAAGAAAACTTAAACCCATAGTCGCGAAAAAACGCCTGGAGAAGAGCTGAATAATACTGAGTATGCTTGCTCCCAACACCTTTCTCAACCCCACTTCTCTCCTTCGAGTAGCCACTAATTGCAATACCAGACTAAGCAAGCCCATCAAAGCCAATATGATTGAAATTGATACAGCAACCGAAATCAGGGTCGAAAAAGTACTTTCAGCCTGATAGAGGTTGGCTTGTTGTTCATCCAGCCAAAAGTAGTCTGGCCTCGTATCCGGCATAAGTTGTTTAAGTGCAGTCAATACCGAAACCGCGGCTTGCTGATAGTCCGTACCAGTGATGCGGCAGGCGTAAAAGTGATAACGCGCAGGCTGAATATCCATGACAAAACCTTCAATGTCATGATGCAAAGTTTGGAAATGAAAGTCTTCCACTACTCCAATGATTCGACCGTTTCTAGGATACCGTCCATTAACACCTTGCGTAAGGTACTGAATACTATAGCCCAAGGCCTCCTCATTGTTCCTAAGACCTAGTTTACGTACGGCAGTTTCATTTACCAGAAAAGAAGCCGTATCCGTCACCAATTGAGGATTAAAATCCCTCCCAGATAAGAGTTTTACCTTGTAAGTATCAATGAAGTCTTGATCGATATGCAACCTGCCTAACAACAGTGTATCTACCAGTATGTCAGGTGCATTAAAAGCATAGCTCGCATAGTAGGGTTGATCTCCCACAAGTTTGTGTGAGGTAAAGGAGACCTGATCTACTGCCGGAATTTCTTTTAAGGTTTGCTTTACCAAATTTACCTGCTCTTGGCTGATGTCACTGGTTGAAATCATCAATAGCTGACTCTGGTCATAACCCAGGTTCTTTTCAGTGATATAACGCTGTTGAAGCCTGATCGTGCCAATCGCGATTAGTAATGCCGTGCAAATAGTAAACTGAAAGAGTAATAGCCCATTATTGATAGACAATGAACCTTTGAGACCCAAAAAGGCTCCCTTTAATGCATGAACGGTCTGCAGACGAGAAGTCAACAAGCCCGGGATAAAACCTGCCAAAAAGCTAATTATCCCAAGGACTAACACCACGTAACCTACTAGAGTAAAATCTGCCATACTAATGGGATCCAGGCTTAAACCAAGCAGCTGGTTAAAAGATGGCAAAGTGGCCAACACCAACAAGACGGAAAGTAATGTAGCCAAAAATACCAGTGTAAAACTTTCAGAAATAAACTGAACGACAATATGCCACCTCAGGCTACCCATAACCTTTCTGACGCCTACTTCTCGAGTTCTCTTCACCGAACGGGCCATATTCAGGTTTATGAAATTTGCACAGGCGAGCAATAAAATAATTCCGGCAATGGCTGCAAGTAAGTAAAGTCTATTGATGTCTGAATTGGCCTTAAGTTCATTTTCCAAATCTGATCTTAAATGGATATCCGTAACCTTTTGTAGGCCTACCGATCGGTTATCGGTCCATTCCTTCCCCATGTATTGAGCAAAGAAATTATTGGCAGCCTCAGAAACTGCCAAAGGATCCGACTGCTCCTCAATCTCAAAGTAGGTGTAGTAATAGAGAATTCCCCAGTTGTCTACAATGTTCCAAAAGGCATCACCCATAGTATTGAAGGAACCAATCAGGTCTGCCTTGAAATGCATATTTTCAGGCATGTCTCTCATTACTCCAGTTACCTGAAGATCAAACTCATCATTGTAGGTGATGGTCTTACCAATGGCATCACGAGTTCCAAAAAACTTGAGGGCGGTACTCTCGCTAAGCACCACACTTCTTGGGTTTTGTAACGCTGTCTCCTGATGGCCCATTATCAGAGGTAAATCAAATAGTTGAAGTGCAGATTGATCAGCCCAAATGAGATCTGGTTCTGAAAAGTAATCACTCGTGGATGGAACATTTATACGAACCGGCAGACGGTATTTCATAAAACGTGCCGTGCCCTTTAAACCTGGTATTTCTTCTACTAAGGCAGGTCCCCAGGGTGCTCCGCTAAACGCGGTTCTAGTACTTACACCATTGCCCTCATGTCTGACCGTATACAGTCTCCAAAGGTCTTTTTCAGGATGGGACTGGTCATAGCTCTTCTCATAGCGAATGAACAGAAATATGAGCATGCAAGCCGTCAACCCTACAGTCAATCCTAGTAAATTAGTGCAGGTATACCAACGATTGCGCCAAAGGTTTCGCAGGGAGATGAGTAGGTAATTCTTGATCAAGGTGTTGAAGTTTAAAGTTTTTATAGTCCGTTCTTCAATAGTATGTAATCCCTGTGGTTCTATCTGGGCAATGGCCTTCTCATATGCGTCTCCAAAGCCTAATCCGTCTGCCATACCTCGCTCTACTTCCGTGCACAGATGGTCCAGGAGATCGTCATATAAAGGACCATACGAAACACCTCGCTTTATGAGCTCTTCCCTAATCCAATCTACCTGAGCATCTTTCATAGGGCTGGTTTTGAATAAAGTACTCCTTTCACAATGGATACGAATCGTTCGAATTCTTTGAGTTTGATTTGCACCTGATCAGTACCCGATTCAGTCAGTGAATAGTATCGCCTGACACGATTTCCTATGTTGACTTTTTCCGCCTTTACCCAGCCCTGTTCTTCCAACTTGTGAAGAATCGGGTAAAGTGAGCCCTCTGTGACTACAATCTCTTCATCGGAAAGCGCTTTGACTTTCTGTGTGATTTCATAGCCGTACATGCGCCCCTGCTTGGCAAGTACCGAAAGAATAATGGTCTGAAAAGTTCCTTTTAGTAGTTGGGAAGATTGCATGGTATTTCAATGCATTGTTAAACAATGTATAAATACGCTCCAAAGAAATGTTAGTTTCATTCCCGCTTAATTAATTTGAAGTAATGGTAGTGGTAACCACAACAGAAGCCATAATCGTAATCATTATAGCCGCTTGAATTTCGCGAATGCTCTTATTGATCGCCCCGCTAATCTTTACGTCTTGAGTGACTTCCTTAATCTTTTCCTTGACTTTTTTATAGTCTTCCTTATCTCTAAATGCCTCTCTTGTAAGGTCAGATACGTCAATAAGGCTCAATAACATAATATCTCGAGGTTCTGACTTGGCACCATAAAGCATAACTGCTTTGATCCGTTCCCTCACCTTATTTTCCGGTGTCATATCGCTTGCCGGATATTTATTATTAGGGATAAGCCAAAGGATTTTGTGTTCCTCTTTTTTGAGAATGCCTTTGTTGATGAGCCTTTGTAACACATCTTGTTTAAGGTCATTGGCTTGTTTAGCCAGTCCGTTGATAACATCTTTTACTCTAGTTGACTTTGCCTTTTCTTCTATATATTCCAGCGCTTTGTTCAGCGCTACCTCAGTGACTGCCGAACTATCATTAACCCTGACATATTCTCCTGAAATGCTGACTTTCTCACGCAGGGCCAATTCCAACAGAACAGCCCCTGCAAAACCATAGTGGAGATGAGTAGAGTCAATAACAAATTGACCTTTGCTATCATCTAGGGCTATTAACAAATATTCTTCTAGTAGATCGAGGTTCATTTTTAGGGCTTTCCGGTAAAACTTGATTTCTGAGCCAACCTTAAATCAAAAGTCGTGCTTTTTTTGTTCTGGTTCAATCTGTCACCTAGTGAATAATACTTTACTTAAAAAGAACTCATTAACAAGCTACCTACAATCCGTCCAGTCATCCTCTAATAACATCTCCCATCGAATTGTCAGATTATTTTGCAACTTGTAATCCAGAAATTACTCCTTGCAAATGAAAAATCTCGACAGACGTAAATTCCTGAAGAAAACATCTTTAACTGCTGCGGCCATTGCCACGGCTACGGCCTTTGACAGCTGTGCCGAAGAAGCTCCCCAAAGAGCTTCAAATGCAGAATACATGGGAGATTTTGCTGCTCCGAAAATCGAAACAGTGAGAGTAGCCTTGATTGGTGTTGGGGCACGAGGGAGCGGGCATGCCAGAAACCTGGCAATGCTTGAAGGCACCGAAATAGTAGCTATCTCTGATCTATATCAGGATTGGGCGGAACGATCAAAAACTACTTGTGAAGAAATTGGTGCAGGGCAAAGGCATCAAAACATTGCACTGTACACTGCTGATGAAAATCAATGGAAGGTTATGCTAGATGAAGTAAAACCAGACGCAGTATTTATCAGCACCAATTGGAGTAATCATGCACCAATGGCTATTGAGGCCATGAAAAAAGGAGCACATGCCTTTGTAGAAGTCCCAATTGCCCTAACCATTGACGAAATGTGGGCAATAGTAGACACTTCTGAATCAACCAAGAAACACTGCATGATGATGGAAAATGTCAACTATGGCAGAGACGAGTTGATGTACCTGAATATGTGCCGTCAGGGGCTTATAGGTGGTCTGCTCCATGCAGAAGCTTCCTACATCCATGAACTGAGGTTTCAGATGGAAGAACAAGAGCGTGGTACTGGTTCATGGAGAACACATCACTATGCCAAGCGTAATGGAAACCTCTATCCTACCCATGGATTAGGGCCTGTAGCGCAATATATGAACATTGCCAGAGGAGATGACACTTTTAAGAAACTAGTCTCTTTCTCAACACCTGCATTGGGTAGACAAGACTACGCTAAGAAGAACTATTCAACTGACCATAAATGGAATCAGCTCGATTATCAAGGTGGGGACCTGAATACTTCAATTATAAAAACTAGTCTGGGCCGAACCATTATGGTGCAATGGGATGAAACCAGCCCAAGACCTTATTCCAGGCTCAACCTAATTCAGGGCACCAAAGGCACATTAGCTGGTTTTCCCACACGTGTAGCACTAGAAGGAGGTATTGAGGGCATTACCGACAATCATCACCAATGGGCGCAGGGAAAAGATCTACAAGCTCTATATGACAAATATGATCACCCATTATACACCAGACTTTCCGAGTCAGCAAAAGGAAGCGGACATGGTGGCATGGACGGCATAATGCGCTATCGCATTATAGAATGCCTAAGAAATGGCTGGCCCATGGATCAAAACATATATGAAGGCTGCTTCTGGAGTGCAGTATCTCCTTTAAGTGAAGCTTCTGTAGCACAAGATGGGATGCCTCAGGAATTTCCGGACTTTACACGTGGTGGATGGAGTGAAACAGCTCCACTTGGGATTATCATCTAATCAAATGATATAACTAAATAAGTCTGAGTGCTCATTGAGATATTCAGCACTAAAGTTCTTCTCCTTTAACCGATTCATCAGTGGCAAGAAATCATCCTTGGATTGATGTTCTATCCCTACCAATGCCGGGCCTTTCTCGCGAGAAGTTTTTTTGGTGTATTCAAAGTGGACGATATCATCATTTGGACCCAGAACATCTGTCAAAAACTCCCTTAATGCGCCTGCCCTTTGCGGAAACCTGATAATAAAGAAGTGTTTTAGACCATTGTAGAGTAAAGCCCTTTCTCTAATTTCCTCAGTTCTGGAAATATCATTATTACCACCTGACAACACACAAACCACATTTTTCCTTTTGATCTGTTCTTTAAGTTGCTCCAAAGCAGACAGGCTCAGTGCCCCTGCGGGTTCCACTACGATTGCATCACGGTTGTAGAGATCAAGCATATTGGAGCAAATCAAGCCCTCAGGAACAGTAACCACTTCATCGAGTAACTGCCGGCATATCTCGAAGGTCTTTTCTCCTACTCGATGAACTGCAGCGCCATCAACGAATTTGTCTATCCTTTCGAGTGTTTGATTTACACCGGCCGCTATGGATTCTTTCATGGCTGGAGCCCCTTCCGGTTCAACACCGATAATCTTTGTCATAGGACTTAACTGCCTGAATACAGCAGACACACCTGCTGATAAGCCACCTCCACCAATGGGCACAAATAGATAGTCAACGGGTTGTTTGGCATCTTTTAGAATCTCTAAACCGACAGTCCCTTGACCCTCTATAACTTTTTCACTATCAAATGGATGAATAAAATTACCTTTATTGATACTCGAATAATTTACAGCATGGTGATAAGCATCATCAAAAGTATCTCCATCTAGAACAATATCTACATATTCCTTCCCGAAGAGCTTTACTTGTTCAACCTTTTGCTTGGGTGTTGGCGCAGGCATGAAAATGGTTGTCTGAATCTTTAGCTTGCAGCAGGAATATGCCACACCTTGTGCATGGTTACCCGCACTGGCACAGACTACACCATTCGCCTTTTGTTCATTACTCAGCTGACTAATCTTGTTATGTGCACCACGTATTTTGTAAGACCTAGCGACTTGCAAGTCCTCTCTTTTGAAAAGTACATTTGCCCCATACTTCTCAGAAAAAGTCAGGTTTTCTAATAACGGTGTATGGGTGACAACGTGCCGAATCCGTTGAGCAGCGTCTTCTACGTCAGCCAGAGAGGGTATATAGGTAGTTGTCTGCATTTTAAATAGCACCCTGCTCCTGCAAAAGCAGAAACAGGGCGGATCTTAGTTAAACAAGTTCTTCTTCTTTCATTTCAGGGGCATTTTCTGGCCTTAAAGCTCTTACAGCCTTCCCTGCTCTCCACATTTCAGAGTTATGGAGCTCGTCCAACTCCTCTTGAAGCTTTTCCCTGTAATCAGGTTGAGAGTTCGAATCTATTGACCTTTGGGCCTCAGTTCCCGCCACGACTGAGGCATATAATTCCTCGAAAACAGGCTTGGTAGCCGCATGAAATTTATCTTTCCAATCCAGCGCTCCTCTTTGGGCTGTGGTAGAACAGTTGGCATACATCCAGTCCATTCCATTTTCTGCCACCAGTGGATACAAAGACTGAGTAGCCTCTTCAACTGTCTCATTGAATGCTTCTGATGGTGAGTGACCATTAGCCCTCAATACTTCATACTGTGCCATAAACAGACCTTGTATGGCTCCCATAAGTGTCCCTCTCTCTCCAGTAAGATCGGAGGTAACTTCTTTGATAAAAGTAGTTTCAAACAGATATCCCGAACCTACACCAATACCCAAGGCCACAATTCGGTCTTTGGCTTTTCCTGTTGCATCCTGATGGATAGCAAAAGAAGAGTTCAGCCCTTTTCCTTCAAGAAATAGTCTTCTCAGGCTTGTACCAGACCCCTTTGGAGCCACTAAGGCAACATCTACATCTGCAGGTGGCACAATGCCTGTCTTTTCAGAATATGCAACACCAAAACCATGCGAAAAGTAAAGCATTTTACCAGCAGTCAAGTGCTGCTTAACCGTAGGCCATAATTGAATTTGTGCTGCATCTGATAGTAGGTAACAAATGATTGAAGCACGTTCTAATGCTTCCTCAATTGGAAATAAGCTGACACCGGGTTCCCAGCCATCGGCAATCGCCTTGTCCCAAGTTTTAGACTCTTGTCTTTGTCCAACAATCACTTTGATACCATTGTCCTGAAGGTTTAATGATTGTCCAGGCCCCTGAACACCATAACCGATAATCGCTACGGTTTCATTTGCCAATACATCTCGTGCTTTTGAAAGTGGAAACTCATCTCTCGTGATGACATTTTCTTCTACTCCACCAAAATTGATTAAAGCCATTTTATTTAGATTAATGTTTAAAGTTCTTTTTGTAATTCATTTTTAGGTCGAATGACAGACACTCTGCCCGACCTGACAAACTCGATTAAGCCATAAGGCTTTAGAAATTCGAGCAATTCCTGTGTTTCTTCTTTATGACCCGTTTTTTCTATGATCATAAATTCTTGTTCCATCGATAGTATTCTCGCATGATTATCGCGGATAAGTCGCTCAACTAAATTGTTCTCAGAGGCTTTCTCTGTGGACACTTTATACAGGGCAATTTCCTGAAATACGGTCTCCTCATCGAGATGATATACTGCTTGCAAGACTTCTATTTGCTTCTCTATTTGTTTCACGATTTTCTGGACGACTTCTTCCTCTGCCTTCAGCACGATCGTGAAACGAAAGACATTCTCAACCTCTGATTCTGAAGTATTTAAGCTTTCAATACTGAGATGTCTTTTCGTGAAAATCGAAGTGATTCTGTGCAGTAGACCAATACTGTTCTCTGTGAAAATTGATATGGTAAATGATTTAACCATCTTATGACAATCTTATGTCTGAAACTGATGCGCCAGTTGGCACCATTGGGAAAACATTATCTTCCTTGCCCACCTTGACCTCTAACAGAAAGCTACCTTCATAGGCAATCATTTCCTGAATAGATTCTCTCAGGCCATCTCTTTCAGTCACCGACTTTCCTTTAATACCATAGCCCTCTGCTATCTTGATAAAGTCCGGGTTGATCAATTCGGTACTGGAATATCTTTTATCGAAGAATAACTGCTGCCACTGCCGTACCATGCCCAAGAAGTTATTATTCAGGATTACGATCTTGACAGCAGCCTCAGTTTGAAATATTGTTCCGAGTTCCTGAATGGTCATTTGAAAACCACCATCACCGATCACGGCAATGACTTCACGCGCTGGAACTCCAAGTTTTGCCCCTAACGCTGCCGGTAGACAAAAACCCATGGTTCCAAGGCCGCCAGAGGTAATATTGCTTCTGCTCTGATTGAACTTTGTATACCTGCAGGCCATCATTTGATGTTGACCAACATCAGTGACCAAAATAGCCTCACCTTTTGTCAATTCATTGATCTCTGCGATCACCTCACCCATCTTCAGAGCGCCTTCAACCGGCTTCAATTCATTCTCTATGACCTTGTCATATTCGACCTTCTCCAAGGCCTTAAACTCTTCCAACCAAGCGCGATGACTGTTGAGTCTCACTTGTCTGGTCAAAGCGTTTAAACTCTCTTTGCAATCACCTAAAACAGGTATATCAACGCTAACATTCTTATTTACTTCAGCCGGATCAATGTCCAAATGGATCACTTTCGCTTGCTTGGCATAGTGTTCAAGATTACCCGTAACACGATCGTCAAAGCGCATTCCCACAGCAATCAGTACATCACATTCGTTGGTAAGTTTATTCGGAGCGTAGTTGCCATGCATGCCAAGCATCCCGACATTCAACGGATGCTCGGTCGGCATTGCCGAAAGCCCTAAAAGTGTCCAGGCCGAAGGAATTCCCGTTTTCTCGACAAACTGCCTAAACTCTTCCTCTGCTTTACCAAGAATAACTCCCTGACCGAAGAGAATCATAGGCTTTTGAGCTTCATTAATCAATTCAGCTGCCTTCTTAACTTGAATCGGATCTAATGGTAGAGTGGGTTTGTAACTTCTAATTTCAACACACTTTCTATACTCAAAATCAAAGGATTGAAACTGGGCATCTTTGGTTATATCCACTAATACCGGCCCCGGACGACCTGATTTGGCAATGTAAAATGCTCTTGCCAAGGTACTAGGAATATCCTCCGCCTTGGTCACTTGACAATTCCATTTGGTCACAGGCATAGAGATACTGACGATATCTGTTTCCTGAAAGGCATCAGAGCCCAATAGATTGGAGCCCACCTGTCCAGTTATACAAACCAAGGGAGTAGAATCTATCATGGCATCTGCAATACCTGTAATAAGATTGGTCGCGCCTGGCCCTGAGGTCGCTAAGACTACGCCCACATCACCTGTTGCACGGGCAAATCCCTGAGCCGCATGAATGGCGCCTTGTTCATGACGGGTAAGTACATGCCGAAGTTCATCTTCAAAATCGTATAGCGCATCATATACTGGCATAATGGCTCCACCTGGGTAGCCAAACAACATCTTCACTTGCTCAGCTAGCAATGACCTTATCAAAGCTTCGGCTCCTGATATATCGAGTTTTGTCTCGGTTGTTGGTTTTAGTATTGCTTCCATAATGAATCAGTTGTCGGTAACGCAGCCTTCAGAGGCGGATGCGACCGTTTTAGCATATTTCTTAAGTACCCCTGCACTTATTTTAAGAGATGGGGGTGTCCAGGCACCCCTCCGTTTGGATATCTCCTCATCACTGATATTCAGGGTAATCGAGTTCTTTTGAGCGTCAATGATGATCTCATCTCCATTTTCGACCAGAGCAATCACTCCTCCTACCTGCGCTTCAGGCGTAACATGCCCTACAACAAAGCCATGACTTCCTCCAGAAAACCTGCCATCAGTAATCAGAGCAACAGATTTGCCTAAGCCAGCACCCATAATAGCCGATGTAGGCTTTAACATCTCCGGCATTCCTGGTGCGCCTTTAGGACCTTCATACCGAATGACTATGACGTGCCCGGCTTTTACCGACCCATTTCTTATCCCTTCTATTGCTGAAAACTCATCGTCAAACACAATGGCCTTACCTTCAAAACGCTCTCCCTCCTTTCCTGTGATCTTGGCAACTGAACCTTCTTCGGCCAAATTGCCAAAGAGCATCTGAAGGTGTCCTGTCTTCTTAATGGGGCTATCCAATGGTTTTAGAAGCCTAGACTCTGGTTCGATTGGAGCCACTTTTGACAAATTCTCGGCAATGGTATAGCCTGTAACTGTCATACAATCACCATGGAGCATACCATGATCGAGCATAAACCTCATTACAGCAGGCACACCGCCTGCCTCGTGCAAATCTTCCATCAGATATTGCCCACTAGGTTTTAAGTCTGCTAGAAATGGAGTTTGATCTGAGAGTCTTTGAAAATCTTTGAGTGTTAAATCAATGTCTACACTCTTGGCAATAGCGATCAAGTGCATCACTGCATTGGTGGAACCTCCTAAAACCGTGATCAGCCGAATGGCATTTTCGAATGATTTCTTCGACAGAATATCCCTAGGCTTAAGATCCAGTTCGAGCAGTCTTCTAGTGGCTCTCCCGACTCTGGCACATTCTTCTGTTTTATCTGGACTAATTGCTGGGTTTGACGAACTATATGGCAGTGACATACCCAAGGCTTCGATAGCGGATGACATGGTATTTGCAGTATACATACCTCCACATGCTCCAGCTCCCGGACAGGAGTTTTTGATAATCCCTTTGTAATCTTCATCAGAAATGTTTCCCGCAAACTTTTCTCCTAAGGCTTCGAATGAAGATACGATATTGAGCTTCTTTCCTTTGTAACAGCCTGAGGCAATTGTACCTCCATACACCATCAGAGATGGTCTATTCAAGCGGCCCATAGCCATCAATGCTCCTGGCATGTTCTTATCGCAGCCTACTACAGTGATCAAACCATCATAGTAATGCGCTCCGGCAACGGCTTCAATTGAATCGGCAATGATTTCTCTGGATACCAATGAATAGCGCATGCCCTCTGTTCCGTTTGAAATACCGTCACTCACTCCAATCGTATGATAGATCAAACCCACCAAATTGGCGTCAACGATTCCGGCCTTCACTTGAACTGCAAGGTCGTTCAGGTGCATATTGCATGTATTGCCCTCATAGCCGGTACTGACAATACCAACCTGCGCTTTCTGCATGTCCTCATCAGTTAAGCCGATACCATATAACATGGCCTGAGATGCTGGTTGCGTAGGATCCTGTGTCAATCTCTTGCTGTATTTGTTAAGTTCGGTTTTCATGCGTTCATGGCGATTAGACAATTATGAGACTTACTCTCAGTAATAAACTTATGGTGGTTTTTAACTTTCATTTATTTGATTTTTAAGCCTTCTACAATTTTATATTTTGAATATTTCGATTTTATATATCTGATTTACAAATACTTAACTAACCAGGGATTACAACTCTCAAGTAGAATTGCAATCGATTTCGAGCATTACTTTTCAATGCTTATTTCTTCTTAATAGTCAATAAAAAAGCCTTTCTCATTTGGTGAGAAAGGCTTTCCATTTAAGACAATAGTCGCTCACTCACCCATCGGGACAGCTGATAATGACTATGCTAATAATGATGTTATTCAATTTCATTTTAATGCATTAAAAAAGCCTTCTCTTTAACGGGAAGGCTTCAGTTTCTTAAATATCGAGACAATATCCTACCCTGCTTTGTGGTCATCCACAATGCTAATAATTTGGGTAATGATCATTGGATTATTGCTCATATCTGGCATGAAGGTGAATATTGTAAAATTGAAAATCAAGTAAACTGATCTGAATTTTCTGACCCAATCTTATACCCAGAGCTGTGTAGTGGATGTAGACCATTGAAAATCAAAGGGATAATTCAATGAATTATTTTTGTATTGGAAGATTATTTTTTCTCCAAGCCTCAATTCCTCCTTGCAAATCATAGACTTCTTTGAATCCGAGACTCTTCAAGGTTCTTAATGTTCTATTACTTCTGACGCCTACAGCACAGTATACCGCAATGGGTTTTTGCTTATTAAGTTTTTCAAGTTGGGTTTTGAAATCAGGCCTATAGTAATCGATCAGTTTAGCACCAGGGAGATGGCCTGTATTGTATTCTCTGATCGTCCTAACATCTATTAGTTGCAAGTCAGTTTTCGCTTTGATAAGCACTTGCAACTCATCTACTGAAACAACTTTAGAGATAACATTTTCTTGTTCAGTAGAATTTGAACAAGAAAACATCATGAAAACCGATAGTATTAGAATCTTTGTCACGTTAGCAAATTGCCGTCATCATCCCATTCGGCAATATCCATGCGTTTACTTTGGTCCACACATTTAGCCAGCCACTCTTTTTCATAAGCCAAACCTTGTTCATCTAACACATCCTGAGGCACTCCGTCCCAGACACCAGGACGATTTCCCTGATAGCCCAGGTCCTTAATACCCAATTCAGAAGTATAGTAACCCGTCAAGGTCAAATTTCGCATTCTGGTAAAGAATTTCTCTCCTGCCATAAGTTCAGGAGCTGTTTTACCTGGAAAAGCAATAGTATCACAAATGGCCAATTGCTGCTCATTACTCAGCTTTTTAAACTCAAGATTATGAAGTTTATTGGAATGGTTATCTAGCCATGCTAGTCCTCCACGAATGGGTAGTTGCTGTCTTGGCATGTCTTTCACAATGAACTCAATAAATGCTGGAACCTCAGCATCTACCGCTCCTCCTATTTCTGCTTTAGCAGGTAGAATGATGTCACACAATACTGCTATGGTTTCCAACTCATGTTCATTCAGGAACACTTCAGCGAGTACTTCCCTGTCATGCTCTTGCTCTCTTACTGTTCTACCATAGCCTGGTAAACCAGCTTCTTCAGTCGTTTCTTCCGCAACGTCTGGAGCACATCCAGTAACTAACAAGCCGCCAGCTACGGAACCGACTAACAAACCTTTTAATGAATCTCTTCTATCCATAACTCTTAGATATTACGTTTTTTGACTTGATCTACTAAATAATCGGATGCTCTCCATGCAAGGGCCAAAATGGTCCAGGTTGGATTTTTATCTGCTTGCGAAACGAAAGGCCCTGCATCCATCACAAATACATTTTCACAATCATGCAGTTGATTGTATTTGTTGGTGACCGAAGTCCTTGGGTCATTACCCATTCGTGTGGTTCCCACCTCGTGGATGATCTCCCCAGGCTTTGTGAGGCCATATTCCCTATCGGCACCTGGCTTATCTCCTAATAGTATTCCACCCGTAGCGCTCAATACTTCTTCAAAGGTATCCTGCATGTGCCTGGCTTGTTTGACTTCATTGTCCGTCCATTGATAGTTGAACTTTAAAACTGGAATACCCCATTCATCGACTACTTCATTGTCGATTTCACAGTAGTTGTCCTTTTGAGGAACACTTTCTCCCCTGCCAGAAATTCCAATAACAGCACCATAGTAACGCTTGATGTCTTCCCTCAGTGAATCACCATAGCCACCGACTTCACCCATACCCGTTATCTTATTCAGGTCATTCGGATTGAAACCAAATCCGTAACCCGGCATTCCCATACCTCCCCAGACCTCAATGTGATAGCCTCTCGGGAAGTCTAGCTTGGCATCATTCAACCACCAAGGGGTATAAACATGCATTCCTCCAACACCGTCTTCATTATAAATCTTACGATCCATAAGTTTAGGAATAAATACTGCTCTACTGGCTCCTGTAGAATCATGCAAATACTTACCTACAACTCCGCTACTATTGCCAAGACCATCTTGGTGCACAGAACTCTTTGAATTGAGAAGAATTCTTGCTGTCGAACATGCAGAGGCTGCCATTACAACCGTTCTTGCCTTTAGGTGATATGTCTTTCTATCCAGCTTATTGACGTAAGTCACGCCAGTTGCCTTGCCTTCTTTATCTGTAGTCACCTCACTCACCATAGCTTCAGTGAAGAGTTCGACCTTACCGCCATTCTTCTGTGCCGGAAAGATCAAGCACGTTCCAGAAGAGAAATCAGCATAGGCAGAACATGCTCGATTACACTGTCCACAATAGAAACAGCTTCCACGCTGATTGTTGATGCGCTTGGTGAGGATGGACAACCTGGACGGAATTACCGGAATCCCTGTTTTTCTAGCCGCATTGATATAGTGTAACTCGTGCAATCGAGGTTTTGGAGGCGGCAAGAAGAAGCCGTCAGGTTCGTTTTTGATATTCTCCTTACTTCCGAATACTCCGATCAGCTTGTCTACTTTATCATAGTAAGGCTTAACATCATCATAGCCAATCGGCCAGTTATCGCCTAAGCCATCAATACTTTTTCTTTTGAAATCCAGAGGTCCAAATCTCAGAGATATTCTTCCCCAGTGATTGGTTCTACCTCCCAGCATTCTGGACCTGAACCATCGGAAGTCAGTTCCGCTTTCATTCGTAAAAGGTTCACCCTCCAAATTCCATCCGCCATATGCGGCATCAAAGTCTCCAAAGGATCTTCTGTCCGAGCTCGCCCCTCTTCTGGGAGATTCCCAAGGCCAACGCAATTGATTTCTGTATTCGTCTTGAGCTGGGTCAAAGAATGGGCCCGCTTCCAACACCGCCACATCGAAGCCTGCTTCCGAAAGGATTTTGGTAGCCATTCCGCCACCTGCACCTGATCCTACTATGGCTACGTCATACGTTTTGGCTGATTCAATTATCTGCATAAGGTTGATTATTATTCTATAATGGAAATGGTTTCTCGCATAGCATCAATAGTCTTTTGCAATGCTGCCTCATTGTCCAAACTGTTAAGTTCCTGATTAAAAGGTTCTGCCCTGACTGGCCCATTATAACCAATCTCTAATAGAGCAATTAAAAACTTCTCAATATCAATTACCCCTGTTGCTGAAGGTAATTCTCTCTCCCAGTCAAGTTGTTCTGCTGCTGTTCTACCAGCTTTTGCGTCATTTAAATCGACTGTCACAATGCTTTTGGGGTCAAGGTTCAGTATGTCTTGGTCCGATTCTCCAGCACAGAACCAATGAAAAGCATCTAACTGGATACCCACATTGGGCTCATTAATGGCGTCAATTAACTCCTGCACTTCTGTCATGGTCCTGATAAAACTGTATTTGTCTCTTGACATAAGGGTCTTTGGCCCTACGTACTCAAGTCCTAACATGATGTCATGATCTGCAAGTAACTGTGCCACCTCTTTGAGCCTTCGTATATGCCGATCAAAGTTTTGTCGATAAGTTAACTTGTCATGAGTAGGCATAATCCAAGTGGACATTCTCTTTGCTCCAGAGAGTTCCAAGGCATAAGCGGCTTCGTTAAGCCTCGAAAAATCAGACCGAAAATCTGGGGCCGATTCTCTAAACTGTACGGGCAAATTCGCAGTACCCCAGGTGATCTGATTCTCCTTCATCTTTTCAAGGAAGGCGTCAAGGCCTTGATCTCTCATAGTAGCTAACTGATCCGTTAGCGGCACAATGGCTTCAAACCCATAGGCAATGGCATTATCTAGCAAAGCCTGTTGTGATAGCTGCACACCAATACTTCCGGGATTTAAGCAAATTCTGAATTGGCGTTTGGTCTTTTGATCTTTGGGCCACAGGGGTCTAGGAAGGAGTGCAGACAAAGAAAGTACTGAAGCTTTGGTCAAGAATTCTCTTCGTCCGGGATCAATCATCCCTTTAAGATAAATAATTCACCGAAGATTCAAGACCAAAATTGTGCAAGCTTCGATATACTTTTTGAGAAGGGTGAAAACAAAAAAAGACAATCATTTCTGATTGCCTTTCTTGAGCCTCCTATCGGGATCGAACCAATGACCTACTGATTACAAGTCAGTTGCTCTACCATCTGAGCTAAGGAGGCTTTCTTGCTTTTCGTTCAAAGCGAGTGCAAAGATAGAAGTGTCTTCTAAAATTGCAAAGCTGCTAATGTCAAATTTTTAAAGATTTTTCAACTCATTGGTTGTCAAATATTTCTTAGAATTCTAAGTTGCTTTTTCAGGTTTTGGACTTCTTCTTCGGCCTTAGCAATCTTTTCATCGAACTCTTCTTTCAGCTTATCTGCTGTCTTAGAATTAGCAAAGAATGCGAGGTTATTATTCCAGAGAGAAATGTTATCCTCTAGTTCGGAAATCTTTCTTCTTAAAGTAGATTCCTTCTTCTGGAATTTCTTATCTGCTCCTCCGCCTTTATTTCCGCTGGAGAGTTCTGCTTTTAACATTAAAGATTCTGCTTCTGAGTCCTCAAGTCCCAAGCTGTCTATGTATGCCTTAACGGACTCCTGAAATTTTGCTTCTATAGATTTAATGGCGCTACGGGGTACAAAACCAATTTCGTTATAGGCCGCTATTAATTCCATCAACTCTTCTTGAGACCCTGTTTTGCCCTTGGCCTTCTCAGCTATTTCAGACAACAACGCCTCTTTTTTCTCCTGATTCTCACCATAGGCAGACTCAGTCTGGTTGAGTTGTTGGCGCTTGTTATTAAAGAATACATCACAGGCTTCTTTAAACTTGGCGTAAACTGCATTTCGCTGCTTTTCAGGAACAGGACCGATTTCTTTCCACCTGCGCTGCAGCTGCTTTAACTGCTCAGCTGTTTTGTCCCACTCCTCACTGTTTTGCAGCCCAATAGCTTCTTCTACTAGCGCTTCTTTCTTGGCGAGGTTCTCTTTTCTTAGAGATTCCAGTTTCTTGAAAAACTCGTTTTTGTTAGCAAAGAATCCTTTAAAAGTAGACCAGAACGATCGGTTAATCTCTTTGGCATTTTCACGAGGCACACCGCCAATGGCTTCCCAACGCTTTTGCAAATCAAGGATCTCCTTGGTCTTGGCATTCCAATCATTAATTCTATCTGAATTGAATAACGAAAAAGCCTTTAACTCATCGATGAGTTCCTTTTTCTTGACCAAGTTCTCTTTAAGGTCGCCTTTTAAGTGTTCCAAAAAGCCCTTACGCTTTTGATAGATTACATCCGAGGCCGCTTTAAACCTTTGCCAAAGGGCTTCCTGAACTTCTCTTGGCACAGCTCCTATGCGCTTATATTCTTCGTGTAATTCATTTAACTGAATCACCGCGTCTTTCACGTTCTCGAGGTTATTTAAGGCTTCAGCCTTCTCGCACAATTCAGTTTTGGCCACTTGATTCTTCTTTCTATCGAGATCCTTGAGTTCAAAAAGAATATGTCTGTTATGATAGAAACGATCCAATAACGCATTGTAATTAGCCCAAAGTGTCTTGTTATATTGACTGGGTACAGGACCGATCGCTTTCCAAGTTTCCTGAACTTCTTTAATCGGCTTAAGGCTTGTTGTGGCTTCTTCCCCATCTACCAAGGACCTTAATTTCTCCAGAAGTTCCTGCTTTTTCTCAAGGTTTCGGGTTTTGTTAGCTTCACGCTCTTTATAGTAAGAGGCTTTTCGATCCCTTAATAACCTAAGCGAAGCATCGAAACGATTGTAAAGCTCATCGTGTCTAAATTCAAAACCTTCTTCTTCCTCTCCTACTTCTGCTTTAAATTTTTCTTCTGCCTCTTTTCGAAGATTTGATTCGAACTCTGTAAAAAGTGGCTCAATTTCTTTTAGTACACGATCGGTACGTTTGAAACTATCTTGTTGTGTTAGCTCTTCTATGGTCTCAACTAACTGTTCGCGAGTATATATGGTGTAGTCAGGGAGCTCTTCTTCTTCCTCCTCTTCCTCTCTCTCTTCTTGAGATTCTTCTTCAGTCTTTTCCGAAGCATCTTCAGACACTTCCTCTATAACAGGTTCAGATTTTTCAGAGGGTTCTACTTCAGCAGAGGATTCTGTTTCTGAAGCTTCAACTACCGTAGGCTCCTCTATAGGCTTTTCCTCAACTTCTTCCGTAGTAACAGTTGTAGACGGTTCTTGAGTAGACTTGTCCTCAGTTTCTTCGGCAGCAACCGCCATAGTCGGTTCCTCTGCGGTTTCTTGAACACCCTCTTCCACCTTGGCTTCTACATCCACAACTTCCGTTGCATCATCCTTCTCAGTAGATGAATCTTCTACAGCCTGAGGTGCTTCGTTTGTGTCTTTTTCTTCTTGTGGGGTTACTTCTTGTTGCTCTTCAGCCGCAGATTCAGGCTGATCCTTTTCCTCCACCTTCTTATTCTTATCTTCACTCATATCTCTAATTGCTATCGGCTTTTCAGCCGCACCGTTACAGTATCAAATTTAGTAAAACTATTAATTCAAGCGAGGATCGACAGGGTAATTTGAAAACACCTTGTACTTACCTCCCATCTGCTTCAAAATCGACTTCCAAAGTATATCTGATTCCATATCAAATATCTCGTTAGCCGTAGCTTTTTTACGAATAAACCAGGACTGCTTATCTAATTCGGCTCTTAACTGACCAACACCCCAACCTGAATATCCTAGATAGAATTGAATATCTTCTTCTCTAATGAGATTAGAATTGAGCAAGAACTTGATCTGCTCAAAGTCTCCACTCCAGTAAAGACCGTTGTTTAATTTAATTGAACCTTCAATTTTATCCTCCAATCGATGAATAAAGTGAAGGGTGTTTTGTTCTACAGGCCCTCCTATATTCAGATAGGTCGGAAAGGTAATCTTCTCCTCTAATACATCGTCCAGCTTCAAATCCGAAAGTTTGTTCAATACTAATCCGAAAGTACCTTCATCGTTATGCTCACAAATAAGAATCACCGTCCTTTCAAAATTTGGATCATTTAAAAACGGTTCGGATAAGAGAAAATCTCCTGGTTCTGGATCGGGAATATTTTTGTCGTATTGAAACATATGCTCGCTTCAAAGAAAATTATAAATGCATTTTTACTTTGCCTAACGAATTAGAAAAACTTTCGTCTAAGGTGTTGTTATATTTGTATTGAAACATTGGATATATGACAGATTCCGTTGCTGATTTAAGACAGGAATACACAAAAGCTTCTCTTGATGTTAGTTCTGCCGATGCTAATCCTTTTAAACAATTCGAGAGATGGTTTCAGGAAGCTCAAAAAGGTGAACTTCTTGAACCCAACGCAATGGTTCTTAGTACTACTGATCAATCTGGCCAACCTTTCCAAAGAACGGTATTGATGAAAGCCCTGGACACCGATGGTATTGTCTTTTATACTAATTACAAGAGTCGTAAAGCCCAACAAATAGAAGAGAATGATAAGGTATCTATTCTATTCCCATGGTATGCTATGGAAAGGCAGGTCTGCATTCATGGGATTGCCGAAAAGGTAAGCACAGCTACATCACTTAAATACTTTACAAGCAGACCTCATGGTAGTCAGTTGGGGGCATGGGTCTCTCAACAGAGCAGTGTAATTAGCTCCAGAAGTATTTTAGAAACGAAGTTGGCAGAGATGAAACAGAAATTTAAAGAAGGAAAAGTACCTTTACCCGATTTCTGGGGAGGCTATAAGATCAAACCCAGTTCTTTTGAATTCTGGCAAGGCCGACAGAGCCGTTTACATGACAGACTCTTTTACGAAAAGGAAAAGGAAAAGGAAAATTGGAAAATCAGCAGATTGGCTCCTTAAATCAAATCAAATACTGAATTGGTGCCTACCGCTCGTTCAGAAGTGAAGCCCTCTCCGTATTCAACACCAATCTCGTGACCATAATGGATACCTCGAGCATCGATCATTTTCATAAATCTGGGAGAAGAAATATAGGTCTCTGGTTCTCCACTATTTGGATCGTGAAACTGCGTTTTAAAAGCTCTCACGGCATTCATCTTAGTTTCCCAAGCTGAACTTACATCCACTATAAAATCAGGTGTATGTGGGATGCTTTGAATATAATGATAAACCGCCTTAGGCCTCCAAGGTTTTTGTTCAATACCATCCACTTCTGTTTTGATCATTGCCAGGCCTGCCAAAAAACAGGCTTCTTTTGATAAGAACGAAGCTCTTCCATGATCCGGATGACGGTCATCCACAGCATTGGCAAGAATAATGTCTGGTTGATACTTTCTAATTGCCTTAACAACCTCTAATTGATGAGCTTCGTCATTCTTGAAAAAGCCATCTCTAAATCCAAGGTTCTCACGCGCTGAAAGCCCCATGATCTCCCCTGCTGCTTGAGCCTCCTGCATTCTAATTTCAGGAGTTCCTCTTGTGCCAAGTTCTCCTCTCGTGAAATCTACAATACCTGCTTTTTTGCCTTGTTGGATGGCTTTGATGAGTGTGCCAGCACATGACAATTCCACATCGTCAGGATGAGCTGCTAAGGCGAGAATATCTAGTTTTATCATGTTCTTGAAATAAAAAAGCCACCCCGGCATGTGGAGGTGGCTTTTGACTTTTGTCTACTCAGCTACTTCTGCTGTAGACATTTCAAATTCTTTTTCAGCCAGGAATCTCTCCGCATCTAATGCTCCCATACAGCCTGTACCTGCCGCTGTTACTGCCTGACGATACACCTTATCCGCTGCGTCACCCGTTGCGAACACACCTTCTATATTTGTATGAGAAGTTCCCGGTTTTACTTTCAAGTAACCTGTCTCATCCATATCTAACCAGCCCTTGAAGATATCTGTATTTGGTTTATGGCCGATGGCCACAAAGAAACCGCTTACTTCTAAGTCTCTCTTCTCTCCTGTCTTGTTATTAACCACTCTGGCCCCTGTCACACCAATTTCGTCATTGCCAAGAATCTCTTCTGTTTCAGTATCCCATAGGATTTCAATATTTGGAGTAGTCTTAACACGCTCTTGCATGATTTTAGAAGCGCGCATTTCATCACGTCTTACAATCATGTAGACTTTCGGACATAGATTGGCAAGATAGGTCGCCTCTTCTGCTGCAGTATCTCCAGCACCTACAACAGCCACTGATTTGCCTTTATAAAAGAACCCATCGCATACTGCACAAGCAGAAACACCTTTATTTGCGAAAGTCTGTTCAGAAGGAAGCCCTAAATACTTAGCACTTGCCCCAGTTGAAATAATCACTGATTCAGCAGTAATCTCATGCTTATCATCAATCCAAACTTTATGAGGATAACTAGAAAAATCAACCTTAGTGGCAAGACCGAACCTCAAATCGGTTCCAAAACGCTCCGCCTGCTTCTGAAAATCAACCATCATTTGAGGACCATTGATTCCTTCAGGATAACCAGGGTAGTTTTCTACATCATTTGTTGTGGTCAACTGACCACCTGGCTGACCTCCAGTATAGAGTACCGGACTTAAACCTGCTCTTGATGCATAAATGGCTGCTGTATATCCTGCTGGTCCAGAGCCGATGATTAATACTTTTACGTTTTCTGTAGTCATCTCCAAAATTTCCTATTTCATCAAAACTAATCGATTAACAACTTTTTATCAAAGGATTGTTCCCTGATCATATTAAAATAAAAAAGGCCCTCTTCCGAAGGCCTTTCGTTTGCCAATTATCTTATACATTAACCTAAATAAGGTTTCAAAGCTTTACTTCTAGAAGTATGTCTTAATCTCCTGATTGCCTTCTCTTTAATTTGCCTTACTCTCTCTCTTGTCAAGTTGAATTTCTCACCTATCTCTTCAAGAGTCATGGAATGTTCTCCATTCAGACCAAAGTAAAGGGTAATAACATCAGCCTCGCGCTGTGTCAAGGTAGACAAAGCCCTCTGAACCTCTCTTCTTAAAGAGTCATTCATCAAGCCTGTATCAGGTTTTTCCTCCTGATCATTTTCGAGTACATCCAACAAGCTGTTTTCTTCACCTTGCACGAATGGTGCGTCCATTGATACGTGTCTACCAGAAATCTTCATTGTATCTACCACTTCTTTAGTAGTTACTTCTAGTACTTCTGCTAGTTCATCCGGAGATGGCTCACGTTCAAATCTCTGCTCTAACTCTGAAAATGTCTTGGAAATTTTATTTAAAGACCCCACTCTGTTCAATGGAAGACGCACAATACGAGATTGCTCAGCCAATGCTTGTAGAATTGACTGTCTAATCCACCAAACTGCGTAGGATATAAATTTGAAACCACGTGTTTCGTCAAACCTCTGTGCTGCCTTAATCAGCCCCAGGTTTCCTTCATTAATCAAATCGCCTAATGAAAGCCCTTGGTTTTGATACTGCTTTGCAACAGAAACAACGAAACGAAGGTTAGCTTTAGTTAATTTTTCCAACGCAAGCTGATCGCCTTCTCTGATTCTCTTCGCTAAATCTACTTCTTCGTCAGGGGTCAAAAGATCCACCTTGCCTATTTCCTGAAGGTATTTATCAAGAGACTGCGACTCTCTGTTGGTAATCTGCTTACTAATCTTAAGCTGTCTCATTCAAACTTTGGGTTTATCCTTGTGTAATAGAAACATTTCGAACAATATGAAAAGTAGGAAAAGTTCCTACTTTATCAAACGCTCAGTATTCTATTTCTGTTCAGTTTTATTCTCTGGTTTTGGAAGAAGCACTTTTCTAGAAAGTCTGAATTTTCCAGTCTTCTTGTCAATACCGATTAGCTTAACGCTAATTTCTTCTCCTACTTCCAGTACTCCGTCCATTTTTTCTAGACGTTCCCACTTAATCTCTGAAATATGAAGTAAGCCGTCTTTGCCTGGCATAAATTCAATAAATGCACCAAATGGCATAATTGACTTCACTTTACCTTCATATACTTCTCCAACGTCAGGAACAGCTACAATAGTCTTAATTCGACCAACTGCGGCCAACATAGCGTCTTTATTTACAGCAAAAACTGTAACAACACCCTTGTCATCCACTTCTTCGATATTGATCGTAGCACCAGTTTCCTTCTGGATTTCCTGAATTACTTTTCCACCAGGTCCAATAACCGCTCCAATTTGATCTTTGTCAATTTTAAAGCGCTCAGTCCTAGGAACATGTGGTTTGTAGTCTTCTCTTGGTTCAGTGATAGCTTCAGCCATTTTACCTAGGATGTGAAGTCTACCTTCTTTTGCCTGGTTAAGGGCTTGCTCTAATACCTCGTAAGACAATCCGTCTACTTTGATATCCATCTGACAAGCGGTGATACCTTTTTCTGTACCTGTCACTTTGAAGTCCATGTCACCCAGGTGATCTTCATCTCCAAGAATATCGGATAAAACAGCATATTTTCCAGTTTCAGCGTCTGAGATCATACCCATTGCTATACCAGAAACAGGAGCAGAAATCTTGATACCTGTATCCATAAGTGCAAGAGAACCTGCGCATACTGTTGCCATAGAAGATGATCCATTAGATTCAAGAATGTCAGAAACAATTCTCATGGTGTATGGATTAGAATCTTCTGGTGGCAGTACCTTCTTTATTGCTCTCATGGCAAGGTTACCGTGTCCAACTTCCCTTCTACCCGGACCTCTGTTTGGTCTTACCTCCCCAGTGGAGAAACCAGGAAAGTTGTAGTGAAGAATAAACTTATTATATCCGCTCACGGTAGCACCATCGATCATTTGCTCATCAAGCTTAGTACCCAAGGTACAAGAAGTCAACGATTGAGTTTCACCCCTTGTAAAGAGGGCTGAACCATGTGCTGATGGAAGGTAATCTACCTCACATGAAATCGGTCTGATTTCATTAAATTCTCTACCATCAAGTCTCTTTGAATCGTTAAGAACAAAGTCTCTAGCGGCCTTCTTATGTATCTTTTTGAAGAATTGTCTGATTAGGAAACCATCATATTCATGATCTTCAGGAAGTGATTCCATCCATTCATCTTTGATAGCTCCAATGCTAGAACTTCTTACGTATTTATCGGCAATAGCTTGCGATACAGAAGCGTAAAGCTTGTCATAGAGTTCGGCATGCATCTTTTCATAAAGCGCATCATCCTTTTTCTCATGATCATAAGTTCTTTTTTCAGTGGTACCAGCCTCTTCTGAAAGTTCGATTTGTGCTTGGCACTGAATTTTAATGGCATCGTGCGCAACTTTCATTGCTTCCAGCATATCCGCCTCAGAAACTTCACTCATTTCACCTTCAACCATCATGATATTGTCCTTATCGGCAGCAACAATGATTTCAAGGTCAGATTCTTCTGTAATCGCCTTGCTAGGGTTTACTTTGAACGCTCCTTCGTGCCTCACCACACGTACCTCAGAGATTGGTCCGTTGAAAGGAATATCTGAAACTGCTAATGCTGAAGAAGCAGCTAATGCTGCCAATGAATCAGGCATTACGTTTTCATCGTGTGAAATCATTGAGATCATTACCTGCGTATCAGCATGGTAATCATCTGGAAAGAGTGGTCTTAAGGCTCTGTCAACTAATCGACAGATCAATACTTCGTGATCTGACAGTCTTCCTTCTCTTTTAAGGAATCCTCCAGGTATTTTACCTGCTCCTGCAAACTTCTCTTGATAGTCTACTGATAGTGGAAGGAAGTCTACATCTTCTTTGGCATCTTGCGAAGACACTACAGTGGCGAGTAACATAGTGTCACCCATTCTAACCACAACTGAGCCATCTGCTTGTTTTGCCAGTTTACCCGTTTCTATTGTAATTTCAGCGCCATCGGGCATTTTGATGGACTTAGTGATAACTTTTGTCATATATGTTTTATAAAATAAGAAAGCAGGGTGTCGTTACAACCTGCGTTTGGTTCGAAAGGAAAAAGAGGGAACTCTTACGAATTCCCTCATATATTATTTTCTCAATTTCAATTCTGCGATGATTGCTCTGTATCTTTCGATATCCTTTGCATAAAGGTAATCGAGCAATCTTCTCCTTTTACCCACCAATTTCAAAAGACCTAGTCTTGAAGAGTGATCTTTCTTATTAACTTTTAAATGTTCTGTAAGGTGGTTGATACGGAAGGTAAAAAGCGATATCTGAGACTCAGGAGAACCCGTATCTGTTTTTGCTTTTGACCGACCATGATTCTCAAACAACTCTTGTTTCTTTTCGCTTGATAAATACATGCTTAGCTAAAATAAAATGTAATAAATAATTAAACAGCCGCAAAGGTAGGCATATAACTGAGAACTAGCAAACTAGGTTGTTTTTAATTCTTTACTCTTTTTAAAGAGTTTTTTAATCCTATCTAAGGCGTTTACATAAAAATCTGGCTCAAATAAACGCGCATCATTTCTGGCTTGTCTCAAGAAGAAAAGACCGAAAGGCAACAGGGCAGCATTGGAAATCCAAACGGCAATCGCTGGGTCCATCACGCCTTCCTTCCCCCATTTTTCACCGGTGGTATTGAATACATAGTAGATTAAAAAGAAGATCACAGAAACGATCACCGGCAAACCAAGCCCACCTTTCTTAATAATCGCCCCTATTGGTGCTCCAATGAGAAACATCACCAAACACGCCAATGACCTGGCAATTTGCTGATTCTTCGTCACTACAAACTTTCTTTGGTCCCGTTTAACACCATCTAATGCGATAACTCTGGAGTTGAGCACATTTCTGGCCGAACGTGATTTATTCACCCCATAACTCAAAGCATTGCTCATTCTTGTACCGTCCCCTTTATAGTAATCATTAAAGCGTCTCATGTTTTGCTCAAAAGTATTCGTATTTACTACCTGCTCATTGGACCGTTGAGCAATTGTCTTGGAAGCAACGCCTCCAGCAGCGACCTTCAGACCACCAGAGAGCTCAGTTCGCTCCTGAACATCAAGCACCTGCTTATTTTCAACTACAGCCAACTTTTTATCTTCAGGGTTCGGTACCACATCAATCGAGTCTCTTAGAGTCTCTTTTAATTCTCGCTTGGCATCTCTTAAGGAGTCATAATAGGCCTTTGGAATCATGATTTGATCTGGTACTGGGACATCCTTGACATAGTGATAGGTAAATGTATTAGCCACGAAATTGAACATCTGTTCTTCTTTCTGGTGGATATCCCGTTGCATCGAGTCTATTCCTGTAATTAACTGTTCGCGTGTTTGAACCAATCGACTACGCCTAAACAAACTCTCATCCGTATCTCCCATATCGAAAGATGATAGATCGAAAAACATGCGACTGCTTGTAAATTTATCTCTCACAAACTGACCACCAGCCACTTTCTCCTCATACTTCTCACTCACCCCTTCTTCATACCGTAAACCCCGATATAGCTCTAAAGCCAAATATCTTTGATTCATGAATGAATACATGCGGCCCGAGTCGGCCAAGATCACCTTGGTATTGCCTTGAGCATTGGGATTAGTATGATCATAGATAATAATGTCCTTAAGTTGTTCATCACCGATCTTTTCATTGACCTTAATACTATAGCCAGGGATCCCAGTGTAAAACACTCCCTCTTTAATATCCAAAGCAGGCTTCTTGGTTCTCATATCCCAAAGCAGACTATATGTCTTAAGATTGGTCTTTGGCACTAATTGCGTGTTGGAATAATACGTAAACCCCGTCAAGAGCACGACAAAAAGGAAGATAGGTAGCAGGGCACGAACCAGTGAAATTCCAGAGCTTTTAACAGCGGTAAGTTCTGAGTGTTCTCCGAGGTTACCGAAGGTCATAATTGAACTCAACAACACAGCCAGTGGAAAGGCATCTGGAGAACTTGATATTGAGAAGTATGTGATAAGTTCACCAAAAGTGGCCACACTTAAACCTTTGCCCATTATTTGGTCAAAATACTTAAGGAGCGTTACTAAAAGTAATATGAAATCTACTACGACTAGTGTTAATAAAAAGGGACCTATGAATGACCCAAATACCAGCCTGTCTATCTTCTTCATTCAAATATTAATACGCGCGGTAACACCTCAAAGATCATGCCTTTAAGCTGTTTTTTCAAAAGAATTGAAGAAATAAAGATTAACCTCCAATGATCTGTTTGAGTGAGTAGACTATGTTTTCCCATAGATCTTGCTGCTCTTCAGGGTCATCCAAGTCTGAATAATCTGTGATTTGAATAAAAACAGATTGAGTAAGTTCGTTTACATTCAACTTGAGCTCTATATAGTTTGGATCATCCTCATCCTCATCGGTTTCCGGTAAGAATTCAAACTTAACACTAACATTAGCACGTTGAGCTGCCTTTATTGCTCTGTGATCTTCTCCGTCCCAAAGAAAGCTATAAACCTTGTCTTCATTAATATTAACGTCATCTGCAAACCATTGAGCCAAACCACTGGCTGTACTCAGGTATGGAAAAAGCATTTTTTGAGAAGCGTTAATCTCGAATTCAGTGATAAACTTGTTCTTTCCCATAGGCTAAAAAATCGCTTGATGAAATAATATATGACTTATTTATTACATAACAAACCGCATACCTAATGAGCAGTATATTGTTACGAATGATCGCATTTACAATTGATTTAATGCACTTCTAATGATTTGACTGGTTATCAAAAAAGCCCGGCTCAAAAGAACCAGGCTTTAGTAGCGAAGACGGGAGTTGAACCCGTGACCTCAGGGTTATGAATCCTGCGCTCTAA
>Ga0207422_1002022_pt1 | contig 31204 bp, 32 predicted proteins | sample MarCyaLeptolynsp_FD_187757 | JGI IMG/M metagenome (GOLD analysis project Ga0207422, IMG submission 187757) | Marine cyanobacterial communities from Panama - species 1 Leptolyngbya sp. (SPAdes) | ecosystem: Environmental > Aquatic > Marine > Unclassified | place: Panama: Panama City | collected... | reverse complement strand
TTCCCGCTCGATAGCGGTACAAGACAGCTTCCACAAACAGACGATTGTTTTTCGCCGTTCCTCCGACGTGTCCTTCTCGACCCGGTAAGATGTCTTTGATTCTCTCCCACTGGTCATCTCGCAATCCATATCTACGCATTTTCCTTCTCCTTATAATGGGCTTGTTCTAGACTCCCTTCTTTCTAACTGATGACACGCCCTAATTCACGTCTGATGTACATTACCTGAAACCTCAGCTAGGGCGAGGGAATAGGGAATAGGGAATAGGGGGGAGAAGACAACGGCAGAGTAAGGCTTCGAGCTTCTACGTTCGCATCAGGCATAATTCTCTAAATCGTCGATTTCTCGCGGCGATCGCTTCCCCGATCGGATTCGGACTGAGGCGTTTTAGCGGGTGCGGAATTGTTCAACTGCTGTCGGGCCAATTCGAGATTGCGACCGGCGTTGGGGTGGTTGGGTTGGAGTTGCAAGGCCCGTTCGTAAGATGCGATCGCCGCTTCGTACCGTCCCAGAAAAGAGAACGCAACGCCGCGATTGTTCCAAGCTTGGACGTAATCTGGTTTCAGCGAGATCGCGCGATCGTAAGACTCAATTTCTTGCTCGTAGCGTCCGAGATGGCCCAGCGCCAGACCGCGATTGTACCAAGCCAAAGCTGGATTGCTTTCACCCCAAGCCTTATCAACGCTCAACGCCAAATCGCAACTCGCGATCGCCTCTTGATATTCCTGAAGGTGGACAAAGACACCGCATCGGTTCGCCAAAGCTAGAGAATATTCCGGATCGAGCGAGATCGCGCGATTGTGGGAATCGAGTGCTTCTGAGTAGCGTTGCGATCGCCGCAATTTCTCGCCTCGGTTCGTCCAGATCGCTGCATTATTCGGATTAATCTCCAACGCTTTGTCGCAAGCATCAATCGCCGCCTGTCCGTTCAACTCATAACACTGGCTAGCCGAGTTTTGCAGCTCGTTTGTTCGGTTGGCTACCGTCGCACTTCCGAGTAACGCAACTCCACTCAACGCCATGAATATCGAAACTAGCTTGTTCATCTGAGTTCTCTTATCTCGTCCTATTCAGATATACGTCTGGGAAACCCTCACTTATGCACTTTTGACTTTTGTACAGGACAAAAGTTGCAAGCTGTAGGTTGGGTTGACGAAGAAAACCCAACAGCAGCAAGGCTGGGGCGCGATTGTGTTGGGTTTCGCGATTGCTCAACCTACCGATTCATCAAGGTTTCAGTCGATAAATGAGTTCCTTTATGGGAGATGTTCTCATTGCAGCATTACCAATGGCTTGGGCAGATGGGACTTTTTCTACAGAAGAAAAAGATGCGTTACATCGAATGTTGATGAACCCAGCAATTCTTCAGAAAGATAGAGAGAGAGTTTACAGCTTTATCGATTCTCAACAAAGTTTTGATGAAATTTTGAAAACCGATCTTTTACTCGATCGAAAAAATCGTAATACCAGCGATCGACCAAGCAAACAGGAAGAAGTCAAACACCGACTGCTTCTATGCGTAGCGTGGGAAATTGCAAAAGCGGATGGCACAATTAGTCAAGAGGAAATTGCGCTACACGACCGAATGGCAAAGGCTTTACCGACAGTAACTCCAGAAGCAGTACGAGAAATTCGTCGTCTTGTCGCCTTAGAGTCAGGAGTCGATATAAAACAGCGTATTAGCATCGTCAAAGGCGATATTACCGAACAATCAGTCGATGCAATTGTGAACTCTGCGGATACAACGCTACTTGTAAAAAAGAGTAATAGATTGCTAGCTTGGTTCGCCGGACGAGAGCGTCCGACAGTGGATTCTGCAATTCATGACGCGGCCGGTTCTGAACTTTTGAAAGAGTGCAAAACTCTAAATGGATGTGCTGTCGGAGAAGCTAAAATTACTCAAGGTTATAATTTACCGTCTCAATGGGTTATCCACACAGCAAGTCCTGTCTGGAATAACGGTTCTGCTCAAGAAGATTTGCGATTATCACAGTGCTATCACAATAGCCTAAATCTTGCACAGCAACATTCAATTCGCACGATTGCTTTTCCGGCAATTGGCACAGGAAGCTATCAATTTCCTCTAGAGAAAGCAGCAAAGATTGCAATTTCAGAGGTCAAGGAATTCCTGGATTTTAATTTTAACCTCGAACACATAACTTTTGTATGCTTTGAAGAAGAGGTTTATCAATCTTACTGCAATGCGATTGAGGAGTGTTTCTGATAGCTGAAATGGTTGCTTTTGAGTTAAAGTCAACGCTCTTAGTTTATTCGTTTAAAGAAAAGAATCTCCGCTCAAACCAACGAGAGCAGATCGTTTTTGTAAAAACGCCTGAACTACATTAATCTTTTTTCAGTTGCAGTAGCGATCTTACGTTATTTGAGTGCTTTTGTTCTGTGAATTTGACTGGCTCCCCAAACCAACAGCTAGACTTGCTCGACCACCTGACCATTAGCGATTTGATAGCCCCATTCGAGATGGCGCGTAGCTAGATTTTGAGCGATTTCATATTCCCCTAACACACACAGTTCGACAAGCTGTTGATATCCCTCAACTTTTTCTTGTTCTCGTTGCTGCTTTTGCAGCTTCGATCTTTCCCAATTTGAGATGATTTTCCGGCCGCTTTCTAGAGCATTGATTTCACTCAGTTTCTTCATCAGCTTCCTCCCAATCAACCTTAATAATTTCCCCTTGGACAATTCGATATCCCCATTCAGGGTTTCGGGCAATTTGGCTCGTTGCGATCGTTTTTCCTAGAGGACTATTATAAATCTTTTGGAGCATTTCGATCGCCGGAACGTTTTGCGACTTCTCGTAACTTTCTGTTAAGGCTGGCTGAGAGCGAATTTTCTCGAATTTTTGAACGATCTCTTCTTTCCTGACTTGCTTTTTTTCGGCGAACGCAGGCGGTAAATAAGGTATTTTTACTCCCCTTTTTTGAGCGAGAATCGCTTCATCGGCGAGGCGATCGCATTTTCGCAAAAAACCTTCCCATAAATCCTTACCCAAAACGGGATTTCTCAGATCGGCGCGCGCCCTCGCCACAGCAGCATCAATCTGCTCTCCTTTGCTAACATAATATTGAATTCGGCTCTCTTCAAAAGCAGGGTAAGGAACGCCCGGTTCGATCTCCCACTCTCGCTGAATTTGCTGAGTTGAGCCGAGGGGTTTCCCCGAGATAAATTCTTCCCAAAAGGGAGAAATAATTCCTTTAGTAATGCTGTCAATAATTTTGAATGTCCAAGCAGCGGAATGCTGCCATCCTTGTTGAGTTGCATAGGCTAACAAAGATCTTTGAAATTCTTCAAACTGTTCGGGAGACTTCCATGGTCCAGAGAATTGATAATGAGGAGAAATTTTCCTCGAGATCAACTGACGACTTCGTTGAAAAAAAGGATCGATTTTCAGCGTTTTATTTTTCTCATCCTGTGGAGGAAAATTATCTCGATTTAGCAGTCTTGGCGCTGTCGAGCTTTGAGTATTTTGTTGCGTTTTTGGGTGACTATCTTCAACAGATGTCGGACTTTTTGTCGCCTTCTTATCTTGAAAAATAAGTCGAGAAAAAGCAGCTAATTTTCGAGCGAGAACTTCAACCTCTAAGTGAAATTCCCAATCGCCATCTTGTCCGCGACCCAGTTGCTCTTGAATGAACCCGCGATTTCTCAGTTTTTGGCGAGCGACTTCTTGTTCCTCGCGTGTCAGACCGGTTGCTGTGTTAATCTCTTGCTCTGTTGCTGCGAACCAGTCTGAGGCCCGGGCCGCACAACTCTGTTTTTCCAGTAGATAAGACAGCAGAATCGCCGCCGTCACGCCTCCCGTTGCTTTGGCCAGTTGCGGATAGTAGGACAGCGGTTTTCCAAAATGTTGCGCGATCGCGTCGAGTGGCACGGAGATTGATGAGATTAAAATACAACGACTCTTCTATTTTCCCTCAACGAGCAGGACTTCTGTCGCAATTTGTTGAAGCTAAACTCCACGCCGCGATCGCTTATTTTTTCAAGGGGGTTGTTTTTACTGCGATAATTTCACTGAAAATTTACCGAATCTTTACAAAACTCTCCCCGATAGAACGGATGTGACGGCGAAGTAAGACACAATAGACGACCCACGCAGTTAAGATCTCTCCGTTCGCTAATTTTTTTAGTTTGATTGGAGAAAAGGCTTAACAACTCTTAAGACGTACTTTAAATTAAACGCAAGTTTAATCCCTCTCGTGTTTGACTGTTTGCGAATCGCGTTGCTGGCAATAGCAACTTATCGGCTAGGGCGCATCCTTAATATCTGCAGCTAACCTAGAGTGGAATATGAGGATAGAAGATGTATTGGCGATCTTGGAAACAGTCCTGAGTCCAAGAGATTTAAGTCCAGTTCAAGAATTGGTCTTACGCCAAGTTTGGGACAAAAAAACTTACGCGCAAATTGCTCAACAAGCAGGGTATAACTCCGATTACATTAAGTCTGTAGGCAGTCAGCTTTGGCATTTACTCTCAGACGTTTTAGAAGAACCGGTGACCAAACGGAATTTCTGCGCAACGATGAAACGTCGATTTGCACGGTGCAATAATATCGACCATTTTGAGCCAAAGCAGATCTTTCAATATCGAGATTGGGGAGAAACACTCGATACTTCTAATTTTTTTGGTCGAAAATCAGAGCTAGGGGAACTGGAACAGTGGATTGCACGCGATCGCTGCCGTTTGGTGTCGATTCTCGGTCTGGGAGGAGCGGGTAAAACGTCGCTGGCGATGCGCTGTGCGGAACAGATGCAAGATGAGTTCGATATTGTCATTTGGCGATCGCTTCGCAACCCTCCCCCGATCGAACAGCTACTGAAGGACTGGCTAACGGTTTTCTCTCAGGGACAGATTGCCCAATTTCCAACTGAGATCGACAATTTAATCGCTTGCACGATGAGCTATCTGCGACAGCACCGCTGCTTGCTGGTTCTCGACAACTGGCAGTCGATTCTGCGTGCGGGCAACCGCTCGCAAGACGTTCGGGCCACCTGTACGGGTCGCTACTGTCGGGGATATGAAGGGTACGGGCAACTTTTGCGCGCGATCGCAGAACAACGCCACCAAAGCTGCTTGCTGCTAACCAGTCGGGAAAAATTCATCGGCCTAGCAGCTAAAGAGGGTGACAATTTACCCCTTCGTTCCCTTTCTCTCAAGGGGTTGGGACTCACAGAAGTGCGACAGATTTTTCGAGCGAAAGGACTTCCCGCACCGGAACTTGCCTGCCATCAACTGATGCGCTGCTACAGCGGCAACCCGCTTGCGCTGAAAATTGCAGCGACTGCTATCCAAGAACTGTTTGACGGTAATTTAGAGCAGTTTTTAGCGCAAAATATCCTGATTTTCGGCGAAATCGGCGATCTACTCAACCAACAGATTGAACGCTTATCGCTGCTGGAGTTTCAGGCGATCTGTTCCCTGTCGCTCGATCGCCCTCATGGTTGCTCTTTAAGCCAATTGCAACAGCGCCTACCCGTCCCTGTCAGCTTGCCGCAACTCCTAGAAGCGCTCAAAGCTTTGCAAGGGCGATCGCTCGCGAACATAAGAAAGGGGAAATTTGTCCTTCCTCGACTTGTCAGCGAGTATTTTCGCAGCCTGCAGCACTCAGCCTTGGATCGCGAGCGATCGGCAGTTGGGTTTTAGGGCATTTCTGGATACTCCCCGACCTGTTCGCGCAGCCTTTCCGAAGGCGAGGTACGGGGATTCTTCGTAATTGGCTGAGAGAAACTGCTCTCAACTTTCAGGCGTTGGGGGAGTTGGACTATTTTGCTGCTGTTGCTGGCGAATTCGCTCGAGTTGCTGGCGGCGAAACTCAGCAGCAGAATTATCTAAACTGCGGCGGGTATTTTGGCGGAATTCTCCAGGGGTTGTTTTGGAACCCAGATTCACACCGTGGAAAATATCAAGAGGATTGAAGGAACCTTGTTCGGACCCATCAAAGAAGTTGGCCTCGTTGTCTTGAAAACCCGTCGATGTTGAGTTGTGCTGGGTTTGAGCGAGGGTGGGTTGGGCGAAGCAACCGAAAGTCGCTCCCAACACGAGGCCGAGTGCGAGTTTGAGTGCGGTTTGCTTCTGGGGGAAAAGATTGGGTTGGGGAGATGAAGGGTTAGGTGTCATGGTTATCCATCCAAAACGGAGAGTTCTGAGCTAAGGCAAGGGTGCTAGCAATGTTCCCAAGCAAGGGTTTCTCGCTACATTATACGCGCTGAAATTGAGTTTGTTGCCCTAAAGCGCGCGATCGCATCGGTTGGACATTTGCTTGGAATCAAGAACTCAAAGAATGGACAAAGAACCAAACGCGATTGCCCAATGTACCTCTACCACTTCAGAAGATTAAACTGTTCCATATCCACCGTCTCGCGATTGCGGTAAATCGCCAGAATAATTGCCAAACCCACGGCCGCTTCAGCCGCAGCAACGGTAATCACAAACACCGCAAACACTTGCCCTTTAATCCCCACCGGGTCTAGGAAATTAGAAAATCCCATTAAATTCAGATTCACCGCATTCAGCATCAACTCGATGGACATCAAAACTCTGACGGCATTGCGACTGGTCACTAAACCATAGATGCCAATACAAAACAAAGCGGCGGCTAAAACTAGGAAATATTGAAGTTGGAGTTGCATAAATCTTCTCGGATAAATCAAAAGTCAAAACGCGATCGCGCGATCGCATCGACTGCCAATGTTAATTCGACGCTTCAGAGGAACCACTCGCCGAAGTCAGTTCGCGGGGGCGTTCGGGTAGCGTCAAAACCGTTTGAGGCGACTCCACCTCAGAACTGGGGGAGGGATCGGGAAGAAAATCGCGACGGGCCAGAATAATTGCGCCCACCATCGCCATTAACAGCAGAACCGACGCAAGTTCAAAAGGAAGCAGAAAATCGCTGAAGAAATGCTTGCCGATTTCAACCGTGCTGTTCACCGTAACCGCTGCTGTCGTCTCAGCCGTTGACCAAGGCGAAATCAAAACCATCGTTCCCAGCAGGGCAAACAAGCCCACACAGACCAGTCCCGTTGCGCCTTGGCGAATCCAGCGCTTAGAAACCGGAGTAAAGTCCTGCTGTTTGTTCACCAGCATGATGGCAAACAAAATCAGCACATTCACCGCCCCGACATAGATGAGGACTTGAGCGGCCGCCACAAAGTCAGCATTCAAAAGGATATATAACCCTGAAATGCTGATAAAGACACCTCCCAACAGAAAAGCAGAATAAACAATCTTATCGAACAGTACGACTCCTAGGGCGGCTGTAAGCATCATTGCCGCAAGAACCGCAAAAGATATGAATTGAACCCCTTCAGCTAGATTCACGCTTTTTTTCTCCTTTATTTCTGATTTTCCGTCTCTTTGATAATGTCTTCGGGGCGCTTGCCCGCACGTTGAGAACCTTGTGGCAAATCGTGAGGGTCCATTACGCCTTTGGGAAGATAAGCCAGTTCTCGCAGGGGAGTCACCATGGGATCTTGAGTCACCTTGTAAGGCAAGCGTCCGAGCGCTACATTATCGTAGTTCAGTTCGTGGCGATCGTAGGTCGCTAACTCGTACTCTTCTGTCATCGACAGGCAGTTCGTGGGACAATATTCCACGCAATTCCCGCAGAAGATACAGACCCCAAAGTCGATGCTGTAGTGGTTGAGCTTTTTCTTCTTTGCCTTTTTATCAAACTCCCAATCAACGACGGGTAAGTTAATCGGGCAAACGCGAACGCACACCTCACAAGAGATACACTTATCAAATTCAAAGTGAATTCTGCCCCGATATCGTTCGGAGGGAATCAGTTTTTCGTAGGGGTACTGAACGGTAACGGGACGGCGCTGCATGTGGTCGAAGGTCACCGAGAGTCCTTGACCGATATATTTAGCCGCTTGAGCCGTTTCCTTGGCGTAATCGCTGACTTGTTTGAGAAATTTAAACATGACGTGTGACTTGTAAGGATTTAGCTTGCTTGAAGCGTAGCAATAGGCAAAAAGATGAGTGAAGAAAGCGATTTTCTCCAGACCTCCGGACGGGTCGGGCGAGGCTAACCTCCAAAGGCAACGGGGAAAGAAAGCTTGAGCGCGGCAGTTGCGAGCAAGTTAACCAGAGAGACCGGGAGCAGAAATTTCCAGCCTAAGTTGAGGAGTTGGTCAATGCGAACGCGGGGAAGCGTCCAACGCAGAAGAACGGCGATAAAGACGAGGAAATAAGCCTTGAGAATGGTCATGGTAATCCCCAGCGACGCGGTGATAATCTGCAACCAAGCGCTGGTTTCGCTGACCCCCAGCCAACCGGCTAACTTATCGAGGGGGATCGGAAACTCCCAACCACCCAGGTATAGGATGGCAACAATCAGGGCAGAAAGGACGAGGTTGACGTAGGAACCGACGTAGAACAAGCCAAATTTCATGCCTGCGTATTCAGTTTGATAGCCTGCAACCAACTCTTCCTCGGCTTCGGGAAGGTCGAAGGGGAGGCGCTCGCACTCGGCTAAGGCAGAAATCCAGAAAATCAGAAAACCAATGGGTTGTCGCCAAATATTCCAGCCCAAAATTCCGTATCCCGATTGCTGTTGCACAATGTCAATGGTACTGAGGCTGTTGGACATCATGACGATCGCTAACACGGCAAACGCCAACGGAATCTCGTAGCTAATCGATTGAGCAGCCGCCCGCAACCCGCCTAACAGAGAGTATTTGTTGTTGGAGGCGTAACCGGACATCAGCAGGCCGATGGGGGCAATGCTCGATAGGGCGATCCAGATGAAAATACCAATGTTGAGATCTGTAATGACGAGGTTCTGTCCGAAGGGAACGATAAGGTAGGACAGGAACACTGGAATCACTACGAGGATTGGGCCGAGGGTAAAGAGAACGGAGTCGGCTTGGGCTGGGACAATATCTTCTTTGAATACAAGCTTGAGTCCGTCGGCGACGGGTTGCAAAACGCCCAAAGGACCTGCATATTCGGGGCCGATGCGCTGTTGGGCCGCGGCGGAAATTTTCCGTTCTAACCAAACAACGACTAAAACGCCGAGGGTAGCTCCGAGGATGACGAAACCCATGGGTAGCGGCAACCACAGGGCTTTGGCTACATCAGCGGGCAACCCTAAATCCAGAAGGGATTCGATAAAAGTTCCTTGTAGGTCAATTCCTGAGTTCATTAGATTCTGATAGCTTTGGGGCTTTAGGAAACCTGGGGTTCCCTAATGGATATTTTGTGAAGATTTCTAACTCGATCTGCTTATCAGTATATCTCTCGATGTTGCCGCGTTTGGCAGTTAGAACGAGAAATTGTACTGGGGATTTCTCTGCCGATCTTGAGGAAAAGTGTTAAGAATGTTTAAGAGGGCTGAGGAGTTCAAGGGTCAGAGTTCAGAGTTCAGGGTTATGAGTTACGTCTAATGCGAATTACCTGAAACTCTAGCTAGGGCGAGGGAATAGGCAATAGGCAATAGGCAATAGAAGGGAGAAGGCAACGGCAGAGTCAGGCTTCGAGCGTCCAATACACATTAGGCGTGAGTTATGAGGGAAGGCAGGATGAAGAATCGAGTCGCTACTCGACGGGTAAAGGTTAACGGGAAAAGGAGCTGACAATCAAAGGTTTCTCCCTTGTCTCCCTATCTCCCCAATTCCCTAGTTCCCAAACTAACGACGGATAACAAATTTCCCAGGGGATTGAAGCGTGAAAGTTTTTACAACGCTGGAACGACAAACACGGAAAAATTTACTCTTACTCTTCTCGGCGGGATTGTTGTTCTGGTTGAGTATTACTTCCCTATTGCCCGTTCTCCCGGCCTATATTGCCGATGTGAGTCCGGACAATCGCGCCGTTCGAGTTGCGATCGCGCAGTGGGATTTTTCGGTCTTGCTCTCGGTTGAGGCGCAGGTGGGGCTGATTATGGGCTGTTTTGCGATTGGGTTGCTGCTCTCCAGAGGCCCTTTAGGCGCACTGGCCGATCGCAGAGGTCGCAAGATTGCCGTTTTGATAGGGACGGCGGTTGCCGCGATCGCGCCTTGGGGATATCCCCTAGCGACAGAAACCCATCTGTTAATGGCCTTGCGAACCTTTCACGGCGTTAGCATTGCCGCTCTAACGACGGGTTACAGCGCTTTGGTTGTGGATTTGTCTCCCGCCAAACGGCGCGGCGAAGTCGTCGGTTATATGAGCTTGACGATCCCGGTTGGCATGGCCCTCGGCCCGGCGCTGGGGGGTTATGTTGAGGCGAGTTTGGGCTATCTCCCCCTATTTATTATTTCCGGAACATTAGGCATTCTCTCGTTTGCGTTAGCGAGTCAAGTTCGGGAAGCAGAAGAGTTTAAAGCTCTTCTCGCTCAAGGTGAGAGGAATGCTCCGCCTAAGAGCGATTTATGGCACTTGCTCGTCAGTCCTCGCTTGCGCGTCCCGGCGATCGTCATGCTGCTGTCGGGGGCGGTGTTTGGGTCAATTGTCAATTTCATCCCGCTCTATCTCCGCGAGTCTGAGGTCAATGTGACGGCCGGGTTATTTTATCTAACCGCCGCGATCGCCAGTTTTGCCGCGCGCCTCTTTGCCGGACGGTCTTCCGATCGCTACGGTCGGGGTATCTTTATCACGGTCAGTCTGATTTGCTATTGTCTGGCGATGTACATTTTGTCTTCGGCCCGAGATCTTCTGGCATTCCTCGTTGCAGCGGTTTTAGAAGGGTTTGCGGGTGGAGTTCTCATTCCCACGGCGATCGCGCTGATGTCCGATCGCTCTGTTCCCAGAGAACGAGGGGGAGTTTATGCGATTTGTATCGGTAGCTTTGATTTGGGAATTGCGATCGCGGGGTCGATCTTCGGGTTCCTCATTCAGCCGCTGGGTTTCCGCACCCTCTACCTCCTCTCCTCCGGACTCGCCTTAACCGCGTTCTTCGTCTTTACGACCCAAAGCAGCAAGAGCTTCAGACACTCTCTCCGCTTTGCGATCGGGCGAGAGCGAGATGTTTATGCGATCGAGCAATAAAAAAGGGCGCAGCACTTACTGCGTCCTCTCTTAACGGGCTAGGAGGGATTCGAACCCCCGACACCGTGGTCCGTAGCCACGTGCTCTAGTCCACTGAGCTACAAGCCCTTAATTAGCCAACAGTTTGTAATCCTAACATATCCAAAAAAATGGTGCAAGACTCATCCCAAAAACTCTCTCACCTCGACGCTCAAGGAGAAGCGCAGATGGTGGATGTGTCGGCTAAAGCGGTGACGCGGCGAGAGGCCGTTGCGGCCGGACAGGTGCAAATGTCGCAGGCGGCTTTTGCGGCCATTGAGGCGGGAAATGCCCCGAAGGGCGATGTTTTGGGAACGGCGAAGTTGGCGGGAATTATGGCGGCCAAGCAAACCGATCGCTTAATCCCTCTCTGTCACTCGCTCCCATTACATAAAGTAGAAGTACAAATCTCCCCCGACCCTCAACTCCCTGGCTACCGCATCCAAGCCACCGCGATCGCTAAAGCAGAAACAGGAGTGGAAATGGAAGCGCTCACTGCTGTCTCAGTTGCGGCGTTAACCCTGTATGACATGGCCAAAGCGTTGGATAAGTCGATGGAAATTGGCGCAATTCATCTGCTGCGGAAAACGGGTGGGAAGTCGGGAACTTATGTGAAATCGAGTTGATTTTTGAGAGCGCGATCGCGCGGGTTTGAGTTCGACAGACGACCCTTGCGTTTGTTGGCAGAACTGCGACCAGAACGGTGGTTGAGAAATTCACCGAAGCGGCATTGGAGAAAGCGAACAAACTGCGAAAGAAAATTTGGGCAGCTTTAAGGCTGCGAGGAACGCGAGTAATCCAACGGAGTTCTTCAAGCTGTTGAAGATTAGACCAAAATAGAGAGGAAAAAATGCAGCGCACAATTTAAAAGCTGTCAAAGGTCACAAGACCACTCATGAAATAGCCAGAGAAATTGGGAGAAATCATTTTTAATCCTCTTTTTTAGCCAACTCTCCCTGTATATAACGTTTGATTTTGGGACTTAATCTTTTCAAATGGTGCTGGAAAAAACGAGATAAGGTGGCAACTGGAATCCCAAAATAGTCTGAGATTTGCTGCCAGCTTTCGCCATCGAGACGCTTGAGGGCGATCGCCTGAAAAGTGGCCTGGGGATTGGAGCGGCAATACACTTGACCAAGACCTTTTGGATCGCGTTCGAGGTACTGTCTAACTTGTTCGGAAAGTGCAGAGGAGAAGGTTGAGGAACGTTCTCCTGGAGAATCTTCAAAAATTGCCCCTTGCTCGATAAGATCCTGTTTCATTCCTTGAGTAATCCCTTTATTATCTCCAAATCGAGCTGATGTGACTGCGGCTCCCCTGAGGTTGGCTCCCCTGAGGTCGGCTCCCCTGAGGTTAGCTCCGCCGAGGTTAGCTCCGCTGAGGTCGGCTCCCCTGAGGTTGGCTCCCCTAAGCTTTGCTCTATTGAGGTCGGCTCCCGCCGAGATGAGACGGATACGGCCTCCGCTGAGGTTGGCTCCCCTGAGGTCGGCTCCCCTGAGGTTGGCGTGGCTGAGGTCGGCTCCCCTGAGGTTAGCTCCGCCGAGGATGGCTCTGCTGAAGATGGCTCCCCTCAAATCAGTTCCTGACAAATCTGCCCCAGCTAAGTCTTTCGGATCGAGTCCCAGAAGATTCCCCAACTCAACAAAATCATCTGTCTTCGCCTCGATAATCTTCTGGATATCGGCTTGCAGTGCTTCTAGGGATTCTTCCTCAGTCATATTGCCAACTCCACCTTGCTCAAATAGGGTTGCAACTTCGACCTTAGCAACCAGAGAATAATACGTCGCTCAATCCAGAATCGCTTATTTGGAGTGAGTTCCCGGCCGGCAGGAAGAAGCTCTTGGAGCCAAATTCCCTCGCCTGTCTTCAGCCAAATATCCTTCAGGGAAACCTCAAAAGTTGCCGTAATCTTGTAAGGGTTGCTGGCAATGGCCATCGTGGCTAGCTTCTCCTCAATTAAACCGCCTTTGAGTAATGGCTCGCTCTTGTAAGCCTCAAAAACCCATACGGGTTCTTCCTCAGACCCTTTGGTTGAAACCGACGATGTAGTTTGCTGAAATTTCTCTTTGCGCGTTTCCGTTGTTTTCCTATCTCGCTTCGCGGTTACCCCAGACTTCTCTCCGTAAGTCCCGCTAACTCCACTTTGGCTTTCTCGATCTTCGCCAATTTCCACCTCTGCATCCAGCTTCAGGGTTAAGGAGTCATTGAACTCGCGATCGCGGTAAGGAATGTTGCCATTGGTTAACTTCAACCTCAGTTCCCCACCTCGCAGGCCAAATCGAATGCGACCAAAGGGAAGATCTTCTCGCTGTTCGTTGAAGTTGAGAGTTAACATCAAATCGATTTTGCTGTCGGAGGGTCGCCTCAAAACTCCTTCAAGGATTTCAGACAGTTCCAAGTCCAAAAATAGGCAACCAGGACAGCGATTTTCTCGATCTTTGCGACGGGTTGACGGTGGCGACACAGACACAAACACAAGGGACAATAATCCCCAGTGTATTTCCCCTCTTGACGTTCGTCGATGGAGCGTTTCAATGCGGTGGAGAATGGGGGAAGGGGAAAGCTGATTCTTGTGCTAAGCATGGGACAGGAGTTGTCATGTATCAAATGGGATTGTAATGATATATTTCGCAAGTTGAGGTAGAACGATTATATGGCACTTGTTGACTGTAAGGTTTGCGGTTCCCAAACCAGTTCGGAGGAAGAAACCTGCATGATTTGCGGCTACCCTTGGCGAGGGAGGGCAAAGTCGCGATGGTTGAAGTGGATCGCGATCGCGCTGGCTGTTGTTTTTGTTCTATTCCTGCTCTTGGATCTCCTATGATGCCGAACCAGTCCTCTCGGTTTTTCTTGTTGCTGTCCCTACTTTGGATCGCGATCGCGCCGCCATCGGCAAAAGCGAAGGATGTTGAGTTGCAGGTGGGAGTGGTGCAGCGATTTGGCGATGAAACCACTGAGGTGTTGCAGCTTGAGAGTACCGCAGGAGATCGCTTGAACTTGACCTTTCTCGGCGGGAACGGCCGGCCGCAAACCCTCACAGCAACAAAGGTCGAGCTGGAGATTGTCGAGCAGCCTCAGGCCCAACCCATCCTGCAAGAGCGCCTTGTATTGAGCGATCGCGCCACCTTTGAAACCGCCGAAGCGAGTGCCAAGGAGTGGCAAGCGAAGGGGATTGAAGTGGAAGTTGTCCAACCCGGACGCTGGCAGGTTTGGGCCAAGCGAGATGTCTACAAAACGCCCCTCCTGCGGCGCTTGCTGCTCCAAGATTTGCAGGCGAGGGGGGAGCAAAATATTTACCTCGAAACGACGGTTCTCAAAGCCGTTCCTCGCGTCTCCTTCGTTCTCAACGGCTATCGCTACAGTCGCGAGGAAATTGAAATTACCTCCCGGAAAAACCGAGTCCGGGTCAGAGAAGTCCAAAAAGGGCAAAAGTCCTATCTCTACGCCGGGCCGCTGAAAATCCAACCCAACGCCTACGGCAATTTTAGCCTCGTCAATCGCGTCCCCCTTGAAACCTATTTGCGGGGAGTTGTGCCGCATGAAATCGGGCCGAGCGCACCTTACAGTGCGGTGGAAGCTCAGGCGATTTTAGCGCGAACTTATGCCCTGCGAAACTTGCGCCGCTTTCAGGCCGACAACTACGAACTCTGCGCCACCGTCCACTGTCAGGTGTATCGCGGTTTGACGGGAACGGTGGAGCGGGCCGATCGCGCGATCGCGGCCACGCGCGGCCGAGTTCTCACCCACAACAATGAACTCATCGACGCGCTCTATTCGGCGGCTACAGGCGGCGTGACGGCGCGGTTTGAGGATATTTGGGATGGGGAACCTCGCCCTTATTTGCAGCCGAGAATCGACGCGCCTCGACCCTTCTGGAACCTCTCCCAACAGTCCCTCGCCGACGAGAACAACTTTCGCCGCTTTATGGCTCTGAAACAAGGATTTAATGAAAGCGACAATCGCCACTTTCGCTGGGAAAAGGAAAGCAGCATCGAAAGCTTAACCGCCGATTTAAACCGCTATCTGGAGAGAATCAAACACCCCCTCGCCGGAATCACCCGCATTGTCCGCATGGAGGTGACAGCGCGATCGGCCTCCGGCCGCATTCTCACCCTCGCGGTGCAAACCGATAAAGGAACGGTCGAACTCCAGAAAACCGAGGCTCGCAGCGCCTTGGGACCGCCGCGCAGTACCCTGTTTTACCTCGAACCCGTTCTCGACAGCGATCGCGCGATCGACGGCTACCGTTTCATCGGCGGCGGTTTCGGCCACGGTGTCGGTTTGAGTCAGTACGGATCGTACAATCTAGCCAAACTCGGCTGGACATCCGCACAAATCCTCTCCTTCTACTATCCGGGAACCACCTTAGAATTGCTGAACGATTCAACGGTTTACTATCGCAATCCTCAATGAGGAGATATCGAGGAGGAGACTTTGGCGAGAGCTGCGCCCCCAAAAGCGTTAAGGTAGATTAAAATTTCCCTCTTATCGCAATGACTTCAGAAGCATCGCCCCCCAAACTACCGCTTTCCGCTTTGTTCCGGCGTGCTGTGGGTGCGATCGCCTACCTCCCCTTTGCCATCGTCTTGCTGCTGGCGATCGCGCTCTTTAGCATCAGCGGCACGGTTATCGAACAGGGACAGTCCCTTGCCTACTACCAAGCCAATTATCCCGAAGACCCCGCCTTATTTGGCTTTCTATCCTGGAAAGTCTTGATTGTATTGGGGCTAGACCATGTTTATCGCACCTGGTGGTTCCTCTCTCTCCTCGTCCTTTTTGGCAGCAGTCTGGCGGCCTGCACCTTTACCCGCCAGTTTCCCGCCCTCAAAGCTGCGCGTCGCTGGAAATTTTATACCCGACCCCAACAGTTTGAGAAACTTGCCTTAAGTGCGGAATTAGATTCCGGCTCCCTCCAGTCCCTCGCTCCCGCCCTAGAACAGTGCAACTATCGCGTTTTTCAAGAAGGAGAGGGATTGTACGCTCGCAAAGGTTTAGTCGGGCGCATCGGCCCCATCATCGTCCACGCCAGCATGTTAATTATCCTCGCTGGCTCGATTTGGGGCGCGCTGTCGGGATTTTTTGCTCAAGAAATGGTTGCCAGTGGAGACACCTTTAAGGTTGAGAACGTCATTAGCGCCGGGCCCCTAGCCACTCGCCAAATTCCCCAGGATTGGGGCGTGAAAGTCAACCGTTTTTGGATTGACTACACCCCTGATGGGAATATCGATCAGTTCTATTCCGACCTTTCTGTGGTGGGCGATCGTGGTGAGGAACGGGATCGGCAGACAATTTATGTCAACAAACCCTTGCGCCATAACGGTGTAACTTTCTACCAAACCAATTGGGGAATTGCTGGGGTTGAGGTGCAGGTCAACAACAGTCCCGTTTTCCGCTTGCCCATGGCGGAATTGAAAACCGAGGGAGCTGGGCGTTTTTGGGGAACCTGGGTTCCGATTAAACCCGATCTCAGCCAGGGCGTTTCTTTGTTAACCAAAGATTTGCAGGGAACGCTGTTGGTTTACGATACCAGCGGCGATTTAGCCGGCGTTGCGCGCGCGGGAATGGCGATCGAGGTCAATGGCGTAAAATTGAAAATCCTCAATTTAATTGGCAGTACGGGGTTGCAAATCAAAGCCGATCCGGGCATCCCCATTGTCTACGCCGGGTTTGGTTTGTTAATGCTGGGGGTGATAATGAGTTATGTCTCTCACTCTCAAATTTGGGCCTTGCAAAAAGGCGATCGCTTCTACGTTGGCGGTAAAACCAATCGCGCCCAAGTCGCTTTTGAGCGCGAGATTATCGAAATCTTAGAGCAACTTCAGTCTCGCACCCCCGTAGAATTGGACGCTACAACGGCAGAATCAACCGTCGGTTCCCCAGAGGAAAATCCTTCGCTCATCCCCTAGGGAGTTTGGGAATTGGGGAATTGGGGCATTGGGGAATTGGGAAAGGGAGAAATTCTGTAGCATCAACATTGAAATGAAAGTAACAGAGGTTTGGATTTATCCCATTAAGTCCTGTCGGGGCATTTCACTGCCCGAAGCAACGGTCACTCCTAAAGGTTTTGCTGGAGATCGGGAGTTGATGTGGGTGGACGAGACGGGCAAGTTTATCACCCAGCGACAGTACCCCGATTTAGCCAGAGTGCGGGTGCAGTTAGAGGGCGAAGCGATCGCGCTAACCCTCGACCCCGAAACAGCAGAACCGTTAAGGTTTGAATCAACCTTGAGCGGTACGGAACTCGCCGTGCAAGTGTGGCGATCGCGCACCATCGCCATCGACCAAGGAGATGAAGCAGCCGCCTGGTTGCAAGCAGCACTGGGGTTAACGGAGAATTTTCGCCTCGTCCGACAGTCGCCGCAGTATCGGCGCGCAGTTAACCCCGAATACGCCCTTGAGGAAGACGATTCCGTGAGTTTTGCCGATGGCTATCCCTTTTTGCTGACTAACACCGCTTCCCTCGCCGACCTCAACAGCAGAATTGATAATGAGTCCCAAAGCGTCCCGATGAACCGATTTCGCCCCAATATTGTGATTGAGTCCGATCGCCCCTTTGCCGAGGATGGGTGGCGATCGCTGCAAATTGGCGAGGTTGTGTTTGAGTTAGTAAAGTCGTGCGATCGCTGTATTGTCACCACCACAGACCAACAGACGGGGGCGAGAAACCCACTGCGCGAACCGCTGAAGACCTTGAGTACCTTCCGTCAGTTTGGCCGTCAGGGGATTCTCTTTGGCGAAAATATGATTCCCCGCAATGCAGGGATAGTTAGGGTGGGGGACGACGTTCGCGTGTTGAGTTTGACCGCCTAAAGAACTCGCCCAGACGCGATTCAACCGCTCTAAATTGCTTCGAGAAACACCTCAAACTTCAAGCAACCTTCACAAACTTGCCGCGATCTTTATCAAAACTTAAACAACCCTTTATTGCAGCAAGATGAGAGAAATGAGGGGTGCAGCTTGCGTTGTCAACATCAAGCGATCGAGTAAGATAAACACTGTGTTTGAGAGCGCCGTGATTGCCTGTAAAGATCGCCGAAATCGAGCGATCGCGCGCACAACTCTCCCTCACAACTTTTTTTAAGATCGGTAGTGTTAGATGCCTTTCTAAAACCGCGTTCTAAGTCGGCAGAAAACCTCAAAAAGATTATAAACGCGACGAGTTCGATATTTCAGAAGTTTATAGTTCAGTTAATTCAAGGTTTTCTATTCTCGCAAAAAACAGTTGTTGTTTAAGGCGGTCGGCTGATTTAAAACTGTTTAGAAAGAAAGGTTTTGTAAAAACAAAAATTGCAACATGAAACAAGCAAAAATCTTCAATATCGCGATTGACAATCTCTCTAAAGCCGAGCTACTACAGCAGCTCGATCGAACGGGAGGAGTCGTCGTAACGCCCAATGTCGATCACCTGATGAAACTTCAACAAGAAAAGTACAAAAATTTTTATAAAGCCTATCAAGAAGCAACGTATCGAGTTTGCGACAGTCAGTTTGTTCTGTGGGGATCGAAGTTTCTAGGACAGCCTTTAAAAGAGTTAATAGCCGGCTCTCAATTTTTTCCTTATTTCTGCGAGCAGTTGGCACAAAGGGATGACATAAAAATCTTTCTCTTAGGCGGAGATAGTCCAGAAATTGCAGAGACAGCCAGAGCAAAACTTAATGCTCAAGCTGGCCGCGAAATGGTTGTCGGAACCTATTCGCCCAACCTGAGAGCTTTTTCTCTTGAGGAAGGATTTAAACGCTGCGAGGCAGAATGCCAAAAAAGTATCGACTTAATCAATCAATCGGGGGCAAATGTCTTAGCTGTTGGTTTAGGAGCGCCCAAGCAAGAAGAGTGGATTGTTAACTACAAACACCAACTTAAAAACATCCACATTTTTCTTGCAATTGGCGCAACCATTAACTTTGAAGCCGGTCACACGCCCACCCCTCCCGACTGGATCAAAGAGCGAGGATTAGAATGGCTCTATCGCCTCAGTTCCGAACCCAAGCGCCTCTGGAAGCGCTATTTGGTTGAAGATCCGCCGTTTTTCTGGTTGTTGTTCCTTCAGAAGCTCAATCTCTACAAGTCTCCTCCCTTTGGAGGATAGTACCGCTACGTGGAGTTCAGAATTATTGGATTGTCAGTCTTTCATCGATTTTGAAGGGTTGCTCAATTTCCGCCTCGGCCGACTAGTTTTTCCCCTGCGAGAGAACTAGGCTAACCCGAAGTTTGAGAGTGAGGACAGGCCTCAATTGCGGTGTTAAGCTGGAATTGCTTAAGGGTAAGGGATGAAGGATGAATCGAGTACTGCTATCGCTTTTATCAAGCTACAGAATTCTGAACTCTGAATTAATAAATGCTCAATGTTGAATGTTGAATGTTCAATGTTCAATGAAAGATTCTATTCCCTCGCCGTCCGATCGCTGTTAACGATTAACTGGAATTGCGATGGTATTTATCAATCTTGTTTTGTTAGCGATCGCGCTAGTGCTGCTCGTTCCGATCGCCGTGTTGGGGATCGAATGCATTGCAGCGTTGCTCTCTCCCCGATCCAAACCCGTTGCGGCGGGGGAGCCATTGCCGAATTTTACCGTCCTCATGCCCGCCCACGACGAGGCTGCGGTCATTGGCACAACGCTCGAAAGTCTGATTCCCCAACTCCCCAGTCCCAATCGCTTAGTGGTGATTGCCGACAACTGTAGCGACGACACCGCCGCGATCGCGCACGAGTGGGGAGCGACGGTTCTTGAACGGGAAGATACTCAGCGTCGAGGCAAAGGTTACGCCCTTGACTATGGCTTGCAATCTCTCGCGGCCGAACCGCCGGAAGTTGTCGTTCTCGTTGATGCAGACTGTTTGTGCGAGCCGGGTTCTATTGCCGAGATTGCGGCGAGATCGGCAGCGACTCAGCGTCCGGTACAAGCTTTGTACTTGATGGAACAACCGCCCCAACCCCAGCCCAAAGATTCGGTTTCCGCCCTCGCCTTTTTGGTGAAAAATCTCGTTCGCCCTCAAGGACTGGCCCAACTCGGACTTCCCTGCTTGCTGACTGGGACGGGGATGGCCTTTCCCTGGCTGACACTGCGTCAAGTCTCCCTCGCCAGCGGCAATATTGTCGAAGATATGCAACTGGGATTGGATTTAGCGATCGCGGGATCGCCGCCCCTGTTCTGTCCCGCCGCTAGGGTAACGGGGATTTTACCCCAACAGGAACAAGCCGCGAAAAGTCAGAGGACTCGCTGGGAACACGGCCACCTACAAACCTTACTGACTCAGGTTCCTCGAATGTTGAAAGCAGCGATCGCGCAGAGACGTTTTGATTTGCTCGCGATCGCCCTCGATCTCGTCGTACCGCCCCTCTCCCTCCTCGTCATGCTGTGGGGAGCGGGTTTAATCGGAACGGCGATCGCCGCCGGATTGGGAGCTGCCTGGTTGCCCGTTCTCATCCTCGCAGGCGGGGGAGTCCTCATCTTCTTCTCCATCGTCAGTGCATGGGCAAAATTTGGGCGAGAAGCCATCCCCGGCCGCTCTCTCCTAGCTGTTCCGTTCTACGTCCTCTGGAAAATTCCCCTCTACTTCGCCTTCCTCATCAAGCGACAAAGCAAGTGGGTCAGAACCGATCGCGATCCGGTTTGAGCCTCAGGCCGGTCGCTTCAGTCAACAGTACCTGACGGCAGGTGTGGGGTGTTGGGTGTTGGGGGACAAGGAAAATTAGGGAATTGGGGAAACTTTTCATTGAGCATTGAACATTGAACATTTATCAATTCTGTGGCTTGCTTCTGCGTAGCAGTACTCATAACTCTGAACCCTGAACTCTGAACCCCGAACTCAGGTTTAGGAAAAGCGACTCCAGCTAAAGGATGCTAAGAGCGGATCTGCGTCGCGCTCGATAACCCAGTCGGCAATGAGCTTGGCCGAGATCGGAGCTAGTAAAACTCCGTTGCGGTAGTGGCCGGTCGCCAGGGCTAAATTTTCGAGAGGACTTGCGCCTAAAATCGGGCAGTCGTCGGGAGTTGCCGGACGATATCCCCACCAAAACTCTTGAATAGGAAAGCGGGCGATCGCGGGATAAAGTTGAATGGCACGGGTTAGCAGTTCTTGCAGGCCTGCAGGAGTTGCTCCGGGAGTAAAGCCGACATCTTCAACCGTAGCTCCCACAACAATCAAGCCATCTCGACGAGGGACAATATAGATGTTGGGGCCGAAGATCGCTTGTTGGAGGGGCAGTTCGGCATAGGCTGTGGGAACTCGAACGGAGAGCATTTGCCCTTTGATGGGGTAAATGGGGATGGAAAAGAGCTGGCTTGACCAAGCACCTGCTGCCAAAATGTAGCAAGACGCTTGCAATCTTCCTTGGTTTGTTTGCAGTCCGAGAACCCGATCCTCATCCCGCTCGATGGCTGTCACTTCGATCCCTTCGCGCAAATGAACGCCCAATTCTCGTGCGGCCGCTTGCAGGCATTTCACTAAGGCACGACGGCTATCCACTTGCGCGTCTTGGGGATACCACCAACCGCCAACAACTTCTTTTCCCAAACCGGGTTGGAATTGGTGGATGGTTTCGCGATCTAACCATTCAGCCGAGGCACTGCTGGCGGGTCGAAGAGGGGTTTGATAGACAGGGGCCAGAATGCCAGATTGCCAGTATCCCGTTTCTTGTCCCGCGATCGCCTCTAATTTTTGCGTCCAGTCTGCATACAACGCTCGACTCCGCAAACACAGTTCTAGCATAGGACTGGGGGGAATTTGTTCGGCTTGAGGGGCGATCATTCCAGCCGCGGCGAGGGCCGCAGCCTCGCGATCGCTGCGACTGAGAACGCTAACACTCACCCCTCGCAATTTCAACTCAATAGCAACGGACAGACCAATAATACCGCCGCCAATAATGATAATTTCGCTAGGTGGGTTCATAGGATGAGTGTTTGTAAAAACCGGCTTGGGCGATCGAGCGCAGCGGGATTTACCCAAGTTCCGATCCTACTATGAGAATCGATCTCCGCCCCAGAAATGAACGCAAAGCTGCGAAAGGCCAGTGTGAAATTGCGTTCTCAAAAATTTTTTCGGAGAAAGTTAATATTTTTTGAGCGAGGTAAAATTAGCGATCGCTCTGGCATCCCGCAGATAGACAGTTGAGGAATAAATGACTTAGATTAGTAATGTCAGGGTAAACCGTAAGGCAAGCAAACACCTTCCAAGAGCCATCTTGCCTCAATTGTTTGTATAATCCAACAGCACCAAGCCCGCCAAAAGTTATGAGTCACGTTCTGGTCGTCGATGACAGTCCCTCTCAACGGGAAATGATTTCAACCTTGCTCAAAACGAATGGCATGATCGTAACGGTTGCGAGTAATGGCGAGGAAGCACTGGAGCGCCTTCAGTCCGAACTACCCGATCTGGTCATTACAGATATCGTCATGCCTCGCATGAACGGTTATGAGTTTTGCCGAATGCTCAAAAATTCCCCCGCAACCGAGCATATTCCGGTGTTGATGTGTACGAGCAAGGGGGAAGAGTTCGACCGCTATTGGGGCATGAAGCAAGGGGCGGATGCTTATATTGCTAAGCCATTTAAGCCCAAGGAACTCAGCAAGACCGTTCAACAACTGCTGCGACAGTGAAAGTGTCGCATTTAGGCAAAGGAAATTTTAATGGAGTCCTGCGGTTTGAGTCCTAGGACGGAGGCGGCACTGCCGCCATTAACAGCAATTTCTACCCAGCAGTGACTGCCAATGAGGGTAACGATGTCTCCTAAGGGCCGATCGCTATAGGTGAGACTGCTTGGAATTGCGAGATTGCCCGCGAGAAAGAACCAAGTTCGATCGGCGATAGCCGATGCTGGAATATTGGAAATGAGGTTGCCGAAGCGATCGCAGTATTGGATTGACCCAACAATTCCCATTTCGGTTATTTGGGGTGGGGACAGGGGCAGTTGAGCGAGGGACTCTGGCGCGATCGCTTCTCCCAATTGTTTGAGGGGAACGCCCGTCGCGATCGCGGCTCCCACCGGTGCAAAAATATCGCGTCCGTGGAACGTATTGCTCGCAGAAGGCACGAGCCAATACTCTGAGTTGGTCAGTTCAACGGCTACAGTTGCCGGCGTTTGAGCGAGAATGCCGCTGAAGATGCCGTTATCGGGGCCGACCAGATAGCACTGTGCAGTCGCGATCGCCACCCCTCGCCGCTGGCTGCCAACTCCCGGATCGACCACAGCAACGTGAACGGTTCGATCGGGGAAGTAAGGATAGGCATTGAGCAGGCAAAAGCGAGCGGCAGCCAAGTCTTGAGGGGGAATTTGATGCGTTAGATCGATCGTCCGGATCGTCGGATCGACCCGCGCGATCGCCCCTTTCATCACCCCCACATATACATCTTGCAAGCCAAAGTCACTCAGCAACGTCACAATTCTAGGTTCGAGCATCATCCTTTTGAAATTTGAAAACTGTTGTTAAAAAAGCTTAATAAAAATTCTGTAACAAAAGATACATTTTAGAAGCGAAAATGCTATTTTGAAAATAATTAACTAGCACTCTATAATCATCCTCAAATTACGCCACCATGAACAGAAAGCGACAAGAAGTCTTAAAACAAGCCGCCTCGCATCACCGCGACAGCCTGCGTAAAAGCTTGCAGCGCCGCTTAGAGGTAGCCAGAAAAAGTGGCAACGAGCAGCTCATCGGCAAACTCGAAGCAGAAGCCAGTTATTTAGGCATAAATTAATTCGAGCCTTAGATTCAATCCTGACACTCTTGAGGGGATACCGCTACACTGTGGATATCCCCTTTGCTATGCACGCTTGTATCGGGCAATAAGTTGGGAACTATAGCGCTCTTAGAAGAGTCGTGAAGATCGCGCTAGCGGAATTCTACAGGTAATTAGGGTAAAATGCCCCGACCTTTCCGTAGCGACTGCTATAGAAAATACGCCTATTTTTACGAAGTCATGAGATCTAGAAATCAGTTCATCAATCTTTTCGGAATTGCCGCAATTCTCGGTGGAATTTTCGTTGCTGCCGATGCTGGCGCTTCAACGCGCTCTTCGACAGAAGTGAATCTCGTTGCCCAAAAAACGGCTGATGACTTTTTTAATGATGGCCTGGCAAAGTTACAGCAACAGAATTATGTGGGAGCGATTGACAGCTTTAGCGAGGTGATTAACCTCAATCCCAATGATGCCATGGCTTATTTGGGGCGCGCGATCGCCTATCGATATCAAGAAGATTATCGCAACGCAATCTCTGACTACGATCAATCCCTACGCCTCCAACCGGAAAACGCCGACGCTTATCTCGGCCGCGGGATTTGCAAGCGTCGCCTCAACGACAATCAAGGGGCAATCTCTGACTACACGGAGGCGCTACGCTTCAACGCTGACTACGGTCAAGCTTATTACAACCGAGGACTGTCTCGCATGGACTTGGGACAGCCACAAGAAGCCTTAGCCGATTTCCGCAAAGCGGCAGAACTCTACCAACAGCAAGATCTCACCGACTATTATCAAGATGCGCTCAGTCGGATTGCCGAGATCGAGAGTTAAAGAATTTCAGGCGAAACAAACGGCTGGTTGTTCGGACTCAAAACGTCAAATTTTGGGTTCGGACTATTTTTGTCATCAGCGCCTGATGGCGAGGGAATAGGAAATAGGGACAAGGGGAAACTGATGACGGCGCTCTAGTCCTCGGTGTCTTGTTGTCACCAACTCCAAAAAAGATGGGTCAAGAGCAAACAACTCTCTACCCATCTGAAAAACCCTCAAAGAAACTTAGGACAATCGCAAAAAATAGATATATTAAGCAGATTTAAGCTAAAAATATCCGAAATTGACTCGCCCTAATACCCCGATCGCCCTCTGTTGAAAATTGAGAGACGCAGCAGCATTAGTACCACCAATCTGCATCTGCTCCCCCCGCATAAGGCTCGCCGGTAAACGGCTGCACTCCAATGGCAGGGTAGGAGTCATCGCTGGGTTTAAAAATCCAGGCAATTCCTTCTGATAAGTAAGCTGCGATTGAATCCAAAATTTTGTAAATATTCATGGGACTGCCCCTTGTGAGGTATTGAACAAACTTCAATATGACTTACCCCCTCATTCTACTGAATCCCTTTTGGGAGCTATCGAAATGCAATATTCTTTCTTGTATTGAAAATATTGTTTAAATTTGTTTTAAATAATTTATAAATTTAGAAGTAAAAATCGAATCTCTTTAACAATATACAGAATCTCAAGAGAGTGCAGTTGCAGTATCTTTGAAGTCTGCACTCATTTTCTTGGCAAGCGGAACGCTTAAGTCTGAAGACTGAACACGTTAAGATAGATCGGACATCTAGAGACTCTCTCAACAGCACCTGACGGCGGGGGTGTGGGTGAAACCTTCGCCGACAAAGAACGGCAGAAACTTGGGCAATCTCCATCGTACAGTGGGTTTGAGGAGTTGAGCGCGATTTTTAGTTTCTGGAGAACACGAACAATGACAGCGCGCGCGAAACGAAAAATTAATTTTCGACGGCTTCTGTCGTGGCTGGATGTCCTGACCCTGTTGGCTTGGGGCGTGCTGATGCTCAAGTTGTGGACAACAGGACAATTGCGCTTGCTCATTCATCCCAACTACACGGCACTGGTTATCGCCGCAGGGATTGTGCTTTTGTGCGTGGCTGGGGTCAAAAGCTGGGGACTCCTACAGCAAGTTCGCCGGCAACAACTGTCTCAGCCAGTTCAACATATCACGCTCTTTCCCCCTGGCTGGAGTACGGGGTTGCTATTAGCCGCCGCGATCGCGGGATTACTCATTCCCCCGAAGGTCTTGGCCAGCGACACGGCGTTACAACGTGGAATTGCGGCATCTCTCCCTCGCACCCAAACCCAAACTCAATCGTTCCGCGCAACCGTTGCACCAGAAGACCGCTCGATTGTCGATTGGGTGCGAACCCTAAATGCCTACCCCGAACCCGATGCCTATACGGGAGAAAAGGTTGCTGTTACGGGGTTTGTCGCCAACAACCCTGCTTTGTCTGAAGATTACCTCTTGATTTGCCGCTTTATCATTACCTGTTGCGCTGTGGATGCATATCCCGTCGGCTTGCCGGTGAAGCTTTCGGGGGAAGGGAAAGGCTACCCTAATGATACTTGGCTCAAGGTGGAGGGGAAGATGGCAACGGAGACGATTGAGGGCAAACGACAACTGGTTATTGTGCCTGAATCGCTCGAAAAAATTCCAGTTCCGAAAGATCCCTATAGTTTTAATGAGTGACTCAATTGTCCCTTTCCCTTCAGCGCGATGGCTTCGCCGACCTTGCGGTACGCGCAGTGACGCTTCATGCAAAGTGACAGCCTCAACCCCGACTCGACTCCCCTACCAGAAACACAGTCTACATCCAATCCTTTAGCCTCGATCGACTTAAGTTAAGAAGCTCGGATTTGAGTGTCACAAGGGTTAATGATAAAATCCTCGCGCCCGTCCAACGTTATTCCCTTTCTGCACTCAAAGATCTTAAATAGAGAATCGACATCAGGCGTGAGTTTACGATCGGCATGAGAAGACAACAACTTTTGCAACCTATCGACCGAGGCGCGATCGCCCTTCTCCTGATTTTGTCGTTTCTCTTGGGGTTGGTGGTTTGGGGAGGGACAGCTTGCACCGAAGATTGCCTGCTCCATTCCGGGCCTCGCGTGCGAAATTTTAGCTGGCGCGATCGCGCAATTAGCGCCAGCGATACGGCATTCCTCCTAGTTTTTAGCCGGCCGATGGACAAGGCTAGCGTCGAAAAGAACCTGAAAATTGACCCGCCGCTTCCGGGAAAAATAAGCTGGGTCGGACGCACTCTCGCTTATACGCTAGACGATCCGGCACCTTATGGAACCCCCTATACGCTCAGCCTCCAGGGTGCAAGGGAGCGGTTTAACGAGGGGGAGCAAGGGACAGCGATCCAACCCTTTTCCGCAACGTTTCAAACCCGCGATCGCGCCTTTGCCTACATTGGCACAGAACCGGGAGAAGCAGGGCGCTTAGTGACCTATAACTTAACGAAAAAAGTTAAAACCGCCCTCACGCCTTCCCATCTGATTGTGACCGACTTCAAACTCTATCCCGATCGCAGCAAAATTGTTTTCTCGGCGTTCGAGCGGCGCAGCGGCGAGACAAACCTCATCGAACAAAAACTCTATTCTGTCCTCACGGGTCTGGGGGAATCCGATGAGAAATTAGCCGGGAAGATCGAACTCATCGTTGATAACCAAGCCTATCAAAACCTCAAATTTGACCTTTCCCAAGACGGCAAAATCCTGGTGGTTCAGCGGATTAATCGCCAAGATCCGACAGATATTGACCTTTGGATTAAACCCGAAGATAGCGAAATTCGCCCCCTCAATAGCGAGACCACTGGCGATTTTGCGATCGCGCCTGACAGCCAAACCTTAGTGAGCGCTCAAGGCGAGGGAACCGCCGTCTTTTCCTTAGAACCGGGGGCCGAACCCCTGGATTTTCTGCCGAAGTTTGGCAAAATTCTCAGCTTCTCAAACGATGGATCGGCTGCGGCCATGGTCGATTTCAATCAAAACGATCCCAAACGCCGCTACTTGCAATCGCTCTATCTGGTGGATAATCAAAGCCAGCAAACGCCACTGCTTGATATTCCCGGTTCGATCGTAGACTGTCAATTTAGCCCCACCGCCGAACTGCTGTACTGCGTGCTGACCGAACTGATTTCAGATCGCCAGGGACAATATCGCGAACAACCCTATATTGCGGCAATTGATGTGGAAGAGAGCGAAGCGCGACCGCTGATGACGCTTCCCGACTACCGCGACCTTCATATCAGCCTGGCCCCAGATGGTTTGGGGCTATTATTCGATCGCATTATTGTCAATCCAGAATTGTCCGAGGCGGCTGTTTTGAGAACGGACTCTGGGGAAGCGATCGCTGCGAGCAACCTGTGGTTTCTCCTCACCACACTCGCTCTACCGGAGAAAGATAGTATCCCCACGTTAGAAGAATTACCGCTCAACGGATTGCACCCTCAGTGGTTGCCATAAGCTGTTCGACATTTGAACTGTAGCATCCAAATTCTTGTCAAGGGTGTGGGGTATAGGGTGTGGGGTGTGACAAAATCCAATTTAAAGGTATGACAGCTTAGTACCCATCGCTTCTCCGAGAGTAGAGTGCGATCGCAGATTTCAATCTACCGGGTTTCTTTCGGGAGAACAGACATGGTAAGAGTGGAGATTATCCCTCATCAACGTTGCACCGCACATGGAATGGCAAGAAATCGCAGGTGGCTGGACTCTAGTCCCCTCATCCCCCATTGGTATCGTTCACTTTTTAGGCGGTGCATTTGTGGGAACGGCTCCTCAGATCGCCTATCGTTCGCTGCTCGAATCGCTCGCAGATCGGGGATATGCGATCGCGGCCATCCCCTTTATCACGTCTTTCGATCGGGGTGCGATCGCGCGAGAGGTTCTCAACCGCTTCGAGACAATCCTTGCACGTTTGCACGCTCGCGATCGCTTGGGTAGTTCTGCTCTCCCGATCTACGGCCTGGGCCACAGTCTGGGGTGCAAGCTGCATCTTCTGATTGGCAGTTTGTTTGCCGTCAAACGGGCGGGAAATATCTTTATGGCCTACAATAACCATCCCGTCAACCGCGCCATTCCGCTCGCCCAGTACCTCAACCAAGAAATTACCGATCGCCTGGAGTTTACCCCCTCCCCCGCTCTCACCTACGAGATTGTGGCTCAAAACTATCAGGTGCGTCGCAATCTTCTCATCCAATTTACCGATGACGATCTCGACCAAACCGTTCGTCTCAATCAAGTTTTGCAATCTCGTTTCGAGGACGCGATCGCTCTCCAAACGTTACCCGGAACCCATCTAACGCCCCTCACTCAACAGGCCAACTGGCAAGTGGGAAGGGACTTTACGCCCTTCGACGCGATCGCGCAGTGGATGAATCAAGAAACGGGGCGCGATTTAAACCGACTCAAATGGGAAATTTTGCGGTGGTTAAACCCCGTTGCAGCCTTGAGAGAGCATTTATAAAGTCACAGTTAAACCCTTGTGTCGGGTGGGTTAGGCGGCTGCTGAATAGAGAATTCACTCTCTCATTCGAGAACCGCCCCTAGATCTGCTATCGTCTATTGCCTTTTGCCTATTCCCTTGCCCCAGCTAGGGTTTCAGGTTGTTCACATCAGACGCGATCGCCTTTGCGCTTTCACGAGGCTTGCAAATGGGCGAAGTTTGTGAAGGGAAGATAGTCAAGGGTTGCGGCTTGACGGGCAATTCTGAGAGCCGCGAGATAGTTGTGACACAGACAAATCAAATGGCCGTTTCGCTGGGTTTGAGGGTGGCGATGGAGTTCAATTCCACCAGGGGTTTTGTAAATCGCGAAGCCTTGCTGTTTTCGACGTGCAGACATGGGAGTTCTTCAAACCTATAAAGCGTTTCGATCGGGAGACAATCAAACCGTGACAGGCGCTATTCGCTTCGATCTTGAAAAGATTGAACGAGTAAGGTAATCCCCTCTCGGCCGACAACGCCAACGAGTTGGCCGGGGGTTAGCGGGGACGTTTCGCGATCGCTGGGGTAGAGTTTGGCCGACCAGTAGGACGCTTTGTATTTCACTCGTCCGGGTTGGTTGGGCGCGATCGCGGGTGAATTTATCCATAACAGAACCTCCGGGATTTTTGGCCGGGAGCAAGCTTGCCATCGGCTTACTCCTATCAAAAACCGCTCGGTACTGAGTTCAAGAGGCTGGAATTCCTGAGTTTTGAGAGTTCGCACAAAGTCAGTGCTAACTCAGTGCTGAGTTCTTCGCTGCTCGGAGCGATCGCGACTTGCTCGTTGGCATTGGCTGTGTCGTTACCGATCTTGCGGTCAAAGCCGTTCTCATATGAAATCCGGAAGTAGAATAGAGGCAAGAAAGAGAAAGGTGCAATCCGAATCATGGGCAGACGTCTGAGCATCGCCGAACATTTGAGCGTCGAAGAAATAGAGCAGCACTATCGCAGTTCAACAGATGGAGTAGAACGCTCTCAATGGCAAATAATCTGGCTGCTGGCGAGGGGGAAAAGAGCGAACAGGTCGCCGAAGTAACCGGCTATAGCGTGCCTTGGATCAGAGAAATAGCGAAGCGCTTCAACACGGGTGGAGTCGAAGCGCTCGGAGACGGTCGCCATCAAAATCCCGGGGCCAAACCCTTGCTCAATGACTGGCAACAAGCCCAACTCATGCAAGCTTTAGAAGGAGAAGCCCCAGGAGGGGGAAAGTGGAACGGCCCGAAAGTAGCTCTTTGGATGAGCGAGCTACTCGGTCGTCACGTCAGACCCCAGAGAGGATGGGAATACCTCACCGGATTGGAGTATAGACTCAAAGTGCCCCGTCCGGCTCACATCAAAGGAGATGAAGTGGAACAGCAAAGGTGGAAAAAAAAATTGTCCAACGCCGAGAGCAGCTAGAAGCTCAACAGGGAAAAGCGGTGCGAGTGTGGGCAATGGAGGAGCATCGCGTGGGACTCAAGCCGACGGTCGCTCGGGAGGGGTTTCCTTGGTGGCAAGTGCCAATAGCCCCGGTACACTGGCGATTTTTGTTTGGAGTTGGGTCTATGGATTTATTGAACCGAGTACCGGGGAAAGCGAATGGTGGATTTTTAACCGAGTTACAGCCCGCCGAGCGGTTGTGGCCTCTGATAGATGAGGGAGTTATCAATCAGGTCTTTGAGAGTCTCGAAGAGTTGGAAGAGGCAATTGCCCGTCGCTGTCGTCAGTTAGGTAGTGTCGTCACAAGATTTTAGCCCACAGAGCAATGCATCGGATTTGGACGGCAGCGAGGAAGGAGGAGGCGTTTTTGGCATAACGTGTGGCAATTCCGCGCCATTGCTTGAGGTGAACAAACGCATTTTCTACAAGGTGTCGCAGCTTATATAGCTCTCGGTCGTATTGGCGTTGCACTTTACGGTTTTTTTTGGCAGGGATAACAACTTCCATCTCTTGCTCGGTGGCTTCTTGGACAATGGCATCAGTGTCGTAAGCCCGGTCAGCTAATAAGGCTTGGGCGCTGATGCCCTCGACTAATGGTAGAGCTTGCGTGCAATCAGCACGGGGACCTTCACTGATAAGGATTCTAACCGGCATACCATGCGCATCCACGGCCAAATGTATCTTGGTGTTAAGCCCCCGATGGTGCGGCTCATCAGTTGATTGCCACCCATCGCTCCGGCTCCGTGAAGATGCACTTTAA
>Ga0207422_1002020_pt1 | contig 31264 bp, 36 predicted proteins | sample MarCyaLeptolynsp_FD_187757 | JGI IMG/M metagenome (GOLD analysis project Ga0207422, IMG submission 187757) | Marine cyanobacterial communities from Panama - species 1 Leptolyngbya sp. (SPAdes) | ecosystem: Environmental > Aquatic > Marine > Unclassified | place: Panama: Panama City | collected... | reverse complement strand
ACAAAAAACGTATTGGGCGAAACAAATGGATAGCAAAGATAACTTCTTCTAATCCATGCCTTACCAGAACAATATTAATCTGAATAATACGAATAAATTGGCGAATTAGGCGCATGGATTTATTAATCGCGTGGTTGTAATCGATTGTCTAATTTATTCAGGCGGGCTTCTAATCGATCAACTTGCGCGCGAGTGACATCAACATCTTTTATAAATTGATCTACTTCATCCTGAGTTACAGAGACTTGTACATTATCTTGCAGGTAATCGCGTAAGTCTTGACGCATATTATCTCGTAGACGATCACCAAAAGTATGTAACGCACGTGCGCCTTTACCTAATTGGTAAGCTACTGCATCACCTGTATATTTGGATATGATTTCTTCCCAGTCAATTTCTATTTCTTTCAAAGTATTTTGCATCACACTTGCGATATGCGTATCACCTTTAATTTCAATAACGCCATTCTTGATTAGTGTATCTGGATCAGTACCCAACAAAAAATCCGGTAATACTTTAAGTGACAAATCAATTTCTACATCAGCAAGGGTATCTTCCTGGTGCACTTCTTCAAAATATGACTCTTGAACTTTAATTAATAGATCAAGTTTAATTTCCCGTACCAAAATACGAATAACTTTACCTTTAATTTGGCTTAACTGACTGGCCCGCTCTTTATCCTGCTCGAGATAGCGATTGAGTGCAGAAAGAATAATACTTTCCATGTTAGTACTTGTAACCAATATGTGCGGCCACAATTCCGCCGGTCATATTGGCGAAGCGACAGCGGTCAAAACCGGCTTCACCAAACATTTGTTTAAGCGTTGTCTGATCTGGATGCATACGAATTGATTCTGCTAAATAACGATAACTATCTGCATCTTTCGCTACCCATTCACCAAGCTTAGGCAATATAGAAAAAGAATACATATCATACACAGGACTTAACCAGGCCGCAGGCTTAGAGAACTCTAATACCAGAAACTTGCCACCAGGTTTCAATTTTGAATACGCGGATGCGAGGCATTTTTCTTTATAAGTAACATTACGCAATCCAAATGCCATAGTGATGCAGTCAAAGGTATTATCTGCAAATGGCAAGTATTCTGCATTAGCCTGAACATAGTTGAGATTATTTAACAGGCCACGGTCTATCATTCGTTCTCGGCCTACCGATAACATGCTGGCATTAATATCACACAAAACTACCTGCCCGGATGCACCAACACTACTATGTAATTCTGCCGCTAAGTCCCCTGTACCTCCTGCCAAGTCCAATACTTTCTGTTTTGGCCTGACTGCAGCGATATGTAATGCAAATTTTTTCCATAAGCGATGCAAGCCGAGTGACATTAAGTCATTCATCACATCATAATTATCAGCTACCGACTCAAATACTCGCTTAACACGCTGAGTTTTTTCTTTGGGTGTTACATTCGTGTAACCAAAGTGAGTCTTTTCATTATTATCCATTTGATAACGTTAGTGTGTTTTTCTTTTATGGCCTGCAGTTTCTAATCTATCCAGGTAATCTTGCCACTTCTTATCTTTTTCAGCGCCAAGCTCGTATAAATGCTGCCAGGTATATAAACCTGAATTATGATTGTCATCAAACACTAGCTTGACGGCATAATTCCCTACTGGTTCAATCGCTGTGATATTCACATCCTCCTTTCCAATCTGGAGCACCTCCTGCCCAGGGCCATGTCCCGTCACTTCTGCAGATGGAGAATACACTCGTAAATACTCACAACTTAATTCAAATCGAGCACCATCATCAAAAGCTATTTCTAACATTCTGGATTTCTGGTGTAGTTGTATTTCTGTAGGAACCACTTTAGCCATCTTCACTTCCTTAAATTTTTAATTATCGTCACTGGGAACTCTGATTTATCCTGATACCTTATTAATAAATCAGAGTTCCCTATAGAATATAACGACTTAAATCTTCATCTTTACTTAACTCAGAAACATTGTCACTGACATACTGCTGGTCAACTACTATTTTCTGCCCACTTTTATCTGGCGCATCAAAAGACAATGCTTCTAACAACCTTTCCATAATGGTATGCAACCGCCGTGCGCCTATATTCTCGGTACGCTCATTAACATCAAATGCAGTTTGCGCAATGCTTTTTATACCGTCTTCTGTAAATTCTAATGTCACTCCCTCTGTTGCCATTAACTCTATGTATTGCTCACTCAAAGATGCATTCGGTTCAACAAGAATCTTTACAAAATCATCCACCTCAAGCGCACTTAACTCTACACGTATAGGCAAACGGCCTTGTAACTCCGGCACTAAGTCGGTTGGCTTAGATAAGTGAAATGCACCTGATGCAATAAATAAAATATGGTCTGTCCTAACTACACCATGTTTGGTTGAGACTGTGCAGCCTTCAACTAACGGCAACAAATCCCTTTGCACGCCTTCACGCGATACATCTGTACCGCTGTATTCACCACGCTTAGCAACCTTGTCGATCTCATCAAGAAATACTATACCGTTTTGCTCAACTTGTCGTAACGCTCTGGATTTAACTTCTTCTTCGTTAATAAGCTTTTGTGCTTCTTCATCAACCAGTAGTTTAAATGCATCTTTAACTTTTAATTTACGCTTATTGGTTTTTTGTGTACCAATATTTTGAAACATACCCTGTAGCTGACTGGCCATATCTTCCATCCCCGGAGGCGTCATGATTTCCACCCCTAGCGGATTGGTCTTCAGTTCAATTTCAATTTCAGTGTCGTCTAAATCACCTTCACGTAATTTTTTTCTAAATTTTTGCCGCGTATCACTGGCAAAACCACTGTCATTGCCACCCATACTGTCAGCTTTAGGCGGCGGCAATAATACATCTAAAATTCGTTCTTCCGCGGCTTCAGCCGCACGGAAATTCACTTTCGTCATTTCCGCTTCGCGTGTAGATTTAATCGCACTATCAGTTAAGTCGCGAATAATAGATTCTACGTCACGCCCGACATAACCTACTTCCGTAAATTTTGTTGCCTCCACTTTTATAAATGGCGCCTTGGCTAGTTTTGCTAGCCGCCTGGCAATTTCAGTTTTACCCACACCCGTTGGGCCTATCATTAAAATATTTTTGGGTGTTACTTCTGCTTGCAGTGCTTCTGGCAACTGCATACGACGCCAGCGATTGCGCAGAGCAATAGCAACTGCACGCTTAGCATCATCCTGTCCAACAATATGCCGATTTAATTCTTCGACTATTTCTCGTGGTGTCATACTCGACATAACAAATTCCTTTTAAGTACGGCTAAAGTTCCTCAATAGTCACGTTGTTATTTGTATAAATGCAGATATTGGCGGCGATGCTTAAAGAATTATCCACTATTTCTCGTGCAGATAATTCGCTGTGATCCAGCAATGCACGCGCTGCAGCTTGCGCAAAAGGACCACCCGAACCAATTGCGATTAATGAGTCTTCTGGTTCAATAACATCACCATTGCCAGAGATAATCAGTGAGGTGGTTTTATCAGCAACCGCTAATAACGCTTCCAGTCGGCGCAGCATACGATCTGTGCGCCAGTCTTTAGCCAATTCCACAGCAGAACGCGTTAGATGGCCAGCATGTTTTTCTAATTTGCCTTCAAAACGTTCAAAAAGAGTAAAAGCATCTGCAGTACCGCCCGCAAAGCCCGCGATGACTTTACCATTATATAATCGGCGTACTTTATTGGCGTTCCCTTTCATGACTGTGTTGCCAAGTGTCACTTGGCCATCACCGCCCAGGACAACCTCATTATTACGCCTAACTGAAACAATTGTTGTCATGCTACTGCCTTAATATTAACTAGGCGCGAATTGTACACGACTGAGTGTAGTAGAGGTTATCTACCAAAATAGGAGTTATTTGTGGCAGGTTTTATGTGCCCTTTTTGCGCGCTCTAGGGTGGGCTTGGTCATAAACCTTAGCTAAATGCTGGAAATCTAGCTGAGTATAAACTTGTGTCGTGCTGATATTGGCATGACCCAGTAATTCTTGCACAGATCGCAAATCACCACTGGATTCTAATAGGTGACTAGCAAATGAGTGGCGCAGCATATGCGGGTGCACATGAACGCCTAGGGCAGTTTTTTGTGCTTGCTCACGCATCCTTTTCTGTACTGCTCGTTGCGACAGCCTGGAACCACGGTGATTAACAAACACTGCTAGCTCACCTTCTATGGCAATACTATCGCGTAAGCCTAACCAACTATCTAACGCCTCTCGAGCTTGTTGGCCAATGGGCAAGTAGCGTGTTTTATTGCCTTTACCAATAACTTTCACTTGCCCGGCATGCAAATCAATATCAATTAAATCCAGATTAACCAATTCACTGAGCCGCAAGCCTGATGAATACATCAGTTCCATCATGGCATGGTCACGCATTTCTAACGGGCTAGTCTGGGTACCACTTAATAAACGATCAACCTGATCAACATCCAATACTTTCGGTAATTTCTTTGCTCCTTTAGGCGCACGTATATCTGCGGCAGGATTAGAACTTATTTGATTATTTTTGATTAGGTGCTTATAGAATCCACGCAAAGATGATAATAAACGTTGCATGCTGCTCTCAGCGAGCCCTTTTCGATGGCAACTCGCAATATATGCACGGATATCGTGAATAGTTGCACGTGTAGTATCAGTAATATCCTGCTCAGTCAGATAATCAATAAACCCTTGCAGGTCTCTTTGATAACTCGCTAAAGTTGCAGAGGAGTAATGTTTGATGGTACGTAGATAATCTAAATATTCTTTAAGTGACTGTTCGACCATCTTAACTATTGTGTTAGCTATTGCTTGAGGAGCTTCTTTAACTTACGACTAAGCAAATCTGCTAGGTACTCCAAGAAAAGCGTTCCCATTCCTTCATAGAAACGATTTTCATTAGAGCTGCCGAGTAATAGTACACCAAAGTTCTTATTGCTACGTAGTGGAATAGCAACACCAGATTTAACATCGACACGCTTAATAAACAAATCAACTAAACCCTTACCGCGCAAAAAAATGCAGTCACGGCAGTTTTCAAGAATGATCTGCTTATAAAATACATACTCCAAATCAGCATTGGTAATAGTATTCTCCACCGGGACTGTGTACTCAGGCGCAACGTCGTATAAGCCTAAGCGAATTTGCAAGGAAGGGAATTCGTTACCAAGTAGATCATTAATAATAGGGACTATGTTTTTATTATGGTCTATCTCAATTAGTCGGCGCGCAATTCTATGCAACTGTTCTTCAAGAATCTCGTTGTCCTGTGCTATTTGCACTAGATGCAGAATTTTCTTTTCTAAACTACTATTCTTTTCACGCAATAACTGGATCTGCCTTTCAACTAAAGACACGGCTGTGCCCGACTCATGTTTAATATCTAAGTCACGCAATAAAGCCGGGTGCTGATTAAAGAACTCTGGATGCTGCAATAAATAATCTTTGACCGCCACAGGATCAATTGACGATACCGCTTCACCGCGTCTAGTGCTCGTACTGGCACTTGCGTGAATTTCGGATTTTGTTGTCATAGATTAATACTCCCCTCAAAACTGTACTCTGTTGGCCCGGTCATTAGCAGACAACCCGTGTCATCGCGGTAAATTTCCAACACACCACCAGGCATAGTAATCGTCACGTTGTCATCCACTCTTTTTTTCTGTTGTGCAACTGCTGCTGCTGCACAAGCGCCTGACCCACTGGCCAATGTTTCTCCTACTCCGCGCTCAAACACTCTTTGAACAATATTCTGTCTGTCTCTAACCTGAACAAACTGAACATTGGTTCGCTTAGGAAAACGCTTATCCACTTCAAGTTGACTGCCGATACTTTGTATATTTACCGCATCCACATCATCAACAAAAATCACTGCGTGCGGATTACCCACAGAAACAACAGAAAATTCTATTTGTTGGTTGTCAATTTCTGCACTGTAAACATTGTCCACATGTCGTTCGCTGAATGGGATATTGGCCGAATCAAATTCAGGTTTACCTATTTCAACTGTGACATTAATGTCATCACGCACATGCAAAGTATACACACCCGCAAGTGTCTCAACCTTCATTATATTTTTGTCTGTAAGCCCCAGCCGCCTTACAAACTGAGCAAAACAACGTGCACCGTTACCACACTGCCCTACTTCACTGCCGTCACTATTAAATATTCGGTAGCGAAAATCAACATCTTCTTGACTAGGCGCTAGCGCAATTAGCAATTGATCGCAACCAATACCAAACTTTCTATGTGCTAAATGACGGATATTTTGCTCATTTAGATTAATCTTCTGCGTCACGCCATCAAGTAATACAAAGTCATTACCTAAGCCATGCATTTTTATAAAATTCAGTTTCACTAGTATTCGCCGTGAGTTATCAGGTTAAGTTAACCGCTTTTATGCGTTATTGTTTTGATTTATACCTAAACGTACAATTTCCTTATATATACAACGATCCATAATCATTGATATATCTGCCGCATGTGCATTTTTTTGCGCTTGGCAATCGATCACACCTTCTTGTAACCAGATTTTACTTATCCCTAGTTCAATACATGTATCTACAATGCCTGCAACATACCTTGAAGCCCTGAATACATTTACCAAATCAGGTTTAAAAGGAATATCTTCCAGTAACTTATAAGCCTTTGCGCCTAGCACTTGATTAACTCCTGGGCGCACAGGAACCACCGTATAAGAAAAAGACTGTAAGTGTTTAGCGACACGATGGCTTGGTCTATTTTGTTTTGGCGATAAGCCTACAATAGCAATTGTTTTAACATTATCCAGCAGCTCTATTACTGCATTATCATCGTAACTATTCAATGTGTTACTTACTTATTAGCTTAAGTTATTAAGCAGGGAGCAGGATTTCATTTTGCCACAATTCATCTAATGCATCGCGTCGACGAATCAAATGTACTTCCCCACCTTCAACTAACAACTCGCAAGGGCGTTGGCGCGAGTTATAATTACTTGCCATTGTCATGGTATAGGCTCCTGCTGACATGATGGCAATCAAATCACCCGGCAGTAACTCTTTCATATTACGTTGCTTTGCAAAAAAATCGCCACTCTCACACACAGGACCAACTACATCATAAATTTTTTCAATGCGTTGCTTATCCTCATTTACTGGCAACAATGTATGCCATGCTTGATACAAAGCAGGTCGAATGAGGTCATTCATAGCCGCATCAACCAGTACAAATTCATTAATATCAGTGTCTTTAATATACTCAACCTTAGTCAGCAACATGCCAGCATTGGCTACAATAGAGCGCCCCGGTTCAACTATCAGCTGATAATTCTTATTGGCAAATAATGGCGCTATCTTGTCAGCATAAGCTGCAAATTCAGGTGGTTGTTCCTGCTCATACTGAATACCAAACCCACCTCCCAAATCAATATGCTTTAATTGAATCCCAAGTTGCTCTAATTTTTCAACGAAGGCAAAAACATGTTCAGCTGCATCAATGTAGGGCGCAGTTTCTGTGATTTGCGATCCTATGTGGCAATCTACCCCCACTGGTTTTACCCATGGATGGTTCTTAATAGAGTCATATAGTGACAGTGCACGTTGACTTGCAATTCCAAACTTACTTTCTTTTAAACCTGTAGAGATATAAGGGTGAGTTTTTGGGTTAACATCAGGATTAATTCTTAACGACACATTTACCGATGTCTGCATATCCTGCGCAAGCTCACATATACGTGTTAATTCATACTCAGATTCAACATTGATACAGCCAATTTGACAATGAATGGCTTTGCGGATTTCATCTTCACGCTTAGCTACACCGGAAAACATTATTTTGCTTGCATCACCACCCGCAGCTAACACACGCTCAAGTTCTCCTAAAGAAACAATGTCAAAGCCTGCACCCCACTGAGCTAATATTTGCAGGATGGCGATATTGGAATTTGCTTTTACTGCATAGCAAGGCAAAAAATCTAGTGCAGAAAATGCACTGCACAGTTCCACCCAGCGAGACATTAAAGCAGACTTTGAATAAATATATGCTGGCGTTCCAAACTCTAACGCTAATGTTGATAAATCAACATCTTCGACAAATAATTTTCCTTGTCGATACTCAAAACCTGGAAATTGATTCACTATGGGATCCGTATAGTAATTTGATTAAAGCAGCGTGAACTACTTGCCTTACTCAGCTAAATCTTCTTCAGCTTGCTGTAAATCTTTTTGTTCTTGTGTTTCTTGCGTAGACTGTACTTCTTCCGGCTGCTCTTCGGGAGGCGCATAAAGGTCTCCATACTGACCGCATGCGGTTAGCAGTAATACAAAGAAAAGCAATAGCACTAAAATAATTCTATTCAAGTTACTCTACCTATTTTAAAAGCTGGCAAAAAATGACAAGAAATATAATGGTGCGTAATTATAACGATGTCTGTCTAGATATAATATAGTCGTACTAGCAGAATAATTATGCAATCTCTGGATTATTTAGAAGAAACTCATGGACAAGCGCCTGATGCAGCCATCGTTTGGTTGCATGGCCTTGGCGCGGATGGTTATGACTTCAAACCCATAGTTAAACAATTAAATTTGCCGCCCGACTTATCTGTGCATTTTGTATTTCCACATGCTCCAACTCAGGCTGTCACCATTAACCAAGGCATGCACATGAATGCCTGGTATGATATTTATGAACTTAGTCTGGAAGCGGACGAAGATGAACAAGGTATCCACTCTTCAATGCTGGCTCTAGAATCACTAATCACAAATAAGTTTAATCATATAGACCCTAGCCGCATACTTCTTGCCGGATTCTCCCAAGGTGGCGCATTAGCTCTACACACTTTATTACATGGCAGCGCGCCTATTGGCGGTGTAATGGCATTATCCGCTTATCTACCCGTTAGACACCTGGCATTAGAGGCAGATAAACAACGCCTGCATAAACAAGAAATTTTTATGGCGCACGGCGAATACGATGAGGTCCTACCTCAACAATTAGGAGATTTAGCGCGTGGTATTTTACTTACAATGGGCGCTAATGTTGATTGGCATAGTTATCCCATGGCGCATGAATTATGCGCACAGCAAATTACCCATATTCGCGAATGGATTGAACAACGGCTAACTTAAAAATAAATTTTCTATGCTTTAAGTTTGTTGCGTGCTGCGTCAATTTGCTTGCGCACTTGCGCAGGACTGGTACCACCAGTCACTTGTTTAGACTCTACCGATCCTCGCGTTTGTAATACGCTATAAACATCCTCACTAATCACAGAGGAAAGCGATTGAAATTGCTGTAGCGACAACTGTGGCAATTCTTTATGCTCGTCAATTGCCAAACGTACCGCACGACCCACAATTTCATGAGCATCACGAAACGCCACTCCTTTTGCCACTAAATAATCTGCCAAATCAGTTGCAGTGGCATAACCTTTATTGACTGCTTGAGCAAGATTGTCTTCATTAAAGATAATGTGTGGCAGCATATCCGCATACACACGCACACTACCCAATACCGTATCAATAGTATCAAATAACGGTTCTTTATCTTCCTGGTTATCTTTATTGTATGCCAATACCTGCGATTTCATTAATGTCAGTAACGATATTAAATTACCGAACACTCGGCCGCTCTTGCCTCTTACCAATTCAGGTACATCAGGATTTTTCTTTTGCGGCATAATTGAAGAACCCGTGCAAAAACGATCTGGTAACTCAACAAACTCAAACTGCTGTGATGCCCACAGCACTAGTTCTTCAGACATGCGCGATAAGTGCATCAATAATAATGATGCACAAGAACAAAACTCGATGGCAAAATCACGATCGCTGACTGCATCTAAAGAATTATTACTGAGCGCATCAAAACCCAGCTGTTGCGCAACATATTCACGGTCTAGCGGAAATGGCGTACCTGCCAAGGCAGCAGAACCCAGTGGCATGACATTGACACGTGTTTTGCAATCAGCCAAGCGCGCACGATCTCTAGTGAGCATTTCAAACCAGGCCATCATATGATGGCCAACGGTAATCACCTGAGCGACTTGCAAATGGGTAAAACCCGGCATTAATGTATCTACATGCTTGTCAGCAAGATCTAAAATTGCACGTTGCATACGTTCGAGTTCAGTATCAATAAAAGCGATTTGTTCACGCACATATAAACGAATATCAGTAGCCACCTGGTCGTTACGCGAACGACCAGTATGTAATTTCTTGCCTGGCTCACCAATCATTGCCACTAAACGTGACTCAATATTCATGTGCACATCTTCAAGATCAACACGCCAATTAAATTCACCGCTTTGAATTTCTTGTTTGATTGCGTCGAGTGCCTGCACAATAGAATCACATTCATCTTTAGTCAGTACACCAATTTTTGCCAGCATACGTGCATGCGCCTGAGAACCCGCAATATCCTGAGCATACATACGTTGATCAAAGGTCACAGATGCCGTAAATTCTTCCACGAACGCGTCCGTCGACTCTGTGAATCTTCCACCCCACGGCTTATTCTCTTGATTATTCTCTGGGGACGGGTGTTTAGTTTTGTTATCAGACATAATTGGACGTGGTCGCTACTCAATCAAACGTGGCGAGAGTATACCTAGTGACACTAGTGTTTAAAAATAAACTTGCCACATAACTCAAAAATTTACGCAATGCCTCAAGCTTCCACGCAACGCCAACAAAATCCAGACCCTGCTTATGTAGAGCCAGGCTTCTTACCTGATTTTTGTAATGCGCGCGTGATCTTCCTAGTCATTCTTGGAGCCATTTTACTTGCCTTTGTGCTGTCTCTTTCATCGATGCGTGATGGGGATGATTATTGGGTAAATCTGTCCATGATTGCCCTCTTTATTGTATGGATCGCTTTTGGCAATATTTTAGTCCTATGCGTAACGCGCAGATTCCTGCATCGCCTGAGTCCTATTGTGGCAGCCTTTTCCAGTTATGGAATGAGTTTATTAGTCACCTTTGTAGTCTCAATATTGGCCCTGGTCACCACTCCGCAAGAAACCAGCCCGATTGCCCAGGGCGACTCCTTAATAATGAATGGATTTCTACTGCGCAATCTTGCCATCAGCGCCATCGTCAGCGCAGTAGCATTGCGCTACTTTTATGTGCAACATCAATGGAAATCAAATATTCAGACCGAAGCACGCTCTAGAATCCAGGCACTACAGGCACGCATTCGTCCCCATTTCCTATTTAATAGCATGAATACCATTGCTAGCCTCACCCAAACTAACCCCGCAAAAGCCGAAAAAGCGGTGTTAGACCTGGCCGACCTATTCCGTGCTTCGCTTGGCCATCAGGACAAGGTCACCCTGCGGGAAGAGCTAGATTTTACAAAACGTTATATTAATATTGAGGAACTCAGGCTTGGTGAACGCCTTAAAGTTGAATTGCACTTGCAAGATCACCTCAGTTTAAGCACACTCATACCCGCATTAATCTTGCAACCTTTGGTAGAAAATGCGATATATCATGGTGTAGAGCCACTGACAGATGGGGGGATCGTCCGAATTGAGATCGAAAGTACTGCACGTGAGCTGCAACTTACCATTACGAATCCAAAACCTATGGAGCGGGACCCACTTCGATCAGGCAATAAGATGGCGCAGGATAATATTCGACAGCGCCTTCAACTCGCCTATGGTGATCAATCGAAAATGAAAATAAGAGAGTCAGACGAAGATTATTCTGTTAGTTTTCATATACCTATAGAAGCATCCTAAAAACATGAAAATTCAGGCGTAAAAGAGGCATATAAATGAAAGTTTTAATTGTGGATGATGAAGCACCAGCACGTGACCGATTAATTCATATGGTATCTTCAATAGATAGCATGGAAACCAGCGGCCAAGCATCCAATGGCCTCGAGGCAGTACGCATGGTGCAAGACTCACACCCTGACGTAGTATTGATGGATATCCGTATGCCTGGCATGGATGGCCTGGAAGCAGCACGCCATTTAAGCGAAATGGATGAGCCGCCCGCCATTATCTTTACTACTGCCTACAGCGAGCACGCCCTGGAAGCCTATGATGCCAATGCAGTTGACTATCTGGTTAAGCCAATTCGCCAAGAAAAGCTAGAAAAATCATTGGCTAAAGCGCGCAAACTGACTAAAGCGCAAATCGCCGCTCTAAATATAGAAACAAACAATACAGGCCGTAGCCACATCTGTGCGCGTATTCGTGGCAACTTAGAGCTTATCCCCGTAGACGAGATCGTTTATTTCCAGGCCGATCAAAAATATATCACTGTGCGTCACTTGGGTGGTGAAGTGCTGATTGAAGATGCACTTAAAAATCTCGAAACTGAATTTGAAGACCGCTTAATCCGTATCCACAGAAATGCACTGGTAAGCACCAATTACATTACCGGCATGGAAAAGAATATCGACGGACGCTTTGTAGTCACCTTCAAAGAAATCGAAGACAAACTTGAAATCAGTCGCCGACACGTGGCAGAAGTGCGCAAGTTCTTAAAATTCAGATAATCCATTCACGCTTTCAAGTGCCCCATGTCACGCATTCGAATCGCAACGCGTGAGAGCCAACTCGCCTTATGGCAGGCGAACGAGGTTTCTCGATTACTCACGCAATACCACTCTGATATTGAAGTTGACATCATAGGTATGACGACTGAGGGAGATCGCTTTCTACAGGCTTCTCTTGCAGCTGCAGGCGGCAAAGGCTTATTTGTTAAAGAGCTTGAGCAGTGCTTATTAGACAATCAAGCTGACATTGCTGTGCACTCAATGAAGGATGTTCCTTTTGAGTTGCCCGCATCACTTGAGATTCATACTATTCTAGAACGCGAGGATCCACGTGATGCTTTCGTTTCTAATCAGTATTCATCTCTCAATGAGCTACCCAATAATGCAGTGGTGGGCACTTCAAGTACGCGTCGAGAATGCCAGCTGCGCGCACTGCGGCAAGATTTAACTATCCGTCCCTTACGCGGCAATGTAAACACACGTCTGAGAAAACTGGATGACGGCGAATATGATGCCATTATCCTTGCCAGCGCAGGATTGAAACGCTTAGGTTTTGAGGATCGAATCGCGCAATTAATTGATATTGACACTAGTCTACCCGCTATAGGCCAGGGTGCTATAGGTATTGAATGTCGTGACAATGACATAACAACGCAAGAACTATTAGCTCCTCTACACCATCAAACCACAGCTTTATCCGTGCTAGCAGAGCGTGGCATCAGCACTGCTTTATCCGCAAATTGCCATCTCCCTATTGCCGCACACGCCCATCAATCAGGTGAAAGCATTACCTTACAAGCACTTGTCGGCATGCCTGATGGAAGTAAAATTTTACGTGCTTCTGCCACTGGGACTCAGACCGATACCCTTCAGATCACGCAAAATGTCATCACTGAGCTGATGAATCAGGGTGCCAGTGAATTAATAAATTCGCTTAACCAAGAATAATTCTGTGGAGCAAACCTTACCGCTAAAGAATATTTCGATTGTCGTCACTCGCCCTGCTCATCAGAACCGTGCTATTTGCCAGCAACTTAACGAGCTAGGCGCTAACACTATTGCTTTTCCATGCATTGAAATTCTGCCCAACCCATCTATAGATCCAACCTTAATGCAACAACAAGTGGCACAGTGCCAAGGCTTAATATTCATAAGCACTAATGCAGTTAATCAAGCTTTTGCACTCATCCCGTCGCTAAAGAAATCTATCAACAGCGATTGTTTAATTTATGCCGTTGGCAGCGCAACAGCTAATGCCTTAAATCAGTGCGGCATAGAGCAAATACAGACCCCCAACAATGCACTCGATAGCGAAGAACTGCTAAAAATCCCTGCTCTGCAAGAAGTTAAGCAAAAAATGATGCTGATCATTAAAGGTGTCGGTGGACGTGAATTAATATATGACACACTCCGTGCACGAGGCGCTCAAGTTCATAATATTGAAATCTATCTGCGTCGTCTGCCAAAATTGGTTGATATCACACCACTTAACAACAAAATTGACTTGATACTGTTTACCAGCAGTGAGACTGTGAATAATTTCCTCGCCCTGACCTCAGATTCTCTGCAAGAATCACTACTTACATGTCAAACAGTGGTGGGCCACCCACGCATTGCAGAGAAAGTAACAGCTCTTGGATTCAAAAAATTGCCTATAATAGCCGCCACCCCATCCGACACAGATATGCTAGTAGCTATTAAGCGATGGGTTCGACAGTTATAAGCCCATATTTAAAATACCGACAGCTAAAATGAACGGAGAAAAAACAATGAGCACTCAGGGTGATAGCGACCCAAAATCAAAAGCCCCACCGGCAAAACCAAAGGCGAACACTAACAAGCAAAAGTCGGGCGGTGCCATTCTAGGTTTTTTTGTGTTTCTAACATTCCTGCTAGTCGTAGCTGGAATAGGTGCTGGCTACTATGTATGGCAACAAACACAACAACAATTACAGGCTGCTGAGGTTGAACGTCAAGCACTTAAACATGCACTTGGCAACCTGGATGAAAATCCACGTATTCAAAAATTCAGCCATAATTTTAATAAAAAGGTTGAAGCCACTAATTCCAAGGTCCAACAACTTGGCAAAGACTTAAACACTGTTACTGCTGAACAGAAGCGTTTAGCCAGTGCAGTCCAAAGCACCAGTGACATTGTTGAACGCAGCCAGACAGGCTGGATGCTTAAAGAAGTCGAGCATGTAATGCGTATGTCGCAATACCGATTGTTACTGGATCGTGATTTTGATGGTGCACTTGCAGGTCTAAATGCAGCTGATCAACGTCTTAATGATATTAATGATGTGCGCTTGATTCCTATTCGCCAATCAATTGCCAAGCAAACTCAAACTCTGCAGCAATTTCCACATCCTGACTACACTGGTTTGCAACTTCAACTGGACAACATTATCGCTCAACTTAAAGATGGGTTAATCAAACAAGCTTCCCAAGTTGTCCAAGTTAGCGAAGCTAATGAGCAACAGCAGACTTCACCACAGGTAAGCGAAGAAGAGACTCAACCACTCGATGCAAAAAGAATATGGCAGATCAGCAAAACATTTATTCTTGAAACTGTGGATAAAGTTAAAGCCGCGCTTAGTGACTCAGTCAACATTACACACGGCGAACAAAAAATTGCGCTGTTTATAGAAGAGCAAGAAAAAAAGCGTGCTTACGACTTTCTGCGTAACAAATTGTTAGGTGCTAAGTACTCTGTAAGCACACGCGATGATACTGCTTTTCATCAACAGCTTAATGCTGCGCTTGCTTGGCTTGAGAACAATAACCAATTTACTAATGGTGATTCACTAATAAAAGAAATTACTGACTTGAATAAAACCAACCTAACACCTGTGTTACCGGACATTTCGGAACCATCCATCTTACTAGCCAAGTATATGGATACGCTTAAGGACAAGAAATGATTAAGAAAATATTATTCATTTTATCAATCGGCCTTATTATAGCTGCTGTTGATATATTAGTTCTTCGTGAACATCCTGGTTTTGTTGTTTTTAGCTATGGCGATACTAGCTTAGAAGTTACACTTAGCCAGTTTTATTATTGGGTGATTGCTATTTTTGTCATCCTGTATTTTGCGTTTCGTATTGTTGGTGGTTTATTTCGTCTGCCAAGCCGCATACAACATCATCGCCAAGATAAACGTAATTTAGATATTATGCAGTCTCTGGAATCATCCATGTTAGAGTTCAGTCAATTCAACTGGACTGATGCGTTACGCACTGCTACCAAACACGTGAAACAAAGCCCAATGAAAAAAGCGCAACATTTATTTGCTGCACACTGTGCACATAACTCTGGGCAAAAAGATACCCGCGATGCACACGTAACAAATCTGCGCCACCTGGACGGGGGTAAAGAACTAGCCAACACCATAGAGGCTGAATTTGAATTAGAAGATGGTCATGCTGAAAAAGCGCTGCTCATACTACACGAAGAGAGTACGGACAATATCTGCAACCTAAACACTCTTTCGCATGCTTATATTAAAACTGAAAATATCGAAGGTTTAGAAACAACCTTAGTCAAGCTATTGCCTCATGCAGATAAAGCTGCGCGCATTCAGTACACTGTCAATCGTAGCCTGAAGTGGATAATTAATTACTACGATATTAATTCCGCAGATACAAAGTTGGCGGGATTGTGGAAAATCTACCATAAACAATTAAAAGCCAACCCAGGTTTATTACGCTCCTATGTACATACGTTAGTGAAGCATCGACGCGATACTATTGCTGAACAGATTATTAAGACACAATTAGACGAATCTTGGGATGAAATCCTAATCCAGGAATATGGTCTACTGAAAATCGATAACGTAGAACAAAGAACTAAACAGGCTGAAGAATGGCTGAAAGATCACAAAGATAGTGCCGGGTTATTACTAACGCTTGGACGCCTATACAAAGAACAAAAACTTTGGGGCAAAGCCAGAAGCCAGCTTGAGTCAAGCCTAAGCCGCAAACCTCTTGTAGCAACCTATGCTGAACTTGCCGAATTACACGAGCAACTGGATGAAACTGCAGACGCTCAACGTTGTGCTAAAAAAGGCTTACACATTGCAACCCGGGACGTTGTTGAAGCCAAACGCACATTCTAAATAGTATCGTGTCAACCCAGCATGATGAGTCGCCAATTATTGTGGGCTGTGGTTTCCTGGGAAAACACCTAGCCAAACAACTACAAGAACATCAGCAATCTCCTCTATGCATTATTCGATCTGATCAAAGCCGAGCTGCTTTGAATGCATGTGGGTATGATACTTATATTCTAGACTTGGATGAAACAAACACGACAATCAATTTCCAATTTAAGCAACGGCAAATTTACTATCTAGCCCCACCTAGTAGTAGTGATAAATGTGATCATCGCCTAGACTACTTTTTATCTTTATGCAAAGAAAGTCCACCCAGCAAAATCGTTTATATCAGTACCTCAGGAGTATATGGCGACTGCGCGGGTGCATGGGTTGATGAAAATCAACCACTGGCACCTATCTCTGATCGTGCAACGCGGCGAGTATACGCAGAAAAAGCCTTAACAAGTTATTGTCAGCAATATCATTCAAACTATGTGATATTACGCGTAGGCGGAATTTATGGCCCAGGCCGCTTACCTGTTCAACGGCTAAGTAATCTCACAGTTGTATGCCCGCAAGATGCACCTTATAGCAATCGCATTCATGTAGCCGATCTAGCAAATATTTGTCGTCTCGCAATGATAAATAATATTGGCAATGAAATTTTCAATGTTGCCGATGGACACGCCACAACCATGACCGACTACTACTATAAAATAGCTGACTTTGCCGGGTTGCCAAGACCTCCTTGTGTGCCTATGTCACAGGCGCACAACAAACTATCTGCCAGTATGCTGTCTTTTGTTAAAGAATCACGACGTTTATCTACAAAAAAATTGCATGCTCAGCTCAATATAAATATACAGTTTCCAACCCTTGAATCTGGATTAGAAGATTGTTTTAGCAAACAAACTTAAAATATTTGTAATCTGGGTAAAGCAAAGGTATGTTGTTCACCACTGATTAATTGATGATATACAATTAGCCTTGAAGACAATCTTTATTAGTTTTGTTAGCTTGTATTTGCTGTGGGAACTGCTCTCTGGTTACTTCAAAACCAACCTTATTGTCCTCGGCATAATGTCATGTGTGTTTGTTACGTTCCTATCGATCAAACTTAAAATCTATAGCAAGCAACATGAACGTATTCACCTTAATCTTCGGCTGCCGCTTTATATACCATGGCTACTTAAAGAAATTATCAAATCAAACTTACACGTGGCACGCTGCATCCTCAGCAGCAATGAAACCATTCAACCTCAACTGATAACGATAAAACCAAGTCAAAAAACTAACAGTGGAATAGCCGTTCACGCTAATAGCATCACACTCACCCCTGGTACGATTAGCATTGATATTAATGATAAAAATGAAATTCTTGTACATGCGCTTACTAATGATACTGCTCAAGGCATTATTAATGGTGATATTGACAAACAAGTGACAAAGCTGGAAGGGAATAAGCCATGATTACTACAGCACTTATCGCCGTTATGATCGTTATGGTGATTATTCTGTTGCGAGCCTGGCTAGGCCCTTCTTTATATGATCGCGTATTAGCCATCAATACTTTTGGTACTGCTACAGTATTAGCAATTGCTATTTTAGGCTTTTATATGGAACGACCCGCATTCATGGACATCGCTATTGTTTATTCTTTAATTAATTTTATTGGTACTGTGGCGGTGTTAAAACTATACCGCTTCGATAGCCTCGGGCATCGTGAAGAGGAAAAACCATAATGCTTTTATACGTCGACTGGTTAAGTGCGCTTTTAGTATTAATCGGCAGCTTATTTTGTTTAATTGGGGCATTCGGCTTCATCAAAATGCCCGATTTTATTACTCGTGTTCACTCTGCAAGCTTAATAGATAGTTTTGGTGCTATCTTAATTATTACCGGCTTAATCGTTCAGGCAGGCTTAACCATGACCTCCATTAAGCTTGCTATGATTCTGCTATTCTTATTAATCACTGGTCCCACAGCTATTCATGCTTTGGTTAACACTGCACTGCATGATGATAAACATTATATTACTGGGAAGGATTCGGCATCGAACACTTAACTTCCATTTTCTTCCTCAGCATGCTGGCGATCACTGCAATTGCGATTATTGCTATGCGCAATATATTGTCAGTCGTCATGCTTGGTGGCATTTACAGTCTCATCTCGGCAACACTATTTGTTGTATTAGATGCTGTTGATGTAGCGTTCACCGAAGCTGCTGTAGGTGCGGGCATTTCAACCGTGTTATTTCTCAGCGCATTGGCCATTACTGGCAAGCATCAAACACTGACACGAAAGAATCATATTGCTCCATTATTTGTTGTGTTAGTTACTGGTGCAGGACTCATTTATTCAACCAGTGACATGCCAGCTTTTGGTGACCCGCAAGCCCCTATACACACACATGTAGCTCCACGTTACATAGAGGAAAGTGCTCAAGAAATTGGAATTCCAAACATTGTTACTTCGGTACTGGCAAGTTACCGCAGCTTTGACACTTTTGGAGAAGTCGCGGTTGTTTTCACAGCATTGATTGCAGTATTGCTACTACTTGGTATTAATAGAGGCTCTCGCAAGGATGGCTTATGAGTATTAGAAGAAACCCTGTATTACGTGAGTCCAGCCATTTATTAATTCCTGCAATTTTGCTATTCGCCCTTTATGTGCAGTTCCATGGTGATTATGGTCCAGGCGGTGGATTTCAGGCAGGTGTGATTTTCGCTAGTGCTATCATTCTTTACGCTTTGTTACATGGTACTCGACGCGCAGAAAAAATTATTTCCTTGAAGTTAGCAAAAACGTTTGCAGCAATAGGTATACTCATTTATGCAGGTATAGGGATATTGGGAATTATCCTTGGTGGAAACTTTCTCGATTACAATGTACTGGCACACGACCCAATACACGGCCAGCATTGGGGTATCTTGTTGATTGAACTTGGTGTAGGTATCACTGTTGGTTCAGTGATTATTTCTATTTTTTATGCATTTGCTAAGTTTAAAAAATAGTGATTGATTATCTTATCAGCCACTATAGCTATTGGGTCAGCATCTTATTAATGATGGCGGGCTTATATATTGTTATTGACCATACCAATTTAATTAAAAAATTAATTGGTCTAAATATTTTTCAAACATCTGTTTTTATCTTGTTTATTTCAATGGGTAAAGTTGATGGTGGTACCGCACCCATTCTTGAACAAGGTTACAGCTCATTTTCCAACCCATTACCGCATGTACTTATTTTAACTGCTATAGTTGTGAGTGTCGCGACAACTGCAGTAGGCCTTGCACTAGTCGTCAACATCAATAGATGTTTTCAGTCTATAGATGAACAAGAAATAGAAAAAATAGAGTTAGAAGAAGAGTGATAGGATCCCACTATCCAATCCTGCAAGTGGTTGTTCCATTAGTTGCCGCACCATTATGCAGTTTATTACCCAAGAGCAAACTGCCATGGTTGTTCGCAACTATCATTAGCTGGTTAACGTTTGCAATTTCGCTTGCTGTACTCATACAAGTAAATAATAACGGCGCACTCACCTATGAATTAGGCAACTGGCCCGCACCATGGGGTATACAGTATTACATCGATACTATTGGTGCTTTCGTGTTAGTGCTAGTTTCATCCATTGCATCCATTACTTTACTCGCATCTCGAGAAATTATTGAAAAAGAAATTACACAAGAGAAGCACGCTTTATTTTATACCGCATTTTTACTTTGCTACGCAGGCCTGCTAGGGATTGTTGCTACTGGCGATGCATTTAACGTATTTGTATTTCTAGAGATTAGCTCTATCTCCTCTTATGCACTCATTGCCATGGGAGAGAATCGCAAAGCTCTTACCGCATCCTATGAATATTTAATCATGGGCACAATTGGTGCTACGTTTATCCTTATTGGGATTGGCCTGCTTTACATGCAGACTGGTACTCTAAATATGCTGGATCTAAAACAGCGCATCCATGAAGTCGATGGATTTCGCAGTGTACACGCAGCATTTGCATTTTTTACCGTTGGCATTAGTTTAAAGCTCGCTTTATTTCCATTACACCACTGGCTACCCAATGCCTATGCTTATGCTCCTTCGGCGGTTAGCATTTTTCTTGCTGCGACTGCTACCAAAGTCGCTTTATATTTACTGTATCGTGTTTTCTATACCATATTTGGATTTGAATTTTCTTTTGACACCTTGCACCTGGGGTATATTCTGCTACCACTCTCTGTAATTGCAGTGGTTATTAGTTCATTCACTGCTATTTTTCAGCCTGGCGTAAAACGTTTACTTGCATATTCCAGCCTCGGTCAAATTGGTTATATGACTTTAGGCATTGCACTAGAAACCAAGGCTGGTCTTATCGCCAGCATTATTCATTTATTCAACCACGCATTCATTAAAGGTGCATTATTCATGTGTATGGCTTGCCTGCTGTCACGCTTGCATTCTACACGTATAACTGATTTAGCCGGCGCAGGGCAGCGCATGCCGTGGACATGTGCAGCATTTGTAGTTGCTGGGTTGGCCTTGATTGGAGTGCCGTTGACATCAGGCTTTATAAGCAAATGGTATTTGGTTTTAGCTATTCTAGAAAAAGACTGGTGGTGGCTCGCTGTTATTGTGTTGTTTACCTCTTTACTCTCGGTAGTTTATATCTGGAGGGTTATAGAGCAAATGTACTTGCGCGAGGCTAACAATCAATCTGCAAACATAAAAGAAGCACCCCCGATATTACTTATATGCACTTGGCTAATGGTAATTACGACAATTTACTTTGGCATCGATAATAGCTATCCGGTAAACATGGCTACGTATGCGGCTGAGGCATTGTTGAAATGATAAACGAGACTAACAATAGCCTACAGCTGCTTATATACGCCAGCATGTTGGTGCCCATTGCAGGTGCACTATCAATTTTTCTGTGCGCCCGCTTCCGGGGATTAATTGAATTACTGTTTGTTGCTACAGCTGTATGCCTGCTTGGTGTCACAATTTCAATTGTCAATCTTGGCGCAGATATATTTCACCAGTCTATTAGCTTAATTAATATTATTGGCTCTATCCCTGTTGCATTCCATGTGGAGCCACTTGGCATCCTGTTTGCCTGCGTTGCTTCTGGCTTATGGTTGATTACAACAATTTATGCCATTGGCTACATGAATGCTAATAAAGAAAAGCATTTAGCGCGATTTTATATGTGCTTCTGTTTAGCCATGGCCGCAGTAATGGGTATTGCTTATTCAGCCAACTTATTAACGTTGTTCATATTTTATGAATTACTGACGTTAAGTACTTATCCACTAGTTGCACACAAAGGTACAGAGGCAGCTAAGCAAGGTGCACGTACTTATCTTGGCATTCTAATTAGCACTTCGATTGGCTTTTTACTAATTGCCATAATCTGGACTTGGTTCAGCACAGGCACTTTAGACTTTAGCGTAGGTGGCATTGTTCAGGATAAGCTACCCAACAACTTATTAATGTTGTTATTTGCTCTATACGCTTTTGGTATAGGCAAAGCAGCGCTCATGCCTTTTCATCGTTGGCTGCCATCTGCCATGGTTGCACCCACACCTGTCAGTGCATTGTTACACGCAGTTGCAGTGGTAAAAGCCGGCGTGTTCTGCGTATTGAAAATTACAGTTTATATATTTGGTATTGACCTGCTTGATACTACTGGCGTAAATACGCCCATTATTTGGGTCGCCACGGCTACCATGTTGCTCGCATCTCTAGTTGCATTACAACAAAATAATTTGAAAGCACGACTGGCTTATTCAACTATTAGCCAACTTGCCTACATTGTACTTGGTGCTGTACTCGCCACCTCGACAAGCATCATGGGATCTTCTTTACATTTAGCCACGCATGCGGTTGGCAAGATTACATTATTCTTCTGTGCAGGAGCGATTTACACTGCCACAAAAAAAACCTTGGTCAGCGAATTAAATGGCTTAGGCCGTATCATGCCGTTCACATTTACTGCATACACCATTGCCGCAATCAGTATTATCGGTTTGCCGCCACTGGCAGGAAGCTGGAGTAAATGGTTTCTGGTTGATGGTGCAATTACTGCCGACCGATTAATTATTGCAATTGCCTTTCTTATTAGCACTATCCTGAATATCGCTTACTTGATGCCGATTGCAATTAATGGGTTTATGAGCAACCCGGATAAATCGCTAACAGGCGTTAAAGAAGCACCTTTTGCTGTCGTGATGCCATTATGTGTCACAGCTGGATTATGCTTAGCACTATTCTTTTTACTCGGCTATGTTTATGACTTTTTACTCTTGCTTTCACTACGATGATTTACAGTAAAAAATTTATAAATTTTGTAGTTTATTCATTGTATGCCTTATGCGCTGGCTTACTGCTATTCGATGTATTTCACCACAAGCATGGCCATTTTGGATTTGAGGAATGGTTTGGCTTTTATGCTTTTTACGGATTTATTGCCTGCATAGGTATTGTTCTATCTGCAATACAGTTGCGTAAAATTTTAATGCGGGATGAAGATTATTATGATTGATTTCTTTATCAATGATTATATAAATCATCCTGGCATAATTTTAATTCTGGGCGGCATCGCTATGCTGTTTATGCCTGGCAATATGCGTCGCTTAGCAACATTTACGCTACCATTAGTTGCGCTACTTGGTTTCTTAGCCTATCCAGACGAGTTAATTCTTACTGTCAATTTATTTGATTACACTTTAGATCCAATTCGTATTGATGGTATAAGCTGGATCTTCACACTTATTTTTATTATTGCTGCCTTCATAACAGCAATATATTCACTACATAAATCGGATAAATTTGAGCAATCTATGATTGCTGTCTATGCTGGTTCTGCGATTGGTGCTGTGCTTGCCGGCGACTTGCTTACTTTATTTATTTTTTGGGAAATAAGCGCATTATCTTCAGCAATTATTGTTTGGCTAGGCAGCGGACATGATAGCCAACGAGCTGGCATGCGTTATCTATTGATACATATTACTTCGGGCTTGCTACTGATGCTGGGTAGCATTCTGCATTATAAACAAACCAACTCTATATTATTTGATGCCATGTCGATTGATACCTTGTCTGGGTTATTAATCTTTCTCGCATTTGGCATCAAGTGTGCGTTTCCACTCCTGCATAATTGGTTGCAGGATGCCTACCCAGAAGCTAGTCCGGTAGGAACCGTTGCATTATCTGCATTTACCACCAAACTAGCTGTGTACTGTTTAGCTCGAGGTTATGCTGGCACCGAGTCATTAATATGGATCGGCGCATTAATGACGGCATTCCCTATTTTTTATGCTGTGATTGAAAATGATTTGCGTAAAGTGCTTGCTTACAGTTTGAATAACCAACTGGGCTTCATGGTCGTTGGTGTAGGTGTTGGAACGGAACTAGCTTTAAATGGGACTGCAGCACATGCGTTTGCACATATTCTATATAAAGCCTTGCTATTTATGAGCATGGGAGCGGTGTTACATAGAATTGGAACTTGCAAAGCCACAGAACTTGGCGGCCTGTATAAATCCATGCCATGGACAACGATTTTTTGTCTTATCGGTGCTATGTCGATCTCGGCATTCCCTTTAATGAGCGGCTTTATTTCAAAAGGAATTATATTATACGCGGTCGCAGAAGAAGGGCATTGGATCACTTGGTTAGTGTTGCTGTTTGCATCCGCAGGTGTTTTACACCACTCAGGAATTAAAGTACCGTTCTTTAGTTTCTTTGCCCATGACCAAGGACTAACTTGCAAAGAAGCTCCCTTGAACATGTTACTAGCCATGGGCATAACTGCTGCAATGTGTATTTTACTTGGATTATTCCCCCACGTATTCTATCAGTGGCTGCCATATTCAATGGAATTTCATCCCTACACTTTCGATCATACGATTACACAATTACAATTAATTTTCTTTTCTTTGTTAGCATTTACAGTGTTATATCGAAATGGTTGGTACCCACCAGAAATAAAATCTACCAATCTGGATTTTGATTGGCTCTATCGCAAACCTTTAAATAGCTCTATCGCACTATTTGCTAGCATGTATGCCAATCTTCTGCGTAACGTGACTGAGGGCAAACAAGCAACACTTAAAATGGTAACAAGTTTTGCTTACCAGGCACATGGGCCTAAAAGCTCAATTGCTCGCGGCGCATCAGTCGGCAATATGGTGATATGGGTAGCTGTATTATTGACAGCATGTTTAATGTTCTACTACGTTATATGATCATAACTTAATGCAAACTAGGATTTATCTTAGCTTCAGATGCACCTGAAGCTGGGCTCGCATGATGAGCTATCATTTTCCAACCATCCTCGGTTTGTTGATAAATATTAGTCGCCAATATCGATGCGACACTGCTTTCACCAACAAATAATTCCTCTTTCACATAATGAATAGCCGTATCCTGTTTTAATTTATACACTGGTTCATTAACCAGAATTGACACGCCTTCTTGGGCTGCAAAAATTTGCTCCCAGCTTGCTATAATCAATTCGTAACTGTATATACGCTGAGCACTTGGATGAATACATATCACTTCATCAGTTCTATCCCAAACATCTTTCATGAGATCGATATTACCGCTCTGAAATGCCTGATAGAATGACTCCTCAACTTGCAATGAATCTGTAAACTCAATTTTTACTTCTTTAATTTTATTAGTATCGTCCAAGTTTTATGCCTCGAATACAGTTATGCCGTGTGGATGAATTAGAAGATATTGATGCACGTGGCTTTGAGCTAACACAAACAAACCCTGCTCATGATATATTTATTGTACGTAACTACGATAATATAGCAGCATATCAGAATAGCTGCCCTCATAATCATGGACCACTCAATTGGTTAGAAGATGCATTCTTGAGTGATGACAAGGAATATATTCAATGCGTTAACCATGGCGCTTTATTTGAACTCGATAGTGGCCATTGTATTTATGGTCCATGCAACGGACAGTCTCTAACACGTATTGATGTAGAAATTGACGATCATATTATTTATGTAGTCATTTAAATGTCTTTATTGCAACGTTATTTCCCCTTAATTGCCATTTGCGCAAGCATTGCCGCTTATATTTGGCCGTCATGGCTAGTGCAGCAAAAATCCTGGATTATGTATTTGTTGGGTGCAGTCATGTTTTGTATGGGTGCATCATTGACAGTCAACCATTTCAAACAGGCCATGCAGAGATACCCGCTAATATTGCTTGCATTAACTCTGCAGTTTGGCTTGATGCCTTTAATAGCCTGGCAACTAAGCACCTGGGCGGGACTTTCAGTCGCACTCACTGCCGGTATGATTTTAGTTGGCAGTGTCCCTGGCGGTACTGCCTCCAATGTCATTTGCTATATCAGTAAAGGTGATGTGGCGCTATCAATAACTATCACTGCCGTCAGCACATTAATTGCTATCGTGGCCACACCTTTACTTGCTTACGCATATCTTAGTCAAACTATAGAAATACCATTTGCAAACATGGTGTTGAGTATTTTTTATATTGTGCTTATCCCGGTTTCCCTAGGTATTGCGCTTAACCACTTCTTGCCCATAGTTATTCTGCCTGTGCAAAAATTAGGTGCCGATATATCTATTTTGATAATTTGTTTCATTATTGCCATTATCGTCGCCCTTAATAAAAATAACTTATTGAATTTGAGCTTGCTTCTGACTGGACTGGTTATTGCACATAATTTAGCTGGTCTTATGATCGGATATTTCATCACATTTTTGATTACCCGCAACAAAATACTGAGTAAAACCATAGCCATAGAGATCGGTATGCAAAACTCTGGACTGGCGGTGGCACTGGCAGTAAAATTCTTCGGACCAGCAAGTGCTTTACCTGGCGCATTATTTTCCATTATTCATAATGTCACGGGGGCATTGGTAGCCCGTTACTGGGCAAATAAATCTAACTAAAAAAATAAATTTCTATGAATACAGCCACTGCAAACGCGTTAGTTATTTTTGGATGGGGTGTAACCGTCTTTTTGGTCTACAACTTGTTAAGCGGGCCATTTGATGGGCGTATGTGTGAAACAACTTGCTTCAGCATGCTTTATTGGGGTGCACTGGTATTGGCAGTGCTTGGAACTATCCTTAGCTTTGTTCAAAGCATTAAGCCCGAGTCTGGGATATTCAGTAAAATTGCTTTACTACTTGGCCTGTTATTAAGCGCCAAATTGATTGGAGTAATGGTGATTGGTACATTAACAGGCTAAGCTCGGTTATGCGTTAGCGTATTCCACCGCATGACCCAGCCACCTTCGAAGAACAATCTCAACTCGCTCTGGGTGATTTTCGATTAACCAACGTGCAGCTTTTTGCACTTCAGGCAATAAAGCTAAATCTTTAGATAAATTAGCAATACGCATTTGCATGTCGCCCGACTGCTTGGTACCTAATACTTCACCCGGGCCACGCAATTCTAAATCTATACGTGCTAGTTCAAATCCATCAGTAGTATTGCGTAACGCATCAAGTCGTTTTTTAGCCAAATCCCCCAACGGCATTTTATATAGTAATACACAACTACTTTGTTTATCTCCACGGCCAACTCGTCCACGCAGTTGATGCAACTGGGCCAAGCCAAATCGCTCAGCATTCTCGATAATCATAAGGCTCGCATTAGCTACGTCTACACCAACTTCAATCACTGTTGTCGCAACTAACACATGAATTTTTTTATGTATAAAGTCTTGCATGACTTGCTCTTTTTCAGCAGATTTCATCCTGCCGTGCAACAGGCCAATATTTAACTCATTAAGCTGCACTTGTAAGTGTGCATGGGTCTCGGTAGCTGCTTGGCTTTGTAAAGCATCGGACTCCTCTATCAAACTACACACCCAATACGCCTGTGCACCTCCCCGGCACGCAGCTTTTATTCGCTCAATCACATCATCACGGCGAGTATCAGCGATAGCGACAGTACTAATTGGTTTGCGTCCGGGAGGCAATTCATCTATTACCGAATAATCCAAGTGTGCATACATGCTCATAGCTAATGTACGCGGAATCGGTGTGGCGGTCATAGTCAGTTGATGCGGAAACACAGTGTCTGCTGAACCTTTTTGGCTCAGTTGCAGACGTTGTTGCACACCAAATCGATGCTGTTCATCAGTGATGCTCAAAGCAAGATTTTTAAACGCGACGCCTTCTTGAAATAATGCATGTGTCCCTACTACAACCGACGCAGTACCACTGGCAATCAATTCCAGCATTTGTCTTTTTTTCTTGCTTGGCAAACCAGAAGATAGCCACGCGACTTGTACGCCTAGAGGCAACAATTGATTAGTGAAATAACGATAATGCTGTTCGGCCAATAACTCCGTTGGTGCCATAATAGCGGCCTGATAATCATTTTCGACTGCATATAAACATGCGACCAAAGCAACTACTGTTTTTCCACTGCCTACATCTCCCTGCACCAAACGCATCATAGGATGCTCACAATTCATATCGTGCCTGATTTCTTGCAGCACTTTCTTTTGTGCCGAGGTCATTTCAAAATCCAGATTTTCAAGAAAACTTGCAACCAGGCGATTATTTGATTCAAGTTTGTAACCTTTGCGTTGATCGCTACGCAAACGAACTTTCATAATGCTTAAGTGATGAGCTAATAATTCGTCAAATACTAACTGTTTTTGTGCGGGATGCTTTCTTGCAAATAAAGACTGCTTGTCACTGTCAACATCAGGTCTGTGTACTTCATTGAGTGCATGCAACATAGGCTTATCATTAATAAATCTATCCTGCATACCTCCAAGCACATCATCAAAATGCGGATAATTTTTTTCCGCCCAGTTCAATGCATTTTCAATTAATGTTCGTAAACGTTTTTGCTGCAGTCCTTTAGTAGTAGGATAAACTGGCTCCAAACAATCGGGTAATGTAACTGACTCGTGATCCTGTAACACACGATATTGAGGGTGGATCATTTCAATTCGACCCCTTGAGCGCCGCGCCTCACCAAAACAAAGTACACGTTTGCCATCTGCCAGGCCTTTTAGCTGACTATTACTAAAATGAAAAAAACGTAATGTTATCTCTCCGGTATCATCCAGCAGAGTCGCTGTCATCATACGACGACGCCCGTACACTACTTTGGCGTTATAAACTCTGCCGATGACTTGTGATTCATGATTAAAGACAATGTCACAAATATTAGTTATTACTGTTCGATCGTTATAGCGTAATGGCAGGTGAAATAATAAATCAAAGATGCTAGTGATATTTAATTTTGCCAGGTTCTCCAGCGTCTTTGGTGTAATACTCGAAAGGCTTTCTAAGTCACTCACTTTTCAGCTTAACTAAATAACAGGAAACATTAATTGGCGCATACAAAAATATAGTATGCCTAATGAGTTTAAAACAGAAATATGTAATTTTCTTATAACTCTAGAATAGCATCCATTTCCACCTGCGCACCCTTAGGTAATGATGCAACCCCTACTGCTGCCCGGGCAGGATAAGGCTGCTTAAAATAGCCCGCCATAATTTCATTAACTGTTGGGAAACAAGTTAAGTCAGTTAAAAAGATATTTAACTTAACAACATTATCGAGTGAGCCACCCGCAGCATCAGCGACGGCTGAAAGATTTTCAAAAACCTGTTTTATTTGATCTTCAATACCACTCGTAACCAATTCCATAGTGGCAGGATCTAAAGGTATTTGGCCTGACATATATACGCTAGTACCTACTTTCACAGCTTGTGAATAAGTTCCTATCGCCTGTGGTGCACGGTCTGTAGCTATGATCGTTTTAGTCATAGTTTAATCTCTCTCCTAACTTGAATTATGCAGTTTAGTATTATGCGCGCATGCGTGAAGCTTTAAGTACATTGGGGTTTGCGCGTAATGTACGAATTATAGTGGCTAGTTGTTTACGGTCACGCACTCCAATCGCAAAAGTAATGGTAGTGCTTTTATCGTCTTTATCTTCAAATACAATATCATCAATATTAGAGCCCGCATCTGCAATGCGTGCAGCCAATGTAGCCAACACCCCGCGCTGATTAACTGTTTCCACACGCACCCTTGCAACGAAGTCTTGTCCATGATCTTCTGCCCAAGACACAGTGACCCATTTGTCTTTAAAGGCATTTTTACGGTCAATGTTGCGGCAGCGTTCCCTATGTATTACCAACCCCTTGCCGGCAGTCATAATACCGATAATTTGGTCGCCAGGAATTGGGTTACAACATTTACCGAAATTAACGACTACGCCTTCAGTGCCACGAATAGCTAGTGGCGTCTTCTTAGAGGAACGCAATCTTCTGCGTTTAGGCTTCACTTCTTCAATGCCTAAAAGGTTTTGTATCATCAATTCAGCTACACGCTCGCCTAAACCAATTTCAGCATATAAATCTTGTAGTGAATCTAGTTTGACACTTTCCAATAAGCGGTTGATGTCTTTCTTTTTAACATCATCAAAAGAGCGATTATACCCAGAGAATGATTTTTTAAATAAACGTTCACCAAGTTGAATCGCCTCTTCCCTTTGCAAATTCTTGAGGTAGTGACGAATATTTACTCTAGCTTTATTCGTTGTAACGAAATTTAACCAGCTTGTTTTAGGACGTGCACTGGGTGTGCATATCACTTCTACTGTTTGACCATTTTCTAAGCGTGTACTCAAGGGTGAAATCCTTCGATCAACTTTTGCCGCAATACATGTATTGCCTAAATCCGAATGAACTGCGTAAGCAAAGTCGACCGCTGAACTTCCTCTGGGTAACACAATGATATCGCCGGCAGGAGTGAAGACATAAATCTCGTCAGGAAATAAATCAACTTTAACACTTTCTAAAAATTCAATTGAACTTCTGGTGTTCTGCTGAATTTCCATAATTTCAGCAATCCACTTACGAGTGCTTGCATTGGCGCTAATAGACCCTGTCTCATCTTCTTCGGTTTTATATATCCAATGTGCTGCCACGCCAGATTCAGCGATTACATCCATTTCTTCCGTACGGATCTGCACCTCAACAACAACACCTTTAGGTCCAAATAAAATAGTATGTAAAGATTGGTAGCCATTTTTCTTTGGTATCGCAATATAATCTTTGAATTTACCCGGCACCGGTTTATATATGTTATGCACAATACCCAGAGTACGGTAACAAGTATCTATGTCTTTGACTAACAAGCGAATTGCATACACGTCATAGACTTCTGTAAAAGAAATGCTTTTTGTGCGCATCTTTTTGTAGATGCTATAGATATTTTTCTCGCGCCCAAATATTCTGCTTTCAATATTGGCATTTTCCAATTGCTCGCAAATAGACGCCTCAACTTCACGCATAATTTTTTTGCGATTTTTTTGGTTTTTTCTAACTGCATTCTTGATCGCGCCATAACGCAGTGGATACATTGCTTGAAATGCTAAATGCTCAAGCTCGACTCTTATCTTATGCATACCCAGGCGTTGCGCGATAGGCACATAAATATCTAAAGTCTCTTTTGCAATGCGGCGCTTTTTCTCACTGCGCATGACGCTTATGGTACGCAAGTTATGTAAACGGTCAGCCAGTTTAATAATTATGATGCGTATATCGCGCACCATAGCAAGCATCATTTTTCTAAAATTTTCTGCCTGTGCTTCTGCCCGTGTTGAGAAAGTTAAATGTGTTAGCTTACTAACACCATCAACCAGGTCAG
>Ga0207422_1002019_pt1 | contig 31305 bp, 24 predicted proteins | sample MarCyaLeptolynsp_FD_187757 | JGI IMG/M metagenome (GOLD analysis project Ga0207422, IMG submission 187757) | Marine cyanobacterial communities from Panama - species 1 Leptolyngbya sp. (SPAdes) | ecosystem: Environmental > Aquatic > Marine > Unclassified | place: Panama: Panama City | collected... | reverse complement strand
TTGATGTCAAAAAACTGTGGATGAACTTTTACAAATTAATCGTCGTTGGATAAGGGATTCCCGAAAAGGTCAACGAGCTATGGAGCTTGCCTTATCTACCTTTGAGTCCTCTTTGTCTCCCGGCTAGATTCACGCCCAACATCGATCCAGATATAAACCGTGTCTACTTTGAATGAAGCCTGTAGCTTGCTATCCCCTTTTGCAAGGGGGGCTGGGGAGAGAGCGGCTCGCAATTCACAAGTTGCAAACTCCAACGTTCTATCTGGACGGGGTTTAGAAGTGGCGAGATTGCGAGGCGATATGGGATTAACAGCCGTTAAACTAAAGTTGGCTAGCTTGGTGCCAAGAGTGAATTCCGGGCGATCGCGCCGAGTTTGACCTCTCCAACTGTCCTATTAATACAATTTAGTTTTTTTGTCAATATTTTATAATTTAAAATTTGTTAATTATAGTTTGATGTTAATGCTCCTTTATATGTAAATAAATTTTTACATATTTATATCAATTTGTGTCAAATCTAGAGGTTGGGCGCAATTGGGTCAGCATTTTTTGTTACAAAAACGTAATGTCGATCCTCGTGCGAAAGTCTCGGTTTTAACGCTAAGTTGAAGGAGAATCCCGTTTATGTTCACCCACGTCAAGTCCACCATTCGCCGCGTTACACCAGAAAACGTCAGCGGACGTTCTGCGTTTAAGGTGGTCTATGTCGTGTTAGAGCCTCAGTACCAAAGTACGCTCTCGGCGGCTGTCACCTCGATCAACCAGAACAATCCTCACCTCGCTGTCGAAATCAGCGGCTACTTAATTGAGGAACTCCGCGATCCAGATAATTACGAATCGTTTAAGCAAGAGGTGGCGGAGGCGAATATCTTCATTGCCTCGCTGATTTTCCTCGAAGACCTCGCCGATAAAGTGGTGGAAGTCGTCGAACCGCACCGCGATCGCCTCGACGCGATTGTGGTCTTCCCCTCAATGCCGAAAGTGATGCGCCTGAACAAGATGGGGCGTTTCTCGATGGAGAATTTAGGTCAGTCGAAGAGCGCGATCGCGCAGTTTATGCGGAAGCGTAAGGAAAAATCTGGCTCCTCCTTCCAAGACAGCATGCTTAAGCTGCTGCGAACCCTGCCCAAAGTCCTTAAATATATGCCGATGGATCGGGCCCAGGATGCTCGCCACTTCATGCTCAGCTTCCAATATTGGTTGGGGGGTTCTGCCGATAACCTGGAAAACTTCCTGCTGATGCTGGCGGACAAATACGTCTTCCCCGATCGCGACAACGGTTCGTCAAGCAAGTACGACGATCCCGTGGTGTACCCCGACATGGGCATTTGGCATCCCCTCGCCCCGCAAATGTTTGAGGACATCCAAAGCTATTTCGACTGGTTCAACAGCCGCCCCGACATTTCCGACGACCTCAAAGATCCCCTGGCCCCCTGCGTCGGTTTGGTGTTGCAGCGCACTCACCTTGTCACTGGGGATGATGCCCACTATGTGGCGATGGTGCAGGAAATTGAAGCAATGGGGGCGCGGGTTTTGCCGGTCTTCTCCGGCGGTCTGGACTTCTCCAAACCTGTGGATGAGTATTTCTGGGATACGCGAGTTCAGGGCGTGCAACCCACGTCCCTCGTTGATGTGGTTGTCTCCCTCACGGGTTTTGCCCTGGTTGGCGGCCCCGCCCGTCAGGATCACCCCAAAGCGGTGGACTCTCTCAAACGCCTCAATCGTCCTTATATGGTGGCTTTGCCTCTAGTCTTCCAAACCACCGAGGAATGGGAAGAGAGCGAGTTGGGGCTGCACCCCATTCAAGTTGCGCTGCAAATTGCCATTCCCGAACTGGATGGGGCCATTGAACCGATTATCCTCTCCGGTCGCGATGGCATGACCGGGAAAGCGATCGCGCTGCAAGATCGGATCGAGGCGATCGCCCAACGGGCCCTCAAATGGGCGAATCTTCGCAAGAAGCCGAAAGTCAGCAAAAAGGTTGCCATCACCGTCTTTAGTTTTCCCCCCGACAAAGGGAATGTGGGAACCGCTGCTTACCTCGATGTCTTCGGTTCCATCTACGAGGTGATGAATGCTCTCAAACGCAACGGCTACGACATCCAAGACCTTCCCGACTCTCCCCAGGCCTTGATGGAAGCAGTGATCCACGATGCTCAGGCCCAGTACAAGAGTCCCGAACTCAACATCGCCTATCGGATGTCGGTGATGGAGTACGAACGCCTCACGCCCTACTACGAAAAACTGAACGAGAACTGGGGCGAACCCCCCGGACACCTCAACAGCGACGGGCAAAACCTCCTCATTTACGGCAAGCAATTTGGCAACGTCTTCATCGGCGTACAGCCTACCTTCGGCTACGAAGGCGACCCCATGCGCCTCCTTTTCTCCCGTTCCGCCTCCCCCCACCACGGGTTTGCAGCCTACTACACCTACCTCGAACAAATTTGGCACGCCGACGCGGTGCTGCACTTTGGCACCCACGGATCGCTGGAGTTTATGCCCGGGAAACAGATGGGAATGTCCGGGGACTGCTATCCCGACAGCCTAATTGGGGCAACCCCCAACCTCTACTACTACGCAGCTAACAACCCCAGCGAAGCCACCATTGCCAAGCGTCGTAGCTACGCCGAAACCATTTCCTACCTCACCCCTCCCGCTGAAAATGCCGGACTTTACAAAGGGTTAAAGGAGTTAGGCGAACTGATCGGGTCGTACCAAACTCTCAAAGATGGCGGTCGCGGACTGCAAATTGTCCTCACCATCATCGATAAGAGCATTATGCTCAATCTGGAGCAGGATATTCCCGAACTGCAAGATGCGGACAATTTGAAGGCGAAATTGCAAGATCCCGATGCCAGCGAAGCGAGGGATATGGTTGTCGGGTCAGTGTACCGCAAGCTGATGGAAATTGAGTCTCGCCTGCTACCCTGCGGCCTCCACGTCATTGGCAAGCCGCCAACGGCGGAGGAAGCAGTTGCCACCCTCGTAAATATTGCCAGCTTGGATCGCGAAGAAGAAGGGGTGAAGAGTCTGCCTCGCATTATTGCCGAAAGCATTGGGCGACAAATGGAAGAGATTTACGGGAATAGCGATCGCGGCGTTCTCGCCGATGTCGAACTGCTGCAAAACATTACCCAAGCGACTCGTGAGGCCGTAGGTTCCCTCGTCCAGGCCCAAGTGGATGCAGAAGGGCGAGTTTCCATGATTTCCAAACTCAACTTTCTCAACCTTGGTAAAAAAGAGCCTTGGGTTGACTCCCTCCACCAGTCCGGCTACCCCGATGTTAATACCGAAGACCTCAAACCCCTGTTTGAGTACCTCGAATTCTGCCTCGAACAAGTTTGTGCGGATAACGAACTCGGCGGTCTCCTCCAAGCACTGGAAGGGGAATACGTTCTTCCCGGCCCCGGCGGCGACCCCATTCGCAACCCTGACGTTCTTCCTACCGGGAAAAATATTCACGCCCTCGATCCCCAGTCCATTCCCACCCTCGCGGCGGTGAAGTCGGCGAAAATTGTCGTCGATCGCCTCCTCGAACGTCAGAAGATCGACAACGGCGGCAACTACCCCGAAACCATCGCCTGCGTCCTTTGGGGAACCGACAACATCAAAACCTATGGCGAATCTCTCGCCCAAATTCTCTGGATGGTGGGTGTTAAACCCGTTCCCGACTCCTTGGGACGGGTGAATAAACTCGAACTCCTCCCCCTTGAAGAGTTGGGTCGCCCTCGAATCGACGTGGTGGTGAACTGTTCGGGCGTTTTCCGCGACCTGTTTATCAACCAGATGAACCTCCTCGATCGTGCGGTGAAAATGGCAGCGGAAGCAGACGAACCGCTGGAGATGAACTATGTCCGCAAGCACGCCTTACAGCAGGCCGAGGATATGGGAATTAACCTGCGTCAAGCAGCGACCCGCGTCTTCTCCAACGCCTCCGGTTCCTACTCTTCCAACGTCAACCTGGCGGTGGAAAACAGCACCTGGGAAGAAGAGGCTGAGTTGCAGGAGATGTACCTCAAGCGCAAATCCTTCGCTTTTAACTCTGACAACCCCGGCATTATGGACGAACAGCGAGGCGTGTTTGAAGCGTCCCTCAAGACGGCGGATGCGACGTTCCAGAATCTCGACTCCTCGGAAATCAGTCTCACCGATGTGTCCCACTACTTCGACTCCGACCCCACCAAGGTTGTCTCCAGCTTGCGAGGCGATGGGAAAGTTCCGTCAGCCTACATCGCCGACACCACCACCGCGAATGCTCAAGTTCGCACCCTCTCCGAAACCGTCCGTTTGGATGCGCGGACGAAGATGCTGAACCCGAAGTGGTACGAGGGAATGCTGAGTCACGGTTACGAGGGCGTTCGCGAACTCTCTAAACGTTTGGTCAATACAATGGGTTGGTCGGCGACAGCGGGGGCTGTGGACAACTGGGTGTACGAGGATGTCAACACCACCTTCATCGAAGACCCGGAGATGTGCAAGCGGTTGATGAACCTCAACCCCAACTCGTTCCGCAAGATGGTAGGAACCCTTCTAGAAGTGAACGGTCGCGGTTACTGGGAAACCAGCGAAACCAATTTAGACCGCTTGCGGGAGTTGTATCAGGAGGTTGAGGATCGGATTGAAGGAATTGAATAGTTAATTTCTTGGGCGTTGGTAAATCAAGAATGCTAATCAATAAATCGCACGACTCAATTACTGATTTTTCGTAGATAGTTGCACTCAAAGCATTACGCATTCACCAACGCCGGGACTGGGGTCACTCAGTCTAGTGGGCTGGCGCTGAAGCAGGAAATCTTTGGGGTGACCCAAGGAATCTCCCACCAGACCGTTAGGGTTGCTGGGATGAGGATGTCAACGTCTCAGTAAGCTTTTCTCGACTCTCTTCACCTTTTATTCTGTACTTAGAGGCTAGATAATGACGGTAATTGATAACTTCATCAAATCGTATACCGACAAAACCTACAAATACGTCACAACCGTTCGTCATAAGGGAACGGTGATTGCGTTTTCCATGGACGCTCAGCGCCAAATTTACTACGCAGTTCTCGATCTCAACGATGGCGACAAAGACAAAAGTCCTCTAGATGTCAATTACTGGCCTGACAACCCGAACCCTTTGCCCTTTGGTAATGAAATCGCCAAAGTTGGTTATGGCATCATCGATCCAGAAGTCATCCCAACGGTCAAAAAAGGAACTCGTCAGGTTGTCGATCCCAGCAAACTCCGCCCCGAAGAAGTCGATCCATTTCTCTCGACAACCGCTCGCCTCAGCGCGGATGCACCGTTTCAGGTCATCTCAGATAACCAATATATTTACTTATTTCGTCAGTCCATTGATGCAACCCATCAGGACAACATTCCCGTTCGCAAAGACGATCGACAACCCATCTTCAACCAGACAGGTGATACGGTCTATCTCGTCGATGATACCTTACTCTTAGATCGCTTCGTACTGACGGGGAATCAACTGCATCCGAAGATGGAAGTGCGCTTTAAACGCAGTCGCAACAAATATCGCCCTCAAAGCAACAAAGACAGCTTAGGGGCGCAGGATATGAACAAAAAGCCCTTCCGCGAACCCACTCAAAATTTAGACTTTGTTGAGAATTTACGCGATGGACGTTTTAGCGTTCTGTTGTTACCCACCCAAGTTGCCGGGGTGCAGCGCTGGCAAATTTTCACCCATAACCAGAAAACAGACCTAATTGACTCGTTTAATGTCGAGCGTTCGGATGATGGGTTGTTTAATACCCAGGGTAGCCAGTTTTATACCAGTCCCGACCCGAAGTATCAAAAATCGGTGTACCAGCGCGAACCGGGTACCGATCCATTTACCGGTGAGCCTTTAATTCCGGTGGTGACTCAAACCGGTTACGCCGAATCTGCCCTAGAATTTGAAAGCGGTTACGTCACCACGAATGCCAGCTTGCTGAGCGATCGGTCGGCTTTTACCATTGAAGGCTGGATTAAACCAGGGGATAGCAGTCAAACCCAGAGCCTTTTCGGTCAAAATGATGCGATCGAATTCGGCTTGCTCGACAACAAACTGATACTGACGGTCTCGACTCCGACGAGTAAGAGCATCGATTCCGATTATCCCATCGATGGTCACTGGCATCATGTTGCCGCTGTTGGCGATCGCAATCATCTCGCGCTTTATATTGATGGTATAGCTGTAGCTACAACCCCACTTAGCATCGACGAGGATTATGGGGCTTCATCATCCCCCTTCCAAATTGGCGCAGGGGTTTTGAGTGGCGGTAGCAGCGATCCTTTCCAGGGGATAATCGATGAGGTTCGCCTCTGGCAACGCGCCCGCAGCGAATCAGAAATTCTCGAAGATTTACACTATCGCCTCGAAGGCAACGAACCCGGACTCACGGGCTATTGGCGTTTTGATGAAAATGCCGGCAGCACGGTTCATGACCTCACCGCAAACGGTCACAACGGCACCCTCCAAGGCGATTATCGATGGGTCTCCTCTGATGCCCCCATTGGAGAACGTCCCGGTATTTGCCGCAGCAGCTTTGCCTTGAAAGGACGTTCTGTGGAGTCGGGACTCTCGGCATTACTCTATTACCAGCAGGAAAAGGCGAGGACTGGCTACAACACCGAGTCCAAGCCGATGAAGCGGCAAGCTCGCGTGATGCTAACGGCCGGGACTGCCGGACAAAATCCGCCAGGGAGCGAACAGTCCATCGCCGCAGTTGATTTTGCCGTGTCGCGAGACGGAAAACTGGCTCAAGTGCCAGACCAACTCGATTTGGGGGAGGCTCTGAGTACGGGGACGAACAAGGATTTAGAACGACTCGAAGAATTGGAACAACGGTTGGAACAGCTTCGGCAAGGAAGGTTAGATATCCAAGCCTCCAATAGACAAAGTGACGACTATTTTGGTTGGTCCATCGCCCTATCTGGGGACTGGGCGATCGTTGGGGCTTCAGCCTACCAGAGCAACTACCCTGGTGCAGCCTATGTATACCACCTCGAAAACGAACAGTGGGTCGAAAAGCAGCAATTATCCGGTGACGATAATCCCGGCAGGGACCGTTTTGGTGAGTCCGTCGCCCTATCTGGGAGCTGGGCGATCGTTGGGGCTTCAGCCGACCAGAGCTACAGTGGTGCAGCCTATGTATACCACCTAGAAAACGGACAGTGGGTCGAAAAGCAGACACTCCATCCTTATACTCTACGATCCCACGACTATTTTGGTAAGTCCGTCATCCTATCTGGGAGCTGGGCGATCGTTGGGGCTTCGGGCAAAAATAACTCGGCTGGTGCAGCCTATGTATTCCATCTAGAAAACGGACAGTGGGTCGAAAAGCAGACACTCCATCCTGACGATTTACAAAGCCTCGTCAGGTTTGGTGTATCCAGCGCCCTATCTGGGGACTGGGCAATCGTTGGGGCTTCGGGCTACGGTGGTGCCGCCTATATATTCCACCTCGAAAACGGACAGTGGGTCCAAAAGCAGACACTCCATCCTGACGATTTACAAAGCGGCGACTATTTTGGTGAGTCCATCGCCCTATCTGGGGACTGGGCGATCGTTGGGAGTCTTTACAAAAATCAAGAGGCTGGTGCAGCCTATGTATTCCACCTAGAAAACGGACAGTGGGTCGAAAAGCAGACACTCCATCCTGACGATTTACAAAGCCACGACAGGTTTACTTATTCCATCGCCTTATCTAGGAACTGGGCGATCGTTGGGTCTAATAACTTAAGCAAAGACACTGGTGCCGCCTATATATTCCACCTCGAAAACCAAAAGTGGGTTGAAAAGCAGAAACTCCTCGCCGACGCTTTACAAAGCGGCGACAGTGCTTGTGGTTTTGGTCAGTCCATTGCTCTATCTGTAGATTGGTATATTATTGGGGATTTTGGCAAAAATAACTGGGCTGGTGCAGCCTATATATTCCCTACTTCAATACAACTTGCCCAGCTCTCAACCGAAATTAAACAACTCAGAGCCCGTGTGGGTGAAGCGGTGGCGTTCCCCATGCACCTACTCCATAGCGATCGCGATGGTCTCACCATTACGGGCGGTTTGCTCGGTTTTGCCAACAATATCGGTTCGCCCCAACTCTTTGATAGTGCCACAGGCAAGTTAGCCCTTTATTACCCTGGCGAAGATAAGCAATTTTTTGCGGCCTACTACGACACCCAAACCGCCAAAGCCCAGTACACCTTGCCGGTGAGCCTGAACCCAACGGCAGCAGACAGCAACCAACCGATGAAAACCTCTTCTTTGTTGGCTGTTGCCCGTTCGGCCGATCCGTTTATGGATCGTACGGAGATTACGATTGGCGATAGTTCCGATAGCGATCTCTGTACGGTGACGATGACCAATCCCGCCACTGGCATTACGGAAACCTGGAATCGCGTCCCCCGTCAAACCGCTGCATTTGCCAAGGTGCTCAACGGACTCGGAGCCGATCCGGTGTTTATTGGCACATTGAATGCTAATGTTGCCGGCACCCTGACGAGTCTCACCTTATCGGAGCCAGTCAAACGCTCCCTCAAAACCGGGGATATCGTCACCATTGGGGACATCAAGACAACGGTAACAGCAGAGGTGAATCTCCAAAATAATACGATTCCCATTACCAGCACCCACATTCAAGCTGCTGCTGCCGCACCCATTAATCTGATTGCCTACGACTACAGCCAAGCCACCACCAACCAGCACAACTATCCCTTGCAATCTGGTTCCCGCTACATCGTTGTGAGTAACAACCTCACCGAGGGCCATCTGCTCAATGGCACTTACACCCACAACCGCGAAGCAACCCTCAGTTGTCAGTGGGTTTCCGATGCTCCCGGTAAGGCACTGGCTTTTGACGGCAGCGAGTATGTTTATTTAGAGCAAGAGGAGAACCTTGCGAACCTTGATTTCAAAGGAGATTTAACCTTAGAAGCCTGGGTACAACCAACCGATGGTTCGATGACGGTTCTGAACCATCACTCGGACAACGCTCGTTATACCTTAAGACTTCAACAAGAATCTGGGGGATTCGTTTTCGTAGCCGGTGCTGGGGAAGCCGCCAAAAAATCCAAGGTTCCCTTTGGTTCTGGCCAAGAACAGTGGCATCACTTAGCAGCGGTTTACAACCAGTCCTATGGTTTGGAGTTTAACGGTCAGGCAAATTTAGAAGTCGGTTCGGCTGAAGTGTTGAATCAAGATGGCGACATCACCATCGAAGTCTTCTTACAACCGCACGATCTTTCCCAACAGCAGGGACTCTTGGCGAAAGGGAAGTTGAATGATGGGACGAGCGATCGCGTGCCTTACGCGCTTTATCTCAATACCAATGGTTCTATTACGTTTGTGTTTGAAGATAGCAATGGTAATGGTCACTCCTTTACCTCAACTCGAACGATTGAGGCCGGAACGTTCTCGAAAGTGGCGGTGACTCGTCAATACCAAAGCAAAACCAATAAAATTGAAGTCGATAAAGATCATCCTGAAAAAACGAAGGATATTGATTTCTCTCAAATCTTCGAACAATGGACAGATGTTTGCTTCTATATCAATGGACAGGCTGCCGGATATGCTCCTTATGAGGGTTCTAAGCCAGGTAAGAACGGTCAACCTCTAGAGATGGGCAAAGTCTCCAACGGCAGTTCTGAGGCTTATTTTAAGGGCATTATCAGTGAGGTTCGCCTCTGGAGTAAGGCACTTGCTTCGGCAGATATCGGTCAATTGCTGCAAGGGAAGGAACAAGGTCTGGTTTCTTGGTGGCGATTTGAAGAAAACAAAGGGAATGTGGCAACCGATTCCAAAGGCGGTCAAGATGCGAAAATCCTCGCGGCGAATTGGGTCAAAAACCCCGATCCCACGACGGGTTCATCTTTTGTGCTGTATCAAGATGGCGTTCCGGTTGCCACAGAAAACGCGACGATCTCAGATTGGGGAACACCGCAGTTTACCCTCGGAGGCATTCGTGACGGCAGCAATTTGCGTCAGGGTTTCAAAGGCACCATGGAAGAGGTGCGCATCTGGAAAGTGCCTCGCACTCAAGAGCAAATTCAGGACAATATTTTTAGCCGTCTCAAGGGTGAAATCGAATATTTGATTGCCAACTACACCTTTGACAAAGAAGATACCAGCACGCTGCGGGATTCTTCTTTGCTCGGGAACGATCTGAGCCTTGGCACGGACAAGAGTAAACCCAACTTTATCCTGTCTACGGCTCCAATTGGTACGGATGCGGCGATCGTGCGATCGTCTCTAGCCGGAGTCGAAACGAAGTTCCAAGGCACGATTGACAGTCGTCCCGGTATCGAAGAATATGGAGACTTGCAACGGGATGCCGACGGCAATTTGATTGGTTTGCAGAAACGTTGCTATAGCTATATCAAAGACGGTCAATGGCAATTACTGACGGGCTATAAAGTCGGTAATTTGAAGACAGAATGGATTTCCCAAGTCCAGTTCGATCCGCAAGTGATTGGTTTCATTGAAGGTGCGCCGCCAGTCCCGAGTGAAAATCTCACCGAAGGAACTCTCGACCCCGGTAAAGATGACTGCGCGGATGCGGGTACTTTGGAAGTCGTGGAAGCCGAAAGCGTGAGCTATAGCTTCGGTGCATCTCAAGAAGGTAGCTTTGATACAGCCTTTGACGTGACCTTCAAAGAGGGCGCTAAAGCAGAAGTGTATAACGTGATTGTTGCTGCTCCTATGGGAGTCGGTACAGCTGTTGCCACTCAGTCTATAGAGGGTGGTCTAGATATGGAAGATTCACTCAAATTTGAGACTTCTGCTAGCTGGTCGAGCGACAAGTCAGTCGGAGCGAGTCGCAATGTCACTAAAAATACCCAAGTCTCTCTCGGTGGAAATTGGGAAGATCCGACCCACAAACTCAATCCTACGGTCGGGCGGCGTTTCCAACCGAGCAACATGGGGTTTGCACTGGTGCAGTCAGAAACCGCTGATTTGTTTGCGCTACGCATGGAACACAATAACGCTTTGGTCTGTTTCCGTATGTTGCCCAATCCGGATATTCCCAAAGATTGGAATATTATTCCCTTCCCTATCAATCCGGCTTACAGTAAACAGGGTACCTTAGATGGCTCCTTAGGCTATGACGATGCAGGTAGTAAAGTTTGCGACCCGGATTACCCCATGGCTTCAACCTACGGCGAGTACAGCTATTTTAAGCCTAAAGAAGCTTACCTGATTAAAAATCGGATTAATCGCCAGGAGCAAGAACTAACGACTTATTACCAGAGTTTCAATGCTAATTTGGTCGCAGATCGCTCTCTTCCGGAAAAATTTGCCAAACGAAACCTAGTCAATACTTATGTTTGGACAGCCGATGGTGGCTTTTTTGCAGAAAGCACCGAACTTTCTGAAGTTCGCCAGGAAAGCATCAGTAGTTCCTTCTCTTTCTCCGCTTCCTATGGAGAAAACTTTGGTTTCGAGTTCTCGTTTTTCGGCAGTAAATTAGGAGTAGAACTCGACGTCTCGATTAGTGGTGGTTTAAACATAACCAAGACCAAGAGCAAAGAGTCAGAAACGTCTTTCAGTGTTGATGTCGGTATTAATGTACCGGGTGACTTGCAGAAATACGATGACGATGGCAAACGAGTTTATACTGCCGACCATAAACCCATTAACCTCCCTGGAAAAGTGGATGCCTACCGCTTTATGACCTTCTATATGGAAGGCTCTAACAGTAACTTTGCAGAGTTATTCAATAAGGTGGTCGATCCCATTTGGCTCGAACAAAGCGACCATCCCAACGCCAGTGCGATGCGTCAGGCTAAACAATCCGATAAACAACCGCCCTGCTGGCGTGTTTTCCACCGAGTCACTTTCGTCAGCCGCATCTTACCTAAATTTACGAGTCATGCGATCGCTCCGCTGGAAAAAGCCATGAAAGCGGCCAACATTGCCAGCAACTGGGAATTGATTAAAAAGCTCGAACCTTTCGTCAAAAATAAGACCGATGATGCTTCTATCTTTGCGAAGGCAGTGCGGCAAACGATTGCCACCTATTTACCCGAACTCGAAGGGCATGAGGATGAAGTTATCAAATATGCAGCCCTCTATTTCGGAGTGCAGGATATGTAGAGATTTGACCTCTTAATAGCGAGGCATCTCCTAAAAACCTAGTTTTGGCAGTCAAACCGCTATCTGGAACGATCGAGGAGACACAGGAAAGTTGTTTGATGCTCAAGGAAATGAGATGTCAAGTTATAGCTACCAAAATTAAATTGAATTAACTGGCTGTGGTTGTTTTATTTTTCCGATCATTCTTGAGCGATCGCTAAGTCGCTCAATTGTTTTTATGGCTCTTCGCGCTGGTATAGCGTTTTCAAATGATCCCAAATTCGGCTTACGGAGAGACTTTATAATGAAGGAAGATATCTCTACTTAACGTGAGTTCGGGGTAAACTGAAACCCTCATTCTGTAGTAGACTGAAACCCGGATTATCTCGTGAGATTCCCCCCAAAACGGTTGTTGTGCTGTTGTGCGTTGTGCTTTGAGTGACATGAAAGAAGAAATTAGGAGTTTAACCAACTTTCATTGGCTGAAGATAGCCGAGTTTTAAAGGATATCTTATAAGCCGGATTTGGTATGAATTGCTAGAATAGCTTGTGGGTAAACTGAGAAAACTGATTGCCAAATTCTTAACGTTTCCGCCCGAAGTACGCTTTGAGGAGGTGCGCTATATCCTAGAAGCTTTCGGATATCAAGAAGTTCGTTCTAAAGGCAGTCATCACGCCTTTGAAAATGAAAAGGGAAATGTCATTATTATTCCTAAAAAAAGAGGAAAAAAAGTCAAAAGAACGTATGTTGTAGCAATTATTAAGCTGTTAAATTTAGAAGATTGGAAAGATAATGCAGAGTAAAGAGGTTAAGCGCCAACCTTTAGAATTTTATTTATCGCTCAAGTATCCTATGTCTATTTATCCTGAAGAAGAGGGGGGATATACCGTTATCATTCCCGATCTTCCTGGTTGTATTGCTCAAGGAGACTCTTGGGAAGAAGCTTTAGAAAACATTAATGAAGCAAGAGAGTTGTGGATTGAGACAGTTTATCGCAGCAACAAAAGAGAGATTGCTTTGCCTTCAAAGCAGATAGAAATAGATTATTAATGGGGGAATGGCACTGACTTAAAGCTTGTGGGCATTGCCTACCCCTAAGTACAGGACAAAAAATCAGAAATCGCCTGAAACCTTTATAAATCCGTAGGTTGGGTTGAGTGAGAGCGAAACCCAACACAATCGCGTTCCAGCCTTGTTGCTGTTGGGTTTTCTGCGTCAACCCAACCTACAGCTTGCAACTTTTGTCCTGTACTGAGACAAAACTCATAAATTGTGATTTCACAGTGTTTTGAACCCAATATTTGAGGCGATTGCCAAAGAGACTGGTTTTTATCAGAGAGAAAAGCGGCAATTTCTTGCACTCACTAGGTCGAAAGTTATGGGTGAAAAGCAACAGCGATCGCTCTCACCTTGAACCTAAAACAGCAGCAACTTTCTCTTCGATGACTCGCACCAAGGGGCGGAAAACGGGGATGAGTTCCGCGCGACTGGCGACTAAGCTGGGGAAAGGGCGACTGCCGTAATCTTGCCCGGCCTGGAGAGGAAAGACGGGTTGGGGTTCGAGGGAGACAAATGTTCCCCCGGCCCCTTGGACGATTGCCCACACCGCTGCAATATCCCAAATCTTTGGGGTGGCTTCAATACCGCCTAGGGATGCACCGCAGGCGACGAGAAAGATGTTGTAGCTGGCAACGCCTATCATGCGAAGTTTGCAGGGAAAGGGTTTGGCGGCGATCTCCGTGCTGCGGGCGCAAAGGTTGAAGAGATGATTGAGACTGGGGGAGTCCGTGCTGGTGTGAATGGGACGATCGTTGAGGTAAGACCCGGTCGGGCCGGTCAAACCGGAGTCGCCGTACCAATAACCGTGGCAAAATTGCCCGACTTGAGGGACGCTGACTGCCCCGAAGACGGGCGTTCCGCGATAGAGCAGTCCGAGAGAAATCCCCCACAGGGGAATGCCGCGAGTGAAGTTGGTTGTGCCGTCGATCGGGTCGATAACCCAGCACCAATCGTTTTCTGGGAAGATATGGAGGGTTTCTTCGCTGAGAATACCGTGGTCTGGGAAGGTGGAGGCGATCGCGTCTCGAATGGTTTTGTCGGCCCACCGATCGGCCTCGGTCACCAAAGAACCATCATCCTTGCGGATGGCTTGAATATTGCCGAAATCTGCCAGCAGTTTGCTGCCCACTTCTGTGGTTATCGTCTTGCTAAAGGCGATAACTTTTTCCCAAAACTCGTTCATTCGTTTTTGCTTGATTGAGACTGCCTGCATCAATCTTAATGCGAACTTGTTGCCAACCCTCTCCAGAAACTAAAAATCGCGCTCAACTCCTCAAACCCACCGTATGATGGAGATTCCCTTAGTTTCTGCCATTCTTTTTCGGTGGAGGTTTCCCACACCCGACACCCCAGACCCCACACCCCCGCCGTCAGGCGCTGAATTCCGAACAGCGTTCGTTCTAAAATGCTCGCAGGCGAAAACTTTCCGAGCCTTTCATCTCTAAGCGCGATCGCATCATGACAGAAGACAAACAACTCAGCCTTTTCGGGGACGAACCAACTTCCGCTTCTCCCGCACCCGATTTTAACCTCGACCTCATCCCCACCGATGCCAGCATCCCCATTCCCCCCGGAACCTATGGGGCGATCGCGGAACTGACCGAACATTGTCGCAATTGCGTTCGTTGCGAACTGAGTCAAACGCGAACCAACGTTGTCGTCGGCCGCGGAAACCCCCACGCAGACATTCTGGTCATTGGCGAAGGCCCCGGCCAGCACGAGGACGAAAAAGGATTGCCTTTTGTGGGGCGATCGGGGCAACTTTTGGAGAAGATCCTAGCCTCCGTCAAACTCGACACCGAGGAGGATCTCTATATCGCTAATGTTGTCAAATGCCGTCCCCCTGGCAACCGCAACCCGTCTCAAACCGAAATCGATGCCTGTAAATCCTATCTGCTCGAACAAATTCGCCTGGTCGATCCCAAGATTATTCTCTTCACCGGAGCCACTGCTCTCAAGGCCCTGACGGGCGAAAAGAAAGGCATCACAAAAGTTCGCGGTCAATGGCTAGAATGGCAGGGTAGGCTCTGCATGGCGATTTTTCACCCCGCTTATCTGCTTCGCAACCCGTCGCGAGACAAAGGCAGTCCAAAGTGGTTGATGTGGCAAGATATTCAGTCCGTCCGCGCAAAATTGGATGAGTTCCGCACGAGAAATTCCTAAGTATTTGGTAGTGGCGGTGCAATCTTGGGAACTCTACTGATAGGGTCATTTTTCTGTCGGCGATCGCGCATTTGAGAAAAATTCCCGACCTCACCAGACAGTAGAGAACAGCGATGTACAACACTCCCATCATGGAACTTGTTCCCCTCCCCTTGGCTCCCGACAAAATTCAGGTCGATAAAATGCTCGATAAACTCCCAATCGAAGCCAAGCAATGGGCAGAAAGTTTGCCTTGGCAACAGCGCCGCTACCTGCTGTCGCTCTGCTATCTTCTGTGTGCGGCCGCTCCTGAAATACAAGGGCAATTCCTCGACGAATATACGGCTGACGGCTTAATTGCCAAAATCATCCAAGACTACGATACTCAAGCCAAAGTTCAACGCTATTTAGAAAGTTTTTATATTGATACTCGGCTCTCGCCCGCACTTTTGAGGAGTTATATTCGACAGTTTTATATTCACTCGGCGCAAGATGTTCGACGACAGCCGGAAAAGTATCTCGAATCGGCACTGCGTCTGGTCATTAGCCCTGAAGAAAAAACCTATGTTTTAAATTACATTTTGGGTTTTGAACTGATTAAAATGATGTTTAAAATGAGTTGGTTGCAGCACGAACGCTTGTATTTACTGCAAACCAATCAAGAAGATTTTTATTACACCTATATTAAACCTATTCAATACGCTCATCAATTGAATGGAATTATTAATCCGAAGGATAAGAAAAGCTTTTTTGCCGAGCGCAGCTATTTTATCAAAATTCCTAAAATTAGCGATCGCAAAGTGATGGAATTAGTGATGGTGACTTTTACTACAGATGTTGTGAGCTATCTTGGGTTTTCCATTGTTCGCAATTTAAGACACGTTCCTTTTGATTATGACTACATCTTTCAACCCGAACAGGCACGAGCGTTTGGAGCGAGCTATCATAGTCAACATTCAGCAATATAAGAGTTCAGTTAGCAGTTAATCGTTCATTGAGGACTGATAAATGTTCAATTCTCAATTCTGACTATAACAGCTTAGGATTGCTAGATAACCTTTACAGCAACCCTCGATAGCGAATAAAGAGTAAAAGAACTGCCCAAGAACCCAAAGCAACCTTGATTGCGACCAGGATATTTAAAACAGGAATAACGCCACCGCTGAAAAGCGTTCTGAGTTCTCCTTGTGGTAATTCCCAGCCAATAAGGGTGACAAAAGCCAAGACAATAAAAATGAGAACGGAAACCTTTTCTAATGTTGCAGCGTTCCATTTCTTATAAATTCTTTCCATCCACTCAGAAGACGAGGTAATCGCAATCAAACCAATCGCCGTTCCGCCAGCAACACCCGCCGCAAAACCGCCGCCAGGACTGAGGTGACCGCGAATTGCGAGTTCGATGCTCACCAGTGCGGCAATGGTTGCACCTAGACGTGCGAGGACAATGGACGGGCGATCGCTAAATTGGTAAACGGTTTCGATCGGTTGTTCGTTGGCTAATAAGAAACGCGCGCCTAAAATTGCGATTGAAAAGACCACAACTTCAAAAATTGTGTCATACAATCGATTGCGAAAAATAATTCCCGAAACTGCATTTGGTACGCCACTATCAGCAACAATGGCTTCAACAATAGAAAGTTCTTCCGATGTGGCGGTTGGATTGGGAATCGCTAACATTTTGACAAATAAGGCGATTCCTGCAACTAGATAAACCCACTTCATGAATGCCGTTCCTCCGCGTTCAATACAGTTACATAGTTTAGGGTTAATTCGGGCAAAGGAATTTCGTTTTTCAAGATCTCGAAAAGGCGATGAACCCGAATATTTGTTTGATACTTTGGCTCGCCATCTGTGTCTAATTCTGAGTCTTGAGTACAGGTTACATGAACGTCTTTCTCTTGCAATGCTTGCGCTAAAGCTTGTCGGTCTGGATATTCGACTAACTCCAGGCGCAAATAATGTTTGTTTGCAACTTTTCTAAGGTTTGAGATGATTTCTTCCCAAGAACTTTCTCGTTCTTTCTCGATTTGTTCTAAAATTCCCAAGCGCACGATCAGGGAAGAACGAACGGCAACAACATAGAGCGTTACGGCTAACATTGTCCCCACTAATGCTTCGGTTAAAGCCACATCTGCTGCCCCTAAAACGGCATAAACTAAAGCGGCAACCGATCCTAAAATGGCTCGAATGACTAGCGCATGGTAGGGGTTAACTTGAAAGACTAGCATCAATGCTGCTAGAGGGAGCAGGGCAATAATGATGTAAATATAGCTGTCAATCATTGTGATTTTTCAAAGATAATTTGAATGCGTGAAAGGATTTTACATAAATAAATTTCGATTCACTGATTGCTTTTATGAAACTCTCGAAAAAAGAGAAAATAATCCAAAAAGATGCTTAACTTAGATATCGTATAACTATTCATCTTTTTACGATTTAGATATTTTTCAAAGAGGATGGAAATTGTTTCAAAACTCGATATAGTTTTATATTGTCTTTCTAGTTGTTTTCTTTGCTTTCTTCGTTCTGATTTTGATAAGGTTTTGGAAATTATTTTAAAGTTCATCCATAGAAGCTTATATTCTGCCTCTATCTGAATTAAATCATGAGAGTCTTGCTTTAATATTTCCAAACAGTTATGTGTTTTTTGCGATAAAATATTCTGGTTTTCTTCATTGTCCTCGCTCTCTAGTGGCAATAAATCAATGACAGCCCATCGTGTAAAAAAAACATCACTAGACATCATAGAGTCGATCAACTCCCAAAAATTATCCAACCCCAACCATTGCATTTCACAGAAGAGTCTAGATAAAATCAAAGGGTCGGTGTCTCGCAAGGAATAAAAAGCTTCTTCTAAAGCAGGAAGGCTGTTATAACTGCACGTTTTTCCTAGTGTATAAATGGCATCTTTGATGATACTTCGATTGCAAGAAAAAAGTAAATTCTCAAGATTTTTAACAATCAAAGATTTTGAATATTTTTCTCGAAATTCTGCTAGTTCGCTATAACGATTTCCGCATACTATCGAGTCTCTAATCATAAAACAAGTTTCATTGATTCGATCTTGATTTTGAGATGTGAGTAGCTGACAAAGGATCTTCTCTAATTCAGAAAAAGATAAATTACTAACGATATCAATCAAGCAATCAATATCGAGGGAGTCACAATATTTTTGTGTATTTTTGATTACAATATATTCTTTGTCCCGCATAATACAAAATTACTATTATTGCTAATGATTTCCATAGATGTTCAAGAAATTAATATCAATTGAAGCCTTCATTATTCAACCCAGTCCACTTCATCTCTTGAGAAAGAAGAGCGAGTCATCTCTTCACTACTCGAACAGTAAGCTAGGACATAACCGAGAACTGTATTCCAAATCGCTAAGGTGATAATTGCCAGAATTAGGAGCGGCCATTCACTCGGTATTTTGAGGAGCAAACCAATAACAATTAACATTGATCCGAGAGTATCGGAAACAGAGAGACTGTGAAGTTTAAAGAGTAACGTTCGATTTCCGAGTAAAGGGAAGGTTCCCCAAAACCAGAAGATAATACCGAGAATAATTAAGCTGTAACTGAGAAGGTCAATCATATTTTGTTCAATTGTTTAATTAAATGGGCAAGGAGCATTAATCCTGCTTCGCCGACGCTGAGAATAATGACAGCAACGACCCCAATTGACCAGTCATCTCGCAAGACAGAGATAACGAGCATCATAATTGAAGTTTTGGTTGCAATACTGGCGAAGGCGAGTAATTTTTGCCAGATATCATCATCTTGCCAAGCTTCATAAATTGGGATGAGTAATGCCAAAATCATGGCGATTAAAATTGAATCCATTTTTACATTACTTACATTTATTAAATTACAGTACAAGTTTACCTTGTCTTTCTATTTACCCTCTTGCGCTTCTGCTTTCGCCGAACTCGGTGAACTTCATACCACCCCTCTTCGTTATATTTCACAACAATTGTTTTGGGTGTAAAAGTAATTAAAAAGATATCCAGAAATACGAGTCCTGGAGTTCTGCGAGGTTTGACTCTTTCTCTGACAATATCTTCATCGTTGTGAGGTCGAATCATAATTTCGATCGCTTCGATAAATGCTTGAGGAATTGCCACCAGGATTTCCCACAGCACTCGCAACCAATCTTTTAAGGCACTTGGGGAGGTACGACCTCGCGGTAAGAGTAGCGCGATCGCGACCCCAATGAGAATATTCGCAAAACTGAAGTCAGCGGTGAGTAGGAACCAAATTGCCAGCCGTAGAATTATATTGAAAAAGGCGATCGCGTCCATGCTATCCAAAAGAGTGAAATTAACATCAAACTCATGACCCCAATCAGATGATCGAATTTTTCGATCGCGCGAGGCAACTTAATAGCTAGTTTTTTGAAAATCAAAAAATAAGACAGCCAACCTAGGAATATTGTCACTAAAGGTTTAACAATATTCTTGAGAGTGTAAGCTTCATAGTACGCCCCATTAGCTGCGATTAGTCCGCCAAGTAAAATAATCATTGCCAACCAAAACCCTGTTGATAGTTTCTTTGTTGTCGATTCTTCTGAGACAAGACGAGCTGACTTGAATGATAATTTCTGATGCGGGAGGAAAATAAATTTTGCAAAAGAGATTGCCGTTCCCAGTGCCGCAATATTCATGCCGACCACTTGCCAGGGTAAGAAATTTTTGGCTGTTAAAACTTTTGCGCCAAACCCCGATAAGAGAGGGAAACCAGAAATGGAAAAACTGGCAATAACGACAGCAATCCAAATAGGAAACTCAATCAGTTGGTGCTGCAATTCTTTAAAGTTGCGGCTGGGCAAATTTCCAGCAATTAAAAACAGTGCTGATTTTACTAAACCGTGGGTGAGAGCATAAAATCCCCCAACAACAGGTGCGGCGAGGACAAATCCTAATTGGGAGATGGTGTGAAATGCTAGCATTCGCTTTGTATCTTTTTCAAACACCGCATAACCCACTCCTAAGAGTGCGGTACTGACTCCAAAAAAGCGAACAATGGGGTCAATTTCCTCTAACATCAACGCACAGCGAACAAGAGGAAAAATTCCTGCTTTGACGACAACTCCCGATAGCATTGCCGAGACTGGCGTTTCTGATTCTGAGTGGGTTAGGGGCAACCACAAACCCGATACAAAGATGCCTCCTTTGACCAATAATCCTAGAAAAATGAGTGCGATCACTTCTGGGGGAGAACCGCGCAATCCTGCAAAATTAAAGGAGTGATGAGCTTGATAGACTAGCACCGCTCCCACCAGATAAAATAACATGGCAGTATTGCTAACAAAGAGGTAGCGCAAGCCAACCCAAATCGAGCGATCGGTGCGAGGATAAGCAATTAAGAGAAATGCAGCAATACTAATCACTTCCAGCGCCACATATACACTGATAAAATCAGCACAAACAAAGATTGCATTGACACTGCCGTGCAGGATAATTGCCTGCATATAAAAGAAGGCTGTCTTCTCGCTTTGCCAGCAGTAAAGAATGACCGCTGCGGTTACTAGCGCATTGGTGAGGATAAAAAAGCTACTGAGTTGGTCGATAAGCAAGCTCACGCCAAAGCTATTGAGTAGCTGTATCTCTAAAGGGGAGTTTGCTAAGAAGATTTGCACGGAGTAGACAGCCGAGAGCAGTGCAATTCCCAATGCAAATAAGCGATCTAGCTTGGGGACTAGATAGGTAACAAATCCAATAAAAAAGGGTAGAACAATCCAAGCGATCGTTAGGTCAGTCATGGCGTATTATTCTCTTCAATCGCGCTAGTTTCCAGAGTTGGATTATCTTTGGCTAACTTCATCACTCCTACCAACATCAACGCCTGAATGGAAAAGCCAATGACAATCGCAGTTAGAATAACAGCTTGGGGAACGGGATCGGAATAAGCAACATCTTTCAATTTGGACACAATTGGAACAAACAACCCATCTCGCGATGAAACCAATACAAAATAGGCAACAACTCCCGTACTCATAATGTCCATTGAGATAATTTTCATTACCAAGTTTTTCTTGAAGATGATGCCAAAAAATCCGAATAGTATGGTGGAAAATATACAAGCTTCTAGCATATTAAATGACCGTTAAATACAATTGAGTGTTTAATCTCTTCTTTTTTTAGCTTGTAATGATTTTTGAACCTTCTGCTTCACCAAACTCTTTCAGAACTCGATCGATCCAAGCTTGAGTCTTAGCTTTTGCCATCCGCTGTTTGGTCGCAGATTTTGCAACCACACCTTCAAAAGTAATACCTTCAATGAGTCCTTGACGAACTGCTTCGGCATATTCTGCATTCCATTCTGCTTTCCCTAAATAGGTAGGAAGGGGAAGCCTTGAAAATAGATCGAGGAATTCTTCTGGATTCAAGAAACCTCTAGTATTAGGAGTAAGATCGATTAAGGTTACTGTTTGCTGTTCGGAGAGATCGTGTCGTCCGGCAAAGCTGTTATCTCCATAAAATTCACAGAAAGCATCTAAACGCTTCCATCCTTTTTGAGTCGCAATAGCAGCAATGGTGTCAGCATACACGCTAGCAAAATATTCGTAGCCGATTTTGTACAACTTATGGTCTAGGGGTAAATTACGGGTTCGGGTCGCATATTCGTACCAACCCTGACGATTATTCCAACTAAAACGCAAATTAGAACCATCGAGTTTATCAAATATATGAGCTTGGAACGGTTTTCGAGATTGCCGAATGGAAGGGTAGTGTTTCATAAAGATCTGTCGATTTAGAAAAAAACACGAACAAGACAATGACAATTGTCATCAAAATCGTTGTTTCTTAAGACAAATACTTGAGAATTTGTTTATGAAAGACTCCGCCGTTTCAATGCGGAGTCTTTTTAATCTTCGTGATTTAGTTCTGATTTTCAAGAGCTAAATCGGATTGCATTGAGGATGATTCTGGACTGTCTTTGAAAGCAAAGCGAAGGAAAGGAGGTGCAACAAAAGTGGTTAAAATCACCATGATAATAATTGCGGCCTGTAAAGGTTTGTCTAATACGCCGCTAGCTGCACCAATTCCTGCGAAAACTAAGCCGACTTCACCGCGAGGAATCATGCCAATGCCAATCGCAAGACGGTTGATTTTTTCCCTGCCAAAAATTGACCAACCTGTGATGACCTTACCCACAATTGCAACAACAATCAAGAAAGCTGCGATAATTAATCCTTGGCGATTATCGGCATTGCTGGGATTCAGAACGCTGAGATCGACCCTTGCACCGACAGAGACAAAGAAAATAGGAACTAAAATGTCGGCAATAGGAATAACTTGTTGGTCGAGTTCCTTGCGCTTATCCGTTTCGTCGAGAACCAAACCGGCAGCAAATGCTCCTAAAATGGCTTCGAGATGAATCGCGTGTGCTAAAAATGCCATCGAAAAAGCGAAGATAAATGCAGGAATGACTAATTTCCCTCTAGTTTGTAACTTTTCCGCGATCGCGACAAAACTTTTGTTAAAGAACTTACCCAAGAAGATCGAACCTAACAAGAATGCTGTCGCACCAATCATCAGATACACTAAGTTGAGCAGATCGACCTCTCCTGTCTTTGCCAAACTCGCAACAACTGCTAAGACAATAATTCCAAGAACATCATCAATGACTGCCGCACCAACAATAATTTGACCTTCTGTCGATTTGAGCTGTCCTAATTCTGAGAGAACTTTTGAGGTAATTCCGATACTCGTTGCCGTCAAAGCAGCACCGGCAAAAACTGCAGGAATGGTTGGCATTCCAAAAATTAAAACAAGTCCTAGAGTTCCCGCGATAAAGGGAACAACTACCCCAACAACCGCAACAATCGCTGCTCTAGCACCAACTTTTTTTAATTCTCTTAAATCCGATTCCAAACCAATCTCAAATAAGAGAATAATGACTCCCAACTCGGCTAAAACGGAGAGAACTTCGCTTTGGGAGGCAAACACCGTTTGAATGCTTTCGGGATTTAAACCTGCAATCTTTTGTAAAACCGCGATCGCGACAGAATCGCTAGCGACTGCACCCGTTTCAGGAAAAACCAGCAAGTGCAACGCAGAAACCCCGATAACAACACCCGCAACGAGTTCTCCCAAAACAGGAGGTAAATCGAAAAATCTAGAGAGTTCTCCGCCTAACTTACTTGCGAGATAAATGAAGACCAGACTTAATAAAACACCCGCTAACACCATCGGTGCAGTTTCCGAGTTGGGTGCAGTAGCGAATACAGGTTGAGACAAGATCGGCCAAGAGGCTAATCCACTATGTAATGAAGATTCTAACGGTAGCATGCTTCTATTTGCTGATTAAAAGAATGATAAAACCGAAAGCTTCGACTAAGTAGAAAATTTGTCTTAATTAGCCGAAGCTGGCAGAGAAATCAACCAATCACTTGAGGAGCGATTGCGAGATCGTCAACATAATTAACAGCTTCTCTGAGAGCAGTGGTGCGATCGCGGGTAATATTTTCCGGAGGAATTTGTGCCATCACTCCCAGTTTTCTCAACCGTTTTTCCGCTTGTCCGCTAACCCCAACAATGAAGACTTGACGGCCATTTTCCACTGCTTCTGCGATCGCGTTTTCTAGCGCTAAGGAAGAGGTAACTCCCAAGATTGGCACTTCAGATAAATCTAAAACCAATGCTTGATAATCGTTAATCAAATTGTGTTCGCGAGCGATCGCCTTCGCCACCCCAAAAATCATCGGGCCGCTGAGATAGAAGAGAAGAACGCGACCATTGGCTCGTTCGAGTAACCCTTTCTCCTCGCTGTTGAGTTCGATTTCCTCGTCATCATAAGTCACTGCTTTCACTTTATCAGCACGGTGATTGGAAAGACGCTCAATCGTAAGAATGTTAGCAACAAATACTCCCACGCCAACAGCCACAATCAAATCGACAAAGACGGTCAGTGCAATCACACCATACATAATCAACGCTGCTTTTACTGAGATTTTGTGAGCGCGCTTGAGGAAACCCCAGTCAACAATATCTATCCCAACTTTAAAAGCAATTCCTGCCAAAACTGCGCTAGGAATTCCAGTTAAATATTGACTAAATCCCAAGACGACAACCATCAAAACTAGGGCGCGACTCAAACCCGAAACGGCCGTTCTCCCGCCAGATTGGATGTTAACAACCGTCCCCATTGTTGCCCCTGCACCGGCAATTCCGCCGAATAAACCTGAAACTAAATTGCCAATTCCTTGCCCAATTAATTCTTTGTTGGAATTGTGTTCTGTTCGAGTCAAGCTGTCAGCCACGAGAGAGGTCAGCAACGCATCGATACAACCGAGCATCCCTAAAACCAAAGCATCAACTAACATCGTTTGAAGTTGAGCAGGACTAAAAGTTGGCATTTGCAAGCTCGGCAAACCCACAGAAATTTCGCCAATTGTCCGAAGTTCGGCATTACTAAATAAGAAGACCGCCATTAAAGTGCCGACAATTAATGCTAGAAGTTGTGGTGGCAAAAATTTCTTGAGCTTGGCAGGATAGAAGAAGAGAATTGCCACTGTTAAACAAGCTAACAGGGTTTCAATCGGGTTAATGTTGGCAATGAGTTCGGGTAAATGTCGGATTGTACCAAGAACACCTCCTGTCGGACTGGCTTGCCCTAAAAAGGGTGCAGTCTGCAAAATAATCAAAATGACCCCGATCCCCGACATAAAACCAGAGATAACCGTGTAGGGCATTAAGGTAACGTATTTACCTAGTTTCAGTGCGCCAAAAATAATTTGAAACACTCCGGCGAGCATCACAACAGTAAAGGCCATCGCCATGCCGTTTTGAGGATCGGCGGCTGTCAAACTGGCAATAACTGCGGTCATGACAACCGTCATCGGCCCCGTCGGTTCGGAAATGAGGGTAGGGGTTCCGCCAAAAAGAGCGGCAAAAAAGCCGATTAAAATTGCTCCCCACAAACCTGCAGATGCTCCCGCACCGGAAGCAACGCCGAAGGTTAGAGCCATTGGTAAGGCGATAACTGCGGCGGTAATCCCGCCGAAGATATCGCCTTTAACATTCCTGAAGTGAATCTTGTTTGTAATTGCCATGGTGAAAGTCTCAGAAGTTGTCTCGCAAACCGTTTACCATTCCCAATCCCCAGATGAATAGAGTTCGGTCTGTCACTAACTCAAACTGGCTGAAAGCCGTAAGTTGTTTAAATTTGATAGATTTTTTTCTATTCTATAAAATTGTTGATTGGTTTTAATCTATGGATTAATCATACATGAATTGTTAAGAAAGGTCACATCAGCGGCTTGAACTTTCTTAATCTCACGCTTAACAAGCGCTTATGACTTGCAGGTTTTGGAGAAGAGTGCGATTGACAACGGCTCTCAGGGTTCTTCGCCGTTGGAGGCAAACCCAGAACTTGAAGGGTTGCAGAATTTGTCAGCGAGGCCGTATGCCCCTACAGTAAACCGACTCCCCACACTTTAATTTCCCCATCGTCACTAGCACTCACGACTTTCTCGCCGTCGGCGGCGATCGCAAGGGCCGCGATCGCGTGGCGATGGTTACCCAGGCGATGCTGCAACTTCCCCGTACTCACTTCCCAAACCTGAAGGGCCCCGTCGGAACCGCCGCTGAGAATACTTTTGCTATCCGAACTCAAACAAAGACGCTGCACCGCTCCTGCGTGGCTGTTTTGGATCGTATAATGCGGCTTTCCTGTCCCTAAATCCCACACATTAATCGCGCGATCGTATCCGCCACTGGCGATAAATTTCCTGCGAGCATCGATCCCCACCGTTCCGACCCAATGAGAGTGACCGATTAAGGTATGAGCGGGTTGTCCGGTTTTTAAATCCCAAATTTTGAGCTGATTGTCCGCTCCGCCGCTGACAAGGGTGCGACCGTCCGCACTCATTTCTAGAGCAGTCACAATATTGGAATGGCCGGCGAAGATATTTTGAAGCTTTGCGGTTTCTAAATTCCACTGATGAATGCGACCTTCTATCCCGCCGCCAAACAGTTGCCGGCCGTCTGGACTGATAGCGAGAGACTTAATCAAGTGAGAGTTTGTGGCGAGTCTGTGCGGCCGTCCCCCGGTGTATAAATCCCAAACTTGAAGGGTGCGATCGACGCTACCGCTAATTAAGGTTCTGCCATTGGGGCTGAGCGCGATCGCGCTCACCCAGTCTCTGTGGTTTGCCAGGGTGCTACAAAGCTCTCCCGTCGCTAGATTCCAGACCTTAATTTGCTTATCTTTAGAGCTACTAATCAGAAATTTGCCGTTGGGATCGATCGCGAGATCGGTAACACCATCAGCGTGTGCGTCTAGAGCCAGCAGACAACTAAACAGCGACCAAGGATTATAATTTTTCAGCGCTTGAATGACGGTAGAGTCTATGGGGTCGAGTTGAAACAAACCCGCGGCCAGCTCAGCTCTTTCTCTCAACAACCGATAAGCCGTCCAGCAAACTCGTACCGACGGATCTTGAAGCGCTTTAAGGACTAACTCAACACCCGCTTCTCCCTGTTGCATGGCTTCGGCTAGGGCCGCCACTTTAACCGGAACGGTCGAGCTTTGCAGGCGTTGAGCAATCCCAGGCAGTCCGCCTAACACGGCTTCTGAGGTGGGGGGTGCTTTCCTTCCTCCTAAGACAAGAGCATCTTTTCCTGGCTGGTTAGCGGATGAGGTCATTTCAAACGATTGTTGAGGCTTCTCCGTAGAGCGACAATTATAAGCAAATCGGAATTGAGAGCTACTCCTTTTCTTCTGTTTTCCCTTCTTCTGTTTTCTCTTCCTTCTCTTGCTTCCACTCTTCCAACTTCCGCTCGACCGCGTACTTGAAGTCGATGGGAACTAGAACCAATTCAACCTTTTCCGGAAGCTCCTTCGGCGGGTCAATTTGAGCATAGAGCAACTTTTCGTCAAAATTGGGTTTGCCTAACACTAGTTTGCGAACCCCTTCTTTACCTTGTTGCTCAATGGCGATTGTTGCCAAAGGGGGTTCGAGTCCATAACTCTTAAGCTGTTCGGGAGAAACGGAAAAAGCGCGATCGCGCTCTTTTTCCATCAACAAATTCAACAAAAATTCGATCGAAGGTTCGCTCGCCAGTTCGTTCTCTGGCTGTTTCATCCGCCAAGGCGAAGTGTCATCCTCCGCACGCTCAAAGACGAGGGTTTGGCCGGCCCGTTCGATCCTCAAGTGTTGAATGTCATCCTCCTGAAAATCAAACAATGCCTTCTTCTGGACTTCCGCCATTTCTCGCTTCGATGCGCCCTGAATCTCGTAAAAATAAACAAAACCACCTAAGATCGAGGCTAAAGCGACTAAAATCCAAGTCGTTCGTTGCAATTTCATCTGTAAAGTACGCGAACTGATGCGCCAGTTAAGAACGAGGAGCGAACGACCCAACGCAGACCTTCCGCACCTAGCTAAATCCGTGTTACTTTAGCACAAGCAAGTTTTGAACTCCAAGCACGATCGCCGCTTTTTTGAGCAAAACGCTAAAGAACTTCCGTCAAGATATAGAAAACTGCATGAAAATTTTGGATTCGCAAGGACGGCTATTCGGCAAGCTCAGTCTCCTCGATCTGGGCGCAGCCCTTATTATTCTGGCAGTGGTGGTGGGAATTTTCATTTTTCCGGGAACCTCTCGTTCTGTCGCTCAAAGCGGGGAGATCAAACAGGTAGAGGTGGAAGTAATTGTCCGAGGTTTAAGCGTCCTCGATCCTGAAGCTCTCGTGGGAGAACTCGCTGGCGCGCAAAAGACTGAACTCATCGTTCGCAAAGCCTCCTGTGGCGAGGTGAAAATCAAATCCGTCAAACAGTTAGTGCGACAAGTGATTGTGCCGCAACCGGATGGTTCGGTGAAAGCACTTCCCGATCCTCGCCAGCCGGATAAATCTTTTAGTGTGGATTTGAGGCTAACCTTTGCCGACAAAGCCCGGATCGCTAAGGATGGAGCCGTTTTAGTCGATTGCGAAAAAGTTAAAATCGGCACGCCTATTGAAGTGGAAGGATTAACTTATAACTTTAAGGGGAGCGTGATGGGTGTGCGCTATTGAGCCGTGTTTTTTCGGAGGGGAGGATTGTGACAGCTCGATTTTCGTCCGTATCTTCCGAATTAAACAGTTGGTTTTCACTGGCAATGCAAAGGGACAATAAATTGACAGAAATGTTCCTTGAAGATTTAATGAATTTCTGGAAGGGCTGGAACGAACCATTAAGTTTGGAAAGTCTCAGGGTGACTGGGTTCGGTGGCAAAACCGCGATCCTACCGACCGTGGATCTCCGGTTCTTCTGGGTGCCGTCTATTAGAGATAATGAAAGTAACTGTTGAAGAGAGGTAATTGCAGGCAGGTGTTTAGGATTAACGATCGAGATTAGATTATTCTCTGTTCGGAAATATTTAAATCTACCCTTGTAGTACTGAGGTGGCTGTTTGATAAGGTACCAGTTTTTGAATGTGTCCGCTAATGCTGCAAGCCAGAAAATCTTCAGTCAGAATAGGACATGATTCGGAACTGGATACCGAATTATCGGGAGGATGTACGGTGCACCACCAATTCATGAAGCCAGATAAGGCAACAGATTTAAACGATTCTAGGTGGCAAGGAATAGAGCCATTTTCCACAGTCGCGATGAGCAATTCAACTGAGCGTGACGACAAAAGCGATCGCGCCCCAAACTTCATTCCCAGACCTCCTCGACTGACGGCTGAGTGGATCGAGTCTCAAGGGATGGTTGCCCATCCCGCACGCAGCCTGCAGGAAAACACAGGACTGATGACGAAACCGCCTTGCATTCGCCTCAGTATTGAGGATTTAAAGTCCTTTGAGGCGGTGGAACGTCAATTTTGTCCCTGGGGTGTTGAATTGAGCAATGCGATCGCGCTGCGCCCTTCTAACGATGCGTATCCCCCTCGCTCTGGGAAAATGGTTTTGCTCGGAGGGCCGAAAAGCGGTTGGATGGAAATTGCGTTCGAGCGTCCGGTTAGCTTCTTCAACTGTTACGTCACGAGTTCTCAGCGCGTCGTCCTTCTGGCTTACGATCGGGACGGCCAGACCCTAACCCAAACCGAAATGTCAGAACCCAATCTGGCGAATTCTGAGTCTAAGATTGCGCCGAACGCTCAACTGAGCGCGATCGCAACCCAGATTGCCCGCGTTACCCTCTATGCGTTCGACGGCCAGATTACCGTAGACGATCTCAGCTTTGGCTTTTAGCCCTGTTATTAGCGATCGCGCCGAAAAGCACTGCAACAGTATTTTGTCCGCACTTTTGATGTAGATCTCGTTATCTTGACTTGAGGATTAACCGAAACCTGGTTCGATCGCACTACCCGATGCACGCTGACAGAAACGCCTCATCCTCGTCTGCTGAAACAGGAACAAAACCACTTCGACTTTAAAATTTTGTCCTATTTTGAATGCGAAGCGCTTCTCCAATCCACTTGCACCATCCTCAAAAAATACGGCAAACCTGACCTCAAAATTGTCGTCACCGTCTCTCCTGTGGCCCTGGAACGCACCTTTAGCGATCGGGATGTCATTCTTGCCAATATGATATCAAAATCGACGCTGCGGTCTGCTGCAGGGGCCTTGGCAACTCAGGTTGAAGGCGTAGGCGTAGCTTATATTTCCTAGCTACGAGGCCGCAATGCTCTCCAAGCCGTCCTCGTGTGGTAGAGCGATCGGCGCAACGTTACCGACTTCATCGTCGCCCAAACTGTCGGAGAATTCACCCGTCGCTACGGACTCCAGCCGCCTATGAGTCTGGAAGAAGCTCAAAATCGCTTCAGCGCGATCGCCTACTTGCACTATCTAATTTATCTAATTCAACGGATTTCATATCAAAGCGTAAAGCGGAGATGCACCGGCACATTTATTGTTGCATGGAAGCCGAGGGAAAAATGCGACAGCCCATCGGAACTCGCTGCGATGAAGGTTCTTGTTTTTCAGCAATGGGAGATTCAGCGATCGCGCGATCGCTGTTTGCTTCAAACACCATACCTTCTTCCAAACTATTAACTGCTTTCACCTCCGCGATCGCGGCCTCATTGCTTCCATGACTTTCTTCTAGATTAGAGGGAATGGGGGTTTGAGCTTGAGCCGCAGCAACAACAAAAGTGGAAATTCCAGCGAAGCTTAAAGCAATTAGATGGCGGATAGAGCGGGACATAAATTGATATTTTCTCAAGTAAAAAACGACAAACTTGGCTCTCTACAGTTGCGAACTGTGGAGCATCCGAGCAATACAACCATTTGTAATGTAACTGCTGTATAAGCTTACTTCCAAGCGAGAAAACTCGTATTTTAGGGAGAAATTTCGATCAAATTTGTGTAAAGATTTTTGTGAATTACAAGGTTATTTATATTGAATTGATAATGAACGCAAATATAAAAACATTTGTAAACTCAAATAATGCACTTTATTTGCGAGAATATAGTTACGAGAATATAACCATTTTTGACAAGTTTTGCGAAGAGCGAGATCGCGACTTCAAAGCACGAACAGCAGTTGTAGTCAGGCGTGGGGATGAGACCGAGACTGCACTTGTAGAATTCGTCCAATGTCGATTCCCTTAAGCGATCGCCAGATTATTCAGAATTAATACGGAACGCTCGTCCTGCATCCGTATAATTATCGGGAGTCCATTGAGTTGGATGCTCGAATTCAGAGTTCAGAGTTCAGAGTTATGGGTACTCTTTCCCAGAAGCAAGCTACAGAATTGATAAATGTTCAGTGTTCAATGCTTAATGCTTAATGTTCAATGAAAAGTTTCCCCACCTCCCCAATTCCCCCACTGATGACTGAACCCCAGACCCTAAGTACAGGACAAAAGTTGCTGCGAATCCAATTATGCTTAAACGAGTCAGTTGGGTTGAATGCAATGAAACCCAACAGAGACAAGACTTACAACCCTTTTTTTGGGTTTCGCTCTCGCTCAACACCAACCTACTGGTACTTTAGCGAAAATCAAGCCCAAATATAGCCTCGACTCTCTATATACTGTCTAAATACGTCCTGATTCTCCGTCAGCCAACCGACAAAACGATAAGATATCGCCGTGCGAAAAGCCCTC
>Ga0207422_1002016_pt1 | contig 31353 bp, 26 predicted proteins | sample MarCyaLeptolynsp_FD_187757 | JGI IMG/M metagenome (GOLD analysis project Ga0207422, IMG submission 187757) | Marine cyanobacterial communities from Panama - species 1 Leptolyngbya sp. (SPAdes) | ecosystem: Environmental > Aquatic > Marine > Unclassified | place: Panama: Panama City | collected... | reverse complement strand
CACTTCGCCAGCTACGGCGAGCAATCGACGGATTTCTTCTCGCTTGGGTTGTGAGATGCTTGCTTCGGTGGGAGAGGGTTGGGGTTCGATGGCGATGGCTTCGCCGACCTCACGGTACGCTGTTGGGGTTTGAGGGGAAATGGGCGCTCTCTCTAACGCTTCGCCGGCCGCTGCGAGCAATCGGCGGATTTCTTCTCGCTTGGGTTGCGAGATGCTCGCTTCGACGGAAGAGGGTTGAGGTTCGATGGCTATTGCCGTCGGGGTTTGAGAGGAAATGGGCACTCGCTCTAACACTTCGCCAGCTACGGCGAGCAATCGACGGATTTCTTCTCGCTTGGGTTGTGAGATGCTTGCTTCGGTGGGAGAGGGTTGGGGTTCGATGGCGATGGCTTCGCCGACCTCACGGTACGCTGTTGGGGTTTGAGGGGAAATGGGCGCTCTCTCTAACGCTTCGCCGGCCGCTGCGAGCAATCGGCGGATTTCTTCTCGCTTGGGTTGCGAGATGCTCGCTTCGACGGAAGAGGGTTGAGGTTCGATGGCTATTGCCGTCGGGGTTTGAGAGGAAATGGGCGCTCTCTCTAACACTTCGCCAGCTACGGCGAGCAGGCGGCGGATTTCTTCTCGCTTGGGTTGTGAGATGCTTGCTTCGGTGGGAGAAGGTTGGGGTTCGATGGCGATGGCTTCGCCGACCTCACGGTACGCTGTTGGGGTTTGAGGGGAAATGGGCGCTCTCTCTAACGCTTCGCCGGCCGCTGCGAGCAATCGACGGATTTCTTCTCGCTTTTGTTCGGGAACGGTTGTCGCAGTAGTGTTTGGTTCGATCGGGATCGATTCCGAGCGTTGAACCTCTGGGGAGACAACGACTTCGCTAAACGCTTCCAAAACTGTTTCGGTGTCTGGGAGAATCGAACCGGCAACAATAACTGTCTCGGCGGGAGGTGCGGCCGGACGATCGCTTGCGTCTGTTATCTCAAACTCTTCAACTGAGGTAGGCGAGTGTGTGGGCAGAGTCGCCTTTTCGACAGCCTCAGCCGTCAAAACTTCATCTTCTCGGTTGGTCTCAGGAAGATCGGCTGGATGGCTGGTACGTTCCATCGCGTTAGCGTTGCGATCGCTGCTGGTTGTAGGAGAGCTTTCGGCGAGAGACGAGGACTCGGTCTTTTTGGAGTCCTTCGCCACTTCCGGTATTGAAGTCGCTGGCGACTCCACATTCGACTGCTCTACAGGTGCAGAATCGCTGTAGGAGGTTACATCTTGGGAGAACGCCTTTCCCCCATTGCCCAAAACAACAACCGCCCCTGCACTCACAACCACACAAAAACGAAAAGCTAACATCACTTTACCGATTGATTCAGTCTTATCTTCTTGATTTTTGACCGCTGCTGACAGCAAAAAAGTGTAAAGCAGCTTACTTACGAAAACACCACAAGATAAAGACTAACTTATTTATTGGAGAATGGAGAGGTTAAGTTGATGGTTTTTATTGTCGATCGCGCGCGCAGACAAAACGGTATGAGTAACATCGTCGATCGCGCTTGAAGACCCAAATAAGTTCCAACAATGGGGCCAACGCAGGTTTTGTTTTCTATCTGGACGGGGTTGACTGACGGTTAACCGATTGTTGGCCTTCTCTGAGACGGTTTTTCCATCGGCTGTCCAGTAATTCGGGTTTAACTTGCTCTAAAAAGGCAACGAGCATGGCGGTAAATGTCCCTTCGACGAGTGCTTGAATCCCATATCCACCGAGAGCAACCAGCGCGATCGCGCGTTCGGCCTGGACGTTGAGATTGTCAGAGACGCTGGCGATCGCGATCGAGGTAAAGAGCAGTGCTGAAAGTCCCAGCGCGATCGCGCCGGACAAAAAGGCAAAGGTTCGAGTCCCAAGCGGCGACTTGCGCCCCAGAGATTTGCCAATCTCGAAGAGGTAAAACGCAAACAGTGCCGGAACTCCCATGATGACTGCATTCACCCCCAATGTATCCAAACCCCCATGCCCAAACATCACCGCCTGAAAAAACAGACCAATCAACAGTGCAGGGAAAGCATAATAGCCCAAGACAATGCCAACTAATCCATTCAGTACCAGATGAATGCTAGTTGGCGGGACGGGAATGTGAATCGAAGAAATAACGAAGAAAGCAGCCGTGAGTAAAGATGCTTTGGGAATGTCTTGTTGGGGATTATATTGACGGCCGATCTGTCGCAGAGAATACCAAGTTGCACCGCCAGCGATCGCATAACCGGCAATACAAGTACTCGAAGGAATTAAACCTGAAGCAATATGCATCGTCGCAAAAGAATGTAGATGGGGGTGTTAGCAAGCTTGGGGAGAAAATCGGAGGCTCTTTTCCCTGGATAAAATGTGCTGGTGGGGGAGCGTTCCGAACGCTGACTAGTGAGAGTCCGAAGGCCGACGCATAAAAAAGAGCGCTGTCCCGACCAATCCCCAAACGCCAGTTACAGCCATAACAGTCTTCTGAAGTGGCGTATAGTTTTCGCTCTCGGTCGATGACCACTCTGTGGGGCGATCGCTGGCTTGTTTTGCCTCGGCCGCTATTTGTTGCGTGGAAATGCTAATGACTTTACCGTGGCCCCCTTGGCGCACTTTCACCTCCCAATTGCCAACTTGAGCGCGATCGGGAACAAAAACAAAGCGTCCTTGTTCGTCAGTTTCCCCAGTTATCCAAGGGGTTGAGGGATCGTCGGGCCCGTAAGCACTAACTTGAGCGCGGGCCATGGGTACTCCTCCTTCGTAAGTTGCTTGAATCTCAAAGGCGGTCGCCGTTCGATATTGAAGATTTGCACCATGAGCTTGAGCCGCACTGTTCCAGCCGAACATTGGCAGCACCAAGAGAGGGATTAGCATTCTGAGTTGAGGGATTGTCATCCGCCTAGACTGTTCCTTGACCAAACCAGTATTTCCGTTCAGTGTTCTAGATTTTTCCTTGGCTGACAATCCTCCCAACGGGCATTTTGACCGATTTTTTAGATTCTTAAAAGATTCGACGCGATTCTCCTGTGGAGAGGCTTCGCGATCGCCAACAGTTGACAGGTATTCTCAGAAAGTGTTTGATTAACTTCTACGGTATTTTTGCGAATCAAATGAAATGAAAGAACTCGATCGGGAAAAGTCGATTAACCTACTAAACGAAATTATGGAATTTGAGTTGGCTGGAGTGGTGCGTTACACCCACTACAGCTTGATGGTGACCGGGCCCAATCGAATTCCGATTGTCCAGTTTTTTCAGGAACAAGCCAACGAATCTCTAACCCACGCCCAACAAGTTGGGGAAGTCCTCACGGGTTTAGAAGGTCACCCCAGCTTAAAAATTGCGCCCCTCGAAGAAAGTTACGAACACAGCGTCAACACCATTTTGCAGGAAAGTTTGAACCACGAGAAAAAAGCGCTTTCTCTCTACAAAGAATTGCTCGATTTAGTTGAAGGGGCGAGTGTTTATCTCGAAGAGTTTGCCCGCAGTATGATCGGAACGGAAGAGTTGCACAACATTGAAATTAAGAAGATGTTGCGAGATTTTGTTTGAGAAAGCCGATCTTCGGTTGGAAAAATTCAAAAGGTTGCGAAATTGATTCGGTGGCGATCGCTCGGAACGGAGAATGGATTCAGAGGCAACTTGTCTCCCCCACTCCCCATCTCCCTCGTCGTCCCCCGACCTCAATTGAAAATTGACAAAGCACTACATCTCCCCAAAAGAAATGAGGCAGCCGAGCAAAAATCCAATAATGGTGGAGAACGTCACGGAACTGCCGCCTAACTCGTAAGCTTCTGGCATCATCGTACTGGCCAGCATCCCAATAATTGCACCGCCTGCAATAGACTGAATCAGCGAGATCGCCAGCGGCGATGCCGTTCCTTGTAGGGAATAGCCTGCAACAGCCACAAAACCGCTGAGAATCACGATCCCGATCCACAGTGCCAAAATTCTCACCGTGGAGGTTCCCGACTGTTTCATCCCTCCCGCACTGGCGAGGGCTTCGGGAAAGTTAGAAATAAACACGGCAAATAAAAACGACCAACTCAGATGAGCGTTCCCCGCGTTCAAACCAATGACCATTGATTCGGGAATGTTATCAATTAACGTACCAACCACAATGGCAAGGGGGGCCGAACGCTTCACCAGATCTTCGAGAACTGCCGGATCTTGCTGCATCAACAAGTCCAGTTCCACTTGATCCATCAATTGTTGCCGCCACTGTTCCAAATTTTGCTCGATCTGCATCCGCGATTCTGTGGTGGCGCGCAGGCGACGGGCTAAGGCGCGACTCAAAGACCAAGCCATGTGGGGCGACCAACTCAGCACGTCACCAAAGTGTTCCTTGTCGAGTTGATAGAGGGACATGGGCGTGCGAGCAATAATCGTCGCCGAACGAGGTTCTCCGGTCAAGAGCGACATTTCCCCAAAGACTTCTCCGGGTTCGAGTCGCGTCAGCACTTTCCGACCTTTGCGAACTTCGGCTTCTCCTTCGACAATCATGTACAAGTATTCTCCCGGATCGCCTTCTTCACAGAGAACATCGCCAGGTAGGGCGGAGATGGGACTCAGGAGGGGGGCCAGCGCCTCTCGTTCTTGCTCTGGCAAGTGTTGCATCACCTCGACGTGAGAAATCCGTTTGAGAACATCGGAGGAAGGTTCTTTGCGCTGTTCGTAGAGGTAGCGGCGACTGGATGCGGGGTTGCGAAGAAATCCTCCGTGCCGATCGATGTAAGTTGTGAGGCCGGTGAAGAGACTGCCGCCGATGAAAAAGCCAACGATTAAAGGAAGAAAGCTACTCTGACGGTAGACGGGGATAGTAATTTCAAAGGCGATCGCGGACAGCAGCGCGCCGCTGCCAAAGGCCATGATAGCGGCAGAGATGACCTTCTTGGGCTTCCAAAATACGCCCACAGCAGCCCCGACGGCTAAACTCGAAGCGCCTAAGATTCCTTGTACAAATGCAGCCGTTGGCATTCGCGAATTTCCCCCTCCTTCCCGATCGATTGTGGTGTTTTTGGGTAGGTTAAGCTGTCACACCTTTAAATTGGGCCCGATCGCACCCCACACCCTACACCCCATACCCTGGATGAGAATTTGGATGTCACCGTTTAAATGTCGAACAGCTTATGACTTTGTTTTCAGTCTACTGCGTTGGGGAGATTTCGCAGCGGCGATCGCCGTCCTTTGGCTGACAAGGGCGAAAAGAGAGGCGGTGCTGAGGAGAGGGGCCGTATTGCTGCAGGGCTAAGCGATGTCGCTGGGTTCCGTAGCCTTTGTTGGCGGCGAGGTCGTAGGCTGAGTATTTTCGAGACAGGCGCACGAGCAACCGATCGCGCCACACTTTGGCAATAATACTGGCGGCGGCGATGACCAAGGAAGCGCGATCGCCCCCAACAACATTTTGTTGCGCGATCGCGAGGTGGGGAAGGGGAAATTTACCATCTACCAAGCACAACTCCGGACTCGGTTGCAGTTTGAGAACGGCTCGTTTCATCGCCAACAGAGAGGCTTGCAGGATGTTAATCCGATCGATTTCGCGCGCGCTAGCATACCCAATTTGGACATCGATCGCCAGAGTCGCGATCTGCTGTGCTAACTCCTCTCGACGCTTGGCGGTGAGTTGTTTGCTATCTCTCACTCCCGCGATCGCGAGGGCCGGCCACTGCGATTTCGGCAAAATCACTGCTGCGGCCACAACCGGGCCGAATAACGCGCCTCTACCCACTTCATCCACCCCGGCGATCGCGGTTTCCGGCCGGGCAAACTCCGGCAGTTGGGAGCAGTTGAAGGCAGGACTTGGACGTTTTCTCGACATCGATTTTGCACTTAATCATTGAGCATTAAACATTTATCATTTAGCCTCAATCGAGCTGAGTGGGTCGCTCGGACTTGAGCATTCAATGTTCAATGAAAAGTCTCCGTGTCAACCTCTTCTCTATCCCTCATTTCAAGCATGACAGACCACTACTCCCTATTGGCTTGAGCGCTGTGGCTGCGAGGATCGTCTTGACTGGCGGCGGTGGGTTGAAGGTTGGTGGTAAACTCAGAAACTTTCCCCGTAGCGTTGGCATGAGGTAGGGGACGGTTGGCAACCAAGGCCGCTAAATCGTCTTGCAGGATGGAACGGGGTTGTTCGCCGATGGTTTGCGCGATCGCCTCCCCCAAACGGTTCAAATAAACAAAGTGGGGAATGCCATCAACGCGATAGCGCAGAATCTCCGGCAACCACTTGTTGTTATCGACATTGAGCATGACAAAATTGGCGGAGTCGCCATACTCCTGTTTGAGTTCTTCCAAATCTTTCGCCATCGCCTGACAGCTCGTACACCAGTTGGCATAAAATTCCATCAAGGTTGGCTTGCTGTTGCTCAGAGCGACTTCTAGGGGGACAGAACGGTCGGCCTGCGCGTCCAAGCTAGCCGAGTCATTGGGCGCTTGCAACCCCAAAAACAGGGCTATGGCGAGGGCGATCGCCACCAGAGCCACGATTGCATTCCTCACGCGACTTCCCGCCATTCCAACAGAAGATTGAGAGAGATTGTCAGCCATAACAGAAGTTCTCTATGTTTTGTCTTTTCTTGTTTCAATCATACCGAGGGCAAAGGTCATGGGATTTGGGATTGGCTTTCTCTTGCCTGGATAGGGTACGCAAGGACGAGCTGAATTGGGCGAGATCGCGCTGTTAGGCCGTAGGAAAAGATAAGACGCGATAGAGTAAGAGCGAAACAGACACGACGACCAACCATTTTTCCTTTCCCTTACGAATTGACTCCCTCGAATCGATGTGGGAGACTCCAGTCAAATCTGGAGGCCTTGTCGCTTTCGCTATCAGGAAGGAGTATCGCTTATGGGTGCCGATCGCAACTCTCTTGGGTCTGTCCTGACGCAACGTTTGTGTTGGACTCCCGGACTCGTAACGTGCCAAACCGTTTCCGCAGCACTCCTGTCCGCCGCGATCGCTCTTTGCGGTTGCCTCATTCCAGAACCCGGAAAAGCTCAACCCATCACCCCCGCAGCGGACGGAACCGGAACGATCGTCACCATCAACGGCAACCAGTTCGTGATTACCGGCGGCACGCTCTCCGGTGATGGAGCCAATCTCTTCCACAGTTTCGGGCAATTCGGCCTCGATGCAAACCAACTGGCCAACTTCCTTTCCAACCCCCAAATTCAAAATATCCTCGGTCGGATTATTGGCGGCGATCCTTCCCTGATTAATGGACTTGTTCGAGTCAGCGGGGGAAACTCTAACCTTTACCTGATGAACCCCGCCGGCCTGGTTTTCGGCCCTGACGCTCAACTCAACGTCCCCGGCGACTTCTTCGCTACCACTGCTACGGGGATTGAATTTGGTAGCAACTGATTCAGTGCAGCAGGAGCCAATCATTACGACATTCTGGTGGGAAATCCCAGCGGGTTTGCTTTCAGTGCAGTGCAGTCGGGAAGCATTATCAATGCAGGTAACTTAGCGATGGGAACGGGGCAAACCTTAGCCCTTTTGGAGGGAACCGTCATTAATACCGGACAACTCTCGGCCCCAGGCGGACAAATCCTCGTTACCGCCGTACCGGGGAGCGATCGCGTGCAGATTAGCCAGCAGGGACAAGTCTTAACCCTAGAAATTCAACCCCTCATTCCCAGCAGCAGTCAACCCAACAGTTGGACAATTCCCATCCTTGCTCTACCGGACTTGCTAACGACGGGAAGTGCAGGGTACGACTTGGGGGTCACAACCAATGCAGATGGAACCCTACAACTCACTGTTGCCGATCTTGCCGTTCCCGCCGACACCGGGACAGCCATTATTGCTGGGGATTTAGATGCAACGGGACAAGTGGGAGGAAGCGTCGGCGTTTTCGGCGATCGCGTCGGCATCATTGGCGCAAACATCAACGTCTCCGGAGTCATCTACGCTAATTTTGTCCCGGTAGACTACGACCTCAACCGCGAGGGCAACCAGCTCAACCTCGAACCGACAAACGCCTCAGCAACCTCAGACAGCGCTAACGATCAACTCGAACTCATCCCCTCACCGCCGAAGGTCAAGCCATCCGCAAGCGCATTCCAGGGGCAACCCGCGCTAAAGTTCTGGCCGCAGCCGCTGAATTCCGCGAGGAAGTGAGTCTCGTCAGTAAGGTGAGAACAACCAGCTATTTACCCGCCTCCCAACAACTCTATCGTTGGCTAGTTCTGCCCCTAGAGGAAGTCCTGCAAACCCGCGTCGTGGGTAATCTCTTGTTTATCGTGGATGAGGGACTGCGTTCCCTTCCCCTGTCTGCCCTCCACGACGGTCAAGACAGCACCGATCTCGACAGCGGCCAATTCTTGGTCGAGAAATATAGCGTCGGCCTCTCCCCCAGCTTGCGCCTCACCAACACCCGCTACAGCAACCTCAGCAATGCTCGTGTGCTGGCGATGGGGGCTTCCCAGTTCCCGGCTGACTCCAACTTTCAGGATTTGCCCCTGACTGAAACCGAACTATCCCTGCTGCTGGAAGATCCGTGGGATGCGGCGACCTTTTTCAATGCCGAGTTTACCCTCGATAACCTGAAGCGACAGCGCCAAGAACGACCCTTCGGCATCCTCCACCTCGCGACCCACGCCCAATTCAAGAAGGGCAATCTGGGCAACTCCTTTATCCAACTCTATGACAGTCGCTTGCAACTCGACCAAATCCGGGACTTGGGGTGGAATGACCCACCGCTAAAACTCCTGGTTCTGAGCGCCTGTCAGACGGCTTTGGGAGACAGGGATGCAGAGTTGGGTTTTGCCGGACTCGCGGCAAAAACGGGGGTGCAATCCGTTCTAGGGACGCTGTGGTATGTGCGGGGGGAGGGGACGTTCCCGTTAATGGGGGAGTTTTACAACCAACTCGACCAAGCAGCGATCAAAGCCGAGGCCCTGCGACAAGCTCAAATTGCGATGCTCCGCAGGCAGGTGCGCTATGGCTATGAGGGCGATCGCCCCCAGCTCGTCCTCTCAGATGGGCAAACATTGCCCTTCGACGCGCCAGAAGATAGCATTGGCGATCCGAATTTGTCCCATCCTTATTACTGGGCGGTTTTCACCTTAATTGGGAGTCCTTGGTAGGAATTGAGGTGTGTCGGGTGTCGGGAATACTCCCTTGAAATACATCTCAAAATGAGAGAATCGTAATTAAGCAACTGGACGCACGTGCCGTTAATGCACTTAATTTCAATTCGGAAACTCCGCGATGATGCAGCAATGTATCCCGACATCAGCCAAGCAATTGAAACGTTGGTATGCAGTGGTTAAAAAAGCTGAATGGGATCGGCTGGAGGATGTGAGAAAAATTTACCTTACCGCGATGCCGAAGCTGTAGGCAACTTTACCGTTTTTAATCTTAAAGGGAACAAGTATCGGCTCATCGTGGGCATTGACTACATTAGTCGTACTGTCTATTACAAATATCTGTTAACTCACGCTGATTACGATAAGGATAGGTGAAAAAATGACCCTTACTTTTAATTCGACAGTTTATAACAATTTGCTGGCAGCAGTGGCTCCAAAAGCAATTGAAACCGAACAGGAGTACGATCGCACTTTGGCGATTGTCGAGCAATTAACATTCAACAAAAACCGAACCCCAGAGCAAACGGCACTCTATAAACTCTTGACGATTTTAGTCGAGGCATACGAAGTAGAAAACTATCCAATATCGTAATCCTCGCCTGACGAGATTTTACGTCACATTATGGAGGCTAGCGGAACTCGACAAGAGGATTTGGTCAGGATTCTGGGTTCTCGTAACGAAGTAGCAGAAATTGTGAATGGCACTAGAGAAATTGGTCAGGCTCAAGCTCAAATTTTGGCTGAATTGTTTAAAGTTTCTCCGAGTTTATTCAGCAGACAAAACTAAAGGGTTGGCAGTTAAATAATGTCCCAATCGTCGGATGTGTTAGGCGATCGCCGTAACGCATCGCTGGTCTGGAGTAACAATGGGTAGGGGCGAGTTTTGACTTTAAATTTTGGGCAAGTCTCCCAAGATATTGCTAAACCTGCCCTCACTTACATCATTTTGCTGACTTGCCCAACTCCTTGAGTTGATAGTTGAGGTTGAAGTAAAATCCCAAATCTTGAGCATTTTCCCCGCGATCGCTCAGGTCAACGAAGGGAAAGCTGTAGTCGAAGCGAGCGCTGAGTCCTTCAATCCCCATAAATCCATCCCACAAAAATCCCAACCCCGCACCGGCCAGAAAGCGTTGGTCGGGGAGTTGATTGGGATTCCCCGCTGCATTCCAAACCATTCCCAGGTCGAGGAAAGGGGCAATTTGAATGAGCGGCGCTCCACCTTCATTTCGCAGGAGGGTGATGCGGTCTTCGATGGAGAAGCGAATGCCATTATCGCCGGAACGGGCATTTTGCCGAAACCCTCGCACGGACTGTACTCCACCAATCACAAATTGCTCGGAGGGTAAGAGGCTATCGGGAGTGAGTTGTACGTCGGCGCGAATAATCAAGAGCTGGTCGTTGCTAAGGCGCTGCACCCGCTGGACTTGACCGAGCCAACTAGAAAAACTGCCCGTCGGGAATCGAGCCGGGATTGCTCGTCGCATCGAATAACCCCGTGCCAAAGCTAAACTGGGAGCGCACCGACCATGCACCGCCGGGATCTCGGCTCGTGTAGTCCTGACCAAATTTGAAGACGCTGGTGCGACTAACGCCATCAGCATCGGGGCAAATGCCAAAGGGGGTGGGTTGGTCGAAGACAAAGGTTTGCACGTTCTGGACGGTAAACCCGGTAGAAGAAGGATTAGAACAAGCCCTGAATCCACGTCCGAAAAACTTATCCCAACTGAGAAAGATAGATGGAGAAGCGGAAGCTCATTTAATCGCGATGGCCTGTTCTCAAGCCCCGCCGGGTTATCATCATTGGACGTTACGCTTATTAGCCGAAAAAATGGTGGCTTTAGAATATGTAGACAGTCTTTCCCATGAAAGCGTGAGACAGGTCTTAAAAAAAACGAAATAAAACCCTGGCTCCAAGAATGTTGGGTGATTCCGCCCGAAGCGAATGCCGAGTTTGTGTGCCAGATGGAAGAAATTCTAGAGCTGTATACTCGTGCCTATGACCCAGACTATCCATTAGTTTGCTTTGACGGAAGCTGCAAACAACTCCTTGGAGAAATCCGGCAACCCTTACCGTCGGAACCCGGACACCCCGAACGTTTCGATTATCAATACGAGCGAGAAGGAGTGAGAAACTTATTGTGGAAGCGTGGGAGCGACGAAGAAATCAAACTTCTTCTCCTGTTGATTGGCAGTTTACGAGCGAAGATGCTCGCATTAAATTGAAGCGACTATATCCGTCAATTTAAACTTGACAGACCACTAGGATGGCCGGACTGCACTCCTCACCGGGTTCAGTTAGTTGGCGGCGGCGTTCGGCATTGTACGCTTTGGCGATCGCTTCCCAAGTTTCGGCCGTTGGCTTCGCAAGCTGTCGCATTCCTTGATTCCGAGTCGGTGCGTACAGATCCTTAAAACACTTCCAAGCCAACTGATATCGCGCAATTTCGCGATCGCTTAAGCCAACTTGGGCTAGGGACTCGGTCAGCCGCTTTTGACTGAGCTTGCGTAACAGCGACCAGTTGCTGCACAGATCGGTTTCCCAACGCTGGCGCAGGGTATCTCGAATGAACGAGCGAAAGGAAACTTGGGCATAGTCCTGCAATTTGGTGCCAAGGTCGGGATTAAATCCTCTCAAGATTCTGCCCAGAGCAAAGAGGGCTATTTGGAAGCAGTCCGATAATGGGTACTGCTGGCTGGCAAAACGGGTGCTGATTTTCCGGGCTGCCCAGAAAGCCGATTCCTGTAAGTAAGATGACAGGTGAGCTTCCGCTAGGGGATGGGTTTGGACTTGCCAGTTTTTGTGCCAGTAAAGCGCCCAGTCATTGACGGAATTGCCGGCTTCTGCAGACTGCGCTAGATGTTTCTCCATACTTCGATGCAACTTCGGATCGGCAACCCAACCGCTAAAACGCTCCTCCGACCATTGCAGAAATGTGGAAAAGATTGCTGTAATGTCGTGACGAGGGCGCATAGTCAAATCTCTGGGAAGTTCGAGAATCTAGCTTGTTCAAACTTGATTCTAGACTCTTTAAGGCTTCCCGCAATCTGATTGCTTCGGGGATGACTGCTTTCAAGAATTTGTCGCCAAAATGCTCCGAGAGCGAGCAGCGCGATCGCGCTGCTGTTCTCAATCTTCGTTTGCTATTCCCTATCCCATCAACTCCACTGCACGTTTCACAAACGCCGCTGCCGTCAAGCCATTCATCGCCATCACTTCCCCCGCACTGGCGGCTGTATCTCCCCGCTTCCAGGCAAAGAGATCGCGCGGGGCAGAACTCCGCAGCATCATGGGTTCTAGCATTGCACTAGACCCTCCTGTGACTCCCAGCAAGGCATCGCCGCCGAACAATTGATTAAAATCGTCATCGCTCAGGAAACCGCCATCCGCTTCCGCACAGGTGTCCCAGGCGGTATCGGTGGGACGGTAGAGGCGACGAGGACTAATAACTGACACAACTTTTGAACCAATGCCTTGCACCTGCAACTGTTCGGTCGCTTCGAGGACGGGGATTAAGGTCATGTCCCCCAGAACGGCAAAAACGACGGTTTTCTTCCCGGCTTCTGCTGGAATTTCTTGCAGGATAAAAGCCCCGTTTTCCAATCCTTGGCGCGTCTGGGCGAAGGTACTGCGGATGGGTAAGGGAGACTTGGAGGCGGTAATCGTAATCCCCTTATTCTTCGTTCCTAATGCCCAGTCGTAGCACGCTTGAATGCTGTTGGCATCGCAGGGGAAGAGGGGGAAAACATTGCCATTTCGCATCATCGCCGCGAAGTAATTCTCAATCTCCGGCCGCTGGTGCGTCCAGCCGTTTCGACCCTGTTCCAAGGCCCCGGCGGTGAAGAGGGTAATGGTGGAAGGAGTCTGGCGGCGCAATTCGGCCATGGCCTGCGTCACCGTTTGCCAGATGGGAAGGCCGTTGATGGCGAAGGACTCGTAGGAACACCATAGGGTACGCGCCCCAAATAAGGAGAGGGCGGTTGCCAGTCCCGCGCAAGCATCTTCGCTGAGGGGTTCGTAAACCTGTCCTTGAGGCTGTTGGAAATAGGTTTCGTCAGTCGTGGGGTGGATAATTTTGAGGGCGATGTTGACGTTGTTAATGCCGGAGGCGGCGTTACCATCGGCGTTGGTGAGGAGGAAGTTGGGATCTTGTTTCCCGACATGGGCGATGAGAGAACCCATAGCTGTGGTTGCCACCTTCTTCTCGCCGCCAACGGGGTACTCGTCGAGGGGAAGGGGGCCGAGGTCGGGGAGAGGGAAAACGGTTTCGGTAACGGCGGTTTGAGCGGCCGGCCCGCCGCTGGAACGAACGAAGTTGGTTCGCACTAAGTCCCAGGCTTCGGGGGGGAGGGCCCTGGCTTTCAGAGCGTTGGCAATGTAGTCTTTTTCGGGAGTGTCGCCGGGGTAGAGGTTGTGGGCCTGCGCGCCTCGCTTGTGAACGCCAGCCCCTTTAAGTTGCTTGACGATCAGAACGGTGAGGTAACCGTCAAGGGCGGTTTGGGCAGCGCGATCGCAAGCAGAGAGAATGGCCCGAACAAATTCTAGCCGCTGGGGGAAAGAGAAGTGGGTGCTATCCACATAATCTCCCGGCTGTTTCGCATCGTCGTAGTCTTTGGCATCGATGAGGAAAATTTCTTTGAAACCATTTCCTCCCCAGTAGTCGATCATCTCGTCGTTGGTTTTGGTAGAAACCATGCTGTGATGTTCCTGGGAGTAGCCGTTCCAGACCAGGATGGGGAGGAAGTTGGTGACGGTAGGATAGGCGGTGTTGAAGTGGCCGAAACTACTCATGATGTAGGGTTCCCCCAGGCCGCCATCGCCAATGGTGACGGGGAAGAGGGTTCCGGGGTGAAGTTTGGCCCCGGCCATGGCGAAGTGCTGTCCTTGGCCGAGGGGCCCAGCGGGGTTGAGGAGTCCGGGAATTTGGCCGGAGAGGTGACCGAGGAGGCCGTGGGTTTCCCGATAGCGATCGCGCATTTGTTGTACCGTCGCAATTCCCATCGCTTCGAGAGAGCGATCGAGGAAGACATTGCTATAAAAGCCGGGGGCGTGGTGGCCGACTTCGGTGATGATGTTTTTGTAACCCAGCATGACCAGGGCCGCGATCACGTCGGCAATGCTGGCAAAGCCGCCAGGGTGTCCTGAGGCCTTACTGGAAGTGACTTGCAGGGTCAAGTAGCGCAGTGCATCCGCAGCCAGCAGAGTTTGGTACGCGGCAGCCGGATCGTTGGCAGAGGCGATCGCGGTTTGTCCCTCGGCGATCGCTGGAAGTTGTCCGTATTCGTCAAATTGTGGCAGTGCTTCCCCGAAATACTGAATTCCTTGACAAAATGTTGGAATTGCGCCTTCTACGGTCATGCTGTTAATGAATCCAAGTGCGTCCCGTAAATCTTACATTGGCTGCCAGAGGTGCGAGCGCACTATTGAGAAAAATCTGGCGAGAGGGACTTTTGTAGAGAGGTCGCGTTCTGCATCTCGATGCCAATGCGCGATGGCTTCGCCGACCTGACGGTACGCGGCTTTGAAGTCAGAACTGGGTTGAAAGTGCTTTTCTTTTCGCTAACACAAAGGCAAAAGAATTTCAAACTCTGTTCCCACCCCTAACTGCGATCGCAACTTAAAGTGACCGCCATGTTTTGCCGTGACAATCTGATAGCTCATTGCCAAACTTGTTTCCTTTTCTGCCCGCTTTTCTATCGCAAAAGATTCGCGAATTTGCCGTTGTTGCTTTTGCGATAGTCCCGGCCCATTATCGGCAATACGAATTGAAACATAGCGATCGTCTTTTCCTGCTTCTGAGGGAGGAGATACCCAGATTTGAGTGGTAATTTCAATCTTCGGCTGGGGAGTTTGAGGGCGAGTTCGCTGGAACTCTTTCGCTAACTGCTGGCTGACCGCATCTTCGAGTAAAACATCAACGGCATTGGTGAGGATATTCATAAACACTTGACTCAGCTTGCCGATGTAGCAGGTGACGGGAGGTAAAGGACTGTAGTTTTTCGTTACTTGAATCTTACTTTTAACGCGGCTTCTGAGCAATAAAAGAATGCCATCTAAACAAGCATGAAGATCGGCCGGTTTGGGGTACACTTCGTCCACATGGCAAAAGTTCTGCAAGCTCTCAACTAAGTATTTGAGGCGTTTTGCACCGACAGTAATACTTTCAACGGCTTTGGGAAAATCTTCATATAAAAATTCTAATTCAATCTCTTCTTTTAGTGCGTCAATTTCTGCAGGGACAGCCGAGATCGCGCTCTCGTAAGACGATAAAAGTTGGAGCAAATCTTTGCTGTAGTTCGAGATGTGGATCAGGTTTCCCCAAATAAAGTTAACTGGATCGAGAATCTCATGGGACAGGCCATCGACTAAACGCCCCAAACTCGCCATCTTTTCGCTTTGAATCATTTGCGCTTGGCTGCGTTCGTAGCGCACTTGCGTCTCGATGCCTCGAATTTGCCAGGCCGCTAAATTGAGTTCGGCAAAGTCAAGAAGTTTGCAAGTTGAGGAGTCTATTTCAACCACAATTGGAGCGGTGAGAAAGCGATGCGATCGCCTTAGGAGTTGCTGCGCTGCGGTTAAAATCGAGGTCGTACCGGGAAAGATTGAAATCTCCGGACGAGCGTAGCTGTAAAAGACTTGCAGTGGCTGTCTTAGGAACAAGTCCAAACCCTGAGGAAGAAGCAAATATTCCAGGAATTGATGGCGAGAAATAGCACCGAAAAATTGCCCGTCTTCGGTCAAAATAGCACCCGGTAAGGTCGGGTATTTTTCAAAAGTACGAGTGAGTTCTGCACCCAACTCACTCGTTTCGAGAGCAAATTCGTAAAGCGGCAGTTCCTGCAGCACCGAATCAATGTCGAGATCGCGATCGCCCAACGTTTCAGAAGAGAGTTGGGAAGAGGGGAATTGGGATTTCGCTCGTTTCGACATGAGAGCATACGCGAGGAAGTGGGGCAATGGATAGCTTTGAGTCTGGCGAGATGTCCGCTGACGCTGTGGAAGCGAACAATCCCCGCAGTCCCTTCTCTAGTCTGCCGACCACGCTGGGTGGGAAAGAAGAGAGGCGATCGCGCGACTGCCGCGCAGTTGATTTGAGAGGGGAAGATGCCCTTTGGGAGCGCTGAGATCCCAGGTAAATTCATTGGGGTAGCGCGTCCAATTATTGTCTTTTTTCCAACCAATTTTCCCCCACACCTTGGCAAAATCTTTCCCCTGAGACAGCCAAATTCCGCGCTGAACCGAGAAGCCAAATTTACCCTCAGAGTGAATGAACCACAGCGTGTCAATGGTTTGTAAGTCTGCGACCGGGAAGCGATCGACCTCAGAAAAATAGAGCCATTTGCGAGCGATCGCGGCCTCCCCAGCCAGTTCGCACAGCTTCGCAAGGGTGAGGCGATCGGCTTCCTGAAAGTCCTGGCGGGCCAGCAATTGCACCAGGGGAAGATAGTCAATGTCTCGCTCGGATTTAAGCGGGACAATCCCTTGAGGAAAGTGAGTTTGCAGAAACTCGGCTGTTTGGGGTGTCTTGGCTTGGGAGAGGACTTGATACGCTTTTCCTGGCGCGATCGCGGGCGGTTTTCCTTGATGCGATCGCAAAAATTCCATCAAGACTGTCAAGCCGGAATCGCCCAGATGAGCGAGTTGGTTGATAATTTGTAGTTGTTTCTTGTCCGCTTCTGAACCCAACTGCTCGCGCAAGTTCTCAATTTCGCTGGCGGTGTCTTCGACAGAGGTCGCATTAAAGTCAGTCATAAAAGGAATTTTAAAAGCCGAATTCTCAATTAGTTTAAACGCAAATCTATATAACTACCGTAAAGGCGAAGACTGCTTCGAGACAACCTTTGCAAACAACTATGAAGCGCTTCGGTCGCCAGAATTCCTGCAATGATGAGTCGCTGTGGCGCACGCCACAGCAGCAAGGCGCGCAAGATCTGCTAGCCTACCAAGAGGCTTTAGTTCTCCTGTGACTGTATGTACGACAAAATAACCCCTCCCACGGCTGGCTCAAAAATTGCGTTCAAAGACGGAAAACCCATTGTTCCCGACGACCCGATCGTTCCCTTCATTCGCGGCGATGGGACGGGTGTTGACATTTGGCCCGCCGCCCAAAACGTTTTCGACGCGGCCGTGAAAGCGGCCTACGGCGATCGCCGCCAAATACACTGGTTTAAAATTTACGCAGGCGATGAAGCTTGCGACCAATACGGAACCTTCCAATATCTACCGGAAGACACGCTCAAAGCGATTCGAGAATACGGCATCGCCATCAAAGGCCCCCTCACCACTCCCATTGGCGGCGGCATCCGTTCTCTCAACGTGGCCCTGCGACAAATCAACGATCTCTACGCTTGCGTCCGTCCCTGTCGCTACTACCCCGGCACGCCTTCCCCCCACAAGTCACCGGAAAAACTCGATGTCATCGTCTACCGCGAGAATACCGAAGATATTTACTTGGGCATTGAATGGCGGCAAGGAACGGAAATCGCCGAAAAGCTCATTCACTTCCTCAACACCGACCTGATCCCGGCGACCCCAGAACACGGCAGCAAGCAAATTCCCCTCGATTCGGGAATTGGGATTAAACCCATCAGCAAGGGCGGTTCCCAGCGTTTGGTGCGTCGCGCCATTCAACACGCTCTTCGCCTGCCCAAAGCCAAGCAAATGGTGACTCTGGTGCATAAAGGCAACATTATGAAGTACACCGAAGGGTCTTTTCGGGATTGGGGTTACGAACTGGCAACCACGGAATTTCGTCAGGAGTGCGTGACGGAACGAGAGTCGTGGATTTTGAGCAATTTGGAAGAGAATCCCGATCTGACCGTTGAAGAAAATGCTCGCGCGATCGAACCGGGATACGATGCTCTCACACCCGAAAAGCAACAGCAAATTTGTCAGGAAGTCCAAGGCGTTCTCGACGCGATTGGGAACAGCCACGGCAACGGCCAGTGGCAGGATAAGGTGATGGTCAACGATCGCATCGCCGATAGTATTTTCCAACAAATTCAAACGCGCCCGGCCGAATATTCGATTCTCGCCACGATGAACCTCAACGGCGACTATCTCTCCGATGCGGCGGCCGCTATTGTCGGCGGTCTGGGGATGGGGCCGGGAGCAAATATTGGCGATACCTGCGCGATTTTTGAAGCAACCCACGGCACGGCCCCCAAACACGCCGGTCTCGATCGCATTAACCCCGGATCGGTGATTTTGTCGGGGGTGATGATGCTGGAGTATATGGGATGGCAAGAGGCTGCGGATCTGATTAAGAAGGGGATTGGGGACGCGATCGCCAACCGAGAAGTCACCTACGATTTGGCCCGCATGATGGAACCTCCTGTCGAACCTCCCCTAAAGTGTTCCGAGTTTGCCCAAGCGATTATCAATCGTTTCGGGAGTTAGAAAGAGTTTGAGGTGGGTGGGGTTTTGTCAGCGATCTCAGATCGCAATTCACGGTAATGCTGTTTTCCCAATAACGTCAGCTAAGCGAAACCAATCGGGCGATCGCCGACCGTCAGGTCGGCACAGCCGTTATCAGCAGGAACGACGCAACCAATAATTTGACTGTCTAAATAGCCCGAAGAGTGCAGCGCTTTTAGGCAATCCTTGGCTCTGTCAGCGGGAACTGCAGCCAATAACCCGCCCGCCGTCTGAGGGTCAAACAACAGTTGATAGCTCGGCGAATTTTGACCGCGTGGGGAATTGCGAATCCGGGCAGAAAATTGGAAATTTTGCGAGTGGAGCGAACTCGTAATTTCTTGGGAAATCATCTCGATCGCGCCCTCTAACGCGGGAATCGCGTCTAAGTCTAACTCCACCCCCACTTGAGACGCTCGAACCATCTCCAACAGATGTCCGACTAAACCAAATCCTGTTACATCAGTACAAGCTGTTGCCCCCCATTCCAAGAAGAGTTGAGCTGCCATTTGATTGGAGAGCAACATCGACTCAACGGCCCCATCGATCCAGCGTCCTTGCGCCTTAGAGCGCATTTCTGCAGCAAAAAGCGTTCCCGTTCCCAAAGCTTTGGTTAAGATTAAAACCTCAGAGGGTTTCATTCCGCTTTTTCGCAAGATTCGATCTTCGCAAACCAACCCATTACAAGCCAAACCCACTGCCAGTTCCGAACCTTCCGTGGTGTGTCCGCCGACGAGAGGCGTGTGACACTGTTGCAAGACCCGAACAACTCCAGACAGCAGTTGATAAAGAATTTCTTCCTGCTTGGACTCGGAACCATGTGGAATGGTAACGGCCGCTAAGACACTTTGAGGCATTGCACCCATCGCAAACAAATCGCTGAGACAGTGGTTGGTGACAATTTGACCGAAGAGAAAGGGATCGTTAATCAAACTGGTGAAATAATCGATGGTATGGGCGAGGAGGCGATGGCTTTGCCGACCAGACGGTACGCGCGGAACTCGAACCACGGCCGCATCATCGGGAGAGTCTAAGCCAATTAAAATTTCTGGATTCTCGGTCAAATTTAAACGCTCTAAAACGCGCTTCAAGGTCGAACTTCCCACTTTAGAACCGCACCCCGCACAGTACAGGGGAGACGATTGAGATGGGAATTTGACACGGCTCAATGGGGGAAGTGCCACCATTTCAGGGAACTCGCTGAAGCGCCGCATAAATTTGCGATCGATGTAATCTTTCCATTGCCACAAAAAGGGAGATTGCCAGCCGAGAAATGACCAAGAGGCGATCGCGCTTCGATCTCCCGTCCCAATGAGGCCGAGATAGCGCTTTTGAGGGCGATACAATTGCAGCGGTTCCCCGAAAAGGAAGTGCCGCAAATTCTCAAACAGCGGCTTTCCTTGACGCACGGCAAAGACTCCAGCTTTAGGTCGCTGGTAATTTTCCATCGTGGCAATATCCCCCGTCGCAAAGATGCGAGGGTGAGACACAGATTGCAGCGTCTCTCGGACGAGAATAAAGCCGTCAGAGTCGGTGCTTAAATCCGATTGTTTGACCCAAGGGGGTGCTGATGCTTGCGTTACCCAGAAAACGAGATCGCACCGCACTCTTAGCCCCGACTCGCAAACGATATACTCCGCAGTAACTCGGCTGACGCTTTCGCCTAAGTGCAACCCCACTCCCCGTTGTCTCAAAATTTGCCGCAAGCGGCGGCTCACCCAGCGGTTGTGGTTGGGTAAAAGCGCGCGGCCGCGATGGAACAGGTGGATGTGTAAGTTCTCTGGCGGCTGTCCGGCGTTGCGAAAGCGTTGGTGTAAATTGCGCTGCATATTCACGGCCAGTTCCACCCCTCCCGCACCGCCACCCACAATTCCTAGACTTAAGGGTTGGTGAGGTGCTTTTTCAACCGCCTGAATCACGCTCTCCCAAGCACGTAGAAATTGAGGAACGGGTTTCGCTGGCGTTGCATATTCCGCCACCCCAGGAATGGCTGCGATCGCTGGCGTGCTGCCAATGTCAATGGAGAGGCAATCAAAGGCAACGGGGGGACGATTCGCGCAAATGACGCGATCTCGCTCTAAATCGAGCCGGACGGCGCGATCTCGGTAAAACTGCGCCCCCGCAAAGCGAGCTAAACGACGCAGGTCGATGTGCGTCTCGTCGTAGCTGTAAAACCCCGCCACCTGCCCCGGCAACATTCCCGAATAGGGCGTGTAGGTGACATCGCTAATTAAGGTCGTGCAAACGCCAGGAAGAGGATTCATCCCCAACAGTTGGAGCGCGATCGCGTGACTGTGACCGCCGCCAATCAGAACCAAGTCAGTAACAATCGGATCGGAAGCTTGCTGCATAACACTGAGGGCGCGCTACGAGAATCATAGAAGCAATCGGAGCGCCGACCAAGACAGCACGAGATCGCGAACCTCCTCATACTTTCTTAAATAAATGTTAAGAATCAAACAAACGTGCATAATTTTGCCGCCATCTTCCTAAGAGAGAGTTAGACAGTCAAACCGTACTTTCCCCCGGTATTCACTTTTACCTCGGGGGATTTTTCTTTTGTCTGCCTGGATCGCTCTCGGACTTTTCCTCACTAACCTTTGGTTCAATCGCGCAGCGCTAGAGATCTCGTTTTTTAAAAAGCTGTGTTATTCTTAATACAAATATACAAATCAGGACAAAACAACAAGATTCTTCCATTTAACGTTCAATTTGTCCTTGCAAGTTTTCGAGGCATTTAACCTAAAGCAAAACGCGCGGAGTTAGTCACAGCCATAAAATCTATACCGCATAATTTGCTTATCCTCGATAGAATAGAAATTGAATCTCGCAGGAGCTTTCTGGCTGATGGATTATTTGGATAAAGTATTGGAAAAAGTCAAAGAGTGGGCGCGTCGCCTCATCGAAACACTCCTAGGCCCGGATGCAGAACCCGAACCAGAGCTAATTCCAATTCCTGTGCGCGATCCAGAACGCCGCCGACACAAATAAAATAGAGTCTGTGCTTGAGTGTGCTGTCAGCTAAATGCAATCTAAAGCTTCACAACCTCTGAAGGTTCTGGTTCTACATGGCCCGAATTTGAATTTATTAGGACAGCGAGAGCCAGAGGTTTATGGCGCAGTCACCCTAGAAAGAATTAATGCTCTACTGCATCAAGATGCTCAAAGACTAGGCGTTGAAATTGACTGCTTCCAATCCAACCATGAAGGGGAACTCGTCGATATCATACAAAGCAGTCGAGAGAGCGCGCGCGGAATTCTCATCAATCCAGGCGCGTATACTCACACCAGCGTTGCCATTCGCGATGCCTTAGCCGCGATCGCCCTTCCTGTCGTCGAAGTCCACCTCAGCAATATCTATCGGCGAGAAGCCTTCCGGCATCACTCCTACATTGCCCCAATTGCTATCGGTCAAATTAGTGGTTTTGGAGCGCAGAGTTACCGCCTGGGATTGCAAGCTCTAGTCAATAACCTTGAAAATACCCCCTAGGAACTGCGAGAATGCCCTTTCTTCTTAAATAACATTCTCGTTGCTCTAATTTCCGAATGATTTACCCCATTTGAGGTTTCCCAACAGGCTATCTAGGTCAGAAAAGTCCGCGATCGCGCCTCAAACCTTGGGAAAATTAGTCTATCATTTTTGCAGAGGCGCAGTTGCGTCCCAAGCAAAATGGGCAAAATAGTCAGGGGATAGCATACGCGAACAATTTAGCTTCGCAAGTCTTCAGACAGGCGGTGCTAATTTCCATTGCCGATGAATTGTTCGAGAAGAGCGAGTCAATCCCGCAGCCCTTTGCAATTCTCTTCTGGTTAGCGATTATCAACGATTCAAGTTTTCCACCTTCGAGCATGAATACTAGTGACATCAAGATTTTAGTGGTGGATGATAAGCCTAATAATCTGCGCTTTTTGTCCAAGATTCTGGCCAAGCAGGGGTATCAAGTCCAAAGAGCAATCTCCGGACAACTCGCCCTCAATGCTGTTAATGCAGCTGCTCCAGATCTGATCTTGCTCGATATTATGATGCCGAAGATGGACGGCTACGAAGTGTGTCAGCGCTTAAAAGCACAGCCAGAAACTTGCGAGATTCCCATTATTTTCCTGAGCGCTCTCCACGATACAGCCGATAAGGTTCGGGGATTTAGAGTAGGCGGGGTTGACTATATCACAAAACCCTTTCAAATTGCTGAAGTTCTAGCTCGCATTGAAAGCCAATTGACGATTAAGCGGTTGCAGCAAAAGCTCAAGGAACAAAATGCTCAACTGAGATTGTTGGAGCGGGCGATCGCGGCGGCCAATAACGGCATTGTGATTACCGACGCGCAAGCTGAAAATAATCCTTTGATCTATGTTAACTCTGGATTTGAGCGCATGACCGGCTATTCTGCCTCAGAAGTGTTGGGGAAGAACTGTCGATTTTTGCAAGGAACGGATTCGGAACAACCGGCGCGAGATCGACTGCGAGAGGCGATCGCCACCGGACGGGACTGTCAGGTGACTTTACGCAATCGACGCAAGAATGGCGAAGTTTTTTGGAACGAACTCACCATCTCCCCTGTTTGCGATGCCTCGGGTCAGCTCGCCCACTTTATTGGGGTGCAAGTGGATATGAGCGATCGCATCGCCGCCGAACAAGCCCTAGAAGCTGCCTCCTCTCGCTTTAGTACCCTGATTCAAAACCTTCAAGCCGGAGTCCTGGTCGAAGATGAAACTCAGCACATTCTCCTCGCCAATCGCTCCTTTTGTCAGATGTTTGGCCTGACCGTTCCGCCGGAGGAGTTGGTGGGGGTTGACTGTACCTCCCTCCTTAGCTCCGTTCTGCCCCTTTTCAGCCAGCCTCAATATTTTAGCGAACGCATCCAAGCGATCTCTGAGGCGAAAGAACCTGTAGTAAATGAAGAATTCTTTTTGGCCGATGGCCGAACCTTCGAGCAAGATTACGTCCCCATTTTTGTTGACAGCGGCTATTCCGGACACCTGTGGATGTACCGAGATATTACCGAGCGCAAACAGGCACAACTGACCCTAGAGCATCAGTTGTTGCGGACAATTTTGCTGAAAAATCTTACCCAGCAAATTCGCTCGAGTCTAGATAGCCAAACTATCTTTCAGACGACAGTAGAGCAATTGGGAAAAGCCTTTAATGCCAACCGCTGCGTTATTCACACCTATACGGCCGATCCCGTCAAGCAATTTCCCTGCGTTGCTGAATATTTGACGCAGGATTTTACGTCTCTGCTTAACGTTGAAATTCCGGTTGAGGGCAACCCTCACGCCCAAACGCTGTTAGCGCAAGAGCGAGCGATCGCTTCCGATAGCATCTATACCGATCCCCTACTCGAACCTATTGTCCAACTTGCCGAACAACTGCAAGTTAAATCCATGCTTGCCGTTCGGACTTCCTACCGAGGTCGGGCAAATGGAACGGTGGTTCTCCAACAGTGCGATGGTTTTCGCACCTGGCGAGAAGACGAAATTGAGCTGCTCGAAGCCGTCGCCGAACAAGTGGGGATTGCGATCGCTCAGGCACAGTTATGGGAGCGAGAAAAACAGCGCCGTCAAGAACTCGACCGACAAAATCACCAACTGCAAGAGGCAATCAACAAGCGGCAGCAAGTTGAAGCCTCGCTGCGAGAAAGCGAAGAGCGGTGGCATTTAGCGCTGCGCGGGACGGGAGATGGCATTTGGGACTGGAATCTCAAAACCAACCAGGTTTCCATCTCCTCTCGACTGGCGGAAATTTTGGGCTACGCTCCGCAAAACCTTAATTCTTTCGTGGAGTGGTGGACGGCCAACATCCATCCTCAAGATTACGAGCGCGTAATAGAAGCTCGACAGAGCCACCTAGATCGGCAAACGCCTTACTTCAGTGCCGAGTATCGCCTGCGCGATCGACAAGGGAACTATCAATGGATTCTCGATCGCGGCCAGGCGATTTGGGATGAAACGGGGCAACCGACGCGGATGGTGGGGTCCTATAGCGATATTCGCGATCGCAAGCATCAAGAAGAAGCCCTGCGCTTGATTGCCGAAGCCACCGCTGCTCAAACCGGACGCAAATTTTTCTACACCTGCACCCGCCATCTCGCTCAGGTCCTCAAAGTTCGCTATGCCTTCATCTGCGAAGCGGTGGATGCTGACAAGCCGCGAGTGCAAACGCTGGCCTTTTGGGCTGGCAAAGCGTTTAAAAAGAATTTTGAGTACGATCTTGCGGGAACTCCTTGCAGTGAAGTGTTGAAAGGAGAGTCGTGTTACTACCCCCACTCGGTGCAGGAGCAATTTCCGAGCGATCGCGATTTAGTGGACTTGGAAGTTGAAAGCTATTGGGGAATTCCCCTCCCCAGTTCTCAAGGCAATCTTCTCGGTCATCTGGCGCTCATGGACACGGCTCCCATGACCCTCAGTCCCGATAAAGAACAAATTTTACAAATTTTCGCCGCCCGGATTGCTGCCGAGCTGGAGCGCAAGCAAACCGAGGAAACCCTAGAGCGCCGAGCAGAGCGCGATCGCCTCCTCAGTCAAATTTCCCACGCTCTACTCGATCGGGAACTCGATGTTGCTCTTCAATTTACCTTGCAAGCCATTGGCGAATTTACCGAGAGCGATCGCTGCTATATTTGCCAGTTTCACTCTGACTTCAGCCGCGTCAGCATGACCCACGAGTGGTGCGCGGAGGGCATAGAAGCAAAACTCAGTTTGTATCAAAACTTGCCCATGTCGGCCTTTCCCTACACGGGTCAAACCCTTCAGCAGAAAAATTCTCTGAGTATTTCGGACGTTGACGACTTGCCCTCAACAGCAAGCCGCGAGAAAAAGTGGCTGCAAGAAGGAGGGGTCAAATCTCTCGTCGCCGTTCCCCTCCAAAACTTCGGTGCAACAAACGGTGTGATTGGCTTGAGTTCCCTCCATTCGTTGCAAACCTGGGATGAAGAAACCATCAGTTTTCTGCGCTTAGTCGGCGAACTCATTGCGATCGCCCAGCGCCGCCACGAAGCCCAGATGCAACTGAGAGGCTCGCAGCAGCGTTTATCCTTTCTCGTCGAGCAAACCCCCCTCGCTGTCCTGGAATGGGACGCAAACCTGAAAACAAGAACTTGGAATCCCGCTGCCGAAAAGATTTTTGGTTACTCTCAAGCAGAAATATTGGGCCAGCCCGGACTCGACTTCATTGTCTCTCCAGACATTAGACCTCGAATTGAGGATATTGCAGCCGAACTGTTAAGCCAACAAGGAGGAACTCACAGCATCAACTCAAACCTCACCAAAACGGGAAAAACCATTATTTGCGAGTGGTTTAACACCCCCCTGATCGATCGCGATGGCGAGGCCATTGGCATTGCCTCCATTGCCATGGACATTACCGAACGCCAGCAACAAGAAATTCTCGAACGCTCTCAAAACGTCGTTCTCAAGAAGGTGACTCAGGGCGAACCTTTGCGGGAAGTCCTGCTAGAGTTAACGCGCCAGAACGATTTCCTCCTCCCGAACCTGCGAACCTCAGTTCTACTGTTGGCAGCGGATGGCAAACACCTGCACTCTTGTATCAGCGCGAGCCTCCCACCAGCCTACGTAGAAGGCCTCAATCACGCACTTCCCAACATTGAAATTGGCCCCGATGTAGGCTGTTGCGGCGCGGCAGCCTATTTGGGCCAGCGCATCATTACCGAAGATATTAGCATCAGTCCGCAGTGGGAAGGCTTCAAAGATTTGGCGATCGAGGAGGGATTGAGAGCTTGTTGGTCCGAGCCGATTGTGTCGGAGAAGGGCAAGGTTCTCGGCACCTTTGCCTTTTATTTCACCCAGACGAGATTGCCCGACCCCAGAGAAATCAAACTCATTCAAGGGTCAGCCTACCTAGCAGCATTGGCGATCGAGCGCAAGCAAGCAGAAGCCGCTTTGGAAACAGCGAAAGAAGCCGCAGAAATAGCCAATCGCTCGAAGAGCGACTTTCTCGCCTCCATGAGCCACGAACTTCGTACCCCCCTTAACGCCATCCTCGGTTTTAGCCAAATCCTGTCAAGCGACACTGCTCTCAGTCCCAAGCAGCAAGAACATGTTGCCATTATTAATCGCAGTGGCGAACACCTGCTGACCCTCATCAACGATATTCTCTCGATGTCGAAAATCGAAGCCGGTCGAATGGTGTTGAACAAAAATCAATTTGATTTACACCGCTTGCTCGGTTCAATTCGGGAAATGCTGAAACTTAGAGCTAACGCGAAAGGTTTAGAGCTGATATTACACTCTTCGCCCGATCTCCCGCAGTACATTGAAACGGATGAAAGCAAATTGCGGCAAGTTCTTCTCAATCTCCTCGGCAATGCCATTAAATTTACTCCAGAAGGCCGGGTTGTGCTCAGAGTCCGGAGTTCGGAGCTTCGGGAGCTTCGAGGGCTTGGGGAGGCTTCGGGAGCTTCGGGGGCTTCGGAGGCTAAACTTTCCCTCGTTTCTCCCAATTCCCCCAATTCTGCCGTTTCCCCCGTGTCTCTTGTGTCTCCCAACTCCCCACACCCGACTTCCTACTCCCTAGAATTTGAGGTGGAGGATACCGGTCAAGGAATTGCCCCAGAAGAACTCGATACATTATTCGACCCCTTCGTCCAAACGGCAACGGGGCGCGAATCGATGGAAGGAACGGGACTGGGACTGCCGATTAGCCAAGAGTTTGTTCGCCTGATGGGGGGCGAAATTACGGTTTGCTCTCAAGTCGGTCGGGGATCGACTTTTAGCTTTGAGATTCGAGCCGGTGCAACCGACCGAACCCAGACAGTCAATGGCTTCAGGCAGCAGCACCCAATTGCCCTAGAACCCAATCAACCCCAATATCGCATTCTGATTGTTGAGGATATTGCTGACAATCGCGAACTGCTTGGCAATATGTTGAAACCGTTGGGGTTTGAAATCGAAGAAGCTCAAAATGGTCGAGAGGCGCTGGAAATTTGGCAATGCTGGCATCCCCATCTCATTTTGATGGATATCCGAATGCCGGTTATGGATGGGATCGAGGCCATTCGACAAATTCGGTTGCGGGAAAAAATACAGCTTAAAATTCAAAATTCCCAATTCAGAACCGATCTCGCTTGCTTGGCTGACTCGACAGTTCGTCCCCTCACCTCCTACCCTCCCTCTCCCGTCAAAATTATTGCCCTAACTGCCAGTGCGTTTGATGAAGATCGATCGGCTGTTTTCTCCGTCGGTGGCGATGATTTTCTGTCCAAACCTTTTCGTTCGGATATTTTGCTCGATAAGTTAGCCGCCCATTTAAAAGTGCGCTATCGCTATGCAGAGTCATCTGTTTCGGGTTCCCCGAACGCTCAACCCCCCGCGGGGGTGGCAACCGTTGAAGTTGAGCTGTTGAAAACGACAATGGCAGCAATGCCGCAGGCGTGGCTAACGGAGCTGCACCAAGCCGCGATTGAAATTGACGATCGCAAAATTTTGGAGTTGCTCGAAGAGATTCCGACAGCAGAGATGGAATCAATTACTGCCCTGAAGCATTGGGTTGAGAACTTCCGCTGCGATTTGATTGGCGATTTGGCTGAAACTTTGCTGGTGTGAGTTTAACCCAGCTCGCCTCACGGGGTGACAACGAGTCTGAACCTTTGTCTAGACAGGCTTTGAGCCATTTGACCTCTAGATCGCAAAGTCCCTTGTTGACAGGCTTATTGACACGAAAGAGGCGTACCGGTAGGTCGGCGCAGCCATCGCCTCTTTCCCCAGTCCGATTCTTCCGTGACGACGGCCTCAAGTCTGTCTAGTTTCTTTTTTGAGGTCATTGCTTGAAACCCTTGTTATGTCATGGCTTTAAGGTGCTTGTCACCCCGTGAGCCAGCTCGCTATAAATAGGAACACCAATCGCTCCAGCCGCCGGGATACAGGCGAGCGGTTTCTCTCCCGGCGATGGCAAGCGACAGCAGGTTGACGCAGGCGGTTACGCCAGAACCGCAGTAGAGGATCGGTTCTCGGCCGATCTCCAATGCCTCCCAGCGTTGCTGCTGTGCTTGGGGAGAATGCAAATAGCCTTGAGCATCACAAGCGTCTTGCCAGGGAAAATTGACTGCACCAGGAATATGGCCGGCAATGGGATCGATGGGTTCTCTCTCTCCTCGGTAGCGATCGCTCGCCCGCGAATCAATCAGAACGACTTCCGCTACATCCTTGCGTCGTTTGACTTCATCGATGTCTGCGATCCAATGGGAGCGGACTTGCGGGACAAACTGTCCGGACGGACGATGGGGAATCTTCTGACTCGTTGGATAGTTTCCTTGCAGCCAACCCGACCAACCGCCATCTAACACGGCAACGCGATCGTGGCCCCAATAGCGCAGTAGCCACCACAGGCGGGCCGCAAAGGCCATCAAATTGTCATCGTAGGCAACGACCATCGTTTTGCCCCAATGAATCCCCATGGCGGCGAATTTAGCTGCGAGGCGATCGCGATCGGGAAGGGGATGGCGACCGCCGTGTTGTCGAACGGGAGAAGACAAATCCCGGTCGAGGTCGAGATAATAAGCGCCTTGAATGTGGTTCTGTTCGTACTGTTGCCGTCCAAGAGCGGGATCTGCGAGGGCAAAGCGACAGTCGGCGATCGCGACATCGAAATTGTCCAAATGTCGAGCTAACCACTCTGCAGAAACAACAGGAGAATCGATCATGGGTCGTTACAGAAATCAGCGGTTGTTCATTGAAACGGCGAGCGATCGCGGCCGCACTCTAGTCCCCGTCAGTGGAATAGTGCTTGACGATTAATAAACAATTTCGATCGTCGCTCGCGCGAGTGTAGCTAAGGCGATCGGCAATTTTGTGCATCAAGACAATGCCACGTCCGCCGCCAGATTTGTAATCGGGTTCTTGGCGTAAGTTTTGGATGCAGTTTTCCAGATCGAACGGCGGCCCGCTATCCCAAATGCGAATCTCAATTGCGTCAGAAGACAAAGAAACTTCGAGAGAAATCGGGGTGTCTGGTGGTAAGTTACGATGGGCATGGCGCACTGCATTCGTAAATCCCTCCGCCAGAGCAAGCTGACATTGCAACCAATCCTTCTGAGGAACGGTCGCGCTATGGGTTTGGTTAAACCAGGATAAAACGGGGTCGAGTGCGGTGAGGTCGGTTGCAACTTCTAAGAAAAATTGTTTTGGACTATTCAATGCCTTAAAGCTTTCCTCGTTGAAGATACCGATGTTGTGAAGATGCTCGGAAGAACTACACTAGTTTAACCTTAGATAGTGTTTGGCGGTTTCGCCAGAGCAACTTAGGTTAGCAGACAACTTAAGCTTATAAAATCAGTATAGTAAAGGTGCTTTCACTCCCAAATAGCGATCGCGGTTGCGGAGCTAGCCGAACCCACAACTTTCTCCCCTTTCTAGTCTAGGAGATTTGTTAAGACGTGCATCACCGTTCCGTGCAATTCACTCAGATTTCTTCTCCGTCATGGCTCAAATTCTAATTATTGATGACGATCCGGCAATTCAAATGTTGTTGAAGCGAACCCTTGTCAAAAAGGGTTATGACGTTGCTGTCGCTAGCGATGGCGATGAGGGTTTAGCCAAGGCCAAAGAGTTGCTTCCGGCGATGGTAATTTGCGACTGGGTCATGCCGAAAATGAGCGGGATCGAAGTCTGTCGCGAGGTTAAAGCCACCCCAGAACTTTCCACCACCTTTTTCATTCTGCTCACCTCGATGGGGTCTGTCGAGTCTCGCGTTCAGGGTTTGGATGCGGGGGCCGATGATTATGTCAGCAAACCGGTTGAGTTGTTTGAGTTGAACGCGCGAGTGCGATCGGGCTTGAGACAGCATCAACTCAGTCGCGACTTACAGCAACAGAAACAGAAGATCGAGGCAGAGTTGGTTGAGGCGGCCGAATATGTCCGCTCGATTTTACCAGAACCCCTCTACGATCCGCCCCTTGCCATTGATGTGTGCTTTATTCCGTCCAGCCAACTCGGAGGAGATGGCTTTGACTATTTTTGGTTAGATGAAGATCGTCTCGCCGTCTATTTGCTTGATGTTTCCGGCCATGGTTTGCGAGCGGCCCTACCGTCGCTGTCGGTGATTAATTTACTGCGCTCCAAAGCGCTGTTGCAGGTGAACTACCACAAACCGAGCGATGTGTTGCGCGGTCTGAATGATACGTTTCAGATGACGCAGCGGAACGACAAATATTTCACCTTCTGGTATGGGGTTTACGATCGCAAAAAACGGCGTTTGGTTTATGCGAGTGCGGGCCATCCGCCAGCGATCTTGCTGTCGAGCGATCGCCGAGGTATCCAAGTCCAGCAGCTTAAAACCCCAGGATTCCCAATAGGGATGTTTCCTGGGGCCGAGTATCCGGAAGTCGCCTGTCAAGTTAGCCCCGCCTCCAGCCTCTACATCTTTAGCGATGGGATTTACGAAATCAATCTTCCCGATGGCGAAATTTGGGGACTCGATAACTTTATCGAGCAACTCAAAGACTATCAAACGATCCCCAACCGCCATTTAGATCGGCTCCTCGAGAAAGTGAATGCGATCAATCCTTGCGACTACTTTGATGACGATCTCTCGTTGATGCAAATCAACTTTGGTTGAATAGGCTGTCACTCCTTTAAATTGGGTTTTCTTACACCCCATACCCTGGATGAGAATTTGGATGTCATATGAAATCCCCTTGATTAGCCGATTTTTGAGTTCCCTATAAATGCGATCTACAATTCCTTGTTCCCTTGATGAGGTTCGTTAAAACCCTGGCTTTTCTGGGGGGTTTTGCCCTTACAAGGGTAGGTTTTTAACAATCAAGAAGAATTAAAGACTAAACAGGGGCTGGACAGTGGGGAGGGCAAAGGAAACAAGGATTCAAGACCCAGAGATTGATGGGT
>Ga0207422_1002014_pt1 | contig 31365 bp, 28 predicted proteins | sample MarCyaLeptolynsp_FD_187757 | JGI IMG/M metagenome (GOLD analysis project Ga0207422, IMG submission 187757) | Marine cyanobacterial communities from Panama - species 1 Leptolyngbya sp. (SPAdes) | ecosystem: Environmental > Aquatic > Marine > Unclassified | place: Panama: Panama City | collected... | reverse complement strand
CGAGCGCATCGAGACCGGCGAGACGGTCGCGCTTGAGGATGTGCGCTTGCGCTATCCGGTCGAGGCGCCGAAGGTGTTTTGCGTCGGCCTGAACTATCGCAGCCACATCGGCGACCGGCCGGTTCCCAAGCGTCCGGAGATCTTCTATAAGCCGACCACGGCGTTACAGGACCCGGGCGGTCCGATCCTCGTCCCGCCCGGCTCGAAGGATCTGCACTTTGAGGCCGAGTTTGTCATCGTCATCGGTCGCGGGGGCAAGAACATCGCCGAGTCGGACGCCGAGAGCCACATCCTCGGCTACACGTGCGGCAACGACGTCTCCGAGCGCAACTGGCAGAACGGCAGCATCGACAAAGACGCCGACCTACAGTGGTGGCGCGGGAAGGGCTCGGACACTTTTGGTCCGATGGGACCGGCCGTGGCGATCGGGCTTGACTATCAGAGTTCGAACATTCAACTGCGCCTGAACGGCGAGGTGAAGCAGCAGCAGCAGATCAGCGATTTGCTGTTCGGCCCGCCGGCCATCGTGAGCTTCATCAGTCGCCACGTGACGCTTGAACAGGGCGACGTGATCTTTACCGGCACGCCCGGCAAGACGAGTCCGATGAAGCCCGGCGACCGCGTTGAGGTGGAGGTCAGCGGCATCGGCACGCTGGTCAACTACGTGAAGAAAGGCTGAGCGGTTTACAGCCCGTGGCACAGCCGGCAGGCCGTCTCCTTGGGCATGCTGAGCAGCGCAGTCGCCGTTTCCCCGTGCGGATTGTGGCAGTCGCCGCAGCGCTCGAGCACGTGCTTTGGATGCGGGTGCTTGGCCGAGTATTGGTCGTTGGTGTGGCACTGGAAGCAGTCGCCGTTGAAGCGGAACCGACCGCGCCGGCTAACGCCGTGGCACTGCGCGCATTCGAGCGCCATCCCTGGGTGCGAGCGGAATGCCTCGTACCCTTGCGGCTTCTCCGGGCCGTAGGCGATGTGCGCCTCCAGCCGCTCTCCGGCGACGACCAGCGCCACGGTATGCTCGCCCGCTGAAGGCGCCTCGACTTGCGCCTCCCACACGCCGGGAAAGCGTTCTTCGGCTTGGAGTAGGTCGCCGTCGAACTCGATCCGCGCGCCCTCGCCGCGCGCCACAACGCGCACGGGGCCTTCGGCGAACCAGGCATTGTCGGGCGGACTCATCAGTTTCGCTTCGCCTGCCGCCCAAGCCGCGGCGGCCAACGCGAAACCGAGCAAACAACCTAAAACGACTAGACGTGGATTCGGCAAATCGTTCCCGCGAACTCACTCTTGTTTTGTTGATAGCCGGGCGCGATTCCCGCGTCGCAGTACCAAAGCCCGCCGTCCCAGAACGTCATCCCGTGCGGATCGGGGTCGGTCGAGTCGAGTTGGATCGCTTCGATGACGCGGCCGTCCTCGGGGTCGAATTTGAGCACGCGATAGTCGTTCGAGAACATGCACCAGATCTTGCCGTCGTCCCATCCGAGCCCGTGCGCCCGGTTGAGCGGGGTGGGGAAGTCATGGCTGATCTCCAGCTTCGCGCTCGCCTTCAAGATCGCCTTGGGGTTGAACTGCGTGATCCACAGCGAGTCGTCGGCCCAGAGCAAGCCGTGCAGTCCGCCGCCTGAAGGGGTGCGGTGATTCTTGACGTGCTTGCCGTTGCGGATGTCGAGTTGCACGATGCGACCGCCTTTCTCGACGTCGTGCGGTCGTCGCTCACGCCCGCCGGCCGGACCATTGGCGCCCATCCAGACGTAGCCTCCGCCGGCCGCGATGCCGCTGGTGTTCGACGACTGCGTCTCGTACTTCTCGATCGGCTTTCCCGTCTTCCAGTCGAGCAGGTAGGCGCGGTCGGTGATCTGCTCGCCGACCCACAGACCGTCGTCGGTCGCCTCGAGGCCGTTGGGGTTGCCGTCGGGCGATTTCCAGATCACCTCGACCTGCTTGCGGCGCCGGATCGGGTAGTGTTGATCGCGCGCCGCGGCGGCGGCCGCCGCCAGCAGTCCCACCATGGTTCGTCGAGTCAGCATCGTCGTCCGCCCTCCTACCGTAACGGCCTATCGAAAAGCTCCGGGCCCGCTCAAATCGTAGTCGCGGATGCGCACCAGCGAGCGGTCCGCCTCGGTGATCGTACGGACGCCCGCCATGCCCATGTCGAGCGCCAGCTCCGTCGTCAGCAGCTCCATCACCCGCTCGACGCCGCGCGCGCCGTAGAGCGTCATGCCCCACAGGTACGGGCGGGCGACTCCGACGCCGTCGGCGCCCAAGGCGAGCGCCTTGAGTACGTCCGAGCCACGGCGAAAACCGCCGTCGACCAGTACCGAGAGCTTGCCTGCGGCCGCCGCCACGCATTCGGGCAGCGCCTCGATCGGTCCGCCCACATGGTCGAGTTGCCGCGAGCCGTGGCTTGAAACCACGACGCCTTCCACGCCGACTTCGACCGCCTTCTCCGTGTCTTCCGCCGTCAGGATGCCTTTCAGGATGATCGGCAGATCGGTCAGTTCGCGGAGTTTCTTGACGTCTTCCCAGGTCGGCGTCGGGAACGGCCGGGAGGGGTAGCCGCCGGTCGTCCAGGGGACGTCGCCCTCCTTGTAGATGAGGTTGCCCTGCGCGTCGCGGGGGATCGCGCCCTGGTTGCACCAGTTGCGCACGAAGCGGTTGTGGATCGACCGCTCGCGCTGCGAGACGTGCATGATGTCGACCGTAAAGCAGATCCCCGAGCAGCCCATGTCTTCGAGCTTCTCGACGAAATCGAGCCAGACGTTCTCATTGCGTAGGTGCGAGCCGGTGGTCAACTGCCACCAGTTTTTGGGAGCGTCTTGGGACTCCAAGTAGTCGTCGATGCCGCCGTTGGTGATGTACATGCAGCCGAGCTTGGAAGCGGCCTTGGCGACCTCCAACTCGCCGCCTAGGCGGAAGCAATTCTTGCCGCCGGACGGATCGATGAAGATCGGCGTGGGCAGTTGTTGACCCATGATCTTCGTCTGGACGGAGATCTTCTGGACGTCGGTGAGGAAGCGCGGACGGAGGATGATCCGGCGGAAGGCTCGGCGTGCGTCGTCGAGCGCGACTTCTTCCGACGCTCCCTCGGCCATGTAGTCCCAGGCGACGGGGTCGAGGAAGGCTTTGGCGGCCTTGGCGAAATCGAGCGTATTGAACAGCTCTTCGATCGGCGGCGCCTCGCCGACGGCCGCCTGGGCCGCCTCTTCGAGCAGCAACGGCGAGGAGAGTAACAGCCCGCCCAAGCCGCGCAGCGCCGCTCTGCGCGACGTCGGCGTCGCCCAGGGCGCGGGAATTCGATCGGCGTCGGACATCGCGTGCGAAACGATATCACAGAATTCCGGCGGCCGTTGTCCGTTGTCCGCTGACCGCTGACCGTCAGATCCGGCTGAGAGCGACTGCTTCGGAAACTCGGAGGGCTCGATCGTAGATTTGTAGGCGTCGTGCGGCCGGGTTGGCGCGGACTTGGGCGGCCCCGTTGACGTCGTAGAGGTCCGGGCTGAGGCGGCCCCAACCGAACTGCCGCTCCTCGCCGCCGTCGCAGAGCTTGCCGTCGACGACGAAGAGGATCACGCCGGGGCCGCCGTCGACGATCGCGACGACGTGCTGTAGGCGACGGGGGTCGGTGAGCGCCTGGTCGCTGTCCCAGCGCGACTCGCTTCGGCCGTCGCACAAGGCCAGCTCGATGGTTCCGGCGGCGGTGCGTTCGAGGCTCCAACCTCTGCCGTCGGCTTGGCGGGTCGACGCCAGAAGACCTTCGCCGCCCTCGATCCGAGCCTCGAAGGTGAAGCCGGCGCGGGTGCGCTTCGAGCCGTGGCCCTCGCGGATGCGCAGCGCCGGGAGGGTTGGGGCCGGGGTTAGGCTGGGCCCTTGCCACACGGCGGCTTCGACGGGCGAGGGCGGGTCGAGCCGGCGCCAGAGGCCCTGGAGCAAGGAGCGATCGATCTCGTGTACGCGCGCTTCGACTTTCTGCGTCTCGGTTAGAAAATAGCGCCCGTCCTGCTCGATGAAGTCGGGGTAGCTCATGCGCGTCGAGGGGTCGTCGGCGTAGAGGACGATCTCCGGTTGGGACCACGCGATCACTTTTCCGTCGGGCGAATCGCGCTCGACGCCGCCCGACAGCCAGGCCGGGTTGCGGTCCGCGTAGGACCGGCCGCCGTGGTTGTGGAACCAGTAGAGGAACTTGCCGTTCGACGCTTTCCAGGCGAAGTTGGCCGCGCGGGGATGCTTCATCCGGCGGCCGTCAGCGTAGCGCTGGTAGGCGGGCGCCGACCAGGTCCCTCCTCCGTCGCGGCTGTAGCTCGAGACCGGATGGCCGTCGACCGAGCGGTAGACGACGAAGAACGATCCGTCGCTCAAGACCGAGTAGCTTTGCTCGGCGGCGATCGGTCCCCCGCCCTTGGGCGTACGCAGTCCGACGTCGCCTTCGGGCAGCGTCTGCCACTCGATTTTTTCGGGGTCGCGCTCGTCGAGGATGTTTGGGCTACGCAGTAGCGCGCCTTCGTTCGAGGTAAAGAAGCCGCGGCCGAACCCGCCGACCTTGATCAGCGGCACGTATCCCGCGCCGTTGTGCGCGAACGCCTTGCCCACATTCCAGAAGAAGCGTACTTCGCCTCCGTAGGCGTTGCGCCGGTCGATCTCGAACTCGCGGACGGGGATCAGATAGCGTCGCTTGGACCAGGTGCGGCCGTGGTCGTCGGAGTATTTGAAGACGAAGTAGCCGAGGCTGTCGACGCGTCGGCACCAGCCGTCGGGGTAGGCGTCGCGGTCCGCCTTCACCTTCCGGAGGTTGTCGGTGTTGTGGTTGTAGAAGACGTAGACGCGGCCGGCGGGCGTCTTGAGCATGACGGCGTAGGAGGCCTCGGGGCCGTCGGGCGGTTCGACGGCGACCGGATCGCTCCAGGTTCGGCCGAGGTCGGTTGAGCGGAACGTGGCGACGTGCTGCCCGGGCTCGCCCTCGCGTCCGGAGCCGACTGTGGCGCAGCAGAGCCAGGCGCCGTCGTTGGTCTTCACGACGTAGGGCTGATCGGCGTACCCTTGGGCGGCGATCAAGGACCCGTTTGCGATGTGGCGCGGATCGGCGACGTCTTCATCGCGCGCCAGCAGCGGCGCGGCGGCTGTCGCCAAGAGAGCCCGCCGCGATATGCACCAACCGTCCATGGCAGCAGAGTCTACCGCGCGCGCTGACGAATCAACGGATCAAGAAGTCCAATTCTCTTGGAACGCCGGGAACAGCGTGAGGCCGCCGCAGGCGAAGATGGTCTGGCCGGTGATGTAGCCGGCTTCGTCGGAGGCCAAGAAGGCGAACAGCGCCGCGATCTCTTCGGGCTCGGCGACTCGCCGCATTGGGATGCGCGCGGCGATCGCTGCTGCCTTCTCCTCGTCGTGCCGCCACGAATCGTTGATCGGCGTGGAGACCGCGCCCGGGCCGACGGCGTTCACGCGGATGCCCTTGTCGGCGTACTCGAGAGCGAGCGTGCGGGTGAGGTTCTGCATCCCGCCTTTGGAGACGGAGTAGCTGAGGTAGTCGGGTTTCGGGATGATTTCGTGGACGGACGAGTTGTTGAGAATCACGCCGCCGCCCTCGCGCGAGAGGAAGTGGCGGATCGCTGCGCGGGCGCAGTAGAACGTTCCCTTGAGATTCGTATCGACGACGCGATCGAAGGCGTCGGTGTCGAGCTCATGCGACGGCGCGGGCTTCTGGACGCCGGCGTTGTTGACCAAGACGTGCAGGTCGCCGAGTTCGTCGATTGTGCGCGCGACCATGGCGGCGGCTTGTTTCTCGTCGCCGACGTCGGCTTGGATCAGGATGGCTTTAGCCGTATCGCCGACGCCGGCTTCGCGGTGCGCTTGGCGGCATTCTTCTAGCGCTGATTCGCCGTGTTCGGCGCTGCGGAAGTAGTTGACGGCTACGTTTGCGCCTTCGCGCGCGTAGCGGATGGCGATGGCGCGGCCGATGCCGGTGGAGGAGCCGGTGATGAGGGCGGTGCGGCCTTGGAGTCTCATCTCCCGATGCTAGCGAATGCGGAAGTCCGGCCGGTTTGGGCGAGAGCTGAAAGGGACAGCTCCCTTAGAGCTGCTGCTCCCTTGGAGCTGCTACCGAGTTGGCCAACGCGGTCGATCTCTTCATGCGCGGCTACCTCGTTCCCAATCTGCTCCCGATTCGCGGCTCCAGGGCGTCTTGGGGCGCTGAGGGCTCTCGCGTGCGCGGGATCTGCTACAGCTTCTCGCACGACCGCGGCTTCGGCTTCATCCGCTACATGGCCGAGCTGGGCGACCTGACGCACGTCGACACGCGCGACGAGGGATCGCCTTATCGGAGCGCCTTCTGTCACGAGAACGAGCTGCCTGACGGCGTTTCGGCCGATCAACTGCCCTCCCGGGAGTACACCTTCGAGTTCACGCTGGCGGACTCCGAGCGAGGGCTGCAAGCGCGGGATCTCGGGGTCATCGCGGAGCAATGAACGCCCGCGAGCGCTTCCGCCGGTTGAAGGTCGGCGATTCTCGTAGGTCTCGTTAAGTGCTCCGCCGCTTCCTACCCACGGCGAAGAGGGCCCCGGCCCCCAAGAGCAGAAGGCTCAGACTCCCTGGCTCGGGAACCTCGTCAGACGCTACGTTGAAAGTCAGCTGATAGGAGCTGCCGGGCCTACCAAGAGTGACAAACTCCCTTTCGAGTCGGAAGGTGTAGTCGCCAGGGTCCAGAGCGTCGAACCCGAAGATGTCGAGCAAGTCTGATCCGACGTCGCCGCCACGCAAGGTTCCTCTCCCCAAAACGTCCCCCCCCGACGTACGAAAGAGGAGGACGTTGACTGGGATAGGGCCCCTCTGGTCGAAGCTATCCAGGGTGATCGAGACCAGTTGCGTCCCGAGTGCTAAGTCGAAGCGGAAGTTGTCGTTATAGTCGCGAGGACCCCGCGCGCCTCCGACAGAGCCTACGATGGTCAAACTGGCGCCGGCCAGCGTTCCGAGCAAGGGACAAACGACCGCATTTGGCCGCATGCCCCCTAACACCGCCTAATACGGTCTCTTGCACCAGTACGTATGGGGTTCCGCCCATTCCCGACCAAGGGGCAGCCCCCGAGCGGCTCAACGCCGCAGCCTGTGCCAGTCCTTGCCTCGCCCGCTAGGAATTCTCCTCATCAGGGAGCTATGCTCCGGAACAGGAGGCCTCGCGAATGTCGTCCCCTGAGCCGGTCTACGATGACGGCGGCGTGCGAATCTACCACGGGCGCCACGAGGACGTACTCCGTCACCTGGCGCTGCCGTCGATCGACCTGGTGCTCACCGATCCGCCGTACGGCGTCAACACGAGGGCTGAAAGGGACTGCTCGCTTTGGGGCTGCTGACGGAGCCTGGGTAGGTTGATCGCCGTGGGCGAGGCTTCACGTGCGACCGCGGTCACGGGCTCACGCCCGCGGCACTGTTGTTCGTTCGCCGGCGGTCGTGGGGAATTCGGAGCGGACTCGGCATGCCGAGTCCCTACGGGCTGCGTGCGAGAGGGCGGCGCTTCGCGGGCGGTAACAGCCCGTTAGCGATCGAGCCACATGCGGATCGAGCGGGTGACCATCGCGGAGGCATCATGCTGGACGAAGTGGCCGGCGCCGGGAATTGTTACGAGCGTGAGGTCCGCGTCCAGCCATTCCCATGTATCGTTCAGGCCGGAGGCGAGTAGCGCCTCGTCGTCCAAGCCGTGGATCATCAGTACCGAGCACTTCACGCGCGGCGCCGTGCCGGCGGGCATCTGGTAGGGCTCGCGGGGGTAGTTGGCCTTGTAGTAGTGGAGCATCGCCTCGAAGCTCGATTGCTCGAAGGCTACGACGTAGTGCTTGCGCGCCTCGGGGTCTTTCACCCAGCCCGACAGGCGTTCGGCGGTGAGTTTCGTGTGTGCGTCCGGCTTCTGGAAGTTGCGGGCGTAGGCGCTGTTTTCCTGTTGTTGCGGGTTGGTCGCCAATTCGCGGCCGAGTCCGTTGGGATGCGGCAGGTTGAGGATGATCAGCCGCTCGACTAGGTCGGGCATGAACATCGCCGTGCTCCAGGCGACCATGCCGCCCCAGTCGTGGCCGATGACGACGGCTTGCTCGGCGCGTTCGGCCGCGATGACGGCGGCGATATCGGAGACCAGCACGCGCATCTTGTAGGCGTCGACGCCTTTGGGCTTGTCGCTCAGGTTGTAGCCGCGCTGATCGACGGCGACGACGCGGTGGGTCTTCGAGACCTCCTCCATCTGGTCGCGCCAGGTGTACCAGAAGTCGGGGAAGCCGTGGATCATCACCGCGAGCGGCCCTTCGCCTAGGGCGGCGTAGTGGATGCGGACGCCGTCGTTTTCGGCGTAGAGGTGTTCGACGCGTTCGTCGAGAGAAGCGGCAAAGGAAGACATGGCGGGGACGCAGATGAGCGTGACCAGAGTGATGGTTCGGAGCATTAGAGTTCGCTGCATTAGAGTTCCCGGCGGAAGGGTGCGGAGTCGGCGCCTCCGGCGAGCGTCCAACCGACGGCGGCGACGACGCCGGCGCCGGCGAACCAGGGCTGCCAGCGGGCCCAGTAACCCTCGATCGGAGGTCCGAATTCGACGCCGAGTTCGGACGCCAGACGCCAGACCGCGACAACGGCGAGCAGCGCCGCCAGCAGGAGAAAAGCGCGCGCGACCGAGCGCGGAGAACGACGCCGGCGTGCCGCGGTACGACGGCGCGTCTCGGGTGATGATCTTGCGACCACGAGGCGCATCTCTTGACAGCCTACAACCTCCGGCGACCGCCTCCCGCGCCCGATGCTACGCTGATCGCTTGGTCAGCCCCCATGCGTAAACCTACCTCCCCTCGCTCGGCCCCGTTGGCAGTCCTGGCTCTGGCGGCGCTCGCGGCTTCGCCGCTGGTCGCGACCAGCGTTCTGCGACAGGACTTGTCGCAACTCACCGCCGGATCGGAGACCGTCGTCCACGGCGAAGTCGTTCGGCGCTGGAGCGCCTGGGACGACCGGCAGACGGCGATTTGGACGCACTATGAGATCGAGGTCGCCGAGGCCTGGAAGGGCGCTCCCGGCAAGACCGTCACGATCAGCGAGCCCGGCGGCGAAGTGGACGGCGTGCGCATGGCCGTGCCCGGCGCGCCGACCTATCTGATCGGCGAAAAGGTGGTCGTCTTCGCCGTGCGGACGCCGGTCGGCTATCTGCGGACTTGTGGTTGGGGGCAAGGACGCTACGCGGTGGAACCGGACGGGCGCGTGCGTCCCGGCATGGCGCCGGAGTCGGCGGTCGCAGGGAAGGCGGGCGCGAAGGCCGCCGAAGCGCCGCCCGGGACGCTGGAAGCTTTGCGCAGTCGGGTTCGGGCGCTGGTTGCCGTTCAGGGCGGAGGCTCGCGATGAACCGGCGTCTTGCGCTCGCGTCAGCCGTCGCGCTCACGGCCGCGGTCGCCTCGCTTCCGGCCTTTATCCGGTCGACCGTGACCGGCGACGACCGGACGCCGTTCCTCTTTCAGCCCAATCCGGCGGCGCTGCGGTTTCTGGTGCAAGACACCGCCGCGCCTGATTTGCGCAATGCCGACGGGCGGCCTTTCATTAGTCCCACGAGCGACCCGCTGGCCGCGTTGGAGGCGGCGCTTGAGACTTGGAGCGAGGCTCCGCTCTCGACGATCGACTTCCAACCGCTGGGAGTGACCAGTGCCGGTCGAGACCCCTTCGACGGGGTCAACGTCTTTGTGTTTGAAGACGACGCGATGGCTCGCACGCTGACCCTGGGCGCGCTGGGGACGACCGTCCTGACCGTCGAGTCGACGGGCGCGATTACCGACGCCGACGTCCTGTTTAATCCCAACTTTCGGCCCGGCAACAATCAGGTCCCGTATTCGACGGATCTGGCGCTGAACACGATCGATATCCAAGGTACGGCGACCCATGCGCTCGGTCTGGCTCTGGGCGCCGGGCCGAGTCCGGTCATCGGGTCGGCGCTCTTTCCCTTCGCGGATCTGTCCACGCCGTTTCGACGCAACCTTTCCTCCGACGACTTGGCCTTCGCGGCCCAGGCCTATCCCGGGCCAGGAAGCGAGGCCTCTCTTGCCGACATCACCGGCGTGGTGATGGCCGACGACGAACCGGCCACCGGCGTCCTGGTGACCGCCGTCGACCCCGACCAGGGCATCGTCATCAGCGCGCTGACGGATCTGGACGACGGCACGTACCGCATCCGCGTCCCGGCGGCGCCCCAGGCGCGTTATCTGATCTACGCCGAAGCGCTCGACGGACCGGTGGTGCCTCAGGACATCAAGAGCCTCAACCTCAGCAAGTACCGCACCGATGTGCGGCCCCGCTTCTTCGGCAGCGCCCTGCGTCCGTCCACGGCGATCCTGGTGCCGGGCCGCGAGTTCCGGGCGGACTTGAATCTCGAAACGGGAACGACCGCTTTGACCATCAACGCCGTGGGCGTGGACGTACCCGGCGGGTCAGGGACCCCGCTTCGGCTGACCGACGGGCCGATTCGGATTACCTCAGGCGAGGCGCGTGACCTTTTGCTGGTCGGAGTGGGCGTCGATTCGAGCGTCGGCATCGGCGACATCCGTGTTCTCGCGCCCGGCGTGGTCGTGCGCGAGGGATCGGTTCGCGTCGATCCTCTGCTGACCTTGCGCGGGGCCCCGGTCGTTCGTGCGACGCTCGACGTCGCCCCGCGAGACCGTCTCGATACCGGCTCTATCCTGGTCGTCAAGGCGCGCGCGATGGACGCGTTCACCGGCGCCTTGCTGATTGAGCCGGCTCGTCCCACGGTGTCGGGAGAAGGCATTACCAATGCGGCCAGCTTCCTCGCGGAGGGCGTTGCGCCAGGCATGATCGCTTCCTTCTTCGGCGCCGCGCTTGGGCCGGAGGAGGGGATCTCGGCTCCGGGCTTCGACCCGCTGACCGCGCGGCTGCCGCAGGAGTTGGGCGGCATTCGGGTGAACTTCGACGGGATCGAAGCGCCGTTGTTCTTCGTCTCGTTCAACCAGCTCAATGTGCAGGCGCCGTTTGAGCTGGCCGGGCGCGATTCGACGACGATTATCGTGTCGGCCGGCGGCGTCCAGAGCGAACCTGTCACCATTCCGGTGGTTTCGGCTCAACCGGGACTGTTCAGCGTCGGGCCGCAGGCGATCGTGCTGAACCAGGACGGCAGCCTGAACGGTCCTGAGAATCCGGCGCGGAAGGGAGAGTTCGTCACGCTGTACCTGACGGGCTCGGGTACGGTCGACCCGCCCGTCCCGAGCGGCGCCCCGGCGCCGGTCTCGCCGCTGAGCCGCGTTGCGGATGTGACGGTCGAGTGGGCGGGGGTTACGGGCGCGGCGGAAGACCTGTTCTTCGCCGGACTGACGCCGGGCTTCGTCGGCCTGACGCAGATCAACGTTCGGATTCCGCTCGACGCTCCGTCGGGAGATCAAGTCGGACTGGTGGTCCGGATCGCCGGGCAGGCGTCGCAGGCGGGCGTCGGGATCGCGATCGAGTAGCGGTCCTGTGAATCGAGGCTGGGCGGTCTACCGCGCGGCGCGATCGGCCTTGAGTTGCTCGGCCACTAGGCGGCTCGGGCTTTCGAGCAGTTGCTTGGCTTTCGGCAGGGCGTCGAGGGCTTTTTCGACGTCGGGGTCGAGCTCGTAGTAGACCTTCTCGCCCTCATCCAGGTCGTACGCCGAGACGTAGACTTCGCGCTTGAGGAAGCGCGTGATGAAGTCGACGTTGTCGCTGAAATCGACCTCGTCGAACTCGAACTCCTCGGCGTGCAGGAACTGGCGGAACTGCTCGACGACGTCGGAGTCCGGCTCCCAGCCTTTGGGCATATCCGGGTGCGTGACGACGTAGTGCTGGGCGAAGTTCTCGATCGCGAAGGCGCGGCGCAGATCGATCTGGAAGTCGTTCAGCCGCTGCTCGCTGATCTGGATGTCCGGGGTGATGCCGCCGCCGCCGAAGACGGTGCGTCCGGCGTCGGTCGTCTTGACCTCGTCGGTCTTGGGCTTGTAGTGGTCGCTGCAGGGGTCGTTGTAGTACTCGACCATCGAGACGCCGTCGTAGCGACGCTGGATGAGTCGTCCGCTGGGCGTGTAGTAGCGGGCGGTCGTCAGGGCGAGACCGGTGGTGTCGTTGAGCGGGTAGACGGTCTGAACCAAGCCCTTGCCGAAGGTCGGGGTACCGATGATCACCGCTCGGTCGTGATCCTGTAGGGCCCCGGCGACGATCTCCGACGCCGAAGCCGACTGGCAGTTGACCATCACGATGATCGGGAATTCGAGGCCGACGCTCGGGCGTTGCGCGTTGTAGGCTCGCTCGTTCGATGCGCGGCCGTGGTGCGAGACGATCTTCTGGCCCTTGTCGAGGAACTTGTCCGAGACGTAGACGCCTTGGCTCAGCAGGCCGCCGCGGTTGCCGCGCAGATCGAGGATCAGGCCTTCGAGCGAGTCCGAGTCCAACTCGTCGAGCGCGCGGTCGAGCTCCTTGCCGGTGTTCTCGTTGAAGCTTTCGATTTTGACGAAACCGATCCGGTCCTTGATCTCGAAGTGGACCGGGACGGAGGGCCGCGGGATGCGGGCGCGGGTGACGGTGACTTCCGTCATGCCTTCTCTGCCCGGGCGCTCGTAGCCGACCACGACGTCGGTGCCTTCGGGGCCGCGCAGGCGGTTGGCGACCTCGGTCGTGTTGAGGCCTTCCATCGCTTCGCCGTCGACTTCAGCCACGATGTCGCCGGGGCGTAGGCCGGCTTTGTAGGCGGGGGTCTTGGGGAAGGGGTGGAGGACGACCGTCTGGCCGTTGCGGTTCTGGATGGTCATGCCGACGCCGGCGTAGTTGCCGCGCTGGTCGTCGCGCAGGCGCTCAAAGGCTTCCGGATCGAAGAATTGCGAGTGCGGATCGAGCGTCTGGAGCATCTGCGGGATGGCGCCCTGGAAGATCGCCTTTTCCGGGTCGACCGGGTCCGCGTAGTTGGCCTCGATGGTCGCCAGAACCCGGCTGAATTGGCGGAAGCTCTGTTGGATTCGATCGTCTTCCGACGCGGCGGCCGCAATGCTCAGTTGCGGCCCGAATACGCCGCCGAATATTGCGCAGACGGCGATGACGACAGGGATGGTCAGCAGAGACGAACGGCGTGTATTCGACATGATTTCGATGCGCGATCAGTATATCAGCCGCACCTTCGCGGACCGCTGGTTGTCTGAGCGCTGGAGATTCGACGCGCGGGCGGGCGATCGGTTGCGCGCAGAGTTGTTATGTGAAGAGTTTACGTCTCGCTGACGAGGTCTTCGAGCTTCATTCGGTAGACGGCCGGAGAACCTTCGCTTTCGCTAGCGAAGTAGACCCACTGGCTGTTCGCCGAGAGCGCCGGGGCCGGGTTGGTCCGAGACCAGTCGGCGACGGAGTGTTCAGCGAGTGTGATCTCACGGCCTAACCGGGTGAACAAGATGAAGATGTAGGGGCCGGAGGGGCGACGGCTGGCGCCGGCGATCGCGCCGCCGTCGGCGTTGCTCTGCATCGCTCCGAAAGCCGTGCATTTGGAGATTTCGCGGATCTCGCCCGAAGCCAAGTCGAATTCGCGGACCGAGGCGCCGCGATAGCCGGGGCCCGGGTGGTGGACGAATCGTACGCCTGTGCCGCTCGCGAGCCAGTGTTCGGCGCCGATCTGCTCCTCGCCGACTCTCGGGAGCACGTTGCGCACCGAGCCGTCGGCGCCGACGATGCGGATGCGGCCGTCGACCTCTCCCCAGGGGCCTTCTTGGGCGTAGAGCAAGTCTCGTCCGGCGGGACGGAACTGGGGACGCGACAACCAGTGCTTGGTCTCGGTCAGGACGCGCGGACCGCCCGCGCCGTCGATGGGAAACAGACGGATCCTTGAGCTTGGTCGGGCGGCGAACAACTCGGCGGGATCTTCGCGCCAATCGTCTTCCATCACCTCGACGGCGGCCAGCGCCTCGCCGTTGGAGGCGACGGCGAACTCGCCGGAAAATCGCCAGCCCTCTTCGGCTTGGGCGACGGCGCGGTCGCCGCCGGAGCGTGCCGAGCCTTCGAGCAGCCTCTGCGGCGTGGCGTAGTAGAAGGTGCGGTCGCGGGGATCGAGAGCGGCGGTTCCGGCCAGCAGATCGGGCGCGGCGGTGAGCTGCGTCAAGCGGCCTCGGCGCAGGTCGCAATGGTGGATTTGGGGGGCGCCGGAGACCTCGGAGATCAGCAGCAGGAAGTCGTTCTTCTTCGAGAGAAAGCGCTGTGCGTCGGACGGCAGACGCCAACGGCCTTCGAGGGGCGTGAGGCGTTCCGAGGCTCGGCCGGTGAGCGGATCATCGAGTTCGACGGGCTTGTGATCGAGGCGCGTTCCGCGCCCGGCGGCTTGCGACCGGCGTGCGGCGGCGGCTGACAGAGCGGTCGTTGCGATGAAGCTGCGACGGGAGATCACGGACGTTTGACGGCGCTCGGGCGGCGCGAGATTCATGCTATCAATCGGGGCCACGCCGCATGCTCTGCGGGATGCGGGGGCAGCTACTCGTCGGTGATCGCGCTCGCCAAAGTCGTCGCGACGCGGGCGTCGTCTTCGGGAAACACCGTACGGAGGTCGATCGTCAACCGTTCGTCCTCGATTCGGACCAGCACGGGCGGGTCGGCGCTTCGCAGACGTCGTTCCAGGCGGGCGGCCGTTGAGCCCTCGGGCGGGGATACGCGGACTAGCCAGGTCGGTAAGGTTTGCTCGGGGGTGGAGCCGCCGCCCAGTAGGCTCTCGCCTTCGACGACCTCGGCTCGATCGCCCAATTGACGGGCTAGATTCTCGGCTCGCCCTCGGATTTCGGCGAGCGGGGTGCGGAGTAGACGTAGCGTCGGGATCTCATCGAAGCGCTCGCGGGCGAACGATTCGAGCGTCGCCTCGAGCGCGGCGTAGATCATCTTGTCGGCGCGTAGGGCGCGGAAGAGAGGGTTTCCGCGGATGCGCTCGGTCATCTGAGCGGTTCCGGCCAGGATGCCGGCTTGCGGGCCGCCTAAGAGCTTATCGCCTGAGAAGCAGACGAGATCGACGCCCGCCCGTAGTCCGGCCGTGGCGAGCGGCTCCTCTTCGAGGCCGTGTCGGGCGAGGTCATAGAGGCAGCCCGAGCCCAGGTCCTCGACGACCGGCACGCCTAGGCGGCGTCCCAGCGCGACCAGCTCGTCGAGCGAGGGCTGCGCTGTGAAGCCGGTGATGCGGAAGTTGGAGGGGTGCACGCGCAGGATCAGACGCGTCTTGCCGGGTTCGAAGGCGCGCTCGTAGTCGGCGATCGAGGTGCGATTGGTCGCGCCGACTTCACGCAGTCTGCAGCCGGAGGCTTCCATGATTTCCGGGATGCGGAACCCGTCGCCGATCTCGACTAGTTCTCCGCGCGAGACGATCGCTTCGCCGCCTTCGCCGAGTTCCTTGAGCGCCAGGAAGATCGCCGCCGCACAGTTGTTGACGACGAGGGCGCGCGCTCCGAGCAACCTTTCGAGCCAGCGTTGGGCGTGCGTGTCGCGGCGGCCGCGTTTGCCGGCGGCGAGATCGAACTCGAGGTTGGCGTAGCCGGCGGCTGTTCGCGCGACCGCTTGGACGGCGGCTTGGGAGAGCGGCGCTCGGCCTAGGTTGGTGTGCAGGATGACGCCGGCGGCGTTGATGACGGGGCGTAGGGACGGTCGGTCGAGTTCGCGCAACTTTGCGCGAACGGCGGAGACGACGTCTTTCGGCTCCGCTCCCTCGCCGATCGCGCGGCGCGCGTCGTCGAGCGCGCGGCGGATCTCGGCTGCGAGCAAGGGGCGCGAGAGATCGGTCTCGGTTTCGAGCGCCCGCAAGGCCTCGTCGACGGAAGGCAGGCGGCGGTAGAGTTCCTGCGCGTCGTTCGGCACGTTCTTCAAAAGCATAGCTTGCCGATTTTTCCGAAACGGCGGCGGCCGGTAGGGCGTAGACTCACCACAGCAGTTATTTCCCAAAGCTTGAGGTTCGGATGAGAACGCTCATCACGCTGACTATTTCCTGCGCGCTCCTGGTCCCGGGGTTACTGGTTCCCGTACTGGCGGCCCAAGCCTCGATCTCGGGCCGTCTCGTTGAGCGGCGCGGCGACCGGGTGCTGCCGGTCGCCGACTGTCTGGCCTTTGCGCAATCGATCGAGAACGGCGGATTGTCGGGCGTGTATTCGGACGGCGACGGTCGCTTCGAATTGCAGTTCCCGCAGCAGGAGCGGGTCTTTGTCGCGACGCGCTGCGACGGCTATCGCTCGGTCGGGGCGAACGGGCGGCCCGGGCTGCGGCCGACGTTCGACTGCTCGCAGCCGGGGCCTTGCGGCGAAGTCGAGGTCGAGCTGGAACGGCTGGCCGTGGTGGACGGCATTGTCGCCGGTCCCCAGGGGCAGCCGGTCGAAGGGATTCAGCTCGTCTTGACGGCGGCGTCGGCGCGCAATCCCCGGAGCGGCCCGAGTCGGCGCGGGTCTTCCGACGACCGGGGCTACTACCGCATCCACTCGGTCCCGCCCGGCGAATACGTGCTGCGGACGGAGGTGCGGAACAGCGACCCGTCCGGCCCGATCTGGGAGGGCGATCCGATCGGGGTCAGCCTGGCGCCGGGGGCGGACTCGACGGGCCTCCAAGTCCCCGTGCGCATTCGCCCGCGCGCCGTGCTGCGCGGCCGCATCGCCGACCTGGCGCCGGGAACCGAGCAGGTTCAGATCGAGCTTGAGAGCGAAGGGAGTTCGTCGACGGAGACGGTGACGGTCGACGAGAACGGCGTGTTCGAGATCGAGGGCGTCGCCGCGGGCCCCTACCGAGTCGCGTTGTTTGAAACCACGGGAGAAGGCGCCGAGCGACAGGCGAACCGTCGCTATCTGGGCGTGGCGGAAGCCGGATTCTCTTCCGCCGTCACGCCGTTGGCGGTTCTCGCGCCGGCGGTCGTGGAGGGGCGATTCGTCGAGGTGCGCTGGCCCGAGCGCGAAGACGTTCGCCCGGACGAAGACGCGCTGCGGGTCCTTCTGCGCAGCACCGCTCCCGACGCCCGTCGCCACGGCTACCGGGGCGGCGTCGCGCACGGCCCGGAGTACGCGTTTCGGCTCAGCGTGGAAGACCCGGGCGAGTACCGCTTCTCGGTGAACGGCCCTGGCCCGGTGCTTGAGCAGATCGCCGAAGACGGGACGAGGACGCCGTTGCCGGAGACGTTCCGTCTGGAAGCGGGCGACCATAAGCAGCTCAAGCTGGCTGTTCGCTTCTCGCTCAGCCGTTTGACGGTGCTGGTGTCGCCGGCGCCGGGATCGCCCGAAGCCGAGCAGGGGCGTCCGGCCGCGCACTACGTGGTTGCGCTGCGCGACGGCGATCGGCTGATTACGTATCCGACTGACCAGAACGGGCGGCTGCTGTTGCGGTACTTCTTTGCGGGCGATTGGGAGATTGCGGCTTGGCGTTCGATCGATCCAAGAACGCTGCGCGACGAGGCGGTGTGGGAGGCTGCCGGGGACGCCGTTCGCCGATTTACGCAGACGGACGCGTCGGACCTGGAGATCACGCTGACCGCCGTGGCCGTGGGCGCAGACGGCGAGGAGCCTGGTCGATGAGGGGGTTCGCCCTGGCGCTCGGTCCGTTGTTGGGGCTCGCGCTCGCCGCCTCGGCGGAAGATCCCGCCGGCGTGATCGAAGTGCAGGTGCTCCGCAACGCCGACTCCCGGCCGGCCGTGGGCGCGGTCGTCACCTTGAACGGGAACGCTATCGAGAGCCGGCGCGTGGTTCGCCGCGAGGCCTTGGCCAACCCGGCCGGTCGCGCGAAGTTTGAGAAGCTTCCGCTCGGCAACTACCACATGGTCGTGCAGTTCGCCGGGCACAAGCTCGCCCCGGACGCCGACCGTTCCGTTTCGCTCGAAGCTGAAAACCCGCATGTCTCCCGGGTCGTTCGGCTCAGTCGCAAGCCGGTCGTCACCGGCATCGTGACTGACGCCGACGGTCGTCCGTTGCCGCGCTCGCGGGTGGAGTTGTATCGGCGCCAGTACTCCGAATGGGGCTCGTCGCTACGAGAGTCCGGCGGCGCCCAGACCGACGACCGCGGCGTCTATCGCATCGTGTTGGAGGAGCCCGGCGTCGTTTGGGTGAAGGCGTCCCATTCGGAGATCTCGTTTCCTTTCGGGGGCGGCGAGCGCACGACCGGCGTGGTCTTCGCGCCGAACTCTCCCGATCTCGCGGGCGCGCAGCCCGTGGCGTTGCGCTTCGACCAGCAGGCCGTCCAGGCCGACGTCGCGCTGCCCTGGGCGCCCGACGTATCGCTGGCCGTTTCGGTGATCTCCGGCAAGACCGGCCAACCCTGCCGCGCTTGCTATTTTCAGCTCCTCCGCGAAGAGCCCAACGGCCTCGCCTACTCCATCATGAACGGTCGAGTAAATCCCCAACGATCGCCCGCAGAGTACGGTATTTCCGCATACGGCATCCCCGCCGGCGACTACCGCCTGATTGTGCGGGAACAGGACGGAAGCGGCGGGCAGCTGCTGGCGAGCAGTCGTTTGAGCTTGATGGAAGGGCGACCGCAGCCCTACGCGGTGGAGACCGCTCCGATGTTTCCCGTCGCGGGGCGGATCGTCGTCGAAGACGCTCTCCCTGAGACGCTGTCCGAACTCCGGGAGGCGGGCGAGAACGCTCTTCAGATCGCGGTCCGGCAAGCCGGTGAATCTCCGCTGGGCGGCATTCGAGACGGCCAGCGGTCGGTCGCGCTGGACGAATCTTTTTTCGAAGTCGGCCCGGCGCCGCCGGTGCGCCTTGAGGTCGAGGTTTCATCCTCGGCGCAGAACGCTTACGTCGCGGCGATTACGCGCCAAGGTCGGAAGACGCCTGGTCGCGTGATCGATCTGTCTCGGGGCGGCGACGCCTCCGATCTTGTCGTCCACGTCCGCTTCGACTTTGCCGAATACAAGGCCGAACTCAGCGGCCCGCGGGAAGAGGGGGCGGCCTACCAACTTCGCTTGACGCCGGAGGACCCGGCGCTGTTCGGCCAGATCACTGCTTACTGCGACGCTCAGGAAGGGGACTGCCGGGGAGGCGGGGCCGCTCCGGGGCGCTACCGGGCGGTCGTCCTTCCAGGCCGCCGAATCGATGAGAACGATTTTTATCGCCCGGCCTTCCAAGCCGCTCTGCGAGGATGGGTGCGCGAGGTGGAGTTGCGCGCGGGCGACAACCCGGCGTTCAGTCTGCGGCCGGTTCCGCCGGAGGTTTTGGAGGAAGCGCTGGCCGCGTTCTAGCCCGATGAAGACGTTTTTGGTATTCGTTGCGGCCTGGCTGTTGGTCGGGAGCGCGGCTCAGGCCGCGGACGCGGTGATCGAGGGGCGAGCCTTTGTCCGCCAAGCCGAGCGCGAGGCTCCCGTCGCCTCGCTCGCCGTCTATGCGTTCTCGGACGCCGAGGGCAGGCTCATCCGCACGCTGACCGACGCCGAAGGCCGCTTCCGCCTGGTCTTCCCGCCGCAGCAGGCGGTTGCGGTCTACGAAGACAACAGGGGCTACCGCATCCGCGCGCTCAACGGTCGCGAAGGCTCGCGGGCGAAGTTCGACTGCTCGCAAGCGGGCGCTTGCGGCGAGGCGGAGCTTGAACTGGAGCGACTTTCGGTCGTTGAAGGCACGGCGCTGGGGGCTGAAGGGCAGGCCGTCGAAGGCGTCGACCTCGAACTCCGTGACCCCGATGCCCCGCCCCTAGAGGCGGGCCGGTACCGTCGCGTACCGCGCGCTCGTACGGATGATCGCGGTCGCTTCCGTTTCCACGGGATCCGGCCCGGCGCCTACGAACTGACGGTCGACACGCGCCGGATGCGCCAGGATCGACCGGGTTGGGAAGGCGACCCGCTGCCGCTCTCGGTGCGCGAAGGCTCGGATGCGCTCGGCCTGACGGTTCCGCTCCGGCTCGTCGTGCGCACGACGCTGCGCGGCCGGATTACCGGGCTGCCGCCCGATTCAAGAGCGATCAGCCTCGACCTGCGTTCGGCCGACGGCGCCCGTCGGATCCAACGGGTACAGTTGGCCGCCGACGGCGGCTTCGAGATTCCCGGCGTGCCGGTAGGCCGCTACGCGGTGCACTGGATGGAATCGCTGCCGGAAGGCTCCGATCCGCCGTTTCGTTTTCGCTTCTTGGGTATGGGCGAGGCGGGCGACGCGCCTCCGCCGGCGGCGCTCGAGCCGCGCGAACCGGCGCGGGTCCGGGGCCGCTTCCACGAGATCATCTGGCCGGAGGACGCGGGCGTGGAGCTGCCGCGCGACTCGCTGACGATTCGGCTGCCGAGCCTGGAGGAGGGCGCCGCTCCCGACGTGTACCGCGTGATCCAAGCCGACGGACCGGACTTTGTCTTTGACTTCACGGTGGAGCAAGCCGGTCGTTACGGGTTTCAGGTCAACGGCCCGGGGCCGGTGGTCGAGGAGATCGCCGCCGACGGCTCGCGCAAGCCTTTCCCGGGTGCGTTCGATGCGGTCGAAGGCCAGACGCTGGAGCTGGCTTTGGCCGTACGTTTCGCTCAGAGTCGGCTCACGGTGACGGTGGTCGGCGCGCTGAAGGCGGACGGGAGTCGCGAGGAATCGGAAGACGGACGCTACGTGGTCGTGCTGCGCGACGGCGAGCGCGTGGTTACCTATACGACCGACCAAAACGGCCGCGTGAGCACGCGATATCTGCGGCCTGGGAACTGGCAGATCGCCGCTTGGACGAAGGTTGATCGGGAGCGGATCCGCGACGACGCCTACTGGGAGGCCGCGGGCGACGCCGTCCGGCGGTTCGAGCATCGCGAGGCGGCCGATGTGGAGATCCGCCTGACGGCGGTGCCGGGGGAGGTCGCGCGGTGAGATCTACTTGGTCGCTGTTGGCTTGTTTGTCGCTCGCGCTTGCCGCGCCGGTCGCCGCGGACGAGACGACGGGCGTGTTGGAGGTTCGCGTTTACCGAGGCTCGTCGAAGGTTCCCGCGGCCGGGGCCGTGGTCGGGCTTTCCGGCGGGGGCGGCGCGCAGTTGAGTCGCCAGGCGGTCGCTAATGCGGTGGGTCGGGCGCGCTTCGAGCGATTGCCGATCGGCGTGTACGATCTGAACGCATTTTTCGCCGGGCACGTGTATCGGGGAGTTGGAGGATCGCGCGAGAGCGTTGTGATCCGCGCCGGAGAATCGGTCGAGCAGGAACTGACGGTGCGCGCGAAGCCGATCATTACGGGGGAAGTCAGCGATCCGGAGGGACGACCGCTGGCCGGAGTGAAGGTACGTTTGCTGAGGCCGACGTACGCGCGCCGAGGCTCGACGGTCGAAGAGGCGGAATCAACGACGACCGACGACCGCGGCGTCTACCGGTTCGCGTTGGAGACGCCCGGGCTCTACTGGGTTCTGGCGTCTCGCTTCGAGCGCGAGTTCCTTTACGGCGGCGGGCGCCCGGTCGGCTTCGCCTTCTCGCCGGACGCTCCCGATCTCGCCGGGGCGCAGGCGGTGGACGCCGCGTTCGACCAGCCCGAGGCCCGTCGCGACGTTCGGTTGCCCTGGGCGCCTGCCGCCGCGTTGACCGCTCGCGTTCGCTCGGGGCGAGGCGGCGAGGGATGCCCGCGCTGCTCCTACGTGTTGTTGGGGGTCGCGGGCGACGCGAGGTATCCGATCCACGACGGCTTTGTGCGGCCGCACGAGCCGCCCAAGAGCTACAGCGTGCGCGTTCCGGGACTGTCTGCCCGGCGGTACCGCTTGGAGGTTCGCGACAGTCGGTCGTACGAAGACTACTGGAGCGCGTCGGGCGAGGTTGCGCCGTCGGACGCCGGCGACGTCTATGCCTTGCGGACGCGTCCGCCGGTCGTGGTTTCGGGGCGAGTGGAGGTCCCTGATACGGTCCAGCCGACTGAGACGCGAGGTCGACGACGAGGTCGCAGGGCGCCGTCGCTGCGGTTGACGATGCTCCCCGACGGCCGTAAGCTGCCGCCGTTCTTCGCGCGCGAGGCCCAGGTCGCCGAAGACGGGAGCTTTGAGGCGGCGCCGACGGCTGCCGGGCTCTACGAACTGACGGTTCGGATCGACGGATACGGCTACGTGGCCGCGATCGAGCGCGACGGACGGGCGCTGGCCAGCCCGGTTCTCGACCTCGCCGACGGCGGCGACTGGTCGGACTTGAAGGTCGTCATCCGCCGCGAAACGGCGGAGTTCCGACCCACGCTTACGGGCGTAGAAGACGAACGGCCGCGCTCCTACCGTATGCTGCTGACGCCGCTCGACGACGACTTCACGCAGCCCGCCTACGGTTTCTGCGCGGCCCGCGGCCGCTGTAGCGCCGACGATATCGTGCCCGGCCGCTACGCCGTACGGGTCGTGCCGGAGACTGGCGAGCGGGGTCGGCTTCCCCGCCTACGCCATGACCCCAGTCTGAAACCCTGGACGCGCGAGATCGAACTCCGTCCGGGTGAGAACGTGCAGGTCACGCTCTCGCCTGTTCCCGACGACGCGCTGGATGAGTTCTAGGCGGCCCCGCAGACGCGGCATACAAAATGTTGCGGTCTGGACTTCGGGCGTCCGCAATTGGTGGGTATCACCTTGCCCTTCTCAGGAGACGATTCTACACTTGAGTACGTCCCTTGAGCTTGCGCATCTCCATCCTCGGCAGCGGATCGAGCGGCAACTCCACTTTAGTTGCGACCGACCGCGTGCGCGTGCTGATTGACGCCGGCTTTAGCTATCGCCAGATCGGTCGGCGGCTGGCTGAAATCGGCGAGGATCCGGAGACGATCAACGCGGTCGTCGTCTCGCACGAGCACTCGGACCATGTGGCCGGGCTGCGCATGATGGCCAAGAAGACGCAGGCGGCGCTGTGGATGACCGAGCGTACGTCGCGGGCGATCGACTTTGCATCCGACGAGTGGAAGGGCGTCGACCCGACGCTCGAAACCTTTGAAGCCGGGGCTCGTCTGGCGATCGGCGATCTGGAGATCGACACCTTTACGATCCCGCACGATGCGGTGGATCCGATCGCTTTCCGAGTTCGGCACGAAGGCGTCAAGGCGGGTTTGGTGACTGATCTCGGCTACATTCCGCAGTCGGTAAAGCATCACGTGCGCGGTTGCGATTTTCTGCTGCTGGAGTCGAACCACGACGCCGAGATGCTGCGGGTCGGACCGTATCCGTGGTCGGTGAAGCAGCGCGTCGCGGGCAAGACCGGGCACCTGTCGAACCACGCCGTTGCGGAGTTCCTGCGTACCGATTTTGACCGTTCGGCGCGCACGCTCGTGCTGGGGCACTTGAGCGGCGAGAACAACTATCCGGCGACCGCCGAACTGGAGGTCGGCGCCGCCTTGGCCTCGGTCGGCTGTTCGGACGTGCGCCTGCTGACGGCGGCGCAGAACGCCCCGAGCGAGGTTTTTCGGTTTTGATCGAGCGTTACACCCGGCCTGAGATGGGCCGCATCTGGTCCGAAGAAAACAAGTATCGTCAGTGGCTCGAAGTCGAGCTGGCCGCCTCGGAGGCGCTGGCCGAATTGGGAGAGGTCCCGGCTGAATCGGCCGCTGCTTTGCGCGCGCACGCCGATTTTTCGGTCGCGCGGATTCAGGAGATCGAGGCGGAGGTGCGTCACGACGTGATCGCCTTCACTACGGCCGTCGCTGAGAAGATGGCCGAAGCCGGGCAGGCCGAGCACTCGCGCTGGCTGCATTTTGGACTGACTTCGAACGACGTCGTCGATACGGCGCAGGCGTTGCTGGTCAAGCAAGCTTCGCAGCCGGTCGCCGATCGTCTGGCCGAGCTTCAGGCGACGCTCAAGAAGCGGGCTTTCGAGTTCAAGGACGCGGTGATCGTCGGCCGCACGCACGGGGTGCACGCCGAGCCGACGACGTTCGGTCTGAAGCTGGCGAACTGGTACTCGGAGGTCTCGCGGCACGTGAAGCGCTTCGAGGACGCTCGCGAGCAGATCCGGGTGGGCAAGATTTCGGGCGCGGTCGGGACGTTTGCGCACATCTCGCCGCATGCCGAGGAGAAGATCTGCGAGCGTCTGGGGCTCGAGCCAGCGGCGATCTCGTCGCAGGTGCTGCAGCGGGATCGGCATGCGCACTACCTGTCTACGCTCGGGCTGATTACGGCGACCTGCGAGAAGATCGCCGTCGAAGTGCGCCACCTCCAGCGGACGGAGGTGCGTGAGGCGCAGGAGTATTTTTCCAAATCGCAAAAGGGTTCTTCGGCGATGCCGCACAAGAAGAACCCGATTACTTCCGAGCAGATCACGGGGTTGGCTCGCGTGGTGCGCTCGAACGTGCAGGCGGCGTTTGAGAACATCGCTTTGTGGCACGAGCGTGACATCTCGCACTCCTCGGTCGAGCGCGTGATTCTGCCGGACTCGACGACGCTGGCCGAGTATCTGCTCTACAAGACGAACAATCTGATCGAGCGTCTGCTGGTCTATCCCGACCGGATGAAGAAGAATCTTTCAGCCGGGGGCGGGCTGATCTTTTCCGGCCAGTTGTTGCTCGAATTGACGTCCCAAGGCGTGTTGCGCGAGAAGGCCTACCGTATGGTGCAGCGCAATGCGATGCAGGCGTGGGAAGAGGACGGCGATTTCCGCGCGCTAGTCGAAGCCGACCCGGAGATTCGCGCGGCGCTGGAGGATTCGCATTACGAGCATGCGTTTTCGCTTGAGAACCAGTTGCGGCATGTGGACCGGATCTTCGAGCGGGTGTTTGGTTCGCGAGGCTAGACCCCGAGTCCGTAGCGTCGTCAGATTTCCGATATTCGTATCTTCAGGTACGAATATCTGGTAACCTACTATCCGCTCGGCGCTTGGTATCCCTTCAGATACCGATTTTGCTTGGTCTATTCGCCTTTCGCGGATAGTATTCCCAATAGGAGAGTTCGTCACGGCAATGCAATCGTCTGCATGGAGTGCGCCCGGACGGCGTGCGTTTGGAGGTCTTGGAGCTCCGCGCATCTTGTTGGCCGCCGATGCTTTGGCGGCCCGGCTCACTTTGCGGACTTTGCTCGAGAAGAGCGGGTATCTCGTCGATACGGCGGTCTCTCCGACGGCGGCGATGGAGAAGGCCGAGACGGAGATCTACGATCTCGTCTTGTGTGCGTCTTGCAATGGAGACCAAGAGGCCTGCGATCGACTGTTTGCGGTCGCTCGGGCGCAGGACCATCGGCCGGCGACGGCGATGTTGACGATCTCGTCCGAGTTGGCCGAAGACCACGGCGACGAACTCTACATTGAGCCGGTGGACGTGCCGTTGCTGCTGACGCAGATCACCGAGAAGCTGGCCGGACGCGCTTACGGACGAGCCGCCGCTTCGGCCGCCCGGCGGGTCAACAACGGCGCCGCGGCTTAGTCTCCTGGGCGGTTACCTGTCCGCCATCGAACAGGAGCCGTCGAACAGGAGTAGCCTAGAGGCGGGAGATCCGCCATGACTCGTCGCCAACTGATCGCCGCCTTCGCCGCTTGGCCCGTGCTTGCGCGTCAACCGGTTCAGGGCGCCGCGGGGGCGCCTCGCTTCTCGGACTATCCGTTCTCGTTGGGCGTCGCTTCGGGCGATCCGGACCCCACGGGTTTCGCTCTGTGGACGCGTTTGGCGCCCGAGCCGCTGCTGGGCGGCGGCATGCCGGCTGAAGACGTTCGCGTCGAGTGGCAAGTGGCTCGCGACGACCGGTTTTGGGACGTCGTGGCGCGCGGCGAGGCGGCCGCCAAGCATGAGCTGGCGCACTCGGTTCACGTCGAAGTCTCCGGGCTCGAACCGGGCCGCTGGTACTACTATCGCTTCCGTGCCGGCGGCGAGATCTCGCCCGTCGGGCGCAGCAAGACCGCGCCCGCGCCCGGTACGACGCCCGACAGCGTCCGGTTCGCCTTCGCCTCCTGCCAGCACTATGAGACCGGCTATTACACGGCCTACGAACACATGGTGCGCGAGGCGCCGGACGTCGTCTTCCACCTGGGCGACTACATCTATGAAGGCGCCGGGCGCGACGGACGCGTGCGTAAGCATACCGGGTCGGAGATCGTCGAACTCGACGACTACCGCAACCGGCTGGCGCTCTACAAGGCCGATCCGAACCTCCAAGCCGCCCATGCCGCGGCGCCCTGGGTGGTGACCTGGGACGACCATGAGGTCGACAACAACTACGCGGACCGCATCTCGGAAGAGCCCGACGTCGCCGTCGACGACTTCTTGACGCGGCGGGCGCACGCCTATCAGGCCTACTTCGAGCACCAGCCGTTGCGGCTGCGTTCGAAACCGCGCGGGCATGACATGCAGCTCTACCGGCGCATTCCTTACGGCGACCTGCTCGACTTTACGGTGCTCGATACACGCCAGTACCGCACCGATCAGCCTTGCGGCGACAAGAACGGACCCGGTTGCGGCGACGACCGTTCGCCCGACGGCAACCTGTTGGGCGACGAGCAAGAGAAGTGGTTCTTTCGGACGCTCGAAGACTCGCCGGCGAAGTGGAACGTCGTGGCGCAGCAGATCATGGTGGCGCCGATCGATCGCGACCCCGGACCGGACGAGGCCTACTCGATGGACCAGTGGCCGGGGTATCGCGTCTCGCAGGAGCGCTTCCTCAAGTTCTTGGGCGAGAAGAAGCCGTCGAATCCGGTCGTGCTGACCGGCGACATCCACTCGAACTGGGCGAACGATCTTTATGAGGACTACGCGGCCGACAACCCCAAGATCGTCGGGACGGAGCTGGTTGGGACGTCGATCAGTTCGGGCGGCGACGGGCGCCAATCGATTGAGGAGGCGAAGGCGTTGCGGGACGCTAATCGTTGTTTGCACTTCCATAGCCGAGAGCGCGGATACGTCCACTGCCTGGTGACGCCGGAGACGCTGCGAGCCGACTATCGCATGGTGGAGTACGTGAGTCGGCCGGGGGCGCCGGTGAATACGCGGGCGTCGTTCACGGTGGAAGACGGGCGGCCGGGGCTGCAGAAGTCGTAGGCGACGGCCCCGGACCGGGCGGGAAGCGTTAGCATGACGTTTCGCGATCCCCGGTTTCGCGATTCCAGATGGATGAACTTTCGCTGACGCTGCGCCTGGGCGTCCTGATCCTTCTGCTCGGCGTGAACAGCTTTTTCGCCGCGGCGGAGGTGGCGCTGGTCTCGGTCCGTGCGACGCGCATGCGTCAGTTGGCCGACGGCGGCGACACGCGGGCCGAGACGGTGCTGGGCTTGCTGGATTCGCCCGACCGAATGCTTTCGGCGACGCAGTTGGGCGTCACGCTGGCGAGTCTGGGCCTCGGCTGGGCCGGGGAGAGCACGGTGTTTCAGTTGATCGAGCCCGCGCTCGGCTGGCTGATAGCGACCGCTGGGGAGGCGGCGGCGCATGCCGTCGCGTTCTTGATCTCGTTCGCCTTGATCACGTACTTGCATATGGTTTTGGGCGAGGTCGTGCCGAAGAATTTGGCGATGGAGCGCTCGGAGCGTTTGGCCTTGGCGGTCGGGCCGCCGCTTGAGATCTTCGCCGGGGCCACCGGGTTCTTCGTGCATGCGGTGAAGAGCACGGCGGCGGCTCTTTCAAAGATGCTCGGGCTGAGGATGGCGCCGGCCGAGGACGGCCTGACCGCCGAAGAGCTGAAGCTGGTGGTCAGCGTCAGCGGGCGGGAGGGCGAGCACGCCGAGCGACAGCAAGCGATGCTGCATCGCGCGATCGACTTCTACGACCTGACGGTGCGCGAGGTGATGGTCCCTCGCCAGGAGATGATTGGGCTTCCGTTGGATGCGACGGTCGAGCAAGCGATCGACCGCATCGCACGCAGCCGGCACTCGCGGCTGCCCGTGTTTGACGGGGAAGAGGAGAACGTCGTCGGCGTCGTCCACGCGAAGGATCTATGGGGCTTCGTCGAGAAGATGGAGCGTTGGCGCGCGCTCGATCGCCCGGCGCCGAAGTTTCTGCTGCGGTCGTTCATGAAGACGGTCGAGTACGTGCCTGAGACCAAGATGGTGTGGGAGTTGCTGGAAGAGTTTCAGCAGCGGCGGACGCAGTTGGCGATGGTGGTCGACGAGTTCGGCACGGTGGTCGGCCTGGCGACGGCGGAGGATGCGCTTGAGCAGATTGTGGGCGAGATCCGCGAGGAGCACGAGGCGCACCCGAAGCAAGCGGCGCTCGAAGGCCCGGTCGAACTCGACGGCAATATCCCGATCCGCGACCTCGAATCGCAGTACGGAATCGAGCTTCCTTACGACTCTGGCTTTGAGACGCTGGCCGGATTCTTGCTGAGCCGTTTGGGGCATATCCCCGAGCCCGAGGAGTCGGTCGCGTACGACGGGCGTTTGTGGACGGTGAAGCAGATGGATCGGAACCGGATTGCGCGGGTGGAGATTGAGTCCGCTGACCGCTGACCGTCGCTCCGTCGTCCGGAAGAGGGCCGCGGCGCGGGGACGAGGCAGCGAACGAGATCCGGCTGATCCGACATAATGGTCGATCGCCTCGTGACGGTCAGCGGACCACGGAGCGACGGTCAGCGGATGTACCACGGCCACAAGATTACGGCGATCATTCCCTGCCTCAATGAGGAGCAGGGCGTCGAACAAGTGCTTGCTCGTATGCCGGAGTGGGTCGACGAAAAGATCGTCGTCGACAACGGCTCGACCGACCGTACGGCTGAGGTTGCGCGCGCTTACGGCGCCGAGGTAATTCCCGAGATGGTGCGCGGCTATGGGCGGGCCTATAAGAAGGGCTTCGCGCATGCGACCGGGGACGTGATCGTCACGCTCGACGGCGACCACTCTTATCCCGTGGATGCGTTGAGTTATCTGCTGAGCGCGCGCGAGCACTTGGGCGCCGACTTCTTGAATGCGTCGCGCTTTCCCGTCCGCGATCGCAATGCGATGAGCTTCAAGCACAAGTTTGGGAACTGGGTGCTGTCGTTCTTCACGTCCGTCCTGTTCTTCCGCTGGGTCGCGGATTCGCAGTCGGGGATGTGGGTTTTTCGGCGCGACATCTTGAAGAAGATTCGCTTGGAAGCCGACGGTATGGCGTTCTCTGAAGAGATCAAGATTGAGGCGATTCGGCATCCGGACATTCGCTTTGAGGAGATTCCGGTGCAGTACAGTTCGCGGTTGGGCGAGATCAAGCTCAATCCGTGGCGCGACGGTTTCCAGAACTTGGCGTTTCTGTTCAAGAAGAGATTGGGGCTGTGAGCGAGTACCGGCTCTACGACGTCTTCGCCGAGGTTTACGACGAGCATTGGGCGCAGGGCTATCTGGCTGATGCGCGGGAGGGCTTGGAGCGGTTCTTCGTGCCGCGGATACCGGCGGGCGGGCGGGTGCTGGACGTCTGTTGCGGTTCGGGCCGGATGGCGCGCTGGTTCGCCGACCGAGGGTTTGAGATCGCGGGCGTCGACGGGTCGCCCGCAATGATCGAACTGGCGCGCAAGAACGCTCCGAGCGGCGATTTCCACGTCGCCGACGTGCGGGACTTTCGCCTGGCGCCGCCGGCGCATGCGGCGCTGTCGACGTTTGACAGCGTGAACCATCTGGAGACGATCGCGGAGGTTGCTCGCATGTTCTCGAACGTCGGCCGCTCGCTCGTCCAGGACGGTTGGTTCTGTTTTGACGTCAATACCGACGCCGGTTTCCGCGCCAACGACGGGGAAGAGTACGTCTCGGTCGAGGACGATCGCGCGGTCTTCGTCGAGAGTCGCTATGAACCGGAGTTTCAGATCGGAAAGTCTCGAATTACGATTTTTCGGCCGAGCGGAGGGGACTGGAAGCGCTTCGATTCGACGATTCCCGAGTACTGTCACCCGACGGCGGATCTGCTGGAAGCGTTGGAGGCGGCCGGGTTTGAAGGGCCGACGATTCTCAAGGCCGACGAGGACTGGAAGATGCCGCTGGGGGAAGGGCGGTTGTTCGTGTTGGCGCAGAAGGCTTGATTCCGCTGACCGCTGACCGTCGCTCCGCTGTCCGGAAGACGGAGCGCTCCGGGCGGCGGAGCGACGGTCAGCGGTCAGCGGATTCCTACAGCGCCTCGCGTAGGCTGCGCGCTTCGGCTAGGACCTGTTGGGCTGCCGCCAGCGCTGTGTCGGGCGCCGTGATTTCCGGCTCGTCGGGGTCGCCTAGGCCGGACGCTTTGGCTTGGCGCATGTGATCGAGGACGAGGTCGCGGATCTCGGCTGCGTTTTCGACGCCTCGGAAGTAGGCCATGTGCAAGTTGTGGCCTTGGCCTCCTTTGTCCTCGGCCGCGGCGGCGCCTCCTCCTCCCGCGGATCGGACCTCGACGTCCGAAATTCCGAAGAAGCGCTCGATCGGTCCCTGGCGGACGGCGACGTTCTGGACGTTCGAGAACGTCATGGTCTGCTCCGAGACCCGCCAGACGCCCTCGCGGATGCGCAAGCTGCGATCGGTGACCATGTACCAGCGGTACTCGAAATCGAGGAAGACGCCGATGAATCCGAACGGCGCCTGGAAGAGGAAGAAGAACAGGGCGATCCACTCGAAGAATCCGAAGGACCCGGCGAACTGCAGGAATACTCGCACCGGAGGGACGGGAATCTTCTCGACGGCCGCGCGTACTTCCGGGATGTGCGCGACCGCCAAGACCAGCAAAATGCCGAGCAGCACCATCGCCTGGCGACCGAGCCACAGGGCCAGGCGATAGCGCAGGTAGCCGTCTCCGGCGCGGAAGACGCGCACGGAGCCCGGCTCCCCGGCCGGAGGCTCGGGCTCAGCCGGTACGCGCAGCCACCGGACGATGGCGGCTTTGACGGCGTCGACGGGGCCTAGGCTCATGACCGGCTCTCCAGTTTTTCGCGGACGGCGCGCAGTTCGCCGGCGATCTCGCGGAGCGTGGCGGCGAGTTCGTCCGACGGGGGGCCGGCGGCGCTCTTGGGCTTCTTGGCGGCGCCGCGCATTCGGCTGTAGAGGAAATCGCGGACGGCGGAGTATTCGCGCAGGCCCTCGATCGTCATCTCCGCTTTGGAGCTGCCCGAGGCCGTTTGGATCTCGATGCGGGCCAACCCGAGGCGCCGCTCGACGACGTTGCTCTGCAGGTGAATGTCCTGGATGCGCGCGTAGGCGAGATGGATCTCCTTGCGGAATAGGACGCCCCAGCTCATCGAGACGCCTTCGTCGTCGAAGCGGTAGCGGAGGGTCCGGTAGCGGAAGTAGGAGACGGCGAAGAGGATGGGGAAAGCCGGTCCGCCTAGGAGGGAAGCGAGAGCGTAGTAGGTGAGCAGCTCGGGCTGCGGACGCTCCAGTGCGCTGACGTCGAATGGGGGCGGGTCGGACACGGTTCTACTTTAGCTACGGAGGCGGCGCGGCGTCCGTTCGTAAAAAGCAGGGGGTTGCGCCCTGGGGCAACGAGATGCAGCCCTGGGGGCTGAGCCCCAACGAGCGAAGCAACGGGCTCTCGCTTCGCGAATCGCCTTGGGACCCGGCACTCACGTACCGGGCTCTGACGGATTCGACCGCCGTTGGTTTTTTGACAGACCCTCAGGGGCTGTGAAAAATTCGAACCGGGCGGTCG
>Ga0207422_1002012_pt1 | contig 31431 bp, 25 predicted proteins | sample MarCyaLeptolynsp_FD_187757 | JGI IMG/M metagenome (GOLD analysis project Ga0207422, IMG submission 187757) | Marine cyanobacterial communities from Panama - species 1 Leptolyngbya sp. (SPAdes) | ecosystem: Environmental > Aquatic > Marine > Unclassified | place: Panama: Panama City | collected... | reverse complement strand
CAGACCACAACGAAACGGGCTGCATGCCGCAGAGTTTGAGATCGTCTTGTATCGCAGACCAAAAGCACGCAACCAATTCGCAAATTGGTAAGTAAAGGATGGAAATAAATGGAAATATTTAGAAATATCGTGGAGTAATTGTCTTTTGTTTGAAGAGTGTAATGTAATAAAGAAATTAATTCGAATTTAATACGAAAAGTTTTCTTGAAAATATTTGAGGATTGCGTTTTTCCGCCGCATTGATTTGTTCATGGTTGGCTTTCGGGTTGTCGGGGCAAGTACCGGAGGTGACGCATGCCAACTTTTTCTTCTGCATCCAATACGCTTGATCTTGATGTGCGCAGCAGTTGGGGAGCGGGGTTGGTCGCCGATCTCAGTCTGACACCAACGCAATCATTGAACGGTTGGACCGTCACCTTCGACTATCCCGGCGAGATCGTGAACATCTGGAACGCCCGTATCGTCTCAAGAGTTGGCGACCGCTACGTCGTCGAAGCCATGGGATACAATTCAAATGTGGCCGCAGGCGGGACTGTGTCCTTTGGTTTTCAAGGCAGCGGGAGCGTTCATGAGATCACCCCGGTCGCGCTTGTAGGCGAACCGCTGGACGGAACGGGTGATCCGGCGCCTCTTCCGGTGGTTTCCGTTGCCGATGCATCGTCGTCCGAAGCAGACGGTGAGATCAGCTTCGACTTGCAACTGTCGGAGCCATCTACCACGGACGTCACCATCACCTACCAGACCAACTCCGGTACGGCTGATGAGGGAGGCGACTACACCGGAGCGAGCGCAAAGGTTGTGATCCCTGCCGGGCAGACGACGGCCACGATCACGATACCCTTGATTGACGACATGTCGGCGGAAAGCGCTGAAACCTTTGGTCTTGAACTCGTTTCTGCCGACGGTGCCGAAATCGGCGACGGGACTGCAACCGGCACAATTCTGGACAACGACACGACCACTCCGCCAGCGGATCCACCCGTGTTGAGCATCAGCGATGCAAGTGTAGCGGAAGGCAATCCCGGGACGGGATCTGTGGCGACAGGCCAGCTGATCGTTGACGGACCGCTCTCGACTTCCGGAAATCAGATCATCGACAGCAATGGCGACGCCGTTCAGATACGTGCGGTTAACTGGTTCGGCGCCGAAAACGACGTGCGCGCGCCCCACGGGCTTTGGCAGCGCCCCATGACCGAGATGATGGATCAGATGGTCGACCAGGGCTTCAACGCCATCCGTCTTCCGTTCTCGGTGCAAAACATTCTGGAAAACCAGGTTGCCCCCTCCGTGGGCGGCGACCCGAGCCTGGTTGGGCTCACCACGCTCGAAATCTTTGACCGCATCATCGACTACGCCGAAGATATCGGCATCAAAATCATCCTGGATGCGCACCGGATCACCCAGGGAAACGGCGCCGAAGGGATCTGGTATTCCGGCGCCTATGACGAAAGCGACTGGATCTCCGCGTGGGAAACCCTTGCAACACGCTACGGAGACTCGTCTGCCGTCATCGGAGCAGACCTTTTGAACGAACCGCATCTGGGGACCTGGGGGACCGGCGAACGAAACGATTGGGCGGCGGCCGCTGAACAGGCCGGCAATGCCGTGCTTGATGTGGCACCCGACTGGCTGATCCTGGTCGAAGGCATCGGCAACTACAACGGCGACAATTACTGGTGGGGAGGGCAGCTTCAGGGCGTGCGGGACCGGCCGGTTGAATTGTCGGTCGACAACAAACTCGTCTACTCCCCGCATGACTATCCTGCCTCGATTTTTCAGCAACCGTGGTTCACAGATGGCTCGGACCTTTACGAGGTCTTCCGCGAAAACTGGGGCTTCATCTATGAGGAAGGGATCGCACCGGTGCTCCTGGGCGAGTTTGGCTCCCGCCTGGAAAATCCACTGGACCTCGTTTGGGCAGAGGCGATCACCAGCTATCTTTCCGGAGATTTTGACGGCGACGGAACCATCGATCTCGGTGCCGGCGAAGTCGGTCCAAGTTTTGCCTGGTGGTCGTGGAACCCCAATTCCGGCGATACGGGCGGATATGTCCTGGATGATTGGACGACAGTCCGCCAAAACGCTGCCGACTTGTTGGACCCGCTGCTGGAAGCCGATACAGGGACGGGCGAGGGCACCGGAAGCGGGACTGCGGTTCTCACGTTCGACGTGTCGCTCGATGCGCCCGCGGCCGAGGCGCTGAGTTATAGCTATGAGACACGCGACGGATCCGCGGTCGCGGGTGAAGACTATGTCGCTGCCAGCGGGTCAGTTGCGTTCGCCGCAGGGCAGCAAACCGCCCAGATCACCGTCGAAGTCATTGCGGACACGCTTGAAGAGCCAGACGAGACGCTCACGCTTGTCATCACCGATGCTGACGGAACAGAAGTCTATACCACCGGAACCATCTTTGACGATGATGATGGCGACGGTGGTACGGGAGACGATGATACCGGCGATGATGGTACGGGTGACGACGATACCGGCGACGATGACACGGGCGACGACGATACGGGTGATACCGGCGGCTCCGGTCCGTTCGTCGGTGGCGGAACGACCTACTTTGTCGGCCAGACCTCGGTGGTGACCGGGTTCGACCCGACAACAGATGTGCTCGATCTGGGGCCGAACTCGATCCACAACCAGATCCCGGTCGATACGCCCGACGGCTTTATGATGCTGCATATGTTTAACAGCAGCCAGTCGCTGTTGCTGGAAGGCGTCAGTCTTGCCGATCTCCACCCCGAAAACTTCGCGCCGATCTCTGACTCCCATCTGCAGCAGGACCTCAGTGCGGTTTTGGCCTATGAGAACGGCACCGGTCTGGTGCGGCCGAACACGATCTACATCCGCTCGCATGAAGAGGGACTGGTGGAGACCGTCGACTTCAACCCGGCGACCGACAAGATCAGCTTCTTCTATCTGTCTGTACGCGGCGACGGTCAGCTCAACTTCGCGGTCGAGGACACGGCCGAAGGCGCGCGTTTCTATAACCCGCTGACGGGGCAGAGCCTGACGCTGAACGGGGTCTCATTTTCCGAACTCGACAGTTCGCACTTCGAGTGGCGCGCCAACCAGCTTGAAGACGGCATAGCCGGAAGGATGGGGCTGGAGGCCGTGATCGACGGCTTCACCTATGTCAATGAGAACACCTTCACCGGCAAGAGCGTTGAGATGGCCGGCGGTGTCGACCGCGCGCCCTATCACAGTGGACAGGGTTATGAGGACTATACGGGCACCCCGATCGGAGACGGTTCGGATGATGACACTGGTGATGATGGTACGGGAGACGACACAGGCGACGACGGCACGGGCGACGGCTCCACTCCGATTGGCGTGACGGTCACCGGGGGTGCCGTCACGGAGGCCGATCCAGGGATGGATCATGTTCATGATGACGGCTCGACCCATGTGCATGATGACGGGCACCGCTACATCACCTTCACAGTCACGCTTGATGAGCCAGCCAGCGAAGAACTTACATTGAGCTACACGACGGCGGACGGCACTGCCGTGGCCGACACGACCAGCGACGTTGCATGGGACTATCACACGGCGACTGGAGATCTGGTATTCGCTGTGGGTGAGCAGACCCGGACCGTGGCGGTCGCGGTGCATCCCGACACGCTGGTGGAAGACACGGAAACCTTCACCTTTACCGTCTCCGGCGACAACATCACCGGCACGCTCGAGGCGACGGGCACCATATACGACAATGACGATGATACCGGCGACGATGACACGGGCGACGACGATACGGGTGATACCGGCGGCTCCGGTCCGTTCGTCGGTGGCGGGACGACCTATTTTGTCGGCCAGACCTCGGTGGTAACCGGGTTCGATCCGACGACCGATGTTCTCGATCTGGGGCCGAACTCGATCCACAACCAGATCCCGGTCGATACGCCCGACGGCTTCATGATGCTGCATATGTTCAACAGCAGCCAGTCCCTGTTGCTGGAGGGTGTCAGTCTTGCCGATCTTCACCCTGAAAACTTCGCGCCGATCGCCGATGCCCATCTGCAGCAGGATCTCAGTGCGGTCCTGGCCTATGAGAACGGTACCGGTCTGGTGCGGCCGAACACGGTCTACATCCGCTCGCATGAAGAGGGACTGGTGGAGACCGTCGACTTCAACCCGGCAACCGACAAGATCAGCTTCTTCTATCTGTCTGTACGCGGCGACGGTCAGCTCAACTTCGCGGTTGAGGACACGGCCGACGGCGCGCGTTTCTATAACCCGCTGACGGGGCAGAGCCTGACGCTGAACGGGGTCTCATTCTCCGAGCTCGACAGTTCTCACTTCGAGTGGCGCGCCAACCAGCTTGAAGACGGCATTGCCGGAAGGATGGGGTTGGAGGCCGTGATCGACGGCTTCACCTATGTCAATGAGAACATCTTCACCGGCAAGAGCGTTGAGATGGCCGGCGGTGTCGACCGCGCGCCCTATCACAGCGGACAGGGCTATGAGGACTATACGGGCACCCCGATCGGAGACGGTTCGGATGATGACACTGGTGATGATGGCACCGGAGACGACACAGGTGACGACGGCACGGGGGATACCGGAGACACGGGTGACACCGGCGACACGGGCGACACGGGTGACACCGGGGAGGGAGACGGTTCCGATGTTCTCGATGCGGCGCTTGTCGTCAGCAACGACTGGGGATCCGGCGCGACGGTTCTGCTGGAGATCAGCAATGTCGACACCTTTGATTTCAGCGGTGGCTGGACCGTTGAAGTCGATCTTGACCCGTCCCTCATCAGCGGAAGCTGGAACAGCGACTGGAGCGAGAACGATGATGGCAGCGGGATCATTGTGTCGGATGTCAGCTGGAACGCGGATATTGCCGCCGGCCAGGCCGTCGACGTTGGCTTTCAGCTCAATCAGGGTGGGCTAGACGAGTTCATGCTGAACCAGGACGCCGATTTCAGGTTCATCTAGGGTCCCCGTATCCCGGGGTCCGAAGACGCGTGCGCAGCGCCTGGAGGGGATCTTCGAACCACCCCGGCGGTGCATTCCGCGACTGTTTGAACGGCGCTGAGCACCGCAAGACCTCATCGGGCAACCAGTCAATGCCTGTTGACTGCAGCAGAATGCAGGTTGGGTTTGAGTGCAAATTGGCGGATGCATCAGCGCCATGCTAGCGTCCGCTTAAAGCCTACGGAGACCGCAATGCCTGCCGAAGCATCAAAGCAGCCTGCTCAAGAACGCGACACACGGCCCACAATTTTGTTCATCGCGGGCTTCGGCGACAACGCCAGCATGTTTGAGGGAATGGCCGGCACCCACCTTGCCGACAGGTATCGTCTGGTCCCCGTCAATCTGCCGGGTTTTGGCGCCCCGCCTTTGACGGAAACAACCACTCTAGAGGCACTTGCACAGACAGTTGCCGACGAAGCCGTGAGGAACAGAGCTGAGATCATTGTCGCGCATTCTGTCGCGTCAATCATCGCATCGTTGGCCGCCAGGCGGCCCGACTGTCCTTTGACAAAGATCATTTCCCTGGAAGGAAATATCACGGCCGAGGATGCTTATTTCTCAGGGACTGCCGCAGACTATGATGATCCGGTAACCTTTCGCACAGCGTTTCTCGAACAGCTGGACGAAATGGCGAAAACCGTGCCGGTCATAAGGCGGTATCGCCGTGAAGTCTCAAAAGCGGATACTTTGGCGCTTTGGCAGCTTGGGACCGACGCACGGCGTTTTTCAGCCGAGCACGTGCCAGGTGTGGTGTTACAAGAAGCAGCAAACGTGACTTACCTCTACAACCCCGACAACTGCCCGGACAGCACCATCCGTTGGCTGGAAGAAAACGAGATGGATCGGATCATCCTTGAAAACGCCACGCATTGGAAGAGCGTTGATCAGCCCGAAATGCTTGCGGACAAAATTGCTGAGGCATTGCAATAATTACAGAAAGCAGCCGTGTGACCCGGGTTGCGACGGAGCTGGAAGCAAGTCTCGGGCTTGGAGCCGTGAGAGGACGGTCGGGTTTCGCGCGAAAAGTCCATGTAGCAGAGGTTCGCGGCCGGATTCGGAGCGAAGCTACGGTTGAATCATTCATCGACGAACTCCAACTTTGCGCCGCCGAAGGCACATTCGACGCACTAAGGCTCAAGCCCGAAAGTAGAAATTCAATTCATGCGCAGCAAATTTGCGGGATGGATGGGAGGAAATCAGTCGTTGCAGCAAAACAAATGCCCGCTGCTCATACGGCACAAATGGTGTGATTACGATTAGCGAAAGGCGCGCGCTATTTTTTGCTATTTCCTCCATCGAGTTGAGCTCTCTCGAAAGAAGAAAGATTGTCACCAAACTCATACGCCTCGCGATTGCCATCCCATGACTCTTGCCAGTCGTGCACACCGAAGTTCTTGTTGTCCAGGAAACCATTCATGAAGAAATCGCAATTGGTTATCGCGTCGTAGACGGGCAAGCCAGTCACGGATCGCAGCAGGTTCGCATATGGCGGCAGTTCCGTGCACTCCAGTAGCAGGCACTCAATCTTCGGCTTGTTTCTCAGTACTGTATTGGTAAGACCAATCAGACCCTTCCCCACCTTTTCGGTGTCGACCCTCTGCCCCATCGCGACGGCCTCGAAGCCCGGGACATCCTGGCACCCAACGATCTGGAGGCGGTGGCTGTGTTCTTGCAGGCCGGACATTCTGTCGAGTTCTGTTTCAATTTGCGCCAGGCTTGTGCTGTTTGCCGTGAAGATAGCGATTTCAGCTTCCGAATTGATCGTATTGATGATGGTGGGCAGTTGCACGAGGCAGGACATGAACACCGGTACGTCGGAATGGTCCTTCACGAGGTCCTGAATGTTGAGCATGAAACCGCAATCGCCCGTGATCGCATTCACATGGTAGCTGTTCAAAAAGCGAACGGAATCGACAACGGCGTTTGTGACGTCCTCCGTCAGTTCACCGCTTTGACACATTGAGAAGGTCAGGCCCGGAACAACCTTGTACAGAACGTCGTAATTGAACGACTCCGGATCATCGACATCCCCGAGTGCCGGCGGGTAGTCGTAGTCGAGCCGCAGCACACCCAGTGCCGGTGCTTGTCTCTTCCGCATTCCCCTTTTGACCTCCGTCGCTTGTGTCGCAACAACGCATCAGAGCATGTTGTGCGCCCGGCCTACAAGACCCTTCAAGCCAATGACTCGATTGTCATTTTGTGGGTCGCCATGGGTCGCACCCGCCATTCTAGCCTTGATAGATTGCTTTGGATCGATCCCGTAAAAAGCCAAGTCGCGATGCTTAAACGGTATGGATGAAAGGTGCTCGCCCAACCCTATGATTTGAGACAACATGAAAACACCTTGGCCTTCGTGGTTTCATCAAAAAGGGAATACGATTGTTTAGGCAAAAGCCTGTCATGTCGGTGCCGCATCCGTCGCCGGGCATCGCTGCACTTGACTGTCCCTGAGCCGCAACTGGAAAGCCGCCTACCAATGGCGCTGGTTGCCGCCCAACCAATTGAGTCCGGACCAACCCGTCGGATTGTCTGCCGTGAACGTAGGAGCTGCAACTTAATCTCATTTTTTCGTTTTAAAACGAGGTAATGAAGAAAATTGAACCGCCCTGCGCGGTGCTCAGGGCGGTATCTTCAGGAAAAATGCTTCCAGAATTTATAGGAGCGATCGAGTTGTCGCAGACGCTCGCCTTCGCGGGAGGAGGACAGGATCTCCTGTCCCTGCAGCAGAACTCTGATCTCGTTTGTTGCATAGTTCATCCGGTCTTGAGCATATTTCTTCAGCATGTTCATTTCCTTTCATTTCTTCGAATTTTCATGCAAGTGATGTAATTATCGAGCCTAGTTTTTCAAATTAACTTTGATTAATATGTAAATTCATGAAAGTGTTAAGTAAATTTGGAAAAATAATTACTGGAAAGCCCGCTTGTGCGTGCGCTCCAATCCGCAAAAACGCACGAATCCATCATACTGCGCAAGGTAGTTTTCGTCACTTGAGATGGAATATAAATAATTGATTTTATTTTGATTCAGCGAAAAAGTGGCGGTATCGGTGCACGATATATCATGGGTGGCGCTGCCGATACTTCGTTCATTTTAGCAACATGCAGTCTGACCAATCATTACTTCAATTTAATCTGTGTCGGCTCTTGGGATTTTTCGATCAGATGACACATGTTGGGCGAGAAGATCGATCTGGCTTCTATGTCATTGCAAGGAAGAACATCATGCAGACCACCAAAGACCGACGCGCGGCTTTTAAGGCCCTCCACGAAAAGGGCGCGGCATTTCTGATGCCAAACCCGTTCGATGCCGGTTCGGCACGCATACTGGACGGAATGAGGTTTGACGCCTTGGCAACGTCGAGCGCCGGATATGCCTGGACCAAAGGCGTTCGGGATGCAGAAGGACTGATCAGCCGCGAAGATGCCCTGGCACATGCCCAGGAGATTATCGCAGCGACACGCGTCCCGATAAATGGCGATCTCGAAAACGGCTTCGGAGATAGTCCCGAGGATGTGGTCGAAACAGTGAGGGGAGCGATCGAAATCGGTCTTGCCGGCTGTTCCATCGAAGACAAAACAACAAATCCTCACCATACCTATTATTCGCACGAAGCAGCGGTGGAACGGATCAGAGCCGCCGTCGATCTGAAGAAGCGGCTCGCACCAGACTTTGTGCTCACGGCCCGTAGCGAGGCGCCGATCAGCACGCCGCAGGATCTGGACGAAACCATCCGCCGCCTGCTCGCCTTTGAACAAGCCGGCGCAGATTGCGTTTACGCGCCCCGCCTGAAACAAAGGGACCAGATCTCCAAAGTTCTGGCCGAGGTCAAAACGCCTTTGAATGTGCTGGCTGGTCGGCAGAGTTTTCAGATGACCCGCAAGGAGCTCGCCGATATGGGCGTTGCGCGCGTCTCGGTCGGCGCAGGCTTGGCCCGCATTGCGCTCGGAGCGGTGTTTGCCGCTGCCGAAGACATGAAACACGGCGGTGCGTTTGGCTGTTTCGATCGGGCGCAAAGCATGAGGGAATTTCAGCCGTTCATGAAGTCCGTCGCCTGACAGCGCGAGTGGCATGGCGTTTCGGCAGTCAGCCGCCGGACGTGTAAGTTAAGTCATGGTTTTCGCCAATGCCCGTCCGCTGCAGACACAGCCGACCGATGTCCTTTGAATAGGAGCAGGTCACGCGTCCCCTTCGGTGTCGTCCGTTGCATTGCGCCGTCTGGCAATCACCGGCAGCAGGGCAACCAGCAACAGACCGGTGCCCAGGGCAAGCAGGCCATAGTCGAGAAACGCCGCCTGGCTCGTCGTCACTTCGCCGGCCGGGCCCGTATCCTCGGGAACCGCAGCGAGCCTCGCAAGAAGACCACTGCCGTAGTTTCCAAGCGCGTGAGTCATGAACCACATGCCCATGGCAAAGCCCATCAACTCGCGGGTCGCGAGGCGGCTTACCATGGAGAGTCCGATTGGCTCAACCAATAGTTCCGCAACACTGAAGAGCAGAAAGAATACTATCAGCCACAGAGGCGATACCAGCCCGTCAGCACCCGGAGGCGCCAACGAAAGTGAGCAGTAGGCTGCACCGAGCAGCAGAAGCCCGACGGCAAACCTGGCGCTTTCCGACGGTGTTATGTCGCGCCCCGCAAGCCGGAACCACAAGATCGACATCAGTGGTGCGCCGATGATGATGGTGAGCGAATTGAGCGACAGGAAAGAACTCGATGGGATTTCAAAGCCCATGACAGTCCGATCGACCCCCTGAGCTATGAAGAGCAGGATTGTATCGGCATCCTGGTTGTAGACCGCCCAGAAAATGACGCCGAAGATAAAGAGCACCAGCATGACAAGCGCACGCTGCCGGCTTGTTGCATCCAGGCGCAGAACCGTGAAAAGGAAAAACCCGAAAACCGCGACGCAGATGACGGCGATGATCTCGCCGGCAGCGAAGGCATGAAACAGGAGCAAGTTGCTGAGCACGACCAGAGCGATTGTACCGACTGCAAGCCACAAGAGGTTTGGGAGTCCGGCAAAGTCTGCCCGCATCAGCGGCCGGTCAGCGGGTGCAGCGCCGACACTGCGAAACACGCGACCGCCCGCCAGCAGCGCAGCGAAACCGAGCAATTTACCGAGCCCGGCGACGAGGAAGGCCGTGTGGTAGCCGAATTCGCGCGCCAGAAGCCCCGCGCAAAGTGCCGCGCCGCCGGCACCGATATTGATGCCCATGTACAAAAGCGTATAGCCGCTGTCGCGCCGAGGATCGTCCTTTTCGTAAAGCAGGCCCAAAAGGCTGGAGATGCTTGGCTTGTAATAGCCATTGCCGACCAGCAGCGCGGCCAGGCCGACAAAGGCGGCTGCCTTCACGCCGGTGGCGAGAAGCAGGCTGCCGCTGGCCATGATGGCAAGACCGATGAGTGCTGCCGCGCGGAAGCCAAGCAACCGGTCAGCGACAATGCCGCCGGCAAAAGTTGTCGAATAGATCAGCGCCGTATAGGTGCCATAAAGCAGCGACGCCTCGACCTCGGAAAAGCCAATCCTGCTGACGGCATAGGGAACAAGGAGAAATACCGCCGTATAAAAGCCGTAGCGCTCACACAGTTCAACGAGGAAGAGAAGGTAAAAGCCTTTGGGTTGCGGCGTCATGGCGGCGGGACTCGGCAGGCGTGCGCATTTTAGCTCCGAGAGTCGGGACGAAAGTACCGACCGTTGAACACGCCCTTTATAGGAGTGCGCTGCGATTTGGCAAAGCGCCTTCTTCCGGTCTGCTATCCGGGCCATGACAGCGTCATGCAGCATGCCCATTTCCCTGCAGAACAGAAAAACCCTGTCGCCGCGTGTCAACCAGCTTCCAAAAAAGTTGCCGGCAAAAGGGAAAGACCCGCAAAGCGGTCAATCAGACCACCTACCAACATGCCGGTTTGGTGTGCCTGCGTAGCAAGCCGCTCACCTCGTACACAGCGAACGTCTGAAATGGGAGCGCGTTTCGGAAGTTCCCTGGCGCGAAATACCAACGCCAACCAAGCCCTTGGATCAGGTAGCTTGAAAGGTGAGCAAATCGGTTGCAGCATCAAAAGAGAACGCTGCAATTGCGGAATGTCGGGCAAATTGTGGGTGTCTGCAGTTTGGAAAGGTCAAGATGAACGTTCAGCCAGACAGGTTTTTGAGAGATCTTCACATGCTCCGCTCGTTCGGCGCGAGTGGCGTGGGCAAGGGAGTGGTGCGTCCGGCGTTTTCTGAACCAGACGTGGCTGCCCGGAAGTGGCTGATCGAACAGTTTAAGGCGGCAGGCCTGGCCCCACATGTGGACCCTGTGGGCAACGTCTTCGGCCTGACCGATGCTCCATCCATGCTTTTGGGGTCTCACACCGATACCCAACCCGAAGGGGGCTGGCTGGATGGGGCGTTGGGTGTCATCGTCGCTTTGGAGATCGCGCGAGCTGCGAAAGAGGCGGGTGGTCCGCCGGTGTCAGTTGTGAACTTCCAGGATGAAGAAGGGCGGTTTGGCGCGCTGACCGGATCCAGCTTTTATTCAGGCAAGACCACACTTGCCGAGGCCGACGAATTAACGGACGGGAACGGCGTCTCTTTCCGTGAGGCGCGGTCTTCAATGGCGGATCTTGCAGGGGCGTTCGTGCCATACGACCAGTTCCTGGGTTTCATTGAACTCCATATCGAACAGGGCAGCACACTGCACGACGCGGGCGAAGCGATTGGCGTTGTCACAGATATTGTCGGATCCCGGCAACTGCAGATTTCCCTGACTGGTCAGCAAAACCACGCCGGCACCACGCTGATGCACCAGCGAAAAGATGCGTTTCAGGCGCTGTCGGCATTCAACGCCGCGCTAAACGACCGCCTTCGAAACATTGTAACACCACGCACGGTCTGGACGATTGGCCGGATACAACTGCGCCCCAATGCGCCCTCCATTGTGCCCGGTGAAGTGGTGTTCGACGTGCAGTGGCGCGATGTTGATGATGATCGGCTGGCCCGCATGGAAGCACTTGTTCGCGATCTGGTTGCCGAGATTGCCGGTGACCATGGAATGCGGTCTGAAACTGTGCCGATCAAGGCGCTGCAGCCGGTTCCAATGGACGCAAACCTGCGCGCGGCCTTGAGCGCCGCAGCTGAGGCGCAGGCCCCGGGTACATGGCGCGAGATGCCTTCGGGCGCCTTGCACGATGCTTCAAACATGGCGCGGTTGATGCCGTCAGCGATGTTGTTTGTTCCATCGATTGACGGGATCAGCCACGATTTTGCCGAGGACACGCACGAGACCGACTTGATAACCGGCCTGCGCGTACTGGCGGACGCCGTCAGCCGACTAAGCTGAAACAGGTGTCAAATCAGAGCCCCGTTGCTTAAACACACGGCTGCTTTCGGGCCAAGGCTTCTACGCGGAAATTATCAATTTCGGGGGCGCATTGTTGCCGTTCAGAACACTCGCAGCGAAGGTCGGATTGAGCCCTTCTTGCAGTTTTCAGCATCGCAGCATCAACTGCATTGCAGGTCATCAAGCCAATGAAAGGGAATTGATTTGAGCCGTAGGTTTGTTCTGCTGACGGGGTGTTCTGGCGGTGGAAAATCAACTCTGCTGAAGGCCTTGAAAGAGCGCGGGTTTCCGACAGTGGAAGAGCCCGGCCGCCGCATCGTTTCAGACGAACTGGCCGGACAAGGCACGGCTTTGCCATGGGTGGACATGAAGGCGTTTGCGCTGCGCGCAGTTGAGATGGCCAAGTCCGACTTACAGGCTGCGAAACACATTGATGGCATTGTGTTCTTCGACCGTGGCTTGATCGACGCGGCGGTCGCTTTGGCACGTTCTGGTGGCCAAACGATGGAGGAGACACTTGGTGAAACCCAGGCATACTGGAAGCGCGTTTTCGTGGTCCCGCCCTGGAGGGAGCTGTTTGCCAATGACGCTGAACGACGGCACACATTCGATGATGCAGTGCAGGAACACCTCCGCATCGAGGAGGCTTTGGACGCGCTCGGTTACATCAGAATTGAATTACCCAAGGTGCCGGTTCAAGAACGGGTCGAAATCGTGTTGAAGGAGTGCGGCGCACTGTAGCTCGGAGGGCTGCTTTGTCCGAGTCTCGTTTTTTCCATTTGACCGTGACGAGCGGCTGCTCACAGTAACAACGCGATAGCAGGGTGAACGTCTGGAATGGCGGCTCATTGTTGCCGTTCAGACCACTCGCAGCGAAAGCCGGTTTCGAGGCAGAGAGGAGGCTGTCGGGATTTCGGCGAACTCTCGCAGCACAAAAGATGGCCCCAGCCACCGTGAAATCAATTCAAGCCGTTCAAATATCCCGACGCAGACCCGCTTCCGGACATGGAGAAGAAGACGCCATTGTCGCGCTCAGCGCTGTTAGGCTTCTGCCGGACCCTGTTCCTCAGCGCCTCTGCTGTAATGGAGACCCCAACCTCAAGATTTGAATGGTGTTCACCAAGGCTTGGATCAATCAGGCCATGCTGGTAATCGTCCACAATCGCTTCAGGCAGATCAACCAGCCAGAAGTTTTCATCAGAATGGTAGGACAAAAGGATCTTGTACGGGTCAATCCCGTGTTCCTTGATCATCGCCTCAATCAGAACCATGCGGTCAACAGGTGAAAGGCCAAGCGCCTCGCGAATGGTCCGCGGGGCTTCAGTGTATCTGTAGGCGGGTGGCGCCCTGCGCGGCAGTCGAAAGAACAATGGCGGCTTTTCAAGCAGGCTGGGGCAGAGAGCCCCGATTTTTTCGATAAAGACCTTTCCGACGCCGAAATCGTCGCCTTGAAAGGCAATCAATTGCTCGACCGATTTGTAGGCAATCTGTTCGTGCCCGGCGAATTCGGCGGAATTCACATCACCGATCCAAACGTCGTTCTGGTAATCGACATCCAAAAGCTTGAATTCACATCCGGTGATCCCGATGCTGAAATTCCATTGGTGCTCAAAAAGACGATCTGCGTCTCCCGGATTACGCATCAGGATCTTGATCCCAATGACACCAAATGGCGCCTCGCGCGAGATCATCTTCTGAACGGCGCCGTCCTGAATATCAAAGACTGTCGAGGTGTTCCACAAGTCGATGAGATGAGACTGGAACTCTGCGCCTATCGCATCAATCAGTCTTTCAACGCGGCCCTTGCTTGGTGACACATCAGTCTCCGGTCTCTGTTTGGTCACTCAGTCTACCAAACCAATATATGTCATCTGCGCCTTGCCGGTAACTCCTTGCTTTTCAAAAAAAGGCGTACCTGAAGAAGTTTGATGCGCCCGACACATCAGACCTCCATTCGAGCCACAGCGAACGGCTCTTTCACGCCAAACTTGTGAATCCAGTCCGTCTGCCGCGATAGACGGCATTCGGGAGCAAAGGCAAAACCGACACCCGTCCGACACGGGGGCGCAAAGCGGCCCGTTGGATCAACCGCAGCGAAAGCCTGCTTTGAGCCCTTCCAGGTACTTTGGCGCGGTGCGCTGAACTCCAAAATTGGTTTGGGGGGAAGCGGACGTACTACACAACAGCAACAAAGGTTCGCTTCGTGCCTGAAGCCAACACGTAATATGCGAGATACGCTGAAATTACTCAGTCACTTTGTGATTTGAATTTTGGTTTATGACGGTCATGCTCCGGGTCATGAACAGCACCACCAAAAAGACAGATTCCGGCCAGATGTTCTACGCTGCCGAGCAGGCGGGATTGAAGTTGGCCATCAAGGGTAGGATCATCACGGTCGTGTTCGTCGCGGCCTTTATGGCACTTACCCGCGGTGCTGAACGGGCGCCGGACTTCATCCTGGGCGGTTCGCTATTCGTAGCGCTCGGGCTGCTTCATTTCCGCATCATCGGATCGTCCATTGACCGGCCCTGGGTGAAATACGTCTTTATCACCATCGACATTTTCTTGCTGAGTGCGGCAGTGGCCTTCCTGCCTGCCGAACCGGTCAGTCAGGTTCCGCAGGTGATGATCTTCCGGTTTCAGGTGTTTCCCTTCTATTTTCTCATACTGGCCGTTGCCGCCTTCAGTTTCTCGCCGGGCCTTGTTTTCTGGTCGGGTGTGGCGGGCGCGGCTGGCTGGATGGCGGCATTTCTTTACATTCGCTCGGGCATGGAGCGGGTTCTGGAATGGGGTGATATGCCGGCGGATCCAACGCCGGAACAATTTCTCGCCGTCTTTCTGGACGTCGATTTCGCGGCCACGGGCACGCGGCTGCAAGAGGCTACGATCTTTTTCGTGGTGGCAACACTCATTGCCATCGTCATGCGACGGGCACGTGGTGTTGTTCTCCGCCAATTGGAGGCGGATCGGGCCGTTGCGTCGATTTCGCAGTTGTTCGGCCGCTTTGTCCCCAAAGCGGTTGCCGAAACCATGATCCAGCATGAAGGAGCGCTGGCCCCGGTGGAACGGGAAGCGACGGTCCTCATTGCGGACGTGGTGGATTTCACGGCGCTGACCGAGACGAAAGGAGCACAGGCGATTGTTGATACGTTCAACGCCTACTTCGAAGCTGCCTCTGAAGTGATCGGCATGCACAACGGGGTCGTGACCCAATTTATCGGCGATGCTGTGCTTGCGACTTTCAACGTGCCCGCAGAAGATCCGAAGCACAGACAACGTGCAATCGATGCTGCAGTCGATCTGTTGAAGCTGGTGCAATCCACCACGTTTGCAGGCGAGAAATTGGAGATCCGGGTGGGGGTCAGCACTGGCCCTGTGATTGCTGGAAATGTCGGTGGTGGGGGCCGGACGGCCTATACCGTCTATGGCGAGGCGGTCAATCTCGCCTCGCGCCTCGAAGCGCTGAACAAGGAGCAAGGAACGTCGATCCTGGTTTCCGGGACAACAGCTGAAGGGGCTAATGAGAGCGGGCTTTTAAAAGTCGGCCAGGTCGATGTGCGGGGCATCAGCGAGCTTGTAGACATCTACAGCTTGGCATAGATCAAGCTGCAATCAGGACTGAGGCCCGTGTGCGTTTGGGATCAAAAGCAGCTATTTTGCGCGGCAAGATTGAAGGCTCGTCTCAGGCCGTGATTACCATTCGCTCGAAGGTCCGCACGGCAGACATTCGTTCAACCCGCAGCGAACGTCCGTTTCCGACCACCCTGTGAATTTTCTGCGCCTCCAATGAATGTCTGCTTTCGGACGCAGGCTTTGACGCGGTGAACGCCCTATACGGCGGCGCATCGCTGTCGTGAGCTGAAATGGCCTGGCCGAGCGGCATTGCTTTCAAACAACAAACCACCCTGAAATGTTGGCCCAATCATTGGCCCAGCATTCGGGGAAATCTGACGCAGATCCCGAGAGGCCGGAAAAGATGCTCTGTCGTTGACGCGTTGATCAGGCCTTTGGGTTCAGTGTGCGATCATGACATGGCGTACCGCGGTGTAGTCTTCGAGCGCATACATCGACATGTCCTTGCCGTAGCCGGACTGTTTGAGACCGCCATGGGGCATTTCATTGACCAGCATGAAATGAGTATTCACCCAGGTGCAACCGTATTGCAGCGCAGCCGAAGCTTCCATAGCCTTGCCAATATCCTGCGTCCAAACAGATGATGCCAACCCGTACGGACTGTCATTGGCCCAGTCTATAACAGGATCTTCGTCGCTGAAGCGGGTGACGGATACGACCGGTCCAAAAACCTCACGTTGAACGATTTCGTCGGTTTGAAGCGCGCCGGCCACGACAGTTGGTTGAAAGTAGAAACCTCCACCGTCCACGACGTTCCCGCCGGTCGTGATTTCGATGTGCGACTGTTCAGTTGCTCTTTGGACAAAGCTGGCGACGCGGTCCCGCTGACGCGGTGAAATGAGGGGTGGTATCTCATTCTGGTCATCATCGCTGTCGTTGAAGACGATACTTGCTGCGGCAGACGACAAGTCGGCGACAAAATTGTCGTAGACCGATGCGTGCGCATACACCCGGCAGGCTGCGGTGCAGTCTTGTCCTGCGTTGTAGTAACCGAATGCCTTGAGACCTTCGACCGTGCGGGCTATGTCTGCGTCACCATAAACAATGACTGGCGCTTTGCCGCCAAGCTCGAGATGGGTGCGTTTTACGCCTTTCGATGCCGCCATCAGAACCTTCTTGCCAGTAGCGACGTCACCGGTAATCGAGATCATGTCGACGCCGGCGTGATTGACAAGCGCGTTTCCAACCGATCCTCCTTGTCCAGCTATGACATTTACAACGCCCTCCGGAAGGATTCCGGAGAGGATTTTGGCGAAGGCGAGGGCGGTGAGAGGTGTCTGTTCCGACGGTTTCATGACGACAGTGTTGCCGCCAGCAATCGCAGGCGCCAACTTCCAAGCCATCATCATAATCGGGTAGTTCCAGGGTGCGATCGAGGCGATCACGCCAATTGGGTCGCGCCGGATCATCGATGTGTGTCCTGCCATATAGGCGCCAGCAACGGGTCCATGCATGTTCCGTACGGCGCCTGCAAAGTATCGAAAACAGTCAGCGACGGCTGGAATTTCTTCGTTTCGCACTTCATTTATCGGTTTGCCGCAATTGAGTGCTTCCAGCTGGGCCAGGTTTTCCAGGTCGGCTTCAACAGCATCAGCAATTTTGAGAAGCAGGCTTGAGCGCTCGCTTGGTGTGGTCTTGGCCCAACCGGGTGCTGCCGCACGAGCGGCCGCTACCGCGCGGTCGATCTGATCGGCGTTGGCCTCCGGTATTTTCAACAGGGTTTCACCGGTCCGCGGGTTCAAAACAGTTTCTTCGACTTCGGTGCCCGCTTCAAATCGGTTTCCAATCAGCATTTCGGTTTGCATGGGTCTATCTCCCTGTAATTATTTGCCTTGTCCGGCAACAGTTTCTGTTCCGCGGGTCAGGTAGTAGGCGGCAAGAATGGGAACGAACGTGACAAGCACGACCAGGAGCGCGACCACATTCGTGACCGGGCGTTGGCGAGGCCGGACCAGTTCCTCCAACATCCAGATCGGAAGCGTTTGTTGCTGCCCGGCGGTAAACGTCGTGACGATGACCTCGTCGAAGCTCAGTGCAAAGGCAAGCATCCCTCCGGCCAACAACGCGGTTGCGATGTTCGGCATGATGACGAAGCGCAGCGTCTGGAAATATGTTGCGCCGAGATCCATGGAGGCTTCGACCAGAGAACTTGACGTTCGCCGGAAACGGGCCACGGCGTTGTTGTACACGACGACAATGCAGAAGGTTGCGTGTCCCAGAACAATGGTCCAGAAGCTGAAGGGTATGTCAGCGATATTGAACGCCGATCGCAGCGAGATGCCTGTGATGATGCCCGGCAGCGCAATCGGCAGAATGACGAGAAGCGATATCGTTTCTCGTCCAAAGAACCTGAAACGCGCAACTGCAGCGGCGCACAACGTTCCTAGCACCATTGCGATAACCGTGGAGATCGCAGCAACACGAAGTGATAGCCCCAAGGCCTCCCAAACATCCGGACGGTTCCAGGTCACGCCAAACCATTGCAGCGTTAGCCCGGGAGGCGGCCATTGATAGGACTTGTCTTCCGTGGTGAACGCGTAAACGAAAATCAGCAGGATCGGCAAATGCAGGAACAAAAGCCCGCACATAGCAGCAACTTTGAGTCCAAGCGTGGCTTTAGAGTGCATCGAACGCTCCTGCGCGTTTGGCAAGCGTTAGATAAATGCCCATGACAAAGATGGGGACGACCGCGAATGCAGCAGCGAGCGGGATGTTTCCGGCTGTGCCCTGGAACTGATAGACGGCCTGGCCAATCATCCTTGCAGAAGTGCCGACGATCTGCGGGATGATGTAGTCGCCCATTGTAAGCGAGAAGGTGAAAATCGATCCTGCGATAATGCCGGGCAAGGCAAGGGGGAGGATCACGTGACGCAGCGTCTGTCCAGACGAGGCTCCAAGGTCACCGGAAGCCTCCAACATGCTGGGCGGCACGCGTTCGAGCGCAGCCTGGACCGGCAGAATCATAAAGGGCAGCCAGACGTAAACGAAGACCAGGAACGTGCCGGTCCAACTCACAGACAGGGAGTTGCCCCCGACAACCGGTATCGCCAGATACGCTTCCAAAATCCAGCTCAAGTAGAGCGTTTCAAACAACCAGTTAAGGATGCCTTCTTTGGCGAGGATCAGCTTCCAGGAATAAACTTTGACCAGGTAGCTTGACCAAAGCGGCAACATGATCCCGAGGTAGAACACGGCTTTCCATCGCCCTCTTGCATACCTGGCGGCATAGTAGGCGATGGGAAAGGCGATGATCGCAGATGCGATCGTCACCGCACTTGCCATGACAATTGTTCGAACGAGGATATCGAAGTTTGATGCACGCAGCAGTTCCGCATAGGTCTTCAGCGTGAACTCGTAGCGCACCAAGCCGGTAAACTCGTCGATTGAGAAGAAGCTTTGGGCCAGAAGAGCAAATAGAGATCCCAGATAGACAATGCCGAGCCAAAGCAAGGGTGGCGTCACAAGAAGAAGCAACAGGATCGTCGGCCGCCGCCAAAAAGCATCCGAAATTCGCGACGGAGTCGATGTGGTATCAGTCATCTGCGCCCCGCATCACATGCAGCGCATCATTGTCCCACGTCAAATGGACGGTACTGTCCAACTCCGGAACTGACGCCGCCTTCGGGAGCAACACCGACAGACTGTTTCCCTCGACATCCAGCTCGAGCCTTGTGGCAGCGCCCAAGAAGGCCGAACCGATCACTTTGCCGGTCAGCTTTCCGTCAGCACTGGTCAAATGGATTTGTTCAGGCCGCAGGCTTCCAGGGGCCGTTTCCCCAATCAGTTGCGCGACCAAATGTGCCGGAAGGACATTGGAAGATCCGACGAAGTCCGCCACAAAAGGCGTTTCAGGTCTGTCATAGACATCTTGCGGCGCACCAATTTGCTGGATGTGACCACGATCGAAGACTGCCACACGATCCGCCATTGAGAGCGCCTCGCCCTGATCGTGCGTTACGAAAATGAACGTAATGCCGAGGCGCCGCTGGAGAGCTTTCAGCTCAGTCTGCATTTGTTCCCTGAGCTTCAGGTCCAGGGCACCAAGGGGCTCATCGAGCAGCAAAACCTTGGGCTTCAAAACCAAGGCGCGCGCAAGTGCGACGCGCTGTCTTTGCCCACCGGATAGCTCTGATGGTTTACGGCCACCAAACCCACCGAGCGCGACAAGGGACAAGGCTTCTTCCGCTGCTTGGCGCCGGGCTGCTTTCTTTTCACCGCGCACCATCAGACCGTAAGCAACATTGTCAAGAATGTTCAAATGCGGAAACAGGGCATAGTCCTGAAAAACAGTGTTCACGGGGCGGCGGTACGGCGGTACGCGGGTTGCGTCTTCGCCGAAAATGATAACTGAGCCGCTTGTTGGTTGTTCAAATCCGGCAATGAGGCGCAGACAGGTTGTCTTGCCGGATCCGGAGGGACCGAGAAGGGCGAAAAATTCGCCCTCCGCAATGTCGAGGTTCACAGCGTCAACAGCCCGAACCTGGCCAAAATGACGTGAAATGTTTTGGAGCGAGACTGCTGGTTTCATGCTGTGTGCCAAGGGTTGGAAAACATGTGTGCTGACCAAGTCCCTGTCGAGTCTAGCGTCCACCGATGACCCCGATGTAATCCGAGACCCAACGGTAGTAGGGAACACACTCATCCTGGCTTTCACACCTGGTCACCGGTGTCGTCCAGAAACTGACCCTGTCGAACTCGTCGAAGCCGTTTTTGGTGCAACCTTCAGCGGTCTGCATGCCGCGCCCGTCGGTGCATGCTGCCGGAACAGCCGGGTTTGCGCCGAACCATACAGAAAGGTCAGACATCAGGTTCGAGCTGAGCGTATGCTCCATCCACAAGTAGGCGCAATTGGGATTGGCGCTGTCCACGTGCATCATCGTGGTATCGGCCCAACCTGTAACTCCCTCTTGGGGAATGACGCTAGCGATCGGCGCACCATCACTTTGCAACAAGTTGCGCTGGAACGGCCATGAGCCCGAAGCAGCCATACCTTCGTTCTTAAAGTCGTCGATTTGAATAAAGGCGTCATGCCAGTAGCGGCTCACAAGCTTCCGCTGCTCGCGCAGCAGGTCCAGTGCCGCTGCATATTGGTCGGCATTCAGCTCGTATGGGGACACGATCCCGAGTTCCGGCTTGTGTGTCATCAAATACAAGGCAGCATCAGCAATGTGTATCGGGCCATCATAGGCTTGAACACGGCCAATATTACTTTCGCCGTCCGGCAGGTTTTGTTCTTCGAAGACCACCGACCATGAACTTGGAGGTGTCTCACCAAAAACCTTCGTATTGTACATGAGGATGTTTGGACCCCACATGTATGGCGTGCCGTAGTGCGTCTGGTCGACAAAGTGCCAAGGCGCCTCTTTCAGCCGGTCATCTATGCTGTCCCAACTTGGGATCAATGCAGTGTTGATAGGTTGAACGCGTTTTCCGGCGACCATCCGAAGACTGGCATCCCCCGAGGCCGTGACGAGGTCAAAGCCGCCCTCGTTCATCAAAGCCACCATCTCATCGGAAGTATTGGCGGTTTTGACTTTAACAATGCACCCCGTGGCTTTTTCAAAGCCGGTCACCCAGTCAAAATCAGCTGATGTTTCACCACGTTCAATATAGCCCGGCCAAGCCACAATGTTCAGCTCGCCTTCGCTGTCACCAAGTTCTGTCACCATATTGGCGGCGAAAGACGGTGTGGCGATGAGAGCGCATAGGCTCACAATTGCTGTGGTCTTTAGAAACTGTCTCATGTTCACCCTCTGAGGCTTATTTTCGCTGGGGTAAAAACTGAGGCAGCAAGCGTAAATTGGCAAATTCAATATTCCACGTCTTAATATCGGTGTTTCCGATATCAACGCAGCCGAGGGGCGTGAAAGGTTTGAGCGACCGAGATAAAACTACGGGCGGTTGCGGAGATGTTTGCTCCGCGCCGCCAGACCAGACCGACTTGAACAACGGGCAATTGACCGGAGACGTCCCTGCTTTCAATCCGCTCGCCATCGAGCGACCAGGGCCGATAGATGAGATCGGGTAACAAGGCAACACCGGCACCACTCGCTACCAGGGAACGTACCGCCTCAACCGACCGTGTTCTAAAGGCAATTGTCGGTCGCTGAGCGAAAACGTCGAGCAGGCGCATGGACTCCGCCTCCATCTCATCGACGTCCAGGAGAATTAGCCGTTCTTCGGCAAGATCCTCAATAGCGATGCTTTCCTTTCTGCTCAGACGATGACCAAGAGGAAGCCACAACCGATAGGGCGATACGACAAGAATTTCGGAATGAAGCGCATGGTGATTGCGCAGGTTTGTCACAACCATGATGCCGATATCGAGTTCACCACCGACAAGAAGGTGCTCCAGATATTCGCCGGTGTCTTCGATGGCCCTGGTGTCAATGTTGGGCTGCGCGCGGCGAAACCGGGATAGGAGATCGGACAGGACATAACCGGCGGTCAGAGATGTCACACCCAGATTGAGTTCACCAGAAACAGCATTTTCGCGGTTGCTGAGATTTATCTCTGCATTGGAGACTTCCGTCAGAATTGCCTTTGCGTGGCGGAGGAAGACATGGCCGTCATGAGTGAGCTCAATACCACGCTTGCGGCGCTCGAACAGCTTCACTCCTAGCCGGATCTCAAGATCCTTGATCGCTTCAGTGACGGAACTCTGTGACACGGACAGTTCAACCGCTGCTCGGCTAATTGCACCGTATTCTGCGGCCCCCACAAAGTAGCGGGCCTGCTTTAAGGTAAACGACATCTCCGTGCCTCTGGTGCAGCCATTTGGTCAATCAAACCAGACATTAGGCGGTTCAAGCAGTTTTGCAAAACCGGATTATGGACGAGCGAAGTCTAGATCAAATCAATGCGGCTTGGCCGATAGCCGGAGGAGTGCTCTTGCAATACGCACTATGAAACAGGCAGTGGGCTACACAATACAAAGAGCAGCAGTCTGGAAAATTCGGCGCAAAGCTCATCCGCGCGGAAAACGCGTTTAAATCTATTTCTGAAGTTGCAAAGAAAAATGGTCGGAGTGAGAGGATTCGAACCTCCGACCCCCTCGTCCCGAACGAGGTGCGCTACCAGGCTGCGCTACACTCCGACACCTTGTTTGGATCTAGCATAGATCCATCGGGAACAGCAGGGCAAGGCCGCGCTGCGTGGAGGGTCATGTAGCAAAGCTCATCTGATCCCGCAAGTGGTTTGGAAGCCCGCGCGCCGTTTTTTTGAGACGATGAACAACCTGGGTGGAAAGGGTTCAGGTTGTTGCCGCAGACAAGATTTAGCAGGCGCCTTGAAGTGGAAAAAGCCAAGCTCTTTGAAGCCTTTGGCCGCATATCCTGTCTGGCTTGGGGAAAACTCCAACTGCGCCCTATAAGTTAGGGCAGGGGAAGGCTTGCGCTTCAAAGGCGACCTCGCTATACAGCGTTCCCACGGCATTGGGGTGTAGCCAAGCGGTAAGGCAGCGGTTTTTGGTACCGCCATGCGCTGGTTCGAATCCAGCCACCCCAGCCAGCTTTTCAGAAAAAACGGGAAATGAGCTTGTCGTGTAGCGCCTGCGCGGTCGAAGGCCTACCGCCGTCTGCCGAAGCCCGGCTTGTCAACCGCGGCCGGACGGGTACGCCGGACAGGCTGTTCAGCCATCTTCTTCTTTTCGTCCTGAACGCGCTTGCGCGAGAAGAAATTGTCCGGTGAATCGCGCACCTCGTCGATGTCATCCTTGAGCGCTTCTTCGGATGATTTCAGGATCTGCGCGCGCTGCTGGCTGACCTTGCGTTTCTCGCTGACGAACTCAACGCCAATGCGCAGACCTTCTTCCCAGCGGCGTTCACAGGTGACTTCAAAGTCTTCCAGATCGATCTGCAGTACGAATTCCGGCGGCAGCAGATAGGCCTGCTCGAACTCCAGCTTGGCACCGTTTTCCGACAGGTTCCGGACGATGCAGGGAACGGACCTCAAACCGCGATTGAAGACCAGTTTGCCCTTCTTGAGCGCGCGCATGCGCCTGGCACGTTCGGTCGGGTCGCCGTCTTTGTCTTCCGGGGTCTGCTGCGGTTCTGGCATCGTGTCTGACATGGTCGTTCCAAATCTCAAGGCTATTCAGGGGTGAAGGTCACCCGTGAACCTGTTCTTTTTAACAGGAATACCTTGTCATTCGGTGAATCTGCGGAGGGTATCCAAATGGACGGCGTGATCATCAGCGGCGCTTGCCGAAGGCCGGCTTGCCACCAGCCGGCGGAGTGTTACGGCGTCCAGTGTCTTCCGAGGCATCCGGCTCCTGCTCGTGCTCCTCAGCTTCCAGAGGCTTTTCCAGGTCACCCCAGGCCGGGTCCAGACGGGCCTGCAGCGCCGTTTCGGAAGATTTCAGAACCTGGGCGCGCTGCTGACTGACATGCCGCTTTGAGCTGGTGAACATGACCCCGCATTTCAGGCCTTCTTCCCAGCGGCGCTCGCAGGACACTTCATAGTCTTCCAGATCGATATAAAGTTCGAAGTCCTTCGGCAGGATATAAGGTTGCTCGAATTCCAGCATGGCCCCGCCGTCGGAGATGTTCCGGACAACGCAGGGGATGGACCTCAACCCGTTCTGAAAGACCATTTTGCCTTTTTTGTAGACACGGGCGCGCCGGGCGCGCGGCACAAAGTCCTCTGCCTCTTGTGGGTCCGCATTTTGCTGCGGTGCAGGATCAACATTCGACATGGTCATCTCGCATTGGCTAGATAAATACGGTCAGCCCCTTTTCCGTTACAAATTTACTTGAAAGCTCTTGCCAATAAGTGAATCGAATTCGAGAATCGAAGGGATATCTGCGTTTTATTGATTTCCGTCGCGTAAATAGAGGACTATATTAGTTTCTTAATGAAGATATTTCCACGTCTTGACCGTTGTATTCGTTTGTTAACGTAAAAAGATAAAAATGAAATAAAAATCAAAGTAATTTCTGGTTGAATGCTCGCCATCTCTTGCAATTTTTACAAGAGTCTTGTTGCGATTTCTAAACGCAGATTTTAGACTGGCCAAAAGACGCGCTGTCGCAACGCAGCATGAAAGGGGAGCGTTGGCCGCAAGGTCATCCGCCGACTTGGTGCTGTTTGTGCGGCCGTCCGGGAGGAATGGCGATAAGCGCCGTATCTGTTGGTATCTACCCGTGCCCGGTTCCTTCGATGGGACACGTGTGCGAGGAACAAACACCCCCGGAGGGGCGGCCGATAACCGAAGCATTTTCCATTCCAGCATATTCGTGGAACGTGGTTTCTTGAATTGATACATGCGTTCCCGTTACTTACGGCCATGCAGGAATTACCGAACCCGCCCGAAATCCTTGAGGTTTCGGGCAACCAGAGGCGTCTATGACAGAAGACCGGATATCCTTTTTGATCCAGCTTGCTATCCGGGCTGGCGAGGAAATCTTGAAAATTTATGCCGAGCCGTTTGAAGCCGAGAGCAAGGCGGACGGGTCGCCGGTGACCAAGGCAGATGCTGCCGCGGAAAAGATCATCCTGGAGGGCCTTTCGGACGTCTTTCCCGAAATCCCGGTCGTCGCAGAAGAATCCGTCGAGGCGGGCAACCTGCCGGCGGTTGGCGACAGTTACTTCCTCGTCGACCCATTGGACGGCACCAAGGAATTCTTGAAGAAAAACGGTGAGTTCACCGTAAATATCGCCTTGATCGAACACGGACGCCCGGTGTTTGGAGTCGTTGGGGCGCCGGCGCTCGGCGAGATTTTCTGGGGTGGGGTGACGGCGAGTGATGAAACCGCCGCACGTGCATTCAAGGCACGGATTGACGCCGGGCGCGCAGTTGACGTGACCCCGGTCGAAGTTAGGACGCCGCCATCTGCCGGCATTAGCGTACTGGCGAGCCGGTCGCATTTGTCTGAAGAGACATCCGCCCTGATTGACCGGCTCAACGTCGCTGAGCGTCTGTCTGTCGGCTCGTCGCTGAAACTTTGCTGGGTGGCGGAAGGCAAGGCCGATCTCTACCCCCGGCTTGCACCGACCATGCAATGGGACATTGCCGCTGGAGACGCGGTGGTGCGTGCGGCGGGCGGCTGCGTCGTTCTGGCCGAAAACGGAGAGGACTTTGTCTACGAAGTGCCGGAAGGCGCTTCCAAGGACGATCTGAGAAACCCGCATTTCATCGCCGTCAGCTCAAGGGAACTCCTGCCGGAACCGGTGCCGGCGGTGTGATGCGCTGCCACAAAAAAGACAGGTCACACAAAGATAAAGCCGGCTCGCCGGACAAATTGGAAAAGTGAAAATGAATATGCAATCTCACGGGATCACGCCCGAGCGCCTAAGCAATTTGAAGCGCCTGGAAGCGGAAAGCATCCACATCATCAGGGAAGTCGCGGCCGAGTTCTCCAATCCGGTGATGCTCTATTCCATCGGCAAGGACTCCGGAGTGATGCTGCACCTGGCGATGAAGGCGTTTTATCCGTCAAAACCGCCGTTTCCGCTGCTTCACGTCGACACGACCTGGAAGTTCCGGGACATGATCCAGTTCCGTGACGACACTGCAAAGCGCCTGGGGCTCGATCTTCTAGTCTACACCAATGCCGAAGGCGTCGAGAAGAACATCAATCCGTTCGACCACGGCTCTTCGGTTCACACGCACATCATGAAAACGGAAGCCCTGAAACAGGCGCTCGACAAATACGGTTTTGATGCCGCATTCGGTGGTGCGCGCCGGGACGAGGAAAAGTCGCGCGCAAAGGAACGCGTCTTTTCTTTCCGAAATTCCAGCCATGGCTGGGACCCGAAAAACCAGCGCCCGGAATTGTGGAACCTCTATAACGCCCGCGTTGCCAAGGGCGAGAGCATCCGCGCCTTTCCACTGTCCAACTGGACCGAACTGGACATCTGGCAGTACATCCTGACGGAGAACATTCCAATGGTTCCGCTCTACCTTGCCGCCAACCGGCCGGTGGTCGAGCGCGACGGCATGCTCATCATGGTCGACGACGACCGCATGAAGCTGCAGCCGGGTGAGATCATCCAGGAAAGAAAGGTCCGGTTCCGCACGCTCGGCTGTTATCCGCTGACCGGCGCGATTGAATCAGATGCCGACACGCTCCCCGCCATCGTCCGTGAAATGCTGATTGCCCGCACCTCCGAGCGGCAGGGCCGGTTGATCGACAAGGACGAAAGCGCGTCCATGGAGAAAAAGAAGCGGGAAGGGTATTTCTAAGATGAGCACGACAAACGTTCAGGAAGCCGCCGAAACGGCGGTCACCGACTATATCCTTGCGCAAGAATCCAAGGACCAGCTGCGCTTTCTCACTTGCGGTTCCGTCGATGACGGCAAATCGACGCTCATCGGCCGGCTGCTTTATGACACCAAGCTGATCTTCGAGGACCAGCTGGCGGCCCTGGAGCGCGATTCCAAGAAACACGGCACTGTCGGCGAAGACATCGATCTCGCGCTCCTGGTCGACGGCCTGGAAGCCGAGCGCGAGCAGGGCATTACCATTGACGTTGCCTATCGCTTCTTTGCGACCGACAAGCGCAAGTTCATTGTTGCCGACACACCGGGTCACGAGCAGTACACCCGCAACATGGCAACCGGCGCCTCGACGGCTGATCTGGCGGTGTTGCTGGTGGACGCCCGCAACGGACTGATGGTCCAGACCCGCAGGCATGCCTTCATCGCATCGCTGCTCGGCATTCGCCATGTGGTTCTGGCGGTCAACAAGATCGACCTTGTCGGCTACTCGCAGGAGCGGTTTGAGGAAATCCGCAAGGAGTTCGAGGTTTTCGCGAACGGGTTCGACTTTGAAACCCTTCAGGCAATTCCGATGTCGGCCCGCTTCGGCGACAATGTGACGGCCAGGGGCCAGAGCATGGACTGGTATTCCGGCCCCACGCTGCTGGACCATCTGGAAACCGTTGAGGTCGGCGAACATGCCCTGGAAGCACCCTTCCGGTTCCCGGTGCAGTGGGTCAACCGGCCCAATCTCGATTTCCGCGGCTATTCCGGCACGATTGCCAGCGGACGGGTGTCGGTCGGTGAAGAGCTAGTGGTTGCCGGACCTGCAAAGTCCTCCAAGGTGAAGAGCATTGTCGGTCCGGGTGGGGAAGTTCCCGAAGCCAAGGCCGGCGAAGCGGTCACGATCACGCTCGAGGACGAAATCGACATTTCGCGCGGCGATCTTTTGTCTTCGGCCGCACACAGGCCCGACGTCGCCGACCAGTTCGCTGCCCATGTCATCTGGATGAGCGACGAGCCGTTGCTTCCGGGCCGTCCGTACCTATTGAAAATCGGCACCAAGACGGTCACTGCGACGGTTTCTGAAATCAAGCACAAGATCAACGTCAATACATTCGAGCATATGGCGGGCAAGACGCTTGAACTCAACGAGATTGCCTTCTGCAATTTCGCGCTGTCGTCGTCCGTCCCGTTTGACCCCTACGAGGCCAATCGCTCCACGGGATCGTTCATCCTGATCGACCGCATGTCGAACGCAACGGTTGGCGCCGGCATGATCTGGTTCGCACTGCGCCGGGCCAGCAACATCCACTGGCAGGCGCTCGACGTCGACAAGACAGCGCGTTCGGAGAAACTGGGTCAGAAGCCGGCGGTGCTCTGGTTCACGGGCCTGTCCGGGTCGGGCAAATCCACCATCGCCTCGATCGTGGAAAAGAAGCTGCATATCGACGGCAAACACACCTATACGCTCGACGGTGACAATGTCCGTCATGGCCTCAACAAGGATCTGGGCTTTACCGACGCGGACCGCGTCGAGAACATCCGCCGTGTCGGCGAAGTTGCAAAACTCTTCACCGATGCCGGTTTGATCACGCTCGTTTCCTTCATTTCACCATTCAGGTCCGAGCGCCGGATGGCCAGGGATCTGCTAGGCGAAGGGGAATTTGTCGAGGTCTTCGTCGATACGCCGATCGAGATCTGCCGCCAGCGCGATCCCAAGGGTCTTTATGCCAAGGCGGATCGGGGTGAGATCAAGAACTTTACCGGCATCGACAGCCCGTACGAGGCGCCGGAAAACCCGGAAATCCACATTCGGAACGTGGACCGGGACCCGGAAAACATTGCAGAAGATGTGATCACGTATCTGCGCGAGGGCGGCTTCCTGGGCAGCTGATCGTCTTTCGGCGAGAACACTGGACGAAAATTCAAAGACGCGGCCTCATCCAGTGGGGTCGCGTTTCTTGCCAGGTGTCCGGGTTGGCCCGTCGATGGGCGTGGAACAGGAGTTTGCCGTTGCCCGCAATGCCGAAGCCCTATAAGACACGAGCAACAATCATTCTCTCTCGGCTAAAGGGCGACGTGCGTAGATGAAAACCGTTTTGGTAACCGGTTCAGCCGGATTTATCGGATACTTCTTGTGCACACGCCTGTTGAAGGATGGTTTCCGGGTCATCGGTCTGGATGCCATGACCGACTATTACGATGTCCGGCTGAAGGAGCGCAGGCAGCAAATGCTGCTTCAGCATGAACATTTCGAGGCATTGAATGACCGGGTCGAGACGGCAGACCTGCTGATGTCACTGTTCCGGACCGAAACGCCCGATTTCGTCATTCATCTAGCAGCGCAGGCTGGGGTTCGGTACTCGATTGAAAACCCGCGGTCTTACCTGGAAAGCAACATTTGCGGCACTTTCGAGCTGCTTGAGGCCGCAAGGGCGTATCCGCCCGAGCATATGCTGCTGGCGTCGACTTCGTCCGCCTATGGCGCCAACGAGGTTATGCCTTACAGGGAGACGGACAAGGCCGATCATCAGGTGTCTTTTTATGCCGCAACCAAGAAGGCCACGGAGTCGATGGCGCATTCCTATGCCCATCTTTATGATCTTCCGATCACCATGTTCCGCTTCTTCACCGTCTACGGGCCCTGGGCCCGGCCCGACATGGCGCATCACAAGTTTGCGAAGGCCATTCTCGAGGGACGACCGATCGACGTCTATAACTACGGCGATATGAAACGGGACTTCACCTATGTCGAAGATCTTGTTGAAGGCATCCGCCTGCTCATGGACGCGGTTCCGGTTCGCCCGGCCGAAGGGGAAGCGGTTCCCGAAGGCGACAGTCTGTCTCCGGTTGCCCCGTGGCGCATCGTCAATATCGGCAACTCGACCAGTGTTCAGCTGACCGAGTTTATCGACGCGATCGAAGAAGCGACCGGCAAGACCGCCGACCGCAACCTGATGCCGATGCAGCCCGGCGACGTTGTTGCGACATGGGCGGATGCCGATCTGCTGCAAAGGCTCACCGGCTACACACCGAAAACCTCCGTACGCGAGGGCATTGCCAAATTTGTCGCCTGGTACCGGGAATATTATCAGATCTGAGCGTCAGTCTTCCTCCGGTGGCGGCTGGCACACATCGACCCACTGTGCATCCGTGATGTCCGCGAGACGCTCGGGACTGATTCTGACGGCAGCGTTGGTCGCTCCTGCTGCCGGGATAACGATGTCGAACGCCTTCAGGGAAACGTCGCAGTAAACCGGTAATGGCTGGGCCAGCCCAAAGGGGCAAACACCGCCGACGGGATGACCTGTCAACGCTTCGACCTCCTCAAGGCCGAGCATTTTCACCTTGCCGCCGAAGGCCGCCTTGGCCTTCTTGTTGTCCATGCGGGCATCCCCGCGCGCCACGACAAGAAAGACCTGGTCCTTCAGCTGAAATGACAGCGTCTTTGCAATCTGGCCGGGAGCAACGCCATAGGCCGCCGCCGCCAGCTCCACGGTTGCGCTGCTTTGGTCCGTTTCGATGATGGTCAGTTCCGGCGCTGCAATTTCAAGGTGTCGGCGTACGCTGGCTAGGCTCATTTGTTTCAGGCAGCTATTGTTAGTAATGAGATCGTAAAAATTGACATTATTCAGGTTTGAGAACAATCAAGAGGCACGAAAACTACTTGTGAATTAAATTAAAATTTACCTGTTCGAAATTAACAAAGCGTTCATACTGAATTTAAACGAGAGTTAAACACTTGCTCCATAATGCTTATTGACAATGTGACGGAGAAATACGTGCAAGCGTCTTGAGGGCGCGAAGGTTCGAGGAACGCCCATATGGCCAGAGCGATGACAGCTGCCAGAGAAGTTCACAACCCCAAATTGGGTGGGTGTGAAAAGTCTGCCGTTTTGAAGGATCGCGGTGGAGTTGCAACTCTTCCGTTCCTGCTGGCGAAAAACATCCTTTTCTGGGGTTCCATTTCCCTGAGCCTTTACGGCCTCTACACGGCCGTGACGCTTCTTTGATCACTCGATAGTTTCCCGCCTGTAACCAGTCCGGCAATCTTTTTTGCTTGTGGAAGTCTGCTGGATCGCGCGCACAGCGCCAAGATTCCTTTCCATTGACACTCAATATCCGTCAGCTACCAGACGGTTTTCACCGAAATGATGTTTCGGTGCAAAGGTTTGTGGGAGTTTCTGACCGGCGCCTTCCTGCATGATCTCAGCAACAAGGCACTCCGCTACGAGATGGGCGATACCAAAGGAAATCTTGTATCCGCCTGTGGCCGCATAGAG